>Ga0105242_10002578_pt1 | contig 14191 bp, 12 predicted proteins | sample KBSM24metaG_FD_81521 | JGI IMG/M metagenome (GOLD analysis project Ga0105242, IMG submission 81521) | Miscanthus rhizosphere microbial communities from Kellogg Biological Station, Michigan, USA - KBS M2-4 metaG | ecosystem: Host-associated > Plants > Roots > Rhizosphere > Soil | place...
AAAAACAGAACGGAGTGTCGCTCCTCACCGCCGCTGGAAAAGTTCGCGCGCCGTTCTTCCTCGCGATGGGCGACCATCTTTTCGAACCGTCAATCCTGGACGCGCTCCTGGCAGAAGCTGACCCGGCTCGCTTGAACCTCGCGATCGATAAAAAAATCCAGACGATCTTCGACCTGGAGGACGCGATGAAAGTGCGGGTCGACGGGAACCGCCTCGTGGCCATCGGCAAAACGCTCGCCGACTACAACGCCATCGACACCGGCATCTTCATTTGTCCGGAAAGCATTTTCGAATATCTCCGCCGCGTTTTGCAAAACGACGACTGCGCCCTGGCCGACGGCGTTCGCCTGATGGCCGAGGAAGGAAACGCATTCGCAGTGGATATCGGCGACGCGTGGTGGCAGGACGTCGATACCCCCCAGATGCTGGCCCGCGCCTCTTCTGTAGCAGCGGCCCTGTGGGCCGCTCAACGAACCACCTGAGGCGACGCTTCGCACAGCGAAGCGGCTACAGAATCAGCGCGCTCTTAACGCCAACGCGAGCGTGACCGCAGTAACGACAAACACCAAATGCAGGATCAACGCCGGCAGTCCGATCACCGCGAGAAAGACAAAGAACAACACCGCTACATCGCGTTTCGTTAACTGAATAACGAGCGACGCAAATTTCTCCCCGAACCGCAGTAGTCCCGAGCGCGCGACCAGATCGCGATGGCGCGGATAAAGTGCGCCAGCCAACGAATCGACTTTGCTTTCCGTCACGGCGACCGGCTTCGGGTTGGCCAAAATCCACTCATTCAATGCGATCAGACCAGCGGCGATAATTCCTTCGACCAAAAGAATCCAGCCAAAGCGAGGATGCCCGTAACGCAGTCCAGCTCCGAGGCCGAGAACAAGGAGAATATTGCTTAGCACGTCGAACAGATCGTCGAGGCGCCGGCCGCGTTCGCTCTCCGTGAACGTGGCTCGCGCGATTTCGCCATCGCAGCCGTCAAGAACACTGAAGACCTGAAAGAGAACGAGTCCCCAGACGAATGACCAATACGTGCCCTGGCTCAGGATGAGCGCCGCCAAAACCGGGATGGGAAAAATCAGCCAGGTCCATCCGTTCGGCGTCGCGTGAAATTGCAAAAGCAGGCGGGTGACGGCGCGCGAAATGGGGCGATTGAGATAACGGGAAACGAAACCGTCCTGCGATTTGCCGCTGCCGCGCAGGAATCTCCGTTCGATGTCGTCGATCTGCTCACCGCTCGCCATTTGTTCCCACGCTCCAGTGTGAAATGGCTCCAGTAATTGCGCGGCTTTCAACCAGCCTTCCCACGAGAGCGTCTCCTGTTTCGGCTGCGGCGCGGCTTGGGCAAGCAATTGGCGAATCGCGTTGCGATAGAGAAACAAACGCGTGTTCAGGACCAGGTCGTATGGTTCACTATCCGGTTGGGTGGTGAAGCTCACCTTCGTCAGGCGCGGGTTTGTCGGGACCCAGCGCTGGACTTGGTCGAGGTCCGGTCGCCAGAAAATGCAGACCAGGACCGGCGTTCTTTCGTTGTTCCCAACCGCGAACTCATCGATCGAGAGGACCAGCCGGTCGAGCTGCCGTAAACCGGCGACCATCCAATCCGCGGATTCATCGGCCAGAATCAGGACGCGGCGCAGGTTCATGATGCTGCCAGGCTGCGCCGATAAATTCGGTAGGTTTTGTATTTCTCCGCGCCGATCGCTTCGAGAAATCGATTCATCATCCTGTTGTTTTCCAGGATCAGGCTGCACTCGCCCACGTAACCTCGCTTGATCATGGCTTCTTCAATGATCCGCAAAACGAGCATCTCCGCGACGCCGTGGCGCCGATGTTCGGGAACCACCCCCATGGCGACCAACCGCACCGTTTTGATGCGGCTCTTGTGGTAGAGCAGTTTCGCCAACCCGACCGGTAACCCAAAGGTGGTCAGGCGCCCGTTTATCTTTCGCAGGGCCACGTTGATGTCTGGCACGCAGAGAAGAAAGCCGACCGGTTCGCCGCCGATTTCCGCCAGCCAGACAAATTCGGGCTTCAAGATTGGTTTCAGCTCGTGGGTCATGAACTGGAACTCCTTCTCGGTGAATTGGACGAAGCCCCAGTTGTTCGCCCAAGCCTGATGATAAATCTCGAGGAGCTTCCGGCTTTCCCCGGCGATGTCGCGTAGGTTGGCCTGGCGCAATTTGATGTCGCGCTTCTTCTCCAGCGCGCCCGCCAGACGACGAAGCCGGGCCGCTGCGTCCGCCGGATCGGCAAACCACCATGCGTAAAGATCGATCTCCTTCTCGAATCCGCTGCGTTCGATCAACCCGCGGTAATACGAAGGATTATAGGCCGTCAAAATCTGAGGCGGAAACTGGAACCCATCGATGAGCACGCCGCAGAGGTAGAAGATCGAATAATCGATCGGTCCGATGATCTGGTCGCGACCCAGTTGCCGAAGCCAACCCGAGGCCGCCTCGAGCAGGGCGTTCGCGACCTCCTGGTCGTCGATCGATTCAAACATCCCGAAGAATCCGACATTGGATTGGTGCAGGGCGTTGTACTTCGGATCGTCGCTCGCCATGATCCGTCCCACGATTTCCCCGTCACGGCGCGCCAGGAAGAGCGCGGCATCCCCGTGCTCGTAGAAGGGGTGCTTTTCGCGGTCGAGGAATTCCTTTCTTTCCAGCAGGAGCGGCGGCACCCAGACCGGATCGTTCGCGTAGATGCGCCACGGGAATTTGATGAAAGCGTCGCGTTCCGCGCTCGAACGGACCTGGCTGATTTCGATTCTCGACACGCGGCTTGATTTCAGCGGGAGCACCGCCATGTGCAAGACCGAACTGGCGTTGCGGCAGTGCAGAAAGCGCGTAATAGCATCCCCCTTGTGAGTTTCCGTGACGGCCAATCTACCCTTGTGCGAGGCCTCGCTTTCAAAGCCGTCGAGATCGAGGAATTGACCGACATCTTCTTTTTCCGGCCCTGCGGCTGGGTCATCGCCCGGGGAGCGCGCGCCCTCCGGCTGACGCCGACCCATCTCAGCATCGGGCGCTCGCTTACCGGGATCGCCGGCGGCGCCTTACTTTACGACGAACGCCCGGGACTGCTGGCGTTCGCGCTCCTAATTCTCTCCGAAATCATCGACTCGTCCGACGGACAACTCGCGCGCATGACCGGCAATTTTTCGGAGCTGGGCCGGGTGCTCGATGGCGTGGGCGATTACATTGCGCATGCCGCCGTTTATATCGGGATCGCGGCCGGGATGCTCCATCGCGGCAGCGGCAGTTCCATTCTTGTCTGGATGCTGTTGGCCGGGATCGCGAACGCGATCCAGTCGCAGATGTATGACTATCATCGGACCGCTTATGTCACCGTGGTTCGCGACGGCCGCGCGCCGGGTCACGACACCGGATCTGTCTCGTCGTGGGTCAGGTGGCTTTATTCGGGATATCTGGCGATGCAGCGCTGCTTGATTGGTCAGCATGCGGAAGTCGAAAGCGCACTGGCGGCACGATCCGTTGGTGGGCGAGTGCGCGAGGAAGACAAAGCGCGTTACCGCGAATGTTTTTATCGGCCGGTGCGCGGCTGGAATGTGCTCGGGTCGAACACCGGGCTGTATGTCCTTGGTATATTAATGTGGCTGCACCGGGTGGACCTGTTTTTTGTCTTTATGCTGTTGCCGATGAACTTGGCGTTAATCGCTCTCTGGTTTTGGCAGCGCAGCGCCGACCGCAAATTTCTCGCTGGCTTATGATTCGCACGATCCTTTTCGACATGGGAGGGACCCTCGACGGAGATGGCCTGCACTGGCTCGAGCGCTTTCTTGTTCTCTACCGGGACTACGGCATCGATCTACCGCGTGAAACCATTCGCCTCGCTTTTGACGAAGCCGAACGGCTGGCGGCTACGGATGAAAAAATCGCGACGGCCGGCCTGGCGGAAATGATCGCGCAACATGTCCAATGGCAGATGGCCCATCTCGGGATAAGCGATCCGCGATTGGAGCAACACCTGACCCGCGGTTTTGTCGAACCGGTCCTCGCCGCGACCGCGGAGAACGCCCGGATGCTGGCGACGTTGAAGGAGCGAGGCTTCGAGCTGGGCATTGTTTCCAACGGCTGCGGCAACGTCGACAAGCTCTCGACTGATTTCGGTTACGCGCCGTTCCTGGCTCTCATTGTGGACTCGCGGCGGGTGGGAATCTGTAAACCGGACCCCGCTATCTATCGTCATGCGGCTGAAAAACTCGGTCGCGATCCCGGCGAGATCATGATGGTGGGCGATTCGTTCGAACGGGATATTCAGCCCGCGAAGGCAATCGGGATGAAAACGGCCTGGCTCGAAGGCGCAACGCCGCGCGACTGCCCCGATCCAGCCCTGGTGGATGTTCGCCTTCGCCGCCTCGCTGATCTTCCGGCCATTCTCTCTTCACCAACACTCGCCTCAGCATGAGTTCCCCGGCTTCCACTCTTCGCGCAGGCATTCTCGCGGCGGGCCGCGGCGAACGATTGCGCGGCAGCAGTGCGGAATTGAAACCACTGGTCCGAGTGGGTGGGGAAACGCTGATCGAGCGCGTCTTGCAGGCGCTCGCAACCGCCCATGCTGCGGAAGTGGCCGTGATCATCAACGAAGATTCGCTGGCGGTTCGCGATCACGTCGCGCAAACGTCGTGGCCGTTCCGATTGCGCTGGATCGTCGAAACGACGCCCTCCTCGATGCACAGTTTTCTGCGCCTGGTGGAATCGCTCGCCACGCCGAGCGATCCGGACGAGCCGTTCCTGCTTTCGACCGTCGACACCGGGGCCGGCCCGACGGTTTACGCCGATTTCATCGAACAGGCGCGCCGGACGACAGCCGCCGTGACCCTGGCACTGACTGAACCGGGTGCCGATGAGAAACCGCTCCTGGTTCGAATGTCGGGAAACGATTCCCGCATCGCCGCGTTCGGCGAGGGCGAATACGCGACCGCCGGTGTGTATGCTGTCCGTCCGATTATTCTTCGTGAGACAGAAGAGGCGCGCCGCGATGGGATCGACGCGTTGCGCAAATTCCTCGGACGCCTTCTGGAACGCGGTTACGACATGCGTGGAATTCCGATTCCGCGATCGATCGACGTGGATCGCCCGGCGGACATCGCGATCGCGGAGCAATTTTTGCGGAGCGCCCAGGTATGAAGCGTCTGCTTGGTTTATATCGCGAAAAGCAGTATTCGCCCGGGCGGCACCAGTCGAACGACGCGCTGTTGCTCGACCAGATCGCGCATCGCCTGCGGGAACGCGAATTCGCGGTGGATCTGATGCCGCTCGAGAAAGCGAACGGCGCGCGTGCGGATGTGGCGCTGGTCTTTTCGATGTGCCAGGGCCGGGCCGCTCTCGAAATCCTGGCCCAATGGGAATATGAAGGGCTCCGGATTATCAACAGTCCGCGCGCGGCTCTCAATACTCATCGCGATCGGCTGCCGGCGTTGCTCATCGAAGCGGCCGTTCCGTTTCCGCAGACGAATCTCGTCCGGACAAATGAAGCGCCAGACTTGAGTGGGCTCGACCTGGAGAACGGAATCTGGCTGAAGCGCGGAGACATCCATGCCTCAGTTACGGCGGATGTGCAGTGGATCGATTCAGCCAGACGGCTCGAGGCTGGACTGGCGGAATTCGAGCGGCGCGGGATAACCCTGGCGGCGCTCCAGGCCAATCGAGCCGGCGACGAGATAAAATTTTACGGCGTGGCTAAGGGCGCATTCTTCCACTGGTTCTATTCCAGGAACGCGCGCAAATACCCATTCGATACGGCGCGGCTCCAGGAGCTGGCCAACCAGGCCGCCGCAGCGGCCGGCCTCGACATTTTCGGCGGGGACGTGATTGTCTCAGCGGAAGGCGAATTGACCTTGATCGACCTGAACGATTGGCCGTCATTCGCTCCCTGCCGCGAACGCGCATCCCACGCGATCGCGGATTTCATCAGCAAGCGAGTCCATGCCGGTTAAAAGCGAAATTCCAACGCAGGCCAAAGCGACAGCGCTCTTCGAAGAAGAGCAGCAATTCATCGCGCCCGGGGTGCAGACGATCGCGTTGCTCTCCAAACTGGCGATCTCCCACGGCCGTGGCGCGACCCTGACCGATCTCGACGGGCGAACGTATCTCGATCTCAACGCCGGCGTTTCCGTCGCGAGTCTCGGCCACGCTCATCCTCGTTACGTCGCGGCGTTGACCAAACAACTCGAGGCGGTCAGCGTCGGCAGTTTCACTTCCGCGCCGCGCGCGGAACTCGTCCGGCTGATTGCCGATTTGGCGCCGGGAGAACTATCGCGCACCCAATTTTTTAGCGGCGGCGCGGAAGCAGTTGAAGCCGCGATCCGTCTCGCACGCTCTTTCACGAAACGGACCGACATCGTCGGATTCACTGGCGGGTTCCATGGGAAAACGGCGGGCGTTCTTCCGATTTCGGATGTCGATTGGAAGAACCTGATCGGTCCCCTGCCCACCGGCCATCATCTCGCACCGTATGCCGATCCGACCCGCTTCGACGGCTCACCGGACGAATGCCGCGAACACGCGATCAAGGAACTGCGGCGAACAATCGAGCAAGAAATTGGCGGGCGCCCGGCAGCGATCGTGATCGAGCCAATCCAGGGAACCGCCGGCAACATCGTGCCGCCGCCGGGATTCCTGCGCGAGGTCTGCGAGGTCGCGCATGAATATGGCGCGCTTCTTATTGCGGACGAAATGATCACCGGATTTGGGCGCACCGGAAAAATGTTCGGGTGCGACCATGACGGCGTCGTGCCGGATATTCTTACGCTCGGAAAAGGTATGGCTGCGGGATACCCGGTGAGCGCTCTCGTCTCGACCGACGAGATCATGGCCGCGAAGCCGTTCTCGCTTCCGAGCGCATCGTCATCGAGCTACGGCGGGAATCCGCTGGCGGCGGCGGCGGCGCTGGTCACGATCGAAACGATTCGCGCGGAGGGATTGGTCGAGAACTCGGCGAAAGTTGGAGCCCTGCTGCGCGACGGATTCGAGACGCTCGCCGGCCGGCACCGGTCGATCGCGAACGTGCGCGGACGCGGCTTGCTGGTCGGTTTCGACCTGGTGAGCGATCCCGAGACCAAGGCGCTGTTGCCGAAAGAAAAGTGCATCGATTTTTTCAAACGCGGCCTGGCCGAAGGATTGATCATGATGAGCTACACGCCGCGCGTGCGGGTGCATCCGCCCCTGATTCTTTCCGCGGAACAGGCGAGATCGGCGCTCGAAATCATTGATCGGGTCCTGGACCAATTCGAAGCGGGATAGGCCGTGATCCGGGGAGCGATCGTTGGCTTCGGCGCCGTGGCGGCGAACGGACACAGCCCAGCCTACGCCGCATCCCGGGAAGCGGAGATCGTGGCGGTGGTCGATCCATCGCCGGTCCGGCGCGACGCGGCCAGCGCTGCGTTACCGGGCGTGCGGGCGTTCGCGACCATGGCCGACCTCGCGGCGGAGGCCGAGATCGATTTCGTCGATATCTGCACGCCGCCCGCGTTGCATGGTGAGGGAATCGTCGAAGCGCTTGGGCACGGGTGGAACGTTCTTTGTGAAAAGCCGCTGATTCTCGACCTGCTGGAGTTCGAGAAAATACGGAACCTGGCCCGCGAAACTGAGCGGGCCGTGGTCCCCGTGCATAACTGGAAATACGCGCCCATCATCCGGGCCGCGACCGATGCCCTGCGGAGCGGCACAATCGGACAACTGCGCGAACTCCGGATCGAGACCCTGCGCGTGGAAGATTGCGCGACCGCGGACCCGAACAATCCGAACTGGCGACGCGACCCGGCGCTGGCGGGCGGCGGCATCCTGATGGATCACGGTTGGCACGCGATTTACCTGGCGCACCATTGGTTCCGAGAAGAACCGACCAGCGTGGAAGCGGCGTTGCATTGTGCGCCGATCGGAGTGGAAGACGATGCGACCTTAACGCTTCATTTTCCAAGCGGGCGCGCGACGATCTTTCTTACCTGGAGAGCTTCGGAGCGACGAAACACCATGCGACTTACTGGCGATCGCGGAACGATCGAGATCGATGACGGCATCTTGAAAAGCGGCGGCAAAGACGTCCGATTCGAGAGCGCGCTATCTGCCGGATCGCATCACGCGGATTGGTTCGCGGCCATGCTCCCAGACGTGATCGGGCATTTCAACTCGCCCGAAAAAGGACGCGCCGAGCTCGAGGAAGCTGGGCTCTGTCTCTCAGTGATCCGCAGTGCTTACGAGATCGCGAGTCTCGCGTAACGCATCAGTTCGCGCCTGGGCGCGCGACCCGCGTGTCCCAAAAACATAATCCCAGAGCGGCGAACTGACACCATATCCATGGTGATCGTCTTTGTAGTGATGCCGCATGTGATATTGCTTCAGCCAAAGCCCCGCCCCGCGTTTCATAGCGAAATGGTGGGTCGCGTAATGAATCATGTCGTAGCAGAGGTAGCCGAAGATGAAGCCGGCAAACGTGCCCGGCGCGAGACGACCGAAGACGACGAAAAACAACCCGTAAAAAATTAACGCAACGGGAACGCTGAAGGCGGGCGGCGCGACCAACCGGCTGGCATCCTGCGGATAATCGTGATGCGCGCCGTGCACGAAAAAGTGGATCCGTTTCCCCCAGCGACTTTTCGGTTCGTAATGAAAGAGGTAACGATGCATCGCGTATTCGACCAGGGTCCAGATCAGCAGGCCCAGGACGAACAAACCTGCGGTCGCGACAACAGATAGCCCACGAGATCCCAGTGAGAGATAGATCGCGTAACCGATCACCGGGACGAAAACGATCACGGGCGTGATGGGATGAACGTGCGAGAAACGCTCAATGAAATCGTTCTCGAAAAACCGGACCGATTCGTTCTTGGTCGAGACGTAGTGCGGTTTCATCACTTAATTATTTCCGAATTCGTCATCGCATCAACCGGCAGCGGCGGCCGTCTGCAATTGCGCCGGAACCAGCGTGTCGGAGAGAATGTTGAGCGCCTCATCGAGATCGGCGCGGGTGTGATTCGCCGTAACGCAGGCGCGGAAGCAGATCTTGTCCTGCGGCACCGCCGGATAATCGACCGGCGCGACCCAGAGCCCGCGATGACGCAGCTCGTGGCCGAGGCGGTACATGCGCTCACGGTCGCCAATGACGATCGGCATGATGTAGGTCGTTGAGTTCCCGGTATCGATGCCGAGACCGGCGAGTTGTTTGTGGAAATAATCAGCGTTTTCCCAGAGCCGTTTCCGTAATTCCGGCCGGCTCGTTCCGATCTCCAGCGCCTTCAGGATGGCGGCGACCACGACCGGCGGCAGCGCGCAGGAATAGACATAGGGATGCGAATAGAACCGCAGATAATCGAGCGTCTCCTTCGATCCCACGACGAAGCCGCCCAGCGCGCCGAACGCTTTCGAGAACGTTCCGTACAGAATGCGGACGCGCTTCTCGACGCCAAAATGTTCGACTGCGCCCCGCCCATTCGCGCCGCACGCCAGCATCGAATGCGCTTCGTCCACGAAAACGCTCGCCTCATGCGCGTCGGCCACATCCATGAGCGCATCGAGCTGCCCGAAGTCGCCGTCCATCGAGTAAATGCCTTCCACAATGACCAGCTGCCGTTTGCCCTTGTGACGAGTGAGGGCGGCATCGAGCGATTCCGGGTCGTTATGCTCGAAGCGCTCGGTCCGGGTCCTGGCCAGGACCGCGCCGTCGCGCAAGCTGAGGTGAGAGCGGTTGTCCATGACCGCGACGTCCGTTTTGCGAAGCAGTCCTGAAATCGTTCCAAGGGCGCCACCGAAACCGCTGTTGAAAAGCATCGCGTCTTCGTAGCCAAGGAATTCCGCCATCCGTTTTTCGAGCTGGCGATGAAGATCGGTCATGCCGGAGAGCATCGGCGAACCGCAGGCGCCGAGGCCGTGGGTGGTGAGCGCCTCATGGGCAGCGGCGATGACTTCCGGGTGATTCGCGAGCCCGAGGTAATTATAGGAACAGAGATTGACGACTGGATGCGACCGGCCGCCGTAATTCAACGTCGTTCGCGCTTCAGCCGGGCCGGTCATTTGGGGTTCGTAAAGCTCGATTGCCCATTCACCAGCCTGGTGCCATTTCGTGAAGATCGGCGGCGGCTGGAGCGGATCTTTGCTATCGCCCACCAGGAAATCGCTGAGGCTAAACTTGCCCGGATCGCTTTCGATGGTCGAACTGGTCTCTCTTTCGGGCGCGGAGATTTCGGGATTCAATGGCATAACGGAAAAGTGCGACAGGCGCACGGCTGACGATTGTTGGTTTCAAAACGAATGCAAAGCGACGCAGCAGCGATCGCCGGGATGGCCATTCGATTGAGCAGCCCAGCAAGATAGGAAAAGCGACCGGAAACGTCCACAACAAAACGAGCCTTTTTCAGGGCTCGATGACGCGAGGCTGACGCTCCGGCTTGGGCACTTCGTGAAGGCGCCCCAACGAACCCTCTTGAGAGCCGGATGAACTCCAGAGACGCCTTGCGATCAGGCGGAAGAGCCGAAACAGATAGGTCGCCAGGACACCGAAACTGATTTTCGATTTCCCGCGTTCCCGGTCGCGGAAGACTATCGGGATTTCCCTGACCCGGAACCCGGGAGGGGCGCTCACCAGCAGCTCGAGAGCGATCTTAAAGCCGGCAGCGTCCTCTTTGCATTGGATAAGTGAAGTCCGATTCGTGGCAAAAAAACCCGAGAGCGGATCGCGGCGGCGGACCAGCGGCCACGCCATGAGACACGCCACGCGGGACATCAACCGGCGCCACCATGGCCAGCCCGGCGTCCGCCCCCCGGGCACATAACGGCTGCCAATGACCATGTCCTGCGAGCCGTCCAGAAGCGGGGCGACCAAGTCGCCGATTCGCTCCGGCGGATGGCTCAAATCGGCATCCATGACCACAATCCACCGAGATTTCGCCGCTGCGGCCCCGGCCAGCACTGCGCCCGCCAGACCGCCGGCCGGAAAGTCTCGTCGCAGCAGGCGAACAGGCCGGCTCTGGCCATAAAACAGGACGCGCTCGCAGGTTTTATCGGTCGAACCATCATCGACCATCAACACTTCGATCGAGAACGCCGCAGAGCTCTGCTCGAATATTCGAGCGATCAGTGGGTCGATGTTCTCCGCTTCGTTCAGCGTGGGAATGATGATGGTGAGCTGTTCCATTGAGCCGTGTCACGAGACGCAGATTGCCGCGCCCATTGCTGATGTGCGATACGCCTTCTTCGCGTGGCGCACTTGGTGTAAGGGCACCAGAGCAACGTAATCAGTTATGCTAACCCGCCGCCTGACACAGTTCCAGCTTGGTGCTTTCGCCATCGTTTTGCTCACGATTGTTATCCGGCTGCCGGCGCTTCTCCATCCGAGGCCGATCGACGATGAAACGGTGTATTCCGTCGTGGCAACCGAGATCGTTGATGGCGGTCGTCCCTACCTGGATGCGGTCGAACGCAAACCACCCGTTTTGTTCTGGACCTATGCGGCTGTCTTCAAAATTGCCGGGAAATACAACTGGATGGCGCTGCATGCTGTCGCGGTCTGCTGGACCCTCGGCACGATGGCCGGTTTGTATGTCATCGGCCGAAGGATCTTTGACCGCAAAACGGGGCTAATGGCTGCCCTCCTCTACGGTATTTTTCAGCCAATCGCCTCCTGGAAGAATCTCGGTTTCAATGGCGAGCTGATGATGAATCTTCCACTCGTTTGGGCCTGGGCCATCGCCTTCGGCAAAACCGGGCCGATCGCCTGGCCGAGATATATCGCCGCCGGCATCCTGCTATCGCTCGGTTTCCTGCTCAAGCAACCCGCCGCCATCGCGGCCGTGCCGCTCGGCCTTTACCTGCTTCTTCGCGACGCGCGCGGGGGACGAATTCGAGCTGCGTCATTCATCCAGGCCGCTTCCCTTGCCGCGGGATTTTTGGGGGCCCTCGTTGTCGTTGCGGTGGTGTTGTGGCGCCAGGGAATTCTCCCGGACGCCGTTTACTGGACAATCGGCGATCACACCGTTCCGCATTTCTTTTGGAATCGCGCGGCGCGCGGCACCCTCATTTTTACAGGCGTTTGTCTCCCGTTGCTGCTGGGCGCGACGATGTCGATCAGGGCTGAGCCAAACATCTGGACTGGCCAGGAGGCGGAACGAAATGCTCTTGTCGGTCTTGTTTTGGCCTCCGCCATCGGGGCTTCCGCAGGCGGGCGCTTTTACTCTCATTATTATATCCAACTTCTTCCGGCGCTGATCCTCCTCGCCGCGCCCTGGTATTCCCGTCTTTTTCGCGAACGAACATGGCCGCGCTTCGGACTTCAGCGAATCATGGTCGCGTGGCTGGCGCTCATCGTGATCGTATTTTCCATCGCGCGTTGGTGGGATCTCAGTCTCATCAGGAACCCGTCGGAAGCAGGCCGGTATCTGCGCGCGCATTCAACTCCGGACGAACGCATCTTCATTTGGGGCCACGCTCCCGCGATTTACCTGGACGCTCAGCGACGTCCGGCCTGTCGCTATGTTCTGACGTTTCCGCTCACCGGTTACCTCTTTGGCGGCCCGCTGGCCGGATTCGACACTCGAAGCCGCATTTTGCCGAGCGCGTGGCCCAATCTGCTGACGGATTTCCGGAACCATCCGCCGGCGTTTATTGTGGACGCCCAATCGGGGCCCGGTGCGTTGGACCCCGTTCGTGATTTCCCGATCCTGGAGGAGTTGCTCGCCCAACAGTACCAACGAGTGGCTCAAACTTCGGAGGGAGTAATCTATCGGCGCCGCTGACGCCACCTATGGCGCCGCCCCGAACTTAATCCACAAAAAACGGAACTTGATCGTGGCCCGAATTCAGATTACCCCTCCCGTCTGCGCTTCCCATGAACATGCGCCACCCCATCTTCGCCGCCGTTCTTCTCGCTCTCTCCACCTCGGTGGATGGGTTGCCGTTGCGGCCGGACTCGGAGAACGGGCTTTGGGCGCATGATCGGGTCCTGATGCAAATCCGTGGGAACGCAGGCCGCGCGCCGGCCTTCCAATGGCGGACTCGGCTCGGCCTGCCCTCGGAAGCGCGGTTGATCGGAATGAAGCGTTCGTCCGACAACGAGAGCGACCCGCTCGAAGTCGAGCGTCCGATTATCGTGGAACTCAACGGCAAAATCAGCGTCGCAGCCGCCCTGGCGCGGCTGAGAAATCATCCCGACGTCGGGTTCGCCGAGCCGGATTATGTCGCCACAGGCGGCGCCGTGCCTAACGACCCGAATTATTCGCTCGAATGGCACCACAAGAATATCCAATCGGAAGCCGCCTGGAACGTGACGACTGGAAGCAGCAACGTGGTGGTGGCGGTGCTGGACACCGGAATCAACTCGTCCCTCTCGGAATTCAGTGGCCGCCTGCTGGCGGGGCATAACTACGTCTCGAACAATACCAACACGGCGGACGATCATGGCCATGGCACGGCCACGTCGGGCGTGCTCGGCGCGAACGCCAACAATCACACCCTCGTCGCCGGGGTCGATTGGAATTGCCGCATCCTGCCCGAGAAAGTCCTCGATGCTTCAAACTCCGGCTTCTACTCCTACCAGGCGCAGGCCATTTACGACGTGACGGACGCGGGCGCGAAGGTGATCAACTTCTCGATCGGCGGCAGCGCGGATTCGGCGGCGGTCACGGCGGCCATCGATTACGCCATCGCGCATAACGTCATTTTTGTGACCATCACGCATAACGACGGCACCGGGATAATCCGTTTTCCGGGCCGGCTGCCGCAATGCATCACCGTTGGAGCGACCGAGCGCGACGATACCCGCACAGATTTCAGTAACTACGGGCCGGCGATCGATCTCGTCGCACCGGGCCGCGACATTTACACGGTCGGTCGCACAGGAGGACTCGAGTATTGGTACGGGACTTCGGAGTCTGCACCACAGGTCTGCGGCGTCGCGGCGCTGGTCGCTTCGCTTCGTCCTTCGATTAACCAACGAGCGATGGAGCAACTCCTGGAGGCCACCGCGCAGGATGGCGTCGGATTTCCCGCGGAAGATACACCGGGCTGGGACCAATATTACGGCTATGGCAGGCTGAACGCCCGTTACGCAATCGAATTGGCCGCCCAGCAAACGCCGTTGCCGGAACCGCTGAATCTTTCGACGCGCCTGCGCGTCTTGCCCGGCGACAATGCTCTCATCGGCGGTTTCATCATTACCGGCG
>Ga0105242_10002581_pt1 | contig 14187 bp, 7 predicted proteins | sample KBSM24metaG_FD_81521 | JGI IMG/M metagenome (GOLD analysis project Ga0105242, IMG submission 81521) | Miscanthus rhizosphere microbial communities from Kellogg Biological Station, Michigan, USA - KBS M2-4 metaG | ecosystem: Host-associated > Plants > Roots > Rhizosphere > Soil | place: Michigan...
TGTCTTAAATCAATATCTCACATCGCGCTTTCCTGGACCGGGAAACTTCAATCAAGTCGCCCAACGGAGTGTCCAGTCTGCGCAGGGGCAAGTTGATGAGCTCAGGAACAAAATTATGTCAATCCAAAACGGAAGTCTCGCGAGCAGCGGTGATATCGATATGCCAAGCTTCAAACCTAATAACCAAAAGACAAGAAGCTTTTTCAAGCGACTTGAATACGGTACTGATCTTCAAACAATGCGAGGCACTACCTGGTTCCCTCTGACCATTGATATAGGACTATCACTTGCATATAAATTGAACGATAAAAATGTTGTTGGTATCGGTGCAAGCTATAAAATGGGTCTGGGCAAAGACATTCATCACGTCTCGTTCTCAAACCAGGGTGCAGGCCTCAGGAGTTTTATTGACATAAACATCAAGAAAAACTTTTTCCTATCGGGTGGGTTTGAGTATAACTATCAAAAATCATTCAAATCATTTCAACAAATTCATGCGCTCAATGATTGGGAGCAAAGCGGGTTGCTGGGGCTAACCAAGATCACCACCTTAAAATCAAAGTTTTTGAAGAAGATGAAGATCCAGATGTTGTGGGATTTTCTGAGCTATCGGCAGATACCACAAACCCAGGCGTTCAGGTTCAGGATAGGGTACAACTTTTAGAAGTCGGTAAAATACACAAGTCACATGCATTAAATCTATTTCTATGCTGAAAAGGTTTTTCAACTTTAGCTTTTTACTATTTAGTGTTTTTCATTGCTGTGCGCAAGTAGACCTGCAAACAGGTTCTGCAACATTTTCTCTGCCCATGTTCAATTGGCAGGATGACAAAAGCAATCTCAATTCAACCGTTTCATTAAATTATAGTTCGGGAAATGGTCTGAAAGTAAATGACGTTGCTTCCAATGTAGGCCAGGGATGGAATCTTGTGGCAGGAGGTGTGATTACACGAATGCAGGTAGGTGAACCCGATGACCAGGTAGCTTCAGGAAGTTCTGATCCTGCAGATACAAAGAAATTCCCCGCCGGATTTTTGTATGCTGCCAACCCCGCTTACAACGGTTGCCCGAATGCTCTTACGAAATACCCTCTGTATAAAAAACAAAACACGGCATATAGCCAGCATAACATTATCGCTGAGGATAAACAGTTAGACTATTTCAGTTTTCAATTCAATGGAAAGGCGGGAATGTTTGTTCTTGATCCTACGGACGGGACTCATCATGGCAGATCAATCGGTGACTCGAAAATGATCATCACTTACCAGGAAGATGCGGCACTTTTCAGCCAGGGTATCAGAACAAAGATCACTTCGTTTTGGATCCAGGATGTTGACGGGCTGATTTACAAGTTTACGGTCCAGGGAATGACGAAAGTCTTAGAACTAAATTATTGTGACGTGGGTCTAACACAGTTGCAGCATCTTCCAAAGTTCAGGAATTTAAGGGTCTACCAACAGACTGGGTTTGATAATCTCACCACACCATGGGTGATAGATAACTGGTATTTATCAGAAATCTTTGACCCGCTCACTTCAAGAAAAGTTAAGTTTACTTATTTAACACGGATGATAAGTCCCGCCCAAGGCGTGTGCAACGCAGGAGCTGATTTTTCATACAACAGTGTCAAAGATTATGCGGTGGTCGTATACAAGAAATCATTTACAAAGTCCCCCGAGATCGATTCTATTATTTATCCGGATGGGCACACGTTTAAGTTTAATTATAATCTTACAGACCGGTTTGATTTTACTGGTGAACAGGCACTGGCCTCTGTTGATATTAAGTACAACGGAAGATCCCTTTCGAGGTATATCCTGAACACAACTTATATCATGAGGAGCAGATTTGGAACGCCTTCTTCGACTGCTGAACAACGATCCGCAAGACTGTTTTTAAGGTCTGTCCAAAAAATTGGTCCCGATCTGAAAGAGGATTCCCCACCTTATGCGTTTGACTATTACACAGGTTCAAATGTTGGGGATGATTTTGTACCACCTCCGTTTTTCTATGCAAAGGATAACTGGGGATTTTATAATGGAAGCAATAGTGTAGCCTATGACAATTCGGCTATATCATTGGACAAAAAAGTCAAGGATTTGTTGCACATTGAGATCAAGGGGCTTTGTTTTATGAATGCTAGCGTCTCAGGCCCCTACCTCAACCCGAAAGATGGACTCGCACGAAATGGACTGATGCGCCAGATCATTTATCCCACAGGTGGGACGTTGACTTATGAGTATGTTCAAAATTCAGGGACGATCTTCGGACAAGGGTCAGCTCAAATGGTGGGCGGTGTGCATGTTTCCAAAACAACTTCTACCGATGGAGGATACGCCAATGGATGCGCAAATGCGATCAGTACACAATACAATTATGTACTGAGTGATGGAACGACTTCATCCCTCTGGGGACTTGAGATGCCCCAGAATGGAAAATGGACCGCCAGTCATTATACCCCATTCGACCAGGTATTCCGTATTACCGGGTGCAAGTACAAATACTTTTATCCGGGCATTGTATCGGCCAAGCAAACAGTTGATATTGCAGGCTTGCAGCAATTCATGAACGCGGTCCAGCCGTTCCTGGGTGCTCTCAGTGTAGTTGGAACTATTATGGATATAGCAACACTGATTGGCTCCGCGGCGCCGGGATTTGGAACCATTGCTGCGGTAGTCATCGATTTACTTAGTTACATAGTTGGTATTGTATCGTCATGTAGCGATCAATCCCAGGACCCGTCGACAACTATTTATTACAATATGGATTTGACGGCAATAAGTCCCTTACCTGCCCAGTTTAAGCGAGTGGAAATAATAAATGGTTCCGGAGGTGCTGGAAAGACCATTCAAACATTTACAAACGATTCCACCTATGCCTTGTGGGTGGGTCCCGTCGCTGCCACGTTGCCCGTAAATGATACCCGTTCTTTTGCAGCGCGGCAGCGTTTTGCTCCCTGGGCTTACGGCCTTCCAGATACGACAATTATTCTTGACAACACGGGAAAAAAAGTAAAGCAAACGATAAACGTTTACAATTTCGGCAGCTCGAAAACTTTAATTGCCCAATGCCTCGCCCACTGCGGCTTTTTTGGAGCCAGTGGATTGACTTCTCCGCTTGTATCCTGCAAATGCGATGTAACCCAGAGTCATTCCGAGAGGAGCACTGAATGGAATAATGAAGCGGTTGGTCCTAGCTATTTGACCGTGGGAGGCCCTGACATGAAAGTGGATTATTATGGGCTTTACACTGGCAGAACAGAATTGGCAACAACTTACGAAAGGGTCTATAAGGCCTCTGATCAAACTCAATACGTGGAAACAGTGAGCAACTATTCTTATGCAGGGAACTTCGAGATGAATTCAATTTCGACGACGGGAAGTGACGGTATAGGTCGTGGTAAGTTGATAAAATATACAAGTGATTACGCCGGTGGGATCATAACTACCTTGCTAAATAATAATATCGTCTCTGTGCCTGTTGAAGTCTCAACTAGCGTATCCGATGCTTCGGGAAATGGCTACGTGCTTAGTGAAGAGGTCACTGAATTTACCCAGGTGGGGAACGGTGCCATTAAACCGTCAAGGAAACTCGAACAAAGGTTCGCACAGCCTCAACCTGTTAATAACTTCACCTATTACCTCGGGCCTGGAAGTGATGTTTCAAATTATAAAGTAAGACAGACCTTTACTTACGGTCCATCTGGTAATTTGACGACAACCAAAGACGAAGGCAATCGGTCAGTTGCCAACATTTATGATTATAACCAAAAATATATTGTTGCAACGATTATCAACGCCGATTCCGCAGCTGATAAACCGGCTTATTCAAGTTTTGAAACAGATAACTTAGATAACTATCTTGGCGGATGGACATACACAAGCGGAACACCTACATACACCAATACCAACGTCGTTACTGGTTCGAGAGCCATTAATTTAAATACAGGTAAAACCCTTTCAAGAACTTCCCTTAATACCACGAAGGCTTATATCTTGTCCTTTTGGTCAAATCTTTCTATGACGGTTTCTGCGGGTGCAACACTTAGTAAAACCGGGCCAACGATTAATGGATTCACTTATTATGAATATAACGTAGCGGTGGGCACGGCCTCCGTCACTGTTTCGTGCGCTGCAGCCCGGCAGGTTGATGAGCTTCGCCTTTATCCGGCCAATGCAAGAATGAGAACTGTAACATACGATCCTATTATCGGCAAAACCTCTGAATGTGATGAGAACAACAGGATCACTTCTTATGAATATGATAATCTGGGGAGGCTTCGCTTCATCAAAGATGAAAATAAGAACATCGTCAAGATGTATGAGTATAACAATGTATCTGCGGCAAAACAGAATGGTTGTCCAACTACTTATTATAACCACCTGATCGTTGCATATTTCACTAAAGCCTGTGCTGCAGGTTTCGCGGGAACCGATGTTCCTGTAACTGTTGCTGCGAACACATTTAGCTCTATGAAAAGTCAGGCTGACGCTGATGCGCAGGCGGAGAATTGGTTATTGGCAAACGGTCAAAACACTGCGAACAGCTCGGGAAGTTGCTTGTTGATCTATAATAATACAGTACAATCCCAGTCTTTTACCACTCAGTGCGATAGTGACGGATATACCGGCAACTCGGTAACTTATACGGTAGCTGCGAACACATACAGTTCTACGATAAGCCAGGCAGATGCAGACCAAAAAGCCCTGGACGATATTGATGCAAATGGACAGTCATGGGCAAATGATCACGGAGTTTGCAGTGTCACCACTACTCCGGACTGGGGGTTTTATACCGCTTCACCTACAGTGAGATGTCAGACATATGGTGCTGGCATTAATACCGGGAACCAGGAAGCAGTGTTCACAGATCTAAACCCAAACAGTGCCACTTATAATCAAACTCAGTGGATGTATTACCAGAGAAACACGACAGCATGTCCCTATACGCCTGTTTCTCCTCCTAGTCTTCCCAATGGTGTGTCAGCCCAGAGCGCCAGCGGCATAATACCGGGAACACCGGGGCAAGTCCTGACGATCACTGTTACATTGAATAGCAGCGTAGCAGGAGCATTGTTAACCGGCAATGTGGGCATTAGTGTGAACTTAAGTGGCATGGGAATGCATAGCACTTCCGGCCAGGTAACAGTACCCGCCTCCGGATATATAAGCTGGACGCTGAACCTTAGCGGACCCGCCTCTCACATGTATATCTCTTCAAGCATAACTTCTCAATAAGCTATGTGGCGGACAAGTATAAGTAGATGTATGAACGATAACGGAACGATACTATTCAAAATATTACAAATGAAAAATTCTCCTGTAAAACAATTATTCTTTATTTGTTTTCTAACAGGCATTGTGTCACTCTCGCAAGCGCAAGTCTGGAATCCCAATCACGCAATTGGCACGGTAAACGGCGTTTACAATTTTTCATATAATCAAACTCCGTCGCAGCTAGTAGAAATTTACCAGGCCGCTTTTCCCAACACAGGCTTAACGTACCAGTGGGAATCCAGTACAACGCCCACTGCCGGTTTTACAAGCGTTGCAGGCGCCACCGCGAGCAGCTATACGATTTCCGCGCCACTCTCAGCAACCAAATATTATCGAAGAAAAACAACCTACACAGCAAATGGCAGCTCTATCTACTCAAACACAATCAAGATTAATGTTGTATCAGTTAATTGGGAGGACATTAATTACATCCGTGAGCATGACGTTTTAAAAACTGGAAACACAACCTGGACCGCAGTGGACGCATTAGTGATCGGTGATAAATTGCAAACCACAACATATTTGGATGGTCTTGGAAGAAGTTTAGAAAAAATAAGCCGTGAAACTGCTACAGCCCCTTCCGGCACATGGGGTGATATGGTTCAATTCTCCGAGTATGACATTTACGGACGGGAGGTTAAAAGATACCTGCCCTACACAACTACAACCTTGTCTGGAAAATATAAAACGACACCGTCGACTGAACAGACTACTTATTACTCCAATGCCGCTACATATAATGAAACATCTCCCTTCTCAACGATTACGTTTGACAACAGTCCCATCAACCGCGTAAAAAATATAAAATCACCCGGTACATCATGGGCTGCAGGAGCTGGTAACTCTGCAGACTATGATATGAATACCGTCGCTGACAACATAAAAATATTTTTGACCAACTATGTACAAGGCAATGCGCCTGTGCTTAGTACTTACAATGGCGGTACTTATCCTGCTAACAGTTTATACAAGATGACGTATACAGATGAAAACGGGAAACAGGTGGTAGAATTTATCAATAAGTCGGGGCAATTGATCCTAAAGAAAGTTCAGCTTGCAACTAGCCCTACCGGGCCTTACGCTGGTTGGATATGCACTTATAATGTGTACGATGAATTTGGACTGTTACGTTTCCAGATCCAACCCGAAGGCGTTAATTATTTATCGAATAACAGTTGGTCGTTTGCGGGAACAAACGGAGCAACGATTTTATCTGACCAGGTTTTCCAATTCAATTATGATGACAAGGGAAGAACGATTTGGAAAAAATCTCCGGGCGCTGCAGCTCTTAACATGCTGTATGATATAAGAGACCGCGTGGTATTTATGCAGGATGGAAACCAGGCTGCCTTGTCCCCCGCTCAGTGGACTGCTAACTTATACGATGAACTGGACAGGCCGATACTAACTACACTATATAACACAACGAAGACCATTTCGGTGTTACAAACAGATATAAATAATGCTGCTGCCACTGCGAGCATTTCAATAACAAACACTTCGAACAACGGCGGAGCCACAATCACAATAAACACATCTTTAAACCCGGTTGCTGCGACTGATCTCAACAATGCGACAAATACGGTCGTTGTCAACTACCAGTTTTACGACAACTATTCATTCTCAAGAGTAAAGACGTTCAATACGACTTTCACAAACACGAATGCCTACAGCACCTCTGATCCCAATGTAATACCCATTGCAAAATCATTGCGCACACTTAGTATACCTACGGGGAACCTGACACGGGTACTTGGTACCACAACTTTTCTTGGCGCTACGCAGTATTATGATGAAAAGGGAAGACATATACAAGCGCTGGAGGAAAACCTTAAAACAGGAACGGACATAACAACGCTGCAATATCATTTCGACGGGAGATTATTGAGCACCTGCAATGATCATACAACGACGGGAACAGGATATACCAATTTCCAAACACTCACAAAAAATATTTTTGACAAACTGGGAAGGGTAACTTCTATTCAAAAACAATTCAGCACCAATGGCTCCGGGTTTAAAACGATATCTGCCTATGATTATGATGATGTAGGAAGAGTAAAGACAAAACATCTCGACCCCGGTTACAACAATCCCAACTCGGGCCAACCCGATCTTGAATCTTTAAATTTTAGTTTTAATATCCATAACCAAATCACAGGGATCAACAAAGATTACGCTCTTAAAACAGGCACTTACAATAAATGGAGTCATTTCTTTGGACTTTATCTTGGTTACGATAACCGTGACGCTGTATTCACCAGCCCCCAGTTAAATGGGCAGGTCACCGGGCAACTATGGAACAGTCTTGGTGATGACGCACAGCGACGTTATGACTACACTTATGATAATGCAGGACGACTTACGAAAGCAGCTTACCTCGAGAAACCGCACACGACCGATGCATGGGCTAATAATAAAATGGATTTCACCGTGAACGGCACCAGTGGCTTCATCACCTATGATCTCAATGGCAATTTGCTCACCATGTTACAAAAAGGAGTGTTGCCGGGAACGGCGGCTCCGATCACTGTGGATGATCTTCGGTATACCTATGTCTCACTTACCAATAAACTACAGAAAGTAGCCGACCTCATGACCAATACAACGGTCAACGGGGCGTTTGGAGATTTCAAAGACGGTACCAATGGCACTAATCCCGATTATGTGTATGATGCAAATGGCAACGTGGTCATTGATCTCAACAAAAATGCAAAGGACCTGAATAATGTTGTTGGCGCGAATGGCATTCATTATAATTTCCTTGACAAACCTGATCAAATACGAATTGCAGGGAAAGGAACAATCAATATTGTATACAGCGCCACGGGTGAAAAATTGAAAAGAACATTTACACCTGAAGGAACAGGTACTACTACGGTAACAACTTACATCAACCAGTTCGTTTATCAATCTGTCAATGGAAGTGCTGATGCACTTTCCTATATCAATTTTGAAGAGGGCCGCATTCGTGTTATTACACCTACCACACAGAACAATGGGTTTGATGCGTTAACTGTTGCTGGTAACATAATCCTACCCAACACCACCTCGGGAGTGTATGATTATTATATCATGGATTACCAGCAGAACGTGAGGATGATCTTGACAGAAGAAACGCACAGCGCTGCCAACATGTGCACGATGGAAACAACAAGGGCGGCTGTCGAAGACGCGATCTTTGGGCAAGTAGGTGCGGGGAACGAAGTAGAAACGACAAGATTTGCAAAACCTGCAGGATGGACAGGTAACACAACGGCATCGGTGAGCCGTTTGGGAAATACCGCCGGAAAAAATGTTGGTCCAAACGTATTGCAAAAAGTGATGGCAGGCGACAATGTCTCCGCAACCGTTCAATATTATTTCCAGACTTCTTCGGGCAACGATAATGTCAATTTTGTAAATAACCTTTTAAGCAGTTTATTGCAAGGCATTATTGGTGATAATGCAACAACAAGCCTTGTAAAAGGACAAGCGAGCAATATCACCAGTCAGTTGGGAGCTTTACCCGCTTTTACAACTGCAGTTACACCGGCAGGCAGCGGTGGTACAACACCACGAGCCTGGCTTACCATTTTGTTTTTTGATGAACGATTCAATTTTATTACAGCAGCAGATGGAGGATTAGCTCAACAACAGGTAGCAAGTACGGTAACAGGCAGTGGCGCTACTCTTGGGCCTTTAACCATTAAGGCACCAAAGAATGGCTATGTATTTATTTATGTAAGCAACCGCAGTGACCAGGATGTTTACTTTGATAATTTAAACGTTAGCATTGCTGCCAGTAATATTATTGAAGAAAATCATTACTATAGTTACGGATTAAAGATCGCCACGATCAGCAGTAAGAAATTGGGAGATACCTATGAAGGAACGCTGGATAATAAATACCAGATGCAGGGATCATTTGCTGAAATGGATGATGATATCGGTTGGAATGATTTTGCTCTTAGAAACTATGATGCCCAAATTGGAAGATGGATACAGCAAGACCCGTTTCAAGAATTCAATTCTCCCTATATAAGTATGGGTGATGACCCTATTAACACTATTGATCCATCCGGCGGCTTAATTGAATCAGGATTATTCAAGGGAGCAACAGAATTGGGCAAAGCAGCTGCCTTTACAATTTTTGGAGCTTGTTTAGGAACAGCGGTTGATTTAATGTCAGGTGGAGATGGGTGGAAGGGATTTCTTTATGGTGCCGCCGCTGGTCTTGGAGCTGATTTAATCAGTTCATTTAATGTGGGTTATTTGTTTACCACAGGCAGTACAATTAATTTCTTCGTAACTCAGAGTGCGGGTGTCAGGTCCGCGGACCATCATGGGATTGGGGCTCTGAATGCCGATTTAGCCTGGGCCAAAACAAAAGCATTTTTTAGTCTGGGGAGACTAAAAATTATCTCAGAATCAACAGGCAAAGAAGCAGCTGCAAAAATTGCTTCAATCTGTTCAGCAAAAGGGAAAACAATTGGCAGTATTATTCTAGAATCTCACGCGCATCCCGAAATACCTACTGGAAAAACGGATCAGGACATTTGTAATAATTATGATCCTGCGACCACTTCACTTGGATTAGGTGGTGATGACGAGAATTCCAGAGTAAATGCTAGTACGGATTTAAGAAAAGTAGACTTTTTCACCGATCTTCAGCCATATACTACACCACAAACGAGGGTGTTTTTAGGAAATTGTTGGTCAGGTCATCCAGCATTTCAGCCGGTTCTAGTGAATATCTCTAATATTTGGAACAATGCGAGTGTTTACGGGCACGCGGCTGAATGTAGAACCAGTTCATTATTCTTACGCAATACGTTTTATTCAAGAAATTACTCAGGTTCTGGGGATGCAAAGGCGTTTACATTCGGATTTCATCCTAAATTTGGAGCCTCTAGAACAACTTGTACCGTGCAATACAACGAGATCGGCAATAATGGACACTTCTTTAAAGCGAAAGATGGCCAAGTGACAGAAACAAGCCAGATATATTTCAATCGTAGCGCAAATATTTCCGAATCTGGCTTAAGAAATTTTTAATGAAACTTTCAATGAGATGAAAAAAAAGCAATTGCTTCTTTTTTTACTCACCTTGGTGTGCAATGAAATTTTTTCCCAGCCTGATGGGATTAGATTCTATACAGATTTTGACTTATTGCAATTTAAAGGTGTAAACGAAATTTCAAAAGATGCTATAGACACCTGTGTCAGATATTTAAAAATAGAATACAAAGGATCAGATATAAAAAAAATGGTCATTTACGACACAGTTAATCGTAAAGTTAGACAGCGCTTTAAGCTAAATGTTTCAAGTGATCATGGATTTCCTGTTATTGATTTTGGAAAATTTGTTGCTCCGACATATGAGGGTAATTGGTTTGTTTTTAAAGGAAAGAAGAAATGGAAAGTAAAGTGGCTGAAGAGGAATGATTCATTATTTATCATAAGTGCTTCGATATATAAAATCAATGGTGCCTCCCTGTCGGTTACTGATTTTTCAAAAAGCAATGTTCTTACATACAATTGGTATTCTTTATGTTGCTTAGATGTTGATCTGAATAAAACAAACACCTTATTTGGGGTCGACTATTTACTTGATATGGTTAATCATAACGCGAAGATAACTTTTACAACGAATAGAATAGATGTTAATAGTTTTATGTGGATAGATTGTGAGACTAACCTAGTCAGTCCGCATGTTGGATGTGATGAGGGAAAGACCATCAATAGATTTTTGCAATCCTCTGGAAAATCCCTATTCTGGTTTTTAGTTTATTATGGATCCTTTTCGCTTTAGTCACGATTCGTATAGCCCTGCTGTCGAGAGTTTTCAAAAAATAAAGCCTTTGAAAGCTATCCGGAATTTAAATTTCGGATCAAGTTGAAGGGCTTGATAAACTACACCACATATGCAAACCACCACCAATACTCAGTCAATATCCGTAAGGAAATGGTCCTGGTTTTATATTTTTTGTCTGTTATTATCTAGTTGTTATGGCCCCAAAAAAGTAAATAAATGGATGGAAGATAAATATGGTACCTCCATTCGCACGCAAACAAAAACCAAGGACGATTATTTTTCCATTTCATCAAAACTTGTAACAAATGACCAGGCTGCTTCTACAACGGTTAAACAAACAAAACATTTGCTGCCACTTATTTTTTACTGGCAGGCTGACTATATTAACACGGTTACCCTGAATCCAAAAATACCGGTTAGTACCTTCAGTTCAACATTCAGAACCTATGCAAACGCAAAAGGGTTAAAACAAAAATTGAATGGAGCAAAGATTGAAGTTTCTGTTGATGCGGTTCCAAATGTTTTTGCCATTGACGATCGGGGACACATAGTTTGGCTGATTTTTGCTTATGGCTGGGATGTGTTTAGCGTGATACCCGAAAATAAGGATATGGTGGTCTCATATCGTTTAATGAAGGATAGCAGTGAAACGAAAAGCGGAAAAGCAGTTGTCTCTGACATGAATAAACCATTGGAGCGTCAGAAAAAAGTGAAAGAGGGAACCTTGCAATATCTTTTTCAATACGACGAGAACATAAAATCGATGACCAAAAAAGTAGTTGATAAGATACTGGAAGAATTATAACAGATTTTAATGACCATTCGATTGCATCACCTTTATGCCTATTGTGTGTCCCGATAGCTATCGGGATTGTGACCATGTTTTGTTTGGGCAGGAAAGGTCACGAAGCGCACAATGTCCCGAACCATCGGGACACAAAGAACACCAAGACGTTATATATCTGGTTGGAATTAATTTTTAAAACTAAAACCTATGCTTAAAAAATTCGATCGCATTTTGCTTTTCATTGGGTGCATTTCCTACGCAGCATGTAAATTAAATCCTGATTCAAGTCGCGATTATACCGATAAAAACAAAACGTACAAGTTGCATTTGAATCCTGTTGTGGGGTCGAAATATCATTTTGATATTTCCAACCAGTCAGAAGTAAAAATAGAAGTCGATGGCAAGAAAATAAATAACGTGAACAGGTCAAATGCCGGCGTTTTCTACAAGGTCGATAAAGACAGTTTAGACAATGTACTTCTTACGATCAATTATGATAAAATTCATGTTTACACCAAAACGGGAGAAACCGAAACAGAGATAGATGCGGGCCAGGCAAAAGCAACGCTTAATCCTGCAGAAAGAGCACTTGGCTATTTAAAAGATGCTCCGATCACGGCAACCATTAGCCCATTAGGTGAGGTAAAAAAGATCACGGGTTATGACGCGATCGGCGATAAGATCATTGCGAGCTTCGCCGCTAACGACGTAACAGGAAAAAAAATAGCACAGGAACAATGGAATAAAACCATTGGCGAAGGCCTTGTGAAAAAAAACATGGACGACCTATTCAGAATTTTTCCGGATTCTGCAGCTCATATCGGCGATAGCTGGCAACTAACCAGTCAAAACACCGGTGCAGGTTTGCAGGTGAAAAATATATTTCGTCTGAAAGCTATTAATGGGGATGTTGCGATCATTCAATCGGAAGGAATAATAATGCCTGATAATTCTGAGACGACTCTTGCAAATGCTATGACGGATCTGAAAGGTAAACAGTATGGGGATTACGAAATAGACACAAAAACGGGTATGCTTATAAGTTGCAAACAGAAGGCCAATGTGGAAGGAACAATTAGCACCATGGGACAAGAAGTTCCTGTAAAAATTGAGATCATTGTAAAAATAGTCGGGCACAAAGTAAAATGATAAGTGAAGCTAGATTTGATCTGCAGTTCATAATGTCGTCGCGGTGTAGTTTTAGAGACATAAATCCTTTGCCTTTTGGACAGAGTTGAAGGATATCAGTGCGATTCATCTCTTTCTGATTTAGCAGCGTGGCGGAGTTCGAATCGGAGTTGGACTCGCCGACCTAATACTGCTTTGGATAGGGAAAAATATTCTTGGTGATAGTTTTCATCATTCAATTACATCCTTGTCGTTTGTTTTGGGATTTATTTCTGTATATCTTACTATAGCATTGTTTTTTATTTCCACCCGTATATTTCTCCAAACACCATCCTTATTGTAATTAATTATTGAACTTGTTCCATTTTCACCAGTAATATAACTGTCTCCTTTGAAATAACCTAAATCATAAGTTATTAAAGTGTCGGTATATGATGTTTGTATGAATTTATACCCTGAACCTATTTGCATAAGTTCGTTAAGTTGGGTCATAAAGTTTATCAATGAGTTTTTGTTGTCAAACTTATGTTTGATAAACAGCTTAACAAAATCTTTACTTCTCCCACCATACCATAAAGGCTCAACCAATATTGTTTTTGATCTTGAACTGTCAACCAACACCAAACAAGTTCCTGGATTAATGTGATAGCCCAAAAAGTTTGTCATTGTCACTTTATAAAAGTCATAATTTGGAATAACAGACTTTACTAAAGGCTTTTCTATTTTCTCAATATCAGCTTTGTCCGAATAAAAAACCTCAGTTCTTCGTAGTGTTCTGCGTTACGAGCAATAAGAAAAATAAAAATTATAGAATGTTCAGGTTAGATTGTATCTAACCTCAGTCCCGCCAGGGACTGGCCAAAAGTGTTCATTCTTCGGAATGCTCAATAAAAAACGCTCTAAATATTGATTTTTTATCAGGGATGAAAGTGTTACTCGTCATATCTTCAGACGGGTATGGATACAGGAGGGTACAAGATCAGGAATCAAAGAGAAGTTCATTTCATAACATTTGCAGTAATGGAATGGGTAGATGTGTTTACAAGAAAAAACTACAGAGATATTTTGTTAGATAGCATCCGGTATTGTCAAAATGAAAGGTTTATTACTGCATGGCTGGTGTATTATGAGTAATCATGTGCATTTAGCTGTGTCTGCAAAAAATAATAATCTCAGCAATGTGCTTCGGGACTTTAAAA
>Ga0105242_10002582_pt1 | contig 14186 bp, 9 predicted proteins | sample KBSM24metaG_FD_81521 | JGI IMG/M metagenome (GOLD analysis project Ga0105242, IMG submission 81521) | Miscanthus rhizosphere microbial communities from Kellogg Biological Station, Michigan, USA - KBS M2-4 metaG | ecosystem: Host-associated > Plants > Roots > Rhizosphere > Soil | place: Michigan...
CCGACACGCTGCAGCGGATGATCGTCGCCGCGAACGACATCACGAAGCCCGGCGATGTCGTGGGACGCATGATGAGTCTCTACGCGCCGACCGGTGGCGTCGTCTCGGCGAGTGGAGGGCGCGTGATCACGTCGCGCGATACGCTCGAAGGCCAGGTTCGCACATTCTGGGAGTACGTCGGACAGAACATGCGCAATCCCAAGTGGCAATGGGATCCGATGCACGTGGACGTCCTGTCGCGCGACGCGGCCGTGGTGACGGCGTCTTACAGAATCCCGCACCTCACGCCGCGCGGCATGCCGCACGTCATCGCCGGCGCGCTGACGCAGGTGTTCGTGCGCCGCAATGGCCGATGGGTCGTGGTGCAGGAACATCTCTCCGAGGTCCCGCCGGAGCCGATGGATTCCACGACCGCCGCCGCATCGATGCCGGGGATGGACATGTCGGCCGGACATAAGCACTGAGATCGCGACGACCACGGCACGGCGGGCGCGACTGTAAGCATCGTCACAAGTCTGTAATCACGTTTTCCGGATACGGAAGCCCCTCTCGAGAGCAAGATTCTTCAAAATCGTGCAGGAATTTTTCGAAATTCTCTCAATCGGAGGAAACTCTTCAACCATTTGCGGACGTAGGGTGTCACATCGCCGTTCAGCGCGATTCACACTCTTCTTCTCACCCACCGAGAGGCTCCGCCATGATTGGTGTCGTCGCCCTTTTGGGGCTCACCCTGGCGCTGCAATCCCCCGACGCGGCCGTGGTGCCTCAGGGCTCCACTCCTCCCGCGCCGCACGTTCGCCGGCCCACACCGCCGGCCACTGACACCGGAGTCGTTGCGACGCGGGCCGAGGCCCCCGTGACGATCGACGGCATCGACGAAGACGCGGTCTGGCGTGACGCGCCTCCGATCACCGCGTTCAGGATGTGGCGCCCCACCGAGGGCGCTGAGGTGCGCTCGGGCTTCAAGACGGAGGCGAAGGTCGCCTACGACGCGGCGAACCTGTACGTCTTCGTTCGCGCGTACGACCCGCACCCCGACAGCATCATCAAGATGCTCGAGCGGCGGGACTCGTTCACGCCGAGCGACATGATCTGGCTGTTCATCGACTCGTATCGCGATCGCCGCAGCGGCTACGAGTTCGGCGTGAACGCCGCCGGCGTGAAGATGGACCAGGCCATCTCCAATGACGGGAACGAGGACGGCGCGTGGGACGCCGTCTGGGACGTGGCGACGAAGATCGACTCGCTCGGGTGGACGGCAGAGTTCCGCCTGCCGCTCTCGCAGATGCGCTACAGCTCCGACAAGTCGCACATCTTCGGCTTCATGATCGACCGCGACGTCTATCGGTACAACGAGCGCTTCAGCTGGCCGCTGCTCCGCCAGTCGAAGCCCGGCTTCGTCTCGCAGTTCGGCGCGCTCGAGGGGATGGACGATCTCGAGACGCCGCGCCGCCTGGAGGCGATGCCCTACGTCGTGACGAAGAGCGCGAACGAGATCGTCAACAACCGATTCGCCAACAAGCAGCGCGTCTCGATGGGCGGCGACCTGAAATACCGCATCGCGCCGAACATCACGCTCGACGCCACGGTGAACCCCGACTTCGGTCAGGTCGAAGCCGATCCGGCGGTGTTCAACCTCACGGCGTACGAGTCGTTCTTCGACGAGCGGCGTCCCTTCTTCGTCGCCGGCCGCGGACTGTTCGATTTCGGGGTCAACTGCAGCGCGGTGAACTGCATGGGCGAAGGACTCTACTACAGCCGCCGCATCGGCCGGACGCCGGAGCTCGCGGGCACCTATGGCGACACCGTGGCACAGCAGCCGACGACGATCCTTGGCGCCGGGAAGCTGATCGGCCGCTTCTCGAAGGGGCTCACCGTGGGCGTGCTCGACGCAGTAACGAAGCGCGCGTCCAGCCCGGGCGACACGACGTTCGAGCCGCGGACGAACTTCACCGTCATCCGCGCGACGCAGGAGATGCGCAAGGGAAACAGCAGCGTGGGCGCGATGCTCACGGCGGTGAACCGCAGTATGGACAGCTGGTCCTCGCCGTACATGGCGTCCGATGCGTATGTCGGCGCACTGGACTTCCGCCACAAGTTCTTCAACAACGGCTACGAGGTGGGCGGCTCGCTGGACTACAGCCACGTGCGCGCCAGCAAGGAGGCGATGCTCAACCTCCAGACGGACGCCGTGCACTACTACCAGCGTCCCGATAACGATCTGCCGCTCGACTCGAATCGGACGCTGCTCACCGGCGACGCCGAGGAGTTCCGGTTCGGGAAGGTCTCCGGCAAGCATCTCATGTTCGAGACGTCGTACCAGCGCCGCTCGCCCGGCTTCGAGATCAACGACCTCGGCTACCTGCAGCGCGCGGACCAGCAGTCGTGGAATACGTGGATGGGCTTCTTCGATCGCACCGAGCGCAAGCTGTACAAGCGCTTCCAGTGGAACTGGAACTGGTGGCAGTACTGGGCCACGGACGGGCTCCGGCTCGAAGCGGCAGCGAACACGAACATGCACATCAACCTGAAGAACAACAGCGGCATCCACGTGGGCGGCACGCTGGGCCAGCTCGGCTCGACGTTCGACGACCGTGCGTCGCGCGGCGGACCGGCGTTGCGGCAGGACAGCTACATCTCGCCGTGGCTCTTCCTCATCGGCGACGACCGGAAGTTCATCGTGCCGAACTTCAACATGAACTACTTCCGCACGGGCGAAGGCCGCACGCACTCGCTGAACTTCGGACCGGGCGCGGACTTCAAGATGAAGGGCCGCTTCAGCTCGTCGCTGTCGATGAACTTCTCGCACAGCATCCGCGACAATCAGTGGTACGGTCGGATCACGGACGATGCGGGCGTCGACCAGTATACCTTCGCCCATCTCGATCAGACGACAACGTCGGCGACGGCACGGCTGAACTACACCTTCACGCCTAACGTGTCGCTGCAGGCGTACGCGCAGCCGTTCGTGACGAAGGGCACGTACACCAATGTGCGCCGGCTCTCGGACAACCCGCGCGCCGACAACTACGACGATCGCTACGCGACGCTCGACGACAGCGCGGCGACGGCCAACCCTGGTGGCTTCAACTTCAAGTCGTTCCAGTCGAACGTCGTGTTCCGCTGGGAGTATGGCCCGGGCTCGACGCTGTTCGCGGTCTGGAGCCACGGTCGTCAGGGGTTCAACTCGGTGGCGGGCGACAAGAGCTTCCAGGGCGACGTGACGGATCTGTTCCGCCTCCATCCGGCGAACACGTTCCTGATCAAGATGTCGTACTGGTTGAACCGGTAAGGCGGTAGACGGTTAACGGTTAGCGGTTAACGGTTAGGGCAATGAGCTGACGCCAGTCTCGGTGGCGGAATGCTCACCAGCGGCCTCGGAAAGCACCTGCTTTCCGAGGCCGTTTGCGTTCCGTGCTGTTCCTCTTCGGCGGGTCCTGGACCAGTATCTGCTCCTCCGCGGCGCTCAGCTTGCGATATTCCCGCGGACCGGCATTCCCGGGCGCAGGTGCAGATCCCTCGACTCGCTGCGCTCGCTCGGGATGACAAAGGCCGTTTCGCATCCCCCGCATCCCCCGCATCCCCCATCCCCACATCTCCGCAATGAGCGCCAATACATGAGCAGCGCCGGCGACGGGCCGGCGGAGACGACGACTGGACACGCGCGCGCGCGACTGCTGACGCTCTCCCTCGCTGCCCTCGGCGTCGTGTACGGCGACATCGGCACGAGCCCGCTGTACGCGATGCGAGAGTCGCTGCACGGCGCGCACGGCGTCGCTCCCACGCCGGAGAACGTCCTCGGGCTGCTCTCGCTGATCGTCTGGGCGCTCATCTTCGTCGTCTCGCTCAAGTACCTCGTCTTCGTCATGCGCGCCGACAACGGCGGCGAGGGCGGCATCATCGCCCTGACCGCGCTCGTGACGCCGGCGTCGCCGATGGCGCGGCGCAATCGCCGGTTGCTCGTACTGGTCGGATTGTTCGGCGCTTCCCTGCTCTACGGCGACAGCATGATCACGCCGGCCATCTCCGTGCTGAGCGCGGTCGAAGGGCTGGAGATGGTGACGCCGATCTTCCGGCCGTACGTCGTCCCGTTCACGATCGCGATCCTGTTGGTGCTCTTCGCGGTGCAGAGCCGCGGGACGGCACGCATCGGCTCGATGTTCGGACCGATGATGTTCGTCTGGTTCGCCACGCTTGGCGTGTTGGGCGCGGCGCAGATCGTCCAGCATCCCGGCGTGCTGGCCGCGGTCAATCCGATCCACGGCATCCTGTTCTTCGCTCACAACGGCTGGCACGGATTCCTCGTGCTGGGCTCCGTGTTCCTCGTCGTCACGGGAGCAGAGGCGCTCTACGCCGACATGGGGCACTTCGGCACCCGGCCGATCCGCCTGTCGTGGTTCTCGTTCGTGTTCCCCGCTCTGCTGCTCAACTACTTCGGGCAAGGGGCGCTCGTGCTCCAGGACGCGAGCGCGGCGGAGCATCCATTCTTCCGACTCGCGCCGCCGTGGGCCCTCCTCCCACTGGTCGGCCTGGCGACACTGGCAACGGTGATCGCGTCGCAGGCGGTGATCTCGGGAGCCTTCTCGCTGACGCGTCAGGCGGTGCAGCTCGGCTACCTGCCGCGCGTGGACATCGCGCACACGTCTCGGACAATCGGGGGACAGATCTACATCCCGGGGCTGAACTGGCTCCTCATGGTGGCGTGCATCGGCCTCGTGCTCGGCTTCCGTTCGTCGAGCCGGCTGGCGGCGGCGTATGGCGTCGCCGTCACGACGGACATGGTGTTCACGACGATCCTGTTCGCGGTCGTCGCGCGCGACCGGTGGAAGTGGGGTATCGGCGCAGTGGTCGCCTTCGCCGCTACGTTCCTCGTCGTGGATCTCGGTTTCTGGGCCGCGAGCCTGCTGAAGATTCCGAGTGGCGGATGGTTCCCGCTGCTCGTCGCCGGCGGGGTGTTCACGGTGATGACGACCTGGAACAGCGGCCGCGGCATCCTGGCCGAACGGCTGGCCGAGCGCGCGATGAGCATCGAGCAGCTGATCGAGCTGCTGAAGACGTCGACGGTCGCGCGCGTGCCCGGCACGGCAGTGTATCTCGGACGCCCCGAGACCGGCGTGCCCCAGTCGCTGCTGCACAACCTGCGGCACAACAAGGTGGTGCACGAGCGCGTGGTGCTTCTCGCGATGCGGACGGACCCGGAGGCGCGCGTGGCGGAAGACGAGCGCGTGACGACGACCGTCCTCGCTCCCAACCTGCTGCGTGTCGTGGCGCGCCATGGATTCGCCGAGGAGCCGGAGGTGCCCGCGGTGATGGCGCGGCTGCGATCGCAGGGGATCGAGATCGATCCGGCGGACACGACGTTCTTCCTCGGCCGGGAGACGTTGCTCGCGACGAGCCGGCCGGGAATGGCGCTCTGGCGCGAGCGTCTGTTCGGACTCCTCTCCCGCAACGCACGCCGCGCGACGCAGTACTTCAAGATCCCGCCGGACCGGGTGTGCGAGCTGGGGGCGGAGATAGAGCTGTGATGGCGGGGATGCGGGGATGCGGAACGCGCTGTCATCCCGAGCGAGCGCAGCGAGTCGCGGGATCTGCGCTTGCTTAGCGCTCGGCAACGACGGAACGCGGATCTTGAACGGCGATCACGCGGAAAAGGCAGGATTGCTCCGCGCTAGTGGAGAGACCTGTCCGCCGGACCATCAAAGATTTTGAGGTCGTGGATGGAGAGGCCTGTGCCGCGGGCAGGGATCTCGACCCGGAGAGGGACAGATCCTGCCGTTTCCGCGGAATCGCCGTCAAAGATCCGCGTTCCGTCGACAGGTCGCTTCGAGAAGCGTCCGCGTCTGGCGAATCGAGCCATACTCGCGATACCTTCGCCGGCGTCCGACATCTCTAATCCCCGCATCTTCGCCCATGCGACGCCTCCTTGCCCTGATCCCGCTCCTTGCGCTCGGCACGTCGGCGGCGCGGCCTGTGCAATCGCCTGCGCCGCGAGAGCGGCATCTGCTCTATGTCGCGAGCCCGGGGACGCGGAATTACACGGAGTACGGCGGTGTCGGAGTGCTCGTGTTCGACATCGACTCCGGCTACAAATTCGTCAGGCGCATTCCCACCTGGCCCATGGTCGAGGGGAAAGCCGAGAACGTGAAGGGGATCGCGGCGAGCGCGCGGACCGGGCGGATCTACGTCACGTCGCTCACCCACGTCATCGCGATCGATGCCGTGAGCGGGACGACGATCTGGGACCGGCCGTACGAAGGCGGCACGGACCGACTGGCGATCTCCCCGAGCGGGCGCGAGCTGTACGTGCCGCAGTTCGAGGGGCCGTCGTGGCACGTCGTCGATGCGGAGAACGGCGATGTGTTGTCGACGATCGAGACGCGCTCCGGCTCGCACAACACGATCTACGCCCCCGACGGGAAGCACGTGTACCTCGCCGGTCTCAAGTCAGCGACGCTCTCCGTGGTGGATCCGGCGCAGCGCCGAGTGACGAGCGTCGTCGGGCCGTTCGAGAACGTCATCCGCCCGTTCACCGTCAATGGCGCGGGGACGCTGGTGTTCGTGAACGTGAACGATCTGCTTGGCTTCGAGGTCGGCGATCTTCGCACCGGGAAGGTGCTGCACCGTGTCGAGGTAGCGGGCTACATCAAGGGTCCCGTGAAGCGCCACGGCTGTCCGGCCCACGGCATCGCGCTCACGCCCGACGAGGGCGAGCTCTGGCTGGCCGACTGCGCCAACAGCGCAATCCACGTCTTCGACGCGACGTCGATGCCGCCGAAGCAGGTCGCCGACCTGCCGATGCGCGATTGCGTCGGCTGGGTGAGCTTCAGCATGGACGGGAAGACCGCCTACTCGTCGACCGGCGAGATGATCGACGTCGCGACGCGGAAGGTGATCGCCACCCTCACCGACGAGATGGGGCGCGCCGTGCAGAGCGAGAAGATGCTCGACCTGGTGATCGCGGACGGGAAGGTCGTGCGGGCCGGGAACCAGTTCGGGGTGGGCGCGCGGCCGTAGGAGGCACGCCCGCCCGCGGCGCGGGCACCCGGCGTCAGGCTACGCCCACCTGCAGCTCGGTCACATTGTCGGGCGATTCGAAGCCGATCCACTTCTTGTAGATCTCGCGCGACTCCGGGGTCCGCTTCCGGCCGCTCTCGTCGATCGCGTTGAGGATCTCGTCGTACGCGATCTGGATGTCCGGCATCGGGCCGATGTACTCGGACGCCATGCACTTGAACGCGGGCAGCTCGGCGATCTCGTAGTCCTCGATCGGCTTCGCGGGCCGCCTGGCGATCGGAAAGGCGATCGTCAACCGGAACTTCGTCGTCAGCGTGCCGTCGGCGCCGTGGTAGATGAAGTGCACCGGCGCGAGCGGCGTCACGCCGTGCGCCTGCAGATCGGAGATCATGTCGTCTACCACGCCCCGCGAAACGGCAGGGATCTCGGGGATCGTCACGTCCTCGTGGGACGACATGACGAAGACGGTGGGGGGGACGGTCTTAACGGTGACGGCCATGCGCGACGAGCTCGAAGGCGGGTGACGAGGGATGCAACGCCCACGAAAGATGTACGATCGCGCGCCGATTGGAATGTGCCGGCGTCGCTGGTGGCCGGCCGCGATCCGTCGCGGTAGCTTCGCGCTGACGACCACAAGCGCCGCCCTCGTGCGTCATTCGACCCCCATTCCCCTGCTTCTCATCCTGTCCCTCGCCGCCCTGCTCCCGTCGACGCCGGCGCGGGCGCAGAAGGCCGCCCCCTCCCCGCTCGGCATCTTCCGCGGCGAGAGCGACGTCGGGCGCCCTTCGGTGCTTGGCGCGGGGTCGCTGCGCTACGATCCGAAGAGCAAGGCGTACGTCGTCACGGGGGGCGGTGCCAACATGTGGGCGTCGGCAGACCACTTTCACTATGTGTGGATCAGGCTGTCCGGCGACGTCGCGCTCGAGGCGACCGTGCGATTCACGGGCACCGCGCCGGCCACCGGCAAGCCCGACCCACATCGGAAAGCGTGCCTGCTGCTCCGGCAGTCGCTCGACGCCGACTCCCCCTACGCCGATGCGGCACTGCATGGCGACGGACTGACCTCGCTGCAGTGGCGCGACGCGAAGGGCGCCGTCACGCATGAGGTGCAGTCGTCGGTCGTGGCGCCCGAGCGTCTCCGCATCGAGAAGCGCGGTGACTACGTGACGATGTCCGTCGCGACGCGTGGTGGACAGCTCACACCGTCCGGAGGAGCCGCGAGAGTACCGCTCACCGGCGACTTCTACATCGGGATCGCCGTGTCGGCGCACGACACGACGCGCCTCGAGTCGGCCACCTTCTCCAAGGTCTCCCTCACGCCGCTCGCGCCCCTCGCGGCGGGAGGCGCGACGGCCATCGTCAGCACGGTGGAGACGATCAGTCTCCGCTCGAAGGACCGGCGCGCCGCGGCGGTGGTGACGCAGCCCGGTCCCATCGGCGAGGCGTTCTGGTATCCCGACACGACGCGCATGGTGTACTTCCGCGGCGCGCTCGACCGGCTCTTCCGCGTGAAGGTGGACTACCCGGGGCAGCCGACGAGCCTCGGCCGGCTCGGGACGCCGCAGCCCGTGCGCCTGGTTGCTATGGGGTGTCCGAGTTGCGTCGTGACGGACACTGGCCGCCGATGGAGCATCGCCGAGGGGCCCGCTGGCGCCGATGGCGTGCGGTCGTCGACGCTGACGGTGAGTCGCGCCGGAGGCGGCACGGCGATTGGTACACTGATGCCCGTGCTCTCCTCGTTCGCACGCTGGTCGCCCGACGGCGGCGCCCTCGCCTACGCGAACGATCGCGACGGCCAGCTCTACGCGATGCGCGCCACATCTCGCGAGCCGATCCGGCTGACGACCCGCGGCCACAACGCGCATCCCGAGTTCTCCCCCGACGGACAGTGGATCTACTTCGACTCGGACCGGTCGGGCACACGCCAGCTCTGGCGGATGCGGCTCGATGGCCGCGCGCCCGAGCAGCTCACCACAGGCAACAGCGAGAGCGCGCTGCCCCACGTGTCGCCCGACGGGCGCTCCGTGGCGTTCCTCTCATTCGAGAGCGGAGCGCCGTCGACGCGCGGCATCCGCGAGGCGCGCCTGCGCGTGCTCTCGCTGAGCAATGGTGCGATAGAAGACCTCGCGGCGCTGCTCGGCGGTGAGGGAACGCTCGACGCATACCCCTGGGCCCCGAACGGCCAGTACCTCGCCTTCGTCAGTTATCGCCTGCTGGCACGATAGCCGCGCATCTCCACCGACCACGCAATGAGGATCCATCGAATGCGACGTCTCGTGCTGGCACTGGCGTTCACCGGAGCAGCGCGACTCGGGGCGCAGACAGCTCCGACCGCGCTGCAGCTGCCGCCGCTGTTCAGCGATCACATGGTGCTCCAGCGCGACGTCACGATTCCCGTGTGGGGTTGGGCGCCGCCACGCGCACGCGTGACCGTGAAGCTCGACGAGCGCTCGGCGTCGACGACCGCGGATTCGACGGGACGCTGGCGGCTGGCGTTCGCTCCATTGGCGGCGGGGGGGCCGCACACGCTCACGGTGTCTCGCGCTGACGATCGCGTGGTGGTGCGCGACATCCTCGCGGGCGACGTCTGGCTCGCATCGGGGCAATCGAACATGGAGTTCCGCGTCGACCAGGGGGCGAACGCCGCCCACGAGATCGCGTCGGCCAACGACTCCAGCATCCGGCACTTCAAGATCCCGATCTCGTGGTCGGAACGTCCGGTCGATTCGCTCGCCGGCGGGGCGTGGACGGTGGCGGACCCGCAGCACGTCGGCGCGTTCAGCGCCGTTGCCTACTTCTTCGCCCGCGAGCTGCGCGTGTCGCAGCGCGTGCCGATCGGCATCGTGAACTCGACGTGGGGCGGCAGCGCGATCGAGACGTGGATCAGCGGGCGTGCGCAGGGGATGAGCCCGGACGGTCCCGCGAATGCGTTTGCCGCCGAGCGGAGACGCGTCGACTCACTCAGTGCTGCGCTGCGCGCGCGACTCGGCACCGTGCCGGAGCATGATCCGGGACTCGTGGACGGGAAGCCGCTGTGGGCGTCGCCCACGCTCGACGAGACCGGCTGGCAGAAGATCAAAGTCCCCGCGCTGTGGGAGACACAGGGATACGAGAACGTCGACGGCATCGCCTGGTATCGCACGACCGTCACTCTTTCGGCCGAGGAGGCCGCTCGCGACGCGCGCCTCGTACTCGGCGCCATCGATGACGACGACATCACCTGGGTGAATGGCGTCGAAGTCGGGAAGACGAACGGTTACAACATTCCTCGTGCGTACGACGTGCCGGCGTCCGCGCTTCACGCCGGCCCGAACGTGATCGCGGTGCGCGTCGCCGACGGCGGCGGCGGCGGCGGGATCGGCGGATCGACGATCGTGCCGCACCTCGAGATCGGGGGCGCCTCGCACGCGCTCCCGTCGGAATGGTCGTTCCGCGTCGGGGAGCTCGTCTTCGGGATGGACGGGCAGCGGATCAACAAGGTGCCCGCGGTGACGTACAACCGGATGGTGTATCCGCTGATCCCGATGCCGATCAAGGGCGTGATCTGGTACCAGGGCGAGTCGAACGCGAACAATCCCGCGGAGGCGCGCGCGTACCGCACGCAGTTCGCGACCCTCATCCGGAGCTGGCGCCGTGAGCTGAACGGTGGAAAGGGTGCGGACTTCCCCTTCCTCTGGGTGCAGCTGCCCAACTACGGTCAGCCCGACTCGGTGCCGCCGCTGGAGTCGGAGTGGGCGCTGCAGCGCGAGTCGATGGAGGGCGCGCTCACGCTGCCGAACACCGGCGAGGCGATCACGATCGACGTCGGTGAGGCGGGCGACATCCATCCGAAGAACAAGCAGGACGTCGGACGGCGCCTCGGTCTCGTCGGACGCCGCGTGGCGTACCGCGAGCCGGTCGTGGCATCGGGACCGACGTATCGAAGCCACACGATCGACGGCAGTCGCGTGACGCTCACCTTCGATCACGTCAACGGCGGGCTCGTGTCGAGCGCGCCGAGTGGCGAGGTGGGTGGCTTCGCGATCGCGGGCCCTGACCGGAAGTTCGTCTGGGCCCGCGGGCGGATCGAGGGCGATCACGTCGTCGTATCGAGCGACCGGGTGCGCCAGCCGGTCGCCGTGCGCTACGCATGGGCGAACGATCCGCCCGAGCCGAATCTCTACAACAAGGCCGGGCTGCCCGCCGCTCCCTTCCGCACCGACACGTGGTGAGTCGACGGACCGTCGGCTAGATCGAGCCGCTCGTCGTCAGGGTCGTCGTACGCGACGCGTCCGCGAAAGGACGTGGCAAAGTCGCGCTGGTTGCGCTCATGCGCGCGCTTACCGCGGACGTGTCGCCGCCGGTGGGCGGCGTCGTGCTCTTCCCTGCGACGTCTCATCGCTGTTCCCTCACTCGTTCACGAGCTCGATCTCCAGTCCGCCGACGGAGACGTGCTTGCCGTACTTGTAGTAGGTGTCCACGGCGGTCAGGCGGCGCACGACGCGCACGTCGGTCGGGCGGAGCATCTTGAGCACATCCATCTCGCCCATGAGCATCCCGGCACGAAAGACGAGGATGGCATCAGGCGAGGGGAGCAGCATCGAGGTCGCGCCGCGCGCCGCGAAGTACTGGCGCCGCGTGCGCACGAGCGCGTCGTAGAGCGTCGTCGCGCCCGACGCGGTGAGCTCCGTCCCGGAGACCTCGTTTCCCAACTTGGGGGCTTCCGCGCGAACGGCGTACGGTGCGGTGCGCGGCGTCGCGACCGACGCACATCCGACCAGTGCAAACGCAGACATGACCATCGTGGTGACGCGCATCGGGAGTCGAGACATAGTTGACACCTGAGCAGAGGTCGTCGTGCAGAATCCGCGTCGCGCATTGCGTGCGTGTTGCGCGTGTGTGTTGGACCGCACGATCGCATGAAAGGTTGACGAGCGCTGTCACGATTCTGCTGTGCGTCGTCACGCGCGCAGGATCGTTCAGCAGGATCGTGCAAGACGCGCGTGTTCGTGTCGCGTGGCTCATGGGCCAATGCGTTGCGGAGTCGCGCGCTCTTGTACAGAATTGCGGTTACATCAGGTGCAGATCCCTCGACTTCGCTTCGCTCGCTCGGGATGACACCGTGTCGCATTCCCGCAGCTCCGCATCCCCGCACCCATCCACCGATGCCGACGGAAGAGTCCAGATCTCCCCTCACGCGCCGCGCGTTCTGCGCATCCGCCGCAGCCGCGGCCGCGCTCGCAGCCCTGCCGACACGACGCGCATTCGCGTCGAGCACGTCGATCACCGAGCTGCACCGCGCCGCCGCGCTCGCGCCGAAGAACTATCCGATCGGGCTCGAGCTCTACTCGGTCCGCCGCGAGCTGGCGCGCGACCTCCCCGCCACGCTGCGCGCGGTGTCGCAGATGGGCTATCAGGTCGTCGAGTTCTACGCGCCGTATCTCGGCTGGACGATCCCGTACGCGAAGGACGTGCGCACACAGCTCGACGATCTCGGCCTTCGCTGCTACTCGACGCACAATCCCTCGGCGTCGCTCATGCCTGGCGACACGCGCGGCAAGGCGATCGAGATCAATCAGGTGTTGGGCGCGCGACACATCATCATGGCGTCGCCTCCACCCAACACGTCGAGCCTGGAGGATTGGAAGCGCGTGAGCGGGCAGCTCGCCGACGCTTCGGCGCAGCTCGCCCCGCACGGCCTGCTCGCCGGCTTCCACAATCATCTCATCGAGTGGAAGACGCTCGAGGGGAGTGATCAGCGCGTGATGGACGTGATCGCCACGAACACGCCACCGGAGTTCGTGCTCCAGCTCGACGTCGGCACCTGTCTCGAGGCGGGTCAGGACCCCGTCGCCTGGATCAACGCCCACCCCGGCCGGATCCGCAGCCTCCACCTCAAGGACTGGGCGCCGGGCACCGACGCCGAGGAGAAGGGGTATCGCGTACTATTCGGAGAAGGGACCGGGAAGTGGAAGGATATTCTCGCCGCGGCGGAGTCGACGGGCGGGGTGGAGTTCTACCTCATGGAACAGGAGGGGAGCCGCTACTCCGAGCTGGAGACGGCGCAACGCTGCCTCGCGAGCTGGCGCGACCTGCGGGGGAAGGCATAGCGGACGAGCCCGTCTTTTGCTCTAAGAATGCGGCATCATTCGCGCATAGTTATCTGGGTGGCGCGCCCATCCAGGTAGTGGAGCACTCATGGCCGAATCGACCCGTACTCGCGAACCCGAGCTCACCGCGCTCGCCAACGACTTCGACATCGTCGGCGAGCTGGGCGGCGCGCCGGGGACTCGCTTCCTCATCGCGACCCGGAAGCCCACGGGCGGCAAGCCCCGCGACGACTCGGGCCGCGTGATCATCGAGATCGTTCGCTCCCCCGAGGGAGACGAGTCGCACGCGCTCGATCACGTCGCCTCGGATACGAAGCTCCTCAGTACGCTCCGCCATCGCAGGCTCGTGCCAGTCCTCGAGGGACGCTGGGTGGGCGACGACGCCTTCGCGGTGGTGCGCGAGCAGGTGGACGACCCGTCCGTCTCCGACCTCCTCGAGCGCGGCGACCCCTTCACCAACGTGCGCACGGCCGCACTCCTTCGTGAGGTGCACGGGCTGCTGCAGTGGGCACGCGAGCACGACGTCGTCCACCGTCGCGTCACGACGGACCGCGTCTTCCTCGAGCCGACGAGCGATCGCGTGCGCGTGTCGTTCGCTGCGGGGCCGCTGCAACGCGTTCGCGCCATCGATGCAACGACGGAGGACGTCCAGACCGTCGTTCGGCTGGCGGTGGCGATGCTCAGCGGCCCACAGTCGGAGGAGACGGAAGGCCAGTCGTTCGCCGAGCAGCGCCCCGACCTGCCCGAGCGTCTCCACGAGGAGACGGAACGGCTGCTCAAGGTATCGGCCACCGATCACGATCTCACGCTCTACCTCGCGCTCATCGGGATGGCGGATCCGGTGGCGGAAGGAGAGACGGAGCGCGATCGCATCCGCGCCGAAGTGCTCGAGGAGCAACGCGTCGAGCGGGAGAAGCTGGCGAACGAGCGCGCCGAGCTGCAGCGCCACATCGAGGAGGAACGGCAGAAGCTCATCGCCGAGGGCGAAGAGCTGCGCGGCGCGTTCGAGAAGGAGAAGGCGAATCTCCAGCGGGAGTTCGCCGCCGCGTATTTTTTTAACGACGCGGAGCCCACCGAGATGCA
>Ga0105242_10002585_pt1 | contig 14181 bp, 7 predicted proteins | sample KBSM24metaG_FD_81521 | JGI IMG/M metagenome (GOLD analysis project Ga0105242, IMG submission 81521) | Miscanthus rhizosphere microbial communities from Kellogg Biological Station, Michigan, USA - KBS M2-4 metaG | ecosystem: Host-associated > Plants > Roots > Rhizosphere > Soil | place: Michigan...
CGAGACCTGGGGTCAGCAGGTGGAATATGTGCCGCAGCTTGCCGAAATCGCTCGGCACCAGGGAGGAGGAGGGCGAAATGGGCGCGTAGGGAATGCCGGCATAGTAGGCCGCAAAACCCATCACGGCGTGCTCCAGATCGTTGCCCGACAGAATCGCAATAGGACGTTCCGAGGACAGGTTACGGTTTAACAGCGCCTGTGCGACGTTGCGAGCGGCTGCACGGAATTGCGCGTAGGTCAGCGTGCGCCATTCACCGGACGCGTTCCTTTGCCCCATGAAGACGCGATCTGGAGTTTTCCGCGCCCAGTAGTCGAGCTTCTCGGTGAGCTTGGCCGGATAACTTCCCAGCGGGTGCACCGGCGTCACATAGATCGCGCCATCCGCCCCATGCGTCATGGTGACATCGCGGGGACCGAAATGAACATCGCGCAAAGGTACGGCCGTCGTCATTCCTTGGCCGCGTCCCATTCCGCGAATGTGCTTCCTTCCTCCGCCAGCCGCCGGAGCAGCGGCGCGGGCTCCCACACATCGCCGAATTGCTTGTGAAACTCGCGCACGCGTTCGTAAACCCGTTTCAAGCCCACGGTATCGGCGTACCACATGGGACCGCCGCGATAGCCGGGGAATCCGTAGCCGGTGCAATAGATCACATCGATATCCGCCGCGCGCTGCGCGTGTCCTTCTTCCAGGATGCGAGCGCCTTCGTTAATCATCACGAATATCGAGCGTTCAATTATTTCATCACTGGTGACCGTACGGCGAGGGATCCCCGCTTCGGTCGCGGTCTTCTCGATCAATGCGTGCACTTCGGGATCCGCAATCGGCGCACGTGTATCGTCATAGCGATACCAACCCTTGCCGGTCTTTTGCCCTAAGCGGCCCATTTCGAAGAGCTTATCCAGCACCAGCGGAACGCGCTCGCCGGGTTTTCGCAGATGCGCATATTCCTGCTTGACCCGATACGCCAGATCGATCCCGCCCATGTCGTCGACCGCGAAGATTCCCATGGCCATGCCGAAATCGGTCAATGCGCGATCCACCTGTTGGGGCGTGGCGCCTTCTTCGGCGAGCAGCTGCGCCTCGCGCATATAGGGCAGCATCATGCGATTGCCGACGAAGCCGCGGCAATTCCCCACCACAACGCCGACCTTGCCCAGCTTCTTTGCGATCGCCAGCGACGTAGCGACAACCTCGTTGCCGGCGAGCTTGCCGCGAACGATCTCCACCAGCCGCATGACGTGTGCGGGGCTGAAGAAGTGCAGGCCGATCACCATCTTCGGCCGCGATGTCGCCGCCGTAATCTCATCGATATCGAGTGTCGATGTGTTGGAAGCGAGGACGCAGTCCGGTTTCGCGATCTTGTCCAGCTCGGCAAAGATCTTCTTCTTGAGCGGCATGCTTTCGAAGACGGCTTCGATAATCAGGTCGGCGTCACTGAATCCGTCATAGGTGAGCTGAGGCTGGATCAACGCCATCCTCTGATCCATTACCGACTGTGAAAAGCGGCCCTTTTTGACGGAGCTGTCGTAATTCTTGCGGATCGAAACCATGCCGCGGTCGAGCGCAGCCTGCTCGGTTTCCTTGAGACGCACGGAGATTCCGGCATTGGCGCACGCCATTGCGATCCCACCGCCCATAGTGCCGGCGCCGATGATGCCAACCCTGGCGATCGGGAACACCGCGGTGTCCTTCGGGATTCCCGGCACGCGGGCCACGGCGCGTTCTGCGAAGAACACATGAATCATCGCCTTGGCTTGATCTCCAGCCAAAACCTTGCGGACGATTTCGCGCTCCTTCCTGCAGCCTTCCTCGAACGGAAGCGTGGTTGCGGCTTCCAGTGCTTCCAGTGCGAATATCGGAGCGGTCTGGTTGCGGCGGATCTTGCCAGCCTGAGCGCGGCCTGCTGCGAAGATAGGCGCGTTTTCGGTCGCCGATCCCAACTTCTCATTCCTCTCGCGTGTTTTGCGAACCGGCTCGCCTGCAACCTGACGTGCAAACTCCACAGCGCCGGACAGCAGCTCGCCTTCGATGACCTGGTCGATCAGTCCGAGTCGCAAAGCTTCGGTTGCTTTGACCGGCTTGCCCGTGACACACATCTCGACCGCTGCGGCCACACCCACCAGCCGGGGCAGACGCTGGGTTCCCTCAGCGCCGGGAATGATGCCGAGATTCACCTCCGGCGCGCCCAGCGAAGCATCCGCGACCGCAACTCGGTAGTGTCCGGCCATGGCGATCTCCAAACCACCACCCAGGGCGATTCCATGAATGGCCATAACCACCGGCTTGCTGCAATCCTCGATCCGGGTAAGCAGCGGATGCAGGTCCGGACCGCCTGACGCGGGGTTACGGGCGGCTTCCTCGAGTTCCTTGATATCGGCCCCGGCGATGAAGGTTCGCCCTCCGCCGATTACAACAATGGCGCGCACGGAGGGATCGCGCTCGGCCGTATCCAGTGCAACCAGGATGCCTTCCGGCACGCCAGGACTGAGAGCATTCACGGGCGGATTGTCGATGGTGATGACGGCCACACTGTCTGTCGCAGTGCCGCGCGTCGAGAGGCTTACAGGCTGAGTCATTAGAAATCTGTTACGCTTTCATACGGCGCGGAGGCAACCGCAATTTCTGATGATACCCCGCACGGCGAGCGATCGGCCCGCTAGCTCGGAGACGGAGGCGACACCCAGCCTGGGTTACGCCTGGTGGGTGGTCATTGCACTGACCGCGGTCTACACGCTCTCGTTTGTCGATCGAACCATCCTGGGCCTGCTGGTTCCGTCCATTAAGCGCGATCTGGGCGTGAGCGATACGCAAATTGGCCTATTGCAAGGTTTAGCGTTCTCTCTGTTTTATACGCTGATGGGGCTGCCGATTGGACGGCTCGCGGACCGCTGGAACCGCCGCAACCTGATTGTGGCAGGAATCCTGGTATGGAGCTTTTTCACAACCATCAGCAGCGTGGCCAAGAGTTTCCTGACGCTGTTTCTGACCCGGATCGGCGTGGGCGTGGGGGAAGCCAGCCTTTCGCCGGCCGGCTATTCGATGCTGTCCGACTATTTTCCCAAGCAGAAGCTGGGCGCCGCGATCAGCGTGTTTTACATGGGCGTTTTCATTGGAGCGAGCCTGGCGATGCTGGTGGGCGGCGCTACGGTGGATATGCTGGCTCGCACGCCATTTGTCACCGTGCCCGTGCTCGGCACGATGGCGTCGTGGCGGCTGACGTTCGTTATCGTGGGCCTTCCCGGAGTTTTGTTCGCACTGCTGGCCTGGACCATACGCGAACCGATTCGCCGCAATCTTTTGGCGTCTGCCGACGGTCGCCCCACGCAGCTCAGTTTCGGCGAAACGGTCGCGCAGGTGCGTCTACGCTGGCAGTCTGTGGCGGGCATCTCGCTGGGCATGGTGTGCCAGGGGACCATCACTTACGGGCTGCTGGCCTGGATTCCTACATTCTTCCAGCGAGTACATCTCTGGACGCCCGGCCAATCCGGGCGCGCCCTGGCCGCGATTCTGCTGACGTTCGGCTGCCTGGGAATGTACTTAGGTGGCCGTCTCAGCGACTACTGGCAGAAGCGCGGGGTGCCCGAAGGACCGTTGAAAGTCGCCGTGATCAGTGCGATTGGCACTTTGTTGCTGATGCCGATCTCCCTGTTGCTTCCCAAGCCCGAATGGACGTTGGCGATGCTTGCGCCGGCTTTGTTATTCGACGCGCTGGCGATGGGGACTTCGGCCGCCGCACTTCAGCACATTTTTCCCAATCAGGTCCGCGGGCAGGTATCGGCGCTCTACCTTTTCCTGCTGAATCTGGGCGGCGGAAGCCTGGGTCCGCTGTTGCCGGGCGTATTGAACGATTATTTTTTCCACGACCCCAACATGGTGGGATATTCCCTCGCGATCACGATCACAATCGGGGCCGTCGGGATGCTGATTGCGATCCGATCGACGTACGGCGCGTATCGAAGACACTACGACGCGATGAAACCTGCGTAGCGCGCTGCAAAATGGGGACAGCCAGCCATGTCCCGCCGTGGAAAATTCTGACATATGCGCCGGATTCGCGCGGGACACGGATGACTGTCCCCATTTTGGCATACCATGTGGGTAATTCGAATGGTGGGATGGGTCACATTCATCGGCGTTTTGGGCCTAGGCACGCTCGCCGTGGCCCAGGAATCTCCGGTCCTTCGCGTCAACACTCGCCTTGTAGAAGTCGATGTGGTGGTCCACAGCAAGGGTTCGATCGTCGCCGACCTGAAGCAGGATGACTTTACGGTTCTCGATAACGGTAAACCCCAGAAAATCGCATCTTTCAACGTTGTTTCTTCAAAAACCTCCGCTGGAAAATCCATCCCGCTGCCACCGGGCGCTGTATCGAATCGGATCATTACGTCCGGCTCGGAGCCGGCAGGAACCACGGTCGTGCTATACGACACGCTGAATACCGCCACGGAAGACCAGTCCTGGGCTCGCCAGGAAATGCTCCGTTACTTGGGCACGCTGGAACGGGGCGATCACTTCGCGCTGTACTCACTCGGCAAATTTTTGCGGGTGATCCAGGATTTCACGGATGACCCGGAGCGCATTAGGCAGGCTGCGCGCCGATCCGGACCGGAATCCTCGGCAGACCGAACCGCAGATGATCTCACCGCGGATTTGCTGGCATCCGCACCCGACCTGGGCGACGACATCGCGAACGGCCTTCAGCAAAACGCCATCATGATGATGCAGGACAACGCGCAGGTGAATCGCGCGGTAATCACCGGAAAGGCAATGGAGCTGATCGCCAAACATCTTCAGGGGCTGCCCGGACGGAAGAAACTGATTTGGATTTCGTCGAGCTTCGCCGCGCAAACCACGGACACGCGCTCGCATAATGGCAGACCGACCATTGAGCACAAGGATTTCAGCCGGGAAATCGAAAAGGCTGTGCACGCACTGAACGACGCGAACGTGGCCGTTTATCCCATTGACCCCACGCCGATCCAGCAGCTTGACCCAGGATTCCTGCGACCCGGTATCGACGCCATGAACTTGTTCGCGGGTGGGACGGGCGGGCGCGCATTTTATGTGATCAACGACGTCGCTAAGGCCATCCAGACCGCGGTGCAGGACACCGAAATCACCTACGCTCTGGGATTCTACCCCGTCGATATCAAGCTGGATGGCAGTTATCACTCGTTGTCCGTAAAAGTCGCGCGCAAAGGCGTGGATCTTCGCGCGCGCAAGGGCTACTTCGCGACGGATCTGAAGCAGCCTACGGAAAAGCAGACCCTTGAGTCGCTGCGGGACATTTTTGCGACGCCTCTGGAAGCCACGGGGATCGGGATGACCGCCCGTCTGGATCCGCATCCCCGCCAGCCGGGAGTCCAACAGTTGACGATGACCTTCAACCTCCAGGAACTGCATCTGGAGAAAGAAAAGAGCAATTGGGTGGCGCTGATCCACCTGGCGACCTACTTTCCTTCGGCCGCAAAGCCCAACGGCACCGAGGAATCGATCAAGCTCACTCTGACCGAGCAGCGCTTGAAAGAATCGCTCGCAAACGGCTACACCATCCTGCGGTTAATCATCGTCGGGAATCGGAAGGGCGACCTGCGCCTGGCGGTTCAGGATCGCGTCACCGGCGTGGCGGGCTCGGTGAAGCTGACGCTGGTCGGGCAAAACAGTCCCACAAACGGACAGTAGCCGAAGTTTATTGGCGGCCTCAGGAACTTTTGGCCTCGGTATCCGTCTGTCTATCAACGTGAATCCCGGAGGAGAGCCTTGATCACCCTGTGGCAGGACGTGCTGTACGGTTTTCGGACGCTGTGGAAGAAGCCGGGCTTTACGCTGGTAGCAGCTCTATCGCTGGGGCTTGGCATCGGCGCCAACGCGACCATTTTCAGCATCATCAACGCGACACTTCTCAGCGATCTTCCGTATCAGGATCCCAATCGCTTGACGGTGTTGTGGACCGCGCCTCTGAATCGTCCGGGTGTTCGCAACGGTGTCACCGCTGGAAACTATCTCGCCTGGAAGGATCGCAGCCAGTCATTCGTTTCAATGGGTGCGATGTTCGAGTTTCCCAGCAACCTGGGTGCGGAACGCGATGGCGCGCCGGCTGAGCGCCTGGAGGGCGAGCACTTCACCGCCTCCATGTTCGACGTCCTGGGCGTAAAGCCCCTGAAAGGACGCTTTTTTACCAAAGACGAAGATCAGAACGGAAATCCGGCTCCGGTCATGGTGCTAAGTTATCCCTTCTGGCAGCGGCGCTTCGCCGGGGATCCGAACGTCGTCGGACGGAAAGTTCTGCTGGATAACGTCGACACCACCATCATCGGCGTGATGCCGGAGCACTTCGACTTCAGCAACAACACGACGGACTTCTGGGCGCCTGCGGGATTCACTCCGCAGCAACTGAGCAGCGTCGCGAGTTTCCTCTTGGTTTCGGGACGGCTGAAGCCGGGCGTTTCCCTGCAACAAGCCCAGGCCGAGATGGATTCCGTCGCCCAAGGGCTGGTCAGTGTGTTTGCGTACAACAAGGACAATGGGGTGCGGCTGGAGACGATGCAGGAGGCGTTTTTCCGGGGCCTTAAGCAGCCCCTGACCGTGCTGCAGGGCGCCGTTGGATTCGTCCTGCTGATCGCTTGCGCCAACGTCGCAGGATTGCTGCTGGCACGAGCGGCGTCGCGGCGTACAGAAATGGCCGTACGGTCTTCGCTGGGGGCGGGACGCGGCCGGATCGTCCGCCAGCTTCTTACCGAAAGCGTCCTCCTGGCGATTCTCGGCGGCGTGTTAGGGGGAGTTTTTGCCTGGGGCGGCTTGAAGCTGATTGCCGCCAGTCTGCCGGTGGGCTCGCTGCCGGATGTAATATTGAGCGGCCGGGTCCTGGGATTTACGGCACTCGTCTCGATAGGGACCGGACTGCTCTTCGGCTTGGTTCCGGCGCTGCAAACCTCCAAAATCGATCTTTCGGCTTCGCTCAAGGAAGCCACGCGCGGAGGCTCGGAGGGTCTCACCAAGCTACGGCTGCGCGGCGCTCTGGTAACCGCGCAAATCGGCCTGGCGCTGGTACTGCTGATCGGAGCCGGGCTGATGATGAACAGTTTCCTGCACATCCAGAAAAACGAATTGGGCGGCGACCCCAAAGGTCTGCTGACGTTCGATTTCCGGTTCCCGCAGAGCCAGTTGATGAAACCGGTCGGGCAGCAATATCGTGGCGTGGGTCTGTGGGACATAAGCCCGAATGTCGCGCTCACCTACGACCGGTTGTTTGAGCGCGTCAAGGGCTTGCCTGGCGTGGTTTCCGCGGCCGGCGCCAGCCGCCCCCCGTTCGCCGGCGCTATGCGAATGCAGTTCAAGATCGCGGGACGGCCTGCACCGGAACCCGGCACGCAAGGCGGGGGAACCAACGCCGCCTACATGCCGGTGACGCCGAATTACTTTTCCACGGTGAAAATCCCGGTGCTGCAAGGGCGGGACTTCACCAGCTCCGATACATCCTCCGCGCCGTTGGTGGTGGTGATCAATAAAACGATGGCGCAGCGCTGGTGGCCCAACCAGAATCCGATCGGGGAGCGCATTACCTTCGACTTCGTTCCGGATGAACAGCCACGCGAGATTGTGGGCGTGGTAGGCGACGCTCGGCTAAACCAGACGCAGACCCAGCCACAGCCCATCATGTACTTGCCGCACGGGCAACAAACGCAACGCTGGCTCGGCCCGTCGTGGGACTATCGCTCGGCGATGTTCTACATCCTTCGGACCAGCGGGGATCCTGCCAGCCTGGCGTCCGCAGTACGAAGCGCGGTGGCAGAAGTAGATTCCAGCAAACCCGCGGGGAACATCCGAACCGTGGAGCAGAACTTGCGAGACCAGGTCAGCGACCGGCGAGTTTACATGCTTCTCTTAACAGTGTTCGGAGCAATCGCCGGGGTATTGGCGGCGGTGGGAATTTACGGAGTCATGGCTTACGCCGTCACCCAGCGTACGCGTGAGATCGGCATTCGCATGGCTCTGGGGGCAACTTCTTCCAGCGTTCTGAGCCTGGTGGTGAAGCAAGCGCTGATCCTGGTATTCATCGGCCTGATCCTGGGGATTGGCGGGGCCATGGGGCTTACTCGTTTTATTAAGAATGAGTTGTATGGCGTAGAGGCCACCGACCCGGCTACGTTCATCGCGGTTTCTCTGGGACTCGTGGTGGTGGCGATCCTCGCCAGCCTGATTCCGACGCGACGGGCAGTGTCAGTGGACCCGACCATCGCCCTGCGGCACGAATAACCGCGCACGTCCGAGCAAGCATCATCTGTAATAGAATCAGTCCTGAGCATCGAACGGAGGCTCCTTCTGATGACCAATCGGTTCTTGTTGCCGGGCGTCTTCGCATGCGTTGCAGGACTGGCTGTTGGCCAAGTTCAGCCCACATTTCGCGTGGGGACGCGATTGGTGCAACTGGATGTGGTCGTACTAAACGACAAAACACCGGTACGCGGACTGACCAAGGACGACTTTATCCTGCAGGACAAGGGAAAACCACAAACTATCGCCGTGTTTTCGGCGACTGAGGCGCACAAGGCAGCAAAGGCCGATCCGCTTCCTTCCAATGTTTCGTCGAATCGGATGAACAATCGGGGAGAATCGACCGCCACCGCCACCGTGATTCTGTTCGACAAGATGAACACGCCCTCGGCGTCACAGGTGGTCGCGCGGCGAGAGACGCTGGCGTTGCTTTCGTCGTTGAAGAACACCGATAGGGTCGCATTCTACTCACTGGATACGGACCTGGCGATGGTCCAGGATTTCACGGACGACGCAAATCGTTTGGCGCGCGCGGCGAAGTCGCTCAACACATCGGCTCCTGCCGGGGCGGCTGCTGCCGGGACGCCGGAAGATCGGGCGCTGGTCTCCTCGCTGCAAAACGCACTCACGGCGTATCAGCAGGGTGTGAATGGATCCACCAAAGTCGCTTCTACTCTTGGTGCGTTTCGAACCATCGTGCGGCATCTGGATGGTCTGCCCGGACGGAAGAATCTGATCTGGCTGACGGCGAGCATTCCGTTTACGTTCGGGACCAGCGCGGATCGCCGGCAGAACGATGAAGCAGAGATGGATAGGATGATTCGGCTGATGAGCGACGCAAACGTCGCAGTCTACGCCGTAGACCCGCGCGGTGCCGGCGCAGGAAATACTCTGGAAGCGCCGAGCGACACCAATTCCGGCGGAGGACGGTTCCTGGGAGGAGCGGCGGGCAGGGCAGCGGATAGCAGCGTAAACACGCTGAGCGGAAACCAGGGGCTGCAGAAGATTTCCGATGATACGGGCGGTAAAGCTTTTTACAACACGAATGATCTGGCAGGGGCGCTGCGTGAGATCCTGGATACAACCGAAGTCACCTATTCGCTGGGATTCTATGTCGATGAAAAAGCTCTCGACGGGAAAATCCACGATCTGAGTGTGAAACTCGCCAAGAAACCGGAGACCGCAAAGGCTTCCGTTCGTCATCGCAAGAATTACGCAGCGTTGAACGCGCAGGCTCTGGCAGTACAGCAGCCTCGAACGGAGATCGGCGTGCTGGCGGCAGATGCGCTGGATGCTTCCGGCATCGGCATAATGGCGGCCACGGCGCCGCATCCGAACCAGGCCGGGACCCACGTGGTGCAGGTAAGAGTCGACGTGGCGGATCTGACCATGGAGCGCAAGGGCGACAAGTGGACCGGAGCGTTCGATTTGGGACTTGCGCTGCAAGGCTCGGGCCGGGTGCAGGGCACCGACGTGAGCGTGAAGACTATCCCGCTGACCCTAAGCGACGATCAACTCAAGCAGGCCTTGACGGCCGGCCTGGTGATCGATAATACCGTTCCCAGCCCCGCGCAGCCGATGAAGCTCCGCGTGGTGGTGCAGGACAAGCTCAGTGGAGCGTCGGGGTCGGTTCGGATTCCGATCGGTCCGAAATAACCGTACATGCTGCGCTGGATGGGGTGGCTCGCATTCGCCGGTCTGATGACCGCTCAAGAGCCATCCACGTTCCGCGTCAACACCCGGCTGGTGCAAGTAGATGTGGTGGTCCGTTCGAAAGACCGCGCTGTGACCGGATTGACGAAAGACGATTTTCGAATTCTTGATAACGGCAAACCTCAGAGCATCGCGACCTTCGCCGTCAGATCAAGCGGATCGAGCGTAAAGACCACGCCGCTTCCCCCAGGTATCATCTCCAACAGAGTTACCAGCCGAGGCGAAGAGCCGGTGGCCGCGACCGTGATCCTTTTCGACCGGCTCAATACCGCCGTGGAGGATCAGGCGTATTTCGGCAAGGAATTGCTCAAGTATTTGAAGACGCTCCAACCGGGAGAGCACATCGCGCTGTACTCTCTGCTTAAGACGTTACGGGTTCTGCAGGATTTCACCGACGATCCAAGGCGCCTGATGGAGGCATCCAGGCTGGCGAAGGCCCAGCAATCGGTTTCGCTGGCGTCATCGGATGAATCGGCGCTGAAAGCGAACGTCAGCACCATCACGAATCTGGCTGACCCCAACAATCCCGCCGAGGTGGCAGCCATGGCGTTGACGGCGGAGATGGCTACCAACGCCATCACAGAGATGGAGGACGCAGAGAAGAAAAACCGGGCGCTGATCACGTCACGGGCCCTGGAGGACATCGCGCGCCACCTGCGAGGATTGCCGGGCCGAAAGAAACTGATATGGGTCTCCGGAAGTTTCCCCGTCGGCATGCTGGAGGTGAACGCCCGGCATTACGACGAATTCGGCACCGAAACCGCGAAAGCCGTACGCGTGTTGAATAACGCGAACGTGGCCGTGTATGCGATCGATCCACGGGGCTTGGTTGCGTTTGGCACAAACCCCACAGGCGCCGTGCAGAACCCGGTAACGCCCCAGAGCATGCTGGCGCAGATCCCGCGTCCGGATCCTGTCGGGCTCAATGCTCCCAATATCGCCGCCATGAACCTGTTCGCTTCGGGTACCGGCGGACGAGCTATCTACGCGACCAATGATTTAGTAGGCGCAATGAAAACCGTCATGGAAGACGACGAGGTGATTTATTCACTGGGGTTCTACCCGAACGAACAGAAGATGGACGGGTCCTACCACTCGCTCTCCATGAAGGTCGCGCGTAAAGGCGTGGAAGTGCACCATCGGAAGGGTTATCTCGCCGCAGACACAAAGGTGTACACACCGCGCCAGCGGCGCGAGGCGATGAACGACGCGGTTCAGAATCCGCTGGATTCCACTGAGCTCAGTTTACGGGCGTCCGCGACTCCGATTTCCGGCCGTCCTGGTGTCTACTGGCTGGCGGTGACGGTGAGCGTGAATGAACTGCACCTGGAGCATCAGAAGGATCGCTGGGTCGGAACGATCGATTTCGGCACTCATTATTCACTCGCGCTCGACTTAAAAGGCACCTACGAGACCATCCGCATCAGTCTCACCGAAGCGAGGTTGCGCGAGACCCTCAGAGACGGGTTCGTGCTGGGGCGGGAAATCGATTCGGTCGGGTCGACTGGGGTGCTGCGCATCGTGGTGCAGGACCGGTCCACGGGATCCATCGGATCTGTGCGCGTTCCTATCGGAAACGAGTAAAACCTGGGCCTTAAGGCCGCCTCCTAAAGCGCTAACGTCTTGCGGGCGATAGCTAGTTGAGGACGAGTGGGCCGCAAAATCATCATCGCTGCCGCGTTTATTCTGCTGGTGTCTCTGGTCGCCAAGCCCATCTGGGATAGCCGCGACCAATGGCATTGGGGACAGGGGATGGACGATGGCATCTACTGGGTGACCGCCAAGGCGTTGGCGACAGGCGACGGGTATCGAGTGGTGAGCTTGCCCGGATCGCCGCGCGCCGTGAAGTTTCCGCCACTGTATCCGTTGTATCTGTCGCTGGCATGGCGGCTTAATCCGGAATTCCCCGGCAATCTGAAAACAGCCGCGACGCTGCAGGCCTTGTTGCTTCCGGTGTACTTGGCGCTGCTGTTGGCGCTGCTTCGCCAACTGGGATTCAGTTGGCGGCGAGCTTTTCTGGTGGCGGCCCTGACGGCCGTGACATTTCAATTCACGATGGCCGCGGCGATGCTGTTCTCAGAACTGCTGTGCGGATGTTTCCTGCTCGCGGCATTTCTGGCGATCGAACGCTCGGTTCGCGAAACCGGGTCGCGCGCGCGGTGGTGGGCGCTGGCGGGAAGTGTACTGAGCGGTGCAGCGTACTTGACACGCAATGCAGCTCTTCCGTTGTTCGTCGCGATTCCGATCTTCCTGCTCATCCGCAAGCGCCGTGCGTTGATCCCCTACACGCTGATGGCGGCCGTACCGATGGCAGCCACCTGGCATGCGTGGGTCTTTCTGTACTCCGGCACAAGCGCCGACCCTGGCAATGCCAGCTATTTCAGCGAGTATCTTCAGATCATTCGGGTGCATGGCTTTTGGCAGAATCTGCTGCAACAGGCGTCGACGCTTTCGGGCAGCGTGGCCGAGAATTTCTTCCCCGGCGCGATTCAACTTCTCTTCGGCCTGCCGTTGCACCACGTGGTGCTGATCGCGGCGATCGCGGGTGCGGTCCGCATCGCACGAAAGCAGCAGTGGCCGCTGTGCATCATTTTCGCCGGCCTGTATCTGGGGCTGATTGTGGTTTGGTGGAGCGAAGGATTGGGCCGCCTGGTTCTACCTGTTTGGCCGATTCTGCTCGCTGGTATCGCCCAAGAAGCCGACCATTTCGCGGCTTTGTGCGCGAAATCCATGGCGACAAGAAGCGCGATGGTCAGGCAAGTTCCACGCTGGGCTCTGATTGCACTTGCTGTGGCCATGATCGCGCGAAGCGATAGCGCTACATGGCTGCGGATGTCCGCGGTGATGGCGGATGAGCGGAAGTCGCGTCTTCAGGATCAAGTCGCGTTCTCATGGGTCGCGGAGCACTCGACGCCAGATGCAGTCGTTGTGACCTGGAAGGATTCGGTGAGTTATCTATACACGAGTCTGCCCAGCTCGCACGGGCTGTATCTCGCCGTGACACCCCAACGGCCGGACTTCAAAGCCGTGCAGGCTTCCTTTTCCGCATTGCCGCCAAAGTATCGGTGCGGCCTGCTTGTTTTGCTGCGATCCGATTACGGCGACGCGTTTCAGGGCAGCCAATTGGATTCGCTGCGCGCCAGCGCCGGCCGTCTGGAAGGGTCGAAACTGGAGTACGCATCTTCTGACGCGCTGATCTACCGGTTTACGTTCCGGTAGCTGGTTGTGTCCTGGTGTTCGATTTCCCTGACGGTAAAGCCGTCCGCGGAATAGATGGTCTTGTGCGCCGGATTCTCCAACAGGAGCCGGATGATTTCCTTGCGGTCTTCCGACTCAAATTCGGTGACGTAATCGCCGGGACTGACTAAGATGTGCGTGATGCCGAAGGAGCCAATCAACTGGTCCAGGCCTGTGAAGTTGGCCAACATCGCTGCGTGATCGTTGGTATAGAACGCGACACTGTTAGGCACCGGCCGAACACTCTTTCGTCCCGCGTACAAATACACCAGCGTGTCGTTGGATGCCAGCACCACCGCAGACGGCGGAAGCGTGGATCGCATCCAGGTAAAGAGCTGGCGGCTGCGCGCGGTCGATTCACGGCCTTGCTGTAACAGTGCCGGGATGTCGTGCGCGATGAAGATACCGTTTCGACGAATGCCGTAAATGGATCCGCTCAAGATGGCGATCAGGATGACATACGCCGCTACACGATTCCCGAGATCCTTCCCTTGCATCGAACGCCGGATGAGTCCGGCCAGAACTTGCCCTTCGAGATACAGTCCCATCGCCAGCAGAGGCAATATCGGAAGCATGAGACGCACATTCGGGCTGAAGTTCCACAGCGCGAGCGTCACGGCCAGCAGCAAGCAAAAAACAGGATAGTCGATTGAGCCAGTTCGCTTGACGATTCGGACACCGCCGGTCGCCATCGCGGCGGCGATCAGGACGCAAAGGAATCGGCCCAGCATGGATTCCGGTAGATCGTGAATGACGACGCTGCCCGCCGCAGCCATGATCGACCAAAGATTGTGCGGAACGATCTCCGGCAGCGCCTGGATCCCGCCGTTCTTCAGGAACGCGCTGATGTAGTCGGTGTAATACCAAAGAATCGGCTGATCCGACGACGTCCTGTGCAAGCTCGCCCATAGCGTCCAGCCGGCGATGGCGGGCAGGACGGGAACGAGAAACAGGCC
>Ga0105242_10002589_pt1 | contig 14171 bp, 8 predicted proteins | sample KBSM24metaG_FD_81521 | JGI IMG/M metagenome (GOLD analysis project Ga0105242, IMG submission 81521) | Miscanthus rhizosphere microbial communities from Kellogg Biological Station, Michigan, USA - KBS M2-4 metaG | ecosystem: Host-associated > Plants > Roots > Rhizosphere > Soil | place: Michigan...
AGTCGCGATAGAGCAGCCCACGCTCGGTCGCGAGATTCACCGGGCGGAGCGCGACGGTGCGCGGCGACGAGCCGTCCGCCGTTTTCGACACGACGAGCTCGACGCGGCGATTGATCTTGTTCAGCAGCAGCGAGTCGAGATTCGTGCGCGCATCAATCCGGACCGCATCGACGGACAAGACGAAGTCGCCCGGCATGATATGAGCCAACGCGGCAGGACTCAGCGTGAGCGTCTCCGTGACGCGCAGTTTGCCGGCACGTTCGTATTCGCCGCGATCGAAGCGCAGGCCGAGTCGTCCGACATTTGTCTGCGGCGAAAAGCTCGGACCGTTCGCGCCGGAGTGCGATGCGTTCAACTCGCCGATCATCAGCTTCATGATGCGGCGCAACTCTTCGGTGCTCTGCGCGGCCGCAGCGTACGACTCGTATCGGTCGCCGGCAGCGCGCCAATCGACGCCGTTCATTTTTGCGTCGAAGAAATTGTCGGCCAGAATCCCCCAGCCCTGACGGAACAGCGCGAGCTTCTCGCGTGCGAAGTCCACGTCGAGCTCCGCCGTCACGCTCACAGGACGCGGCGTGCGCGACTCGAGGCTTACGACGTTGATTCGCCCGTTCTCGAGGTAGAACACCTCTTTGCTGTCAGGCGTGAACTGCGCATTCGACTTCCCGCCCGGTGTCGACGTCAGCTGTCGGGCGACGATCGGCTGCGTCGACAATTCATCCAGACCATAGGTATACAGATTCGCCTGACCGGCGGCGCTTGCGACGAGCAGCGCGGTTTTGCCGTCGGGGCTGATCGTGACGCCGCGCGCGTCGACGCCCACGGGCAGGAAGCTGAGGCGCCGGCGAATGTCATCGAAGACGACCGTCGTCGTTCCGCGCGATGCAGCGCGAGCCGAATCGGCGCGCGCTGTGGCCGTGTCGCGCTGCGGCGGCACCTGTCGCGGCGCCGGCTCGACCGGCGTACCGGGGCGCGTCGGCTGCTGCGAGAACAGGTCGCGGAATTGGTCCTCGCGGAAGCGCGGTGTGCGCGGCACCAGATCGACGCGCGCGATCTGCGCTTCCTCGGTTCGCTGCGACGTGTCGAACAACAGGTACGTGCCGTCGGGACTCCAGGCGACCGTTCCGCCGAACATGTTCGACAGATACGACGCCGGACGGGCCGCACCGCCGTTCAGCGGAACGATATATGGATTCTGAAACAGTCCGGGTCCTCCGGACAGGTAGGCAAGCCATTGGCCGTCGGGAGACCACGTGACCGCATGTTCCGGCAGGAACGGCGGATGATCCAGTTCTCCGGTGGCGAGCATCCGCTCCTGGCGCGTCGCCACGTCGATGACGCGCAGCTCCTTTGCCCCGCGCTCGAACGCGATCGTCTTTCCGTCCGGCGACCAGACGGGCATCACGTCGTTGCGCGGTCCGTCGGTGAGCTTCGTCTCGGTCCGCGTTCCGAAATCGTACAGGTAAAGGTGTGCCGCTCCATCCCGGCTCGAGACGTAGGCGAGACGGCGGCTGTCCGGCGCCCACGCAAGCTCGGCCTCGAGCTCCGGCGTGTTCGTGATGCGCGTCGCGTCGCCGCCGTCGCGCGCCGACGCCGCGAACACTTCACCGTGCGCCGTGAACGCGATCTTCTTGCCGTCCGGCGAGAGCGCGAGCCAGCCGAATCCCTGCGTCAGCGTCTGATGCTCGACGCCGGCCGCCGCGCTGACGCCGCGCAGCGTGATCGGCACCTCGGCCGCTTTGCACCCGCCCGGCTGCGCCGGGCACCCACCGACGTCGAGCGACCAAATGGCCATGTCGCGCTCGAAAACGATCGCTTTCCCGTCGTAGGAGATCGTCGGCCAGATGACGCGGCCGCCGTTGAACGACGTCACGGCGCGCGCTTCGCCGCCGCCAACCGGCTTGGCCCACACATTCTCGGCCCCGCTCCTGTCGGAAACGAAGTACAGCGTCTTGGCATCCGCACTCCACATCGGCCACGCGTGCTTCGCCTCGTCGGTCGTCACCGCTTCGTAGCGCGGCGTGTCGGCCTCGACGTGCGCGAGCCAGATCTGACTCTCGTCGATGTGGCTGTGTCCCTTACGCCACCAGTCGGTGATCGTTCGCCCCGTGCCGGTGAACGCCACCGTATTCGCGTCCACGGGCGACGGCGCACTCCAGTATTCTTGCGTGAACCGATCGGCGCTCACCGCCATCGGAGTGCCGCCCGTCGCACTGACGCGAAACAGATCGTGCATCCCGCCCACGTCCTTGCTCCCCGACGAGAGGTAGAGCCATTTCCCGTCGCGCGACCACGCGTCCAGCTGCTCGGCAACGTCGTCGAACGTGATGCGCTGCAGCGCGCCGCTCGCGAGCGTCAGGACGTACACGTCCCCGTTCCCCGTTCGCGTCGAGAGAAACGCGAGCTTCGTCCCGTCCGGCGAGTACAAAGGCCGCGAGTCGTAGGCCGGGTGCGACACGAGCAGATGCGCTTCGCCGCCCGTCGCCGGAACGACCCAGATGTCGCCGCCCGATACGAACGCGATCTCGCGACGATCGGGTGACAGCGCCGGCTCGGACATCGCCGCGCGCGGTGACGGTGGAACGAGCGGGCCGGGTGCTTCGCGCCAAGCGGTCGGAGTCAAGCCGATCAACAGCGCGGCGGCAACTGACGAGTGAACGCGCATATCGGGACTGAGGTGGAGGAAGGGAGGAGGTGTTTTCAACTTAGCCCACGAGACTGCGTCGTGCCGACGGGAGACGCTAGCTTGTTCCCCCATGGCGCTCGTTCATGTGGACGCGGAGCATCCCGACCCGACGATCATTGCGCGGGCCGCCGAGCTGCTGCGTGGCGGGCGCCTCGTCGCGTTCCCAACGGAAACGGTTTACGGCCTCGGCGCGAACGCGCTGGATGCTTCCGCGGTGGCGCGCATCTACGGGGCCAAAGGCCGGCCGAAGTACAACCCGCTCATCGTCCACCTGGCAGAGATCGCGCAGATTCCCGCGGTCGCCACGGGTTGGAACGACACCGCCGAGCGATTGGCCCGTGAGTTTTGGCCCGGCCCGCTCACACTCGTCTTGCCGAAGACCGATGCGGTTCCGGAGAGCGTGACGGCCGGCCTGAACACGGTCGCGGTACGAATTCCCCAACATCCCGTCGCACACGCCCTGCTCGGCGCGGCGGGCATTCCGGTTGCCGCGCCGAGCGCCAATCGGTCGACGCAGCTCTCGCCGACCACCGGAAACCACGTGCTCCAATCGCTCGGCGACGCGGTCGACCTGATCCTCGACGCAGGTCCGACGTCAGTCGGGATCGAATCGACCGTTGTGGATTTGACGACGCCATTTCCCACACTCCTGCGTCCAGGCTCGATCAGCCTCGAGGAATTGACGCGCGTCGTCGGACGCGTGGACCGACGCATGAACGTTGCCGGCGAATCCGCTAGGCCGGCCCCGGGGATGATGGAGAAACACTATGCGCCGCACGCAAAGCTTCTGCTGGTGGCGACCCTCGATGTGCGCGTTCACATGGAACGCGAACGCGCCAAGGGACTGCGCGTCGGCGCGCTCATCGTACACGCGCCAATCGAGCCGACGCCGGAGACCATCACGATGCCCGGCGACCCCGTCGGCTACGCGTCCGCCCTCTACGCATCACTCCACGCGCTCGACGACGTCGGTTGCGACGCGATCGTGGTCGAGAAGGTGCCGGAGACGAACGCCTGGCTCGCCGTGCGCGATCGCCTCTCGCGCGCCTCTCACTAGTTCTCTAAATGGGGTCAGACCCCATCTTTTGGACGGCTACCAGAGGCCCTGGAAGGCGATCAAGGCGAACGTCCCGTCGGTCACGTTGGTGACGTTGGGAAAGGTCTGGCGGACGATGTTGAACGCGATCTTCGCGCTCGTGCCGTCGATCAGATGGCTGACGCCGATGCTGACTTGTCGTTCGTACGCGTCGATGAGCGAGGTTTCGTGCGTGCGATCCTTGTCCCACGAGTCGTAACGCGCGACGAACTGCAGTGCACTCGTCGGCCGAAGGGCGCCGAGCGTGTACCATCCGAACCGGCGCAGGTCGCCGTCGCGTGCGGCCATCGTCTCGGCGCGCAGCGTGACGCCTGGAGTTTTGTACTCCACCTCAGTGCCGCCGCGTTCCCGCCGCGAAAGGCGCGCCCCACCTTCGAACCCACCGGATCCGCCGATCGAGAGAAACGGGAAAAACTGCGGATGATAGGCGATTCGTCCGATGAACGACTTCTGGGCGTTTGCGTCGATCGTGCCGGCGCTTTCGCCCGTTTCGTTGAACATCCCGATGTGGTACTCGATGCCCTGGGACGTCGTACCGTTCGCCGACACTCCAATGTCGCGCACGTCGCCCAATCCCGTCGCACGCGAGCGTTCGACGATGAACATCGTGCGCTCGATCGTTTCGACTTTCGACGTCGAGATCGTGCCCTCGAGGCTCAGCGGTACGATCTGCTGGCCGACGTCCACCCACATGTAACGGCTCGGATACCAGGTCAGCGCCGCGTCCTGGAGAATTCTCGTCCGCTGGTCCAGCGCGACGTCCATCAGGGCCAGCGTATCGTTGATCGACTCCGAGGTCTTGTTCAGCTGGAGGACCTTCGCCGCATCGAATCCAACGCGCCAACGAATGTTCTGCGAGACCTGGCCACTGAACTTCAGATCGGTTTTACGAAGCCGATACCCGTCTTTCGTGAGCGGGTCGCCGGTGCGGTAGTAAACCTGGATGAACCCGTGGATCTCCATCGGCGGAAGCCCGTGCGCGATGGGGACAGTGTCTTGGGCCTCCAACTGTTTCTGCGGAGCACCGACGGCAGCAATGCCAGCAGCAAACGCCCAGAAGGCGTGTGCGCGAAAACGCAACATGGGTTGTACGAGGGGAGTTAGCCGAGCGGAGGATGGAGAGAGGTCGTGCGGGATGCGCCGGCGCATCGGCGCAGTATTTTACTCACCGCGTCGAATGTTAATGAGACGATCGGCGCCCACGCGAGCCACGCCGAACCAATTTTGTGAAATGGTCTGTTCCCACGCGCTCGTCCACCGCGGCGTAGTTTTTCTCGCCCTCGCCGCGGCCTGCCAGCGTCAGTCGCCGGGAAGCGGCGACCGGCAGGGCGACTCACTGTTTACCAAGCTCCCCCCCCGCCTGCCCACCGGCGTCCACCTCGATCCGGCGGCCCCGCTGGCGCGAGTCGGCGCGATGCCGCTGACGATGCGTCTCGCGCCGGGCGGTGATCGAGTGGTTCTCTCGCTTTCCGGATACGGGAAGCAGGGGCTTCAGGTGATCGACCCGTCGAATGGGCGCGTGCTTCAGGAGATCGAGCAGGCGTCAGCTTTTGTCGGTCTCGCCTTTGCTCCCGATGGCCGCACCCTCTATTCGTCAGGCGGTAATCAGGACGTCGTCTACCGATACGATTGGGCGAACGGCCGCGCCGCGCGACGCGACAGCCTCGTTCTCGCCGTGAAACGCCGCGCAAACGGCACACGCTATCCGGCCGGACTCGCCGTGTCGCCCGACGGCCGCACTCTGTACGTCGCCGAGAACATCGCGGACTCGCTGGCCGTCGTGGACATCGCGGCGGGGACGGTCATTCAGCGTTTTCCCACGGAGCGATATCCGTACGACGTAGTCGCCGACGCCAACGGCACGGTCTACGTCTCGGCATGGGGCGGCAACACCGTCTCGGTCTTCTCGCCGGCGGGCGGTGGCCGTCTGCGCGACGCCGGCACCGTTCGCGCTGCGCGTCACCCGTCGACGCTCATGCTCAACCGCGACGGTACGAGGCTCTTCGTCGCGTCGGGGAGCACCGATCACGTGGCCGTGGTCGACACTAAAACACGCAGCGTGGTCGCCCGCCTCCTCGATCCGCCGCCGGCTGGTCCGGCGGAAGGGTCCACGCCCAACGCGCTCGCGCTCTCGCCCGATGGCAGTCGACTGTTCGTGGCGGAGGCCGACGCGAATGCTGTCGCCGTGTTCGATCTCTCCGCAACGGCATCCGGCGTTGCGACCGCCGGCGGAACGGATACGCTCAGGGGAAGGATTCCGTCGGGCTGGTACACCTGCGGCGTGCTGGTAGTCGGCGACGTGCTGCTCGCGGTGAGCGGCAAGGGTTACGGCACCGTGGCCAACAGCCGCGGTCCGAACCCCGCGGCAGGCCGCACAGAGAAATACACGCTGAACCTCCTCGACGGCGGCGTCATGCGCCTTCGTCTCGCCGATCTCACACCGGACGCCCTCTCGCGCTTCAGCGCCCGCGTGACGGCGGCCAACGGCTGGGGCCCAAGTCCACGACAGCACCGCTATCCGCCGTTCGAGCACGTGATCTACGTGATCAAAGAGAATCGCACGTACGATCAAATCTTCGGCGACGATCCGAAGGGCGACGGCGATGCGACGAATCTTTTTTTCCCGAAGGCGATCTCGCCGAACCACCACGCACTCGCCGATCGCTTCGGACTATTCGATCGCTTTTTCGTGAACGCCGAAGTCAGCCCCGACGGCCACAATTGGACCACCGCGGCGTATGCGACGGACTATCTGGAGAAAACGGTCCCGTCGCACTACTCGGTTCCGAGCCGTGGCCGCTCGTACGACTACGAGGGCACGAATCGCGGCGTGATCCCGGCCGACGACGCCGCCGAGCCGGCGAGCGGCTACCTGTGGAACCTCGCCGAGAAGAAAGGGATCACCTTCCGCAACTACGGCGAGTTCGTTTCGCCCGCTCCCCGCAATTCGCCGGACGCTCCGATCACCTATCGCGGCAACAAGCCATTTCTCGCCGCGCACACGAACCCGAACTATCCGGGCTTCGAGCTGACGATCCGCGATCAGCACCGAATGGACGTCTATCTCGCCGAGTTGCAGGAGTTCATCGCCCGCGGCGAGATGCCCGCACTCGAGACGGTTCGCCTTCCCAACGATCATACGTCCGGGTTGATGGTGAACCGTGCGAGCCCCCGCGCCGCTTTCGCCGACAATGATCTGGCACTCGGCCGCATGATCGAGGCGCTGTCGAAATCACCCTTCTGGAGGAACACGGTCGTCTTTGTTCTCGAGGATGACGCACAGAATGGGTCCGACCACGTCGATTCGCACCGCTCGCCGATGTTCGTGATCTCGGCCTACAACAAGCCGGGTACGATCCATCGATTTGCCAACACGACGGACGTGCTCCGCACGATCGAGGAGATTCTCGGCCTCGAATCGTTGTCGCAGTTCGACTACTTCGGGCGCCCGTTGCGCGACATTTGGTCGGAGACCCCCGACCTGCGCCCCTTCGCCGCGCTCCCCGCCGGTTGGTCGCTCGACGAGATGAATCCCCGCGGAACGTCGGGCGCGCGCGAGTCGGCCAAGCTGGATCTCGAGGTCGAGGACGCAGCCGACGAAGACCTATTCAATCGGATTTTATGGCGCGCATTCAAAGGCCGGGACGTTCCCTACCCTGGCCCCACTCGGGCATCGGCACTCGAGTTGAAGATCGGCGGCTGAGCGGGAGAAGCTCGCCTCAGGTCTTATGGCGGAAAATGATGCGGCCGCGGGTGAGGTCGTAGGGTGACACCTCGATCGTGACGCGGTCGCCCTGCAGCACGCGAATTCGGAACCGTCGCATGTTTCCGCCGAGCGTGGCCAACACGTTGTGGCCATTGGTCAGCTGAACGCGGAACGTCGCATTCGGCAGCACTTCAGTGACTTGTCCTTCCAGTTGTATCGGTTCTTCCTTGGCCATGAAGCCTCGGGTTGGGGGCGGCTGAAGTATAGATCCCACGGCCCGCCCCCGTAAGCCAAGTGCCCCCCGTTCGTTACGGCTTTTTCTTCGTCTTGTCGACGTTGTTACCGATAACGCCGCCGAGGATGCCGCCGACCGCCGCGCCGATCACGCCACCCTTCACTTTATTGCGGCTCGTCGTGGCACCGATCACCGCGCCGGCTGCGGCACCGATCACCGCGTCACGTTGGGTGTGCTTTACTGTGACCTCACCCTGCGACGACGACGAGCCGGCGCTCGCGGTCGACGTCCGGCGAGTGCGCGCAACTTCACCGCTCGACGTGGTCCGATGGGTCGTCGTTCTGGGCGTCGCGGCGGCGGGGGCAGCGTTCATCCGCTCAGCGGCCGACAGCGTGTCGAGCGGCTGAAATCCTTTTGCCTTCGCCGCGAGCGAGAGATCGTTGTTGAGCGCCGTGTCAGCGGCACGGTTATCACCGCGCCCGCACGCGCCGACGGCGACCAGCACTGCAAGAGCGAGCGACGGAAATTTGCGAATCATTGAGCCTCCTCATCCTTTTTCTAAACGCAATTAGACCAAAGGTAGGGGCACGGCTCGTGCCACTCTGCCGGCCTCAGGTGGTCGACGCTTTTCGTCGGTGGCCGAGCTCGCGAGCCTCGCGTGTGAGCGCTCGCCGGCTCAGCTCTTCCGCGTGACCGTTGAACCGGTGGATGATGGTCAGCGCCTCTTCGATTGTTCTCGCTGGAACGCCTGTCGCGCAGCGGCGAAGTGTCCGCTCGATCTCGTCGTCCAGGAGCTCCCACTCGCGGCGCAGATCATCTGCCGTCCATCCGAGGCGCGCGCGCTGCGCGCCGTGACGCTCGGCGAGGAGACGCTGGATCTCCGTACCGTCGGCAAGAAGTCCTGAGGGCTGACCTCTCGCTTCCTCGACCGCGACCAACACGGTGCCGAGATCGCCGATGTACGTCGCGATGTGGTCGGCAAGCTGGGAATACCGCAATCGTATCGCTGCCTCAGCGAGATTTTCGGCCCGTATCCGCGCGACGAACGCCGACAGCAGCGGCCCGGCTTCACGAATCAGGATCTCGCCGACTTCCGCGACGCCCTGAAGACGGTTGGCACCGTCCCGCGACTCGGACGGCGGAGCCGCGGTCTCGGCGCCCGCCGCCGGCAACCATAAAGTGAAAACCGAACCCTTTCCCGGCTCGCTGCGCACGGTGAGATCGCCGCGCATCATGCGCGCGAGGCGGCGGCTGATCGTGAGCCCGAGACCGGAGCCGTCGCGAGGCCGCGTGTGGCCGCGCGCTACCTGCGTGAACGGCTCGAAGATGTGCGGAATCTGGTCCGCGGGTATCCCGATCCCGGTGTCGCTAACCCGGATGAAAACCCAACTCCCCTCGACGGTAACGCGTGCCTCGGCGGGCGGCATCTCCGCCTCGCCACAGTCCACGCTCACGGTGCCACCCACCGGCGTGAACTTGAGCGCGTTGTTCACGAGATTGATGAGGATCTGTCGCGCGCGATCCTCGTCGCCCCGGAAAAACAGCCCACCGCCCGCCCCGCTCGGAGGTCGTGTAATGAGCGATATCCCCCTCGCGTCGGCCGACGCCTGAACGAGCGACGCCGCGGCGTCGGCAATCGTTCCGAGGCGGCCCACTCCCGATTGAAGCGAGAGCCGGCCCGCTTCGATCTTCGCCAAGTCGAGCACTTCGTTCACGAGCGACAACAAGTGCTTGCCGCACTCGCGAATGCGCGAGATGTGCCGGCGTTGGTCGTCGTTGAGTGGGCCCGCGATGTCGAGGTCGAGCAGCTCGGAGTAGCCGATGACCGCGTTCAGCGGCGTGCGGAGCTCGTGGCTCATCATCGCCAGAAAATCGGATTTTGCGTGGCTCGCCGCCTCGGCCTCCGCGCGCGCGATGCGCTCCTGCTCGAGTTGCGCCGCGTGCTCCTCGGCGCGTTTGCGAAGCGTGATGTCGCGCAACATGACCAGCCGCGCCGGTTCCCCCTCCCAGTCGATGTCGACGACACGCAGCTCGGCGGAAATGGGAGTGCCGCCCGCTTGAACGACTTCGATCTCCGCACGTTCGCCCGCAACGGCAGGAAAGCCGATTTGAGAACCGACCAATTCCTGCGACGAACGGCCGAACAGTTGCTCGGCGGCGGGGTTCGCAAACCGAATGACGCCTTCGAGCGTGGCGACGACGATCCCGTCCACCATGCGCTCGACGATCGTGCGAAGGTTCGTCTGTGCGCGTCGGTTCGTGGCTAGTGTGGTGTTCGACGATGGGTCGGTCATGAGCAGCTTTGATCAGGCATCGCAGCTTCGGCGTCGCACAAATTCAAACTCCATGCCCGATTCGGTGCGTGAGTTTTTTCGGCCCAAAACCTGCCTAGCGACAAGACGAAAGCATTTCGGCGAGCGGGCACGAAAACCGGCGTCGATTCGACCAAAACTCCTGTTTCGATAAGGGAGAGACCGCCCTGTCCAAGTACGTTCTCAAGCTCTATGTGACCGGGGCGACGCCTCGCACACAGCTGGCCGTCGCGAACCTCCGCCGGATCTGCGAGGCGGAACTCGCCAACGAGTGCGACCTCGAGATCATCGACGTGCTCGAGCACCCGCAGGTCGCCGAGGATCAGCGAATTCTCGCGACGCCGACGCTCGTCAAACACCTCCCGCCGCCGCTCCGCCGCGTCATCGGCGATTTGTCGGATCGCGACAAGGTGCTGTTCGGGCTCGAGCTGCTTCCTTCCGACCAGTCGCGCGGCGGGCGCACATGAGCGTTCACTCTTACTCAGAGCCCAAGAGCAAGGCCCAGCTGGAATCGCCCGCCGTGCGCAAGACGCCAACTGGGATCGCGAGCTTCGATCTCATCGCGCGCGGCGGCCTTCCCGAAGGCCGAACCACGCTCATTTCGGGCACCGCCGGCAGCGGAAAGACAGTCTTCGCCATGCAATTCCTCGCCGCGGGAATCGCGGTCATGGGCGAGCCCGGCGTGTTCGTCACCTTCGAGGAATCGGCCGCCGACATTCGCGCCAATATGCACAGCTTCGGTTGGGAGCTGGAGCAGTGGGAGCGGGAAGGAAAGCTCGTCTTCGTCGACGCGTCACCGGACCCCGCGGTCGAAACGATCGAGAGTGGGCCGTTCGACCTTGGCGCGCTCCTGGCCCGGGTCGAGAACGCGATGAAGCGCGTCGGCGCCAAACGCGTCGCCGTCGACTCTCTGAGCTCCGTGTTCGCGCAGTTCGCCGACCAGAGCATCATCCGGCGCGAGCTCTTTCGGATCGCGTGGGCGCTCAAGACGGCCGGGATGACGTCGATCCTGACTGCCGAACGACTGGAGGAGTACGGAGCCGTAGCCCGGTTCGGCGTGGAGGAGTTCATCGCCGACAACGTCATGGTCCTCCGCAACGGACTCGAAGACGAGAACCGCCGGCGCACGATCGAGATCATCAAGTTCCGCGGCACGGATCACCAGAAGGGCGAAGTGCCGTTCACGATCGTGTCGGGCGAGGGATTGGTCGTTCTGCCGCTCTCGGCGATGCAGCTCAAGCAGAAGTCGTCCGAGGTCCGCATCAAGTCGGGGAACGAAGAGCTGGACCTGATGTGCGGCGGCGGGTTCTTCCGCGACTCCGTGATCCTTGCCTCAGGGGCGACCGGCACGGGCAAGACATTGCTCGTGACTGAGTTTCTTCGCGGCGGTGCCGAAGCGGGTGAGCGGAGCCTTCTCGTGGCGTTCGAAGAGAGCCGCGATCAGCTGTTCCGCAACGCCATCGGCTGGGGCGTCGACTTCGAGAAAATGGAGCGCGAGGGCAAGCTTCGCCTCATTTGCGATTACCCCGAGGTAAACGGCCTCGAAGACTGGTTGCTCGTCATCCAGCGCGAGGTCGCGGCATTCAAGCCGACGCGCCTCGCGCTGGACAGCCTCTCGGCGCTGGAACGCGTCGGCTCGATAAAGGCATTCCGCGAGTTCGTGATCGGGCTGACGTCGTTCGTGAAGCACAAGGAGATCACGGGGCTCATGACGTCGACGACCGCGACGCTGATGGGCGGCGCGTCGATTACCGAAGGCCACATCTCGACGCTCACCGACTCGATCATCCTGCTGCGCTACGTCGAGATGTTCGGCGAGATGAAGCGCGGCGTCACGGTGCTGAAGATGCGCGGCTCGCCGCACGACAAGGGCATTCGCGAGTTCACGATCGATCGCGAGGGAATGCACGTCCGGGAGTCGTTCAAGAACGTGACGGGGATTCTGGCGGGGACGCCGGTGCATCTGTCGCCCGGCGACATCGAGCGCGTTTGGACCCAGTTGGATAACGACTCGGACGGCAATTAGCTTACACCATTGACCGGGGTGCCTGCCCACGTCGGGCGCAGGCTGAGAGAGTCCCGTTGAACCTGATCCGGTTCGCACCGGCGTAGGGAGTCAGTGATGACGATTCGTCCTTCGGTGGCCAACGCCGCCCGCGCGCTGCGCGCGCTCCTCGTTGTTTCCTTCAGCTTTGTTCACAGCCTGACCGCGGTCGCGCAAGTTGTGTTGCGCGACTCGCTGCGCGCCGACACGACGCGCGCCCAGCGCCTCGAGCGGGTCACCGTGTCCGCGGTGCGGTCGTCGAACGACGCGCCAGTCTCCCGCAAGACACTCGGCGAGAAAGACCTCGCGCCGCGCTACTTCGGCCAGGACGTCCCGCTGCTGCTTCAGGGCCCGGCGCCGTCGCTCACATCGTACGCCGAGACCGGGAACTACTGGGGATACAGCTACATCCGTCTGCGTGGCATCGATCAGTCGCGCATCAACCTCACACTCGACGGAATTCCCCTCAACGACCCGGAGGACCAAGTCCTCTACTTCGCCGACTTTCCCGATCTCGCGAGTAGCCTCGGCTCGGTGCAAATCCAACGTGGCGTCGGCACGAGCAGCAACGGAACCGCCGCATACGCGGGATCGATCAACATGGAGTCGGTGCCGCTGGGCGTTGCCGCGCTGTCCGGCAACGTCCAGGTCGAGCGCGGTTCATTTGGCTCGAAACGCTACAGCGCCGAGTATCAGAGTGGTCTCATGCCGACCCGCTTCGCGTGGTATGGCCGTGTTTCGTCGCTCAGCACGGACGGCTATCGGTATCACTCGGGCGTCGAGGGCAAATCGGCATTTTTCAGCGCGGCCTACTTCGGCGATCGTGACATCCTCAAGGTCACGGCGACCACGGGCACGATGCGCGACACGATGGCGTATCTCGCCGTGCCCGTCACGGACCTGGACACGAATCGCCGAGTCAATCCGCTCACGCCGCGAGAACGCGACGGGTTCACAGAGCGGTTGGTGGCGCTGTCATACACTCACGCGTTCTCGGCGGCGACATCGTGGTCCACGACGGCGTATCGCATCTCGTCGGGCGGCGACTACGACGTGCAGCTGGATTCGCTCGAGCAGTTCAACCTCGACGCCAGGTGGTACGGCCTCATGAGCGCGCTCACGGTCCAGCAACGGCGCGTGCGCTTCGACGCGGGCGTGAACGCCAATACCTATTCGCGCGATCACTTTGCGTTCCAGCATCCGGACCTCGACAATCCGCTGTATTTCAACACGGGACACAAACAGGACGCGAGCGCATTCGCAAAACTGTCTTACGCCGTCGGCAGGGCGAGCTTGTTCGGCGACGTGCAGGCCCGGTATGCCAAGTTCCGCTACTCGCCCGACGCGCACGCCGGACTCGCTGAACGTTCCGTCGATTGGACCTTTCTCAATCCCAAGGTGGGCGTGTCCTACAGCCTGTCACAGGCGCTCTCGCTGTACGGCTCTCTCGGCGCGAACACGCGCGAGCCGGCACGGAGCGACATGTTCGCGGGTTTCGACAATCTCGATACGTCGAACGCGGCGTTCGTTGGTGACTTGCGGCGTGTCAAGCCGGAGCGTGTGCGCGATCTGGAAGCGGGAACCGTGTTCCGATCGTCGAGGTTCGACTTCCAGGCCGACGCGTACGCGATGCAGTTTCACGACGAGATCACGCCGATCGGAGCTCTGAGTTACATCGGTACGCCGCTCCGGAAGAACGTCGCCTCGAGCTACCGTCGCGGCATCGAAGCGGATGCGACGGTCAAGGGAATTCCGCACACGCTTCTGTCCGGCAACGTCACGCTGAGTCGCAACCGCATCCGCGAGTTCGTCGACTCAACGGGCGACGAAGCGGTGACATATCGCAACGTCGAGCCGCTCCTGACGCCCCGCGCCACCGCCTACGGCCGCGCCGCCTTCGCGACGTCGAAGTACCTGTGGCTGGCCGCGGACGTTCGCTACACGGGCGAATCGTTCCTCCAGAACAACAGCGACCCGCACGTCGTGCTACCGGCCGCGACGACGCTCGACCTCAGCGCGTCGCTCCACGAACCCGGGTTCGAGATCCTCTTCCGCGCCAACAACGTTTTGGACAGCCGGAAGTACGGCAGCG
>Ga0105242_10002591_pt1 | contig 14167 bp, 12 predicted proteins | sample KBSM24metaG_FD_81521 | JGI IMG/M metagenome (GOLD analysis project Ga0105242, IMG submission 81521) | Miscanthus rhizosphere microbial communities from Kellogg Biological Station, Michigan, USA - KBS M2-4 metaG | ecosystem: Host-associated > Plants > Roots > Rhizosphere > Soil | place...
CGAGTTTGATATGATCTTCCAATAAAGTTTTTATACCCATCGCAGCTTCTTCACCATAATCCATAAAAGCTCTAGCAATATTACCCTGATTTGCCGTTAATTTTGAAACGTCAACATCTAAAGTAGGCAACCCGAAAATCACATCACGAACAACCATGGCTGTTAAATAAACATGGTCGTCCCATAACGCAATCAACACTTCTCGCTGTGGACATCCACTTTCTTTGCATCTGCAGTTAGAGTGACACTTTTCTTTGCAACAAGACATGTTGATTCTTTATCTGATAAATTGCATGATTTTTTTGTTAATTCGTCGCACATATCACACAACGCCATGAACTCTTTATGTACATACATAGCACCACGAAAAGCTAGTACTATACGTCGTGTTTCGGTTTCAGTATAACCTTCACCTTCAGAAATACTCATTTTATACCATTCCATTGCTTCAGGAAGATATAAAGGAAAAGACATTTATAATTCAAAAGTGAAAAGATATTTAAAAATATCACAAGTCAAAATTCAAAAAATCACAATGTCTTCTCGAGTACAAGAAGTTCGGAAGCTGTTTGACAGTGATTGTACAAAAGCGCTTACTGAATCAAGATCGGATACGTTCAGTCGAATGTATCAGGAATTTTTATATCGTTGCAAAGACGTGAAAATTCCTACACATATACTACAAACTTTAATTCAACGGATGTGCTACGTGCTTTACGACATTCGTCTACGAGCAGATCTTCAATGTGCATATTACATTATTTTTATCAACGATGCTATTATGGATATTAAAGTACAGCAGGCGCCACATCTGTTTCAAGCTTCAGGACTTTAAAAACTAACGTCATTTATATTAAATTTTTTCGAGAAATGACGTCGACAGTACTTGATTTAAAAGCCAATGCAAAAGATTCATCTACACGATTTAAAGTAGGTATTTCTAAAGTAGAAGGCGATTTTCACTGGTTGCAATTATCAGATTCAAAGAGTATTAGAATTTCGGAGTCTCCCTGGGAATCGGTAGACAAAGACACACTTGTTTGTATTGTTACGATAGCCTTTGAAAATTTGCCGAAATCTATTGTACAATGGTTTGAAGAAGTATCAATGAAAAATGAATCGTTAATACCACCTTTTTTATCTATTACGTGTATAAGTCCACCGACTGGGACTTGGAGATTACAATTTTCTTCACGTCCAACAACGAATTTGGTTATTACACAAGGTTCATATATACTAATTATGTATTGTTCTCTAATACTACGAAGTTAGTGATGTGGTTAATAATGTGAATAATCATAAATGTCTTAATTCGTATAGTAATTCATAATGTCGGAAAAAATTTATGTCTTGAAATTACAAGAGGGCAAATGGTACGTAGGTAAATCAGGAGATGCTGAAAAAAGATTTCTTGAACACAAACATGGCACAGGTTCTAAGTGGACACAAAGATATCGTCCTATCCGCATTGTTGAAACTCGTCCTTGTAAATCAAAGAATGATGAAAGTTTAGTGACAGAAGAGTATATGCAAAAACATGGCCGTGAGAATGTACGTGGAGCTGAGTACGTTGAAGTTGTATTGCCCTCTTTTCAACAACAATCTTTGGAACAAAAGTTTAAACATGTAAGTGACGTGTGCTACAGATGTGGCGAACGTGGTCATTATGCAAGAGAATGTAGTAGAGGTAAAAATAATTATAAAGGTGACAAATATTATGAAGAAGCCAAAGATTATGAAGAAGATGAAGACGACATATGTTACAGATGCAACAGAAGAGGACATTTTGCTTCCGAATGTTATGCTACGACATATGTAGCGACTCGTTAGTAATGCTTGATTCAAACACCTTTGCCAGATCTTCCCATCCGTTTAATTTACATATTTTCCAATATATGTATAAAGGAATCGCTAATTCATGTATGTCTGGAGATTTTACAGTTCTCGCTTTAAAGTCTCGTGATTTGGCATTTATTGTACATCGTGGGAGCTTTCCCGTCTTTGAGGGGTAACGAGGTATTGACATTGACATTTCTAGATATGTAATGAATTTAAATAAATGTCTGTCGCTATTTTTGGTGCTGGTATAGGAGGATTAACTACAGCACATCAACTGCGTAAAACTGGTAAATATGATATACACATTTATGAAAGGTGCGCCGACATTGGTGGCTTGGCTAGGAGTTCAAGAGATGACCATGGCTGTTGTATCGAGCTGTCATGGAGGGTTTTCTTTAATTTCTATGACAACCTACTTCAAATTATGAAAGAAATACCTCAACGCCGAGCGCCACATCTTTCTACGTACGATAATTTAACTCCATATCATCACCAAAACATTTCTGATACCAAAATTTCATGGAAGGAGAAATACCAAGTAGTGAACGAAACCCTTAAAGGGATAACAAGTTGTAAAGAACGATTAAAAATATTAGATAACACAACATGGTACGATGCATTAGGTACCAGCCGTGAATCAAGTTTATATCGTCACATCGGTGAATGGTTAGGTATGGATCGCAATAAAGGTTCGTATAATTCAGTGATATCAGTAGGTATGGAAATGCAAATTATACCAAAAATATTTGATCCAAACTATGTGGACTACGTTACCACTAAACCTACATCTGAAGCGTGGTTTGATGACTGGAAATATTACCTCGAACAAAAGGACGTACAATTCCACATGAAACATGAAGTAGTACGAGTAAACAAGTCCGATGATAAAATTATTTCCGTTGACGTAAAAAATTTAACAAATGGTGATGATATTAATCACGCCTATGCAGATTATTTTGTATTTGCTTTACCTGTACAAATAATGTCAAAGTTGTTTCCAAATAACCCCAATTATAGACAACTCACTGATACATGTCTACATTTACAACTTGCTTTTCAAGTCTACTTTAACCAGTGTATCAGTCTTGGACCAAACAAAAATGCATTTCTACAAGTGGATAGTCCATGGGATTTAATTGTGTTACAATATGACCAAATTTATGATACAAAACTATGCACTGGTGTTGAGGTTAAAGGTGGCTGGTCAATCACGGTATGTACGGCGTACACAAACGGAATTGTATACAATAAACCTTTTCGAAACTGTAGCTACCATGAAATTATTACTGAAATTTGGGCACAATTAACTCAAAGTAAGAAACTGTGCACGCTGATAAGGGCATATAATAATTTCGAGTTCACGCAGGATCTAGTTGTACGATGGGCACCTATGTGGCCAACTTATAAACAAAACGAAAGTATAGAAACAGAAGAACCAAAGTTTACAAATAATGTCGGTAGTTTAGCTTTACGACCGTCATTCAAAACATCATATTGTAATGCATTCATTTCAACCGCATATATCAAAGAAACAATTGATATCTTCTCTATGGAAGCAGCAGCGATTACTGGTAAAAACGTAGCTTCGGCTATTTCAAAATTTGATGATCCAGGTACTATTCGACCAAGACCTTTGGCGTTATTGTTAGCTCCATTGTGGTTAATTGATCGTGCCTTAGTTAAATTGGGATGTTCCCATTTGTCAGCATTATTTGGCGGTTCAACTGTTACTATGATGGTTGTGTATATGCTTGTTCTAGGAGTCTTGCTTTTCCTGTTAATTTATTATTGTTTTAAATAAATGTCGATATTAGGTTCTGGTACCTACGGTTGTGTCTATAAATCTCCTGGTCTACTATGTGGTAATAAAGAAATAGATGAAAGACACAAGGGCAAAACACTGGTAACAAAACTGCTGTTACGAAGATATATGGATCCTGAAGTAGAAGCGGCTGCAGTTTTAAATGTGATTGATCCCTATCAACAATATACGATCTATGCTTTATTGGATACAGTCTGTACTCCAACAGTAGCACAAGCAGAAACGTGTAAAGCAACTCAAAAAGATCCGCAAAATGCAGTTATGTTTAAAATGCATGCAGGCGATCTTACCTATGACTTTTTGCTTGATAATATTGATTTGTATGTGTATCCACAAGGTGAGTTGATATTTTTATGGCATGCTATACACCTATTTGAAGCATTGGTCAAGTTACACAAAGCAGGCTTATATCATTTGGATATTAAACCGAACAATGTAATTCTCACTACTTTTTCTAATCGTACAGTATTACCTCGCCTCATTGACTTTGGTATAAGTTTTGATTCCAAAAAACATCCAACCTGGAATGATGCGTTACGTAGATTAGCACGATTTATTCACAAACCGTACGCGATTGCACCTCCAGAAAACCAAGCATTAATGAGTTACAAAAACGATCCTGACTTAATAAATTATAAAGATTGGGTGAATGAAACTTCCAAAGTAGATCCTAATTACATACCATGGTTGATGTATTACGATGTTAATACTTCATTCGCAGTAATCAAGGAGATTATCAACGTTGACATGAAAAGGATAAACACAAATAAAGATATTCAAGCAGTACATAACCTATTTGCAGCCAATGATGTATATACGTTGTCTTCATTGTTTTTATCAGGTTTGACAGGCAGTGTTAGTCAGATATGGCGTGTTCTAAAAGATGGTATTAATCCAGATTATCGTTTGAGACCGACTGCTGAGCAAATGTTGCGTAATTTAGAAGCGATACCCATTACTAGGTCGGAGATTACATCGTTAGCAAGAATACCGGAAATTCCTAACTTACCATACCTTACTAGACCATATGTTGGATATTAAATAAATGTCTGTTTTAGCTAGTGGTTCATATGGTTGTGTTTATAAAGTTCCCGGTTTGCCTTGTGAAACAAATAAAAAAGTCAATTCGAAACATCAAGGTGCAACATTACTTACGAAAATGGTAGTACGATCGCAAATGCAGCCAGAAATTGATGCTGCTACACGTCTATCTGCTATTGATCCTGAACAAATCTATACAATTTATGCATTGCTCGATACTATCTGTACGCCTACCAAAGCACAACTAGACACTTGCGAAGTAGTACGTCAATATGTCAGTAATCCTACGCGTGCAGCTATGTATAACTTACATGCCGGTAACGTAACCTATTATCATTTTTTGAGTCAAAACGTTGCAAATTATCCACAAATGGCTATTGTATTTATCCAACATGCGATTCATCTGTTTGAGGGATTAAGCATTATGCATGCAAATAAATTTTATCATTTGGATATACAAGACAAAAACATAATCTTAGGCACCTTTTCTGACAGTACATTACGACCTAGATTTATCGATTTCGGTATCAGCTTTGATGCCACAAAATATCCTTCGTTTGACGAGGCCAATGATCGTTGGTTACGACATGCCGATCATCCTTATGGTTATGCTCCACCTGAGAATCAAATTTTAATTGATGCAGGTAATCTGTTTCAATACGATTTGTGGGTTAATTCAACAGCAGCAGGTGAGGCAATACCTGAGCATCTAATAAACCGATTTGCGACATGGTTTAGAGAAGCACTTGTACAATACGGAAGAGGTCCTGTCGCTCCCTGGTTATACGTTTATCCAGAGGATTTCACATATTCAGCAAAATTTGTATTTGAAACACTACCTGAAGTACAAAAAAAGCAGAATACTGCATACTTACACGACATGTTTCAACATATGGATGTGTATATGCTTTCAGCAGTCTTTGTCCGAGCCATGAAAAGTATAAAGGATCAATATGATTTTAGCAAACAGTTTTGGGAAATATTGAAAAAAGGAGTGGATCCTGAATATCAGTTTAGACCCACTGCATCTCAAATGAAAGAATTATTACAGAGTATTAGATTTCCTAGAGCGATCATAACTACACTGGATCAAGTGCCGGAGACATCAGACTTGCCATTTTTAACTACTGTTAGAGGTTCACAATTTAGCGTGATAAATTAGCCCAGTTTCTCATAAAATTCCTTTACAGCTGGATGAGCTTGTATATTGTCAATATTGTAAGAAATAATGGATAAATCCTCAATAGCACGAACACGACTTGCAGCGACATAAAACTGTCCATAAGTAAATGATTGACTCATATCAATGCAAGCTTTAGGTAAAGTCGCACCTTGAGCATCATGTATAGTTGACGCCCAAGCATGAACGAGAGGTAACATATGTAATTCTAAGATACGTTCGCGTGAATGGTTTGCCCAGACATATGGACGAATAACAACGGTCATACCATGATCAAATTCAACGATTGGATTTGGAGGATGTAGTTTGAGATCAGGACGATCTTCTATTTTAAATGTCTCGGAATCTACTCCGTCAAATCCAACAATTACCCCTTTCGATCCATTTACCAATCGTAAGCCCTGATTTAATTTCTGTTTTAATCGTACACGTGTGCCAATCCTTAATTCCATTCCTTCGTCAATCGTTTGTCTGTCTAGGGGACAGTCTCTGTATAGTTGAGCTAGTTGTATTCCTCTTGGTTTAGAAATAGTAGTTGCTTCTCTTCCTTTTGAATTTAATTTTTCTTGTCGCATACGAGCAAACATACGTTTCTTGTCTTGAGCTTCGTATTGACTTCGAATAATTTCTGTAAACGATCCTTTGTACGTAAATTTGACATCTTTCGGAAGTTTTTTCAACCTTTTATCATTATAATGATGAACTTGATGACGATGTGTACATAAAATTAATGCATCCGGATCAATTTTCTTCTTTTGAGATGTTCTCACCATTTGTCTTAATCTTAACTTGGTTTCTTCAGACAAAGGAGAACCTTTCCGGATATCATTAAGTAATGCCACAAATTCTTTGTCTTTTTGGCGTTGACACTCCTTTAACTCAATGGCCATCGTAAACGTTTTATTCCACATTTCAGCCTTAAAACAAAACGGAAATTCATCTTTCGCTCCTGGTGGTGGAATCGGAGGTAGTTGGAAAAAATCTCCTGTTGCAATGAGTTGTATTCCTCCCCATAACAAATGACTACAACTCGGTCTTGTGACGCGTGCTACATTTTCATATAAATCGAATCGATCTGCTCGTAACATAGAGATTTCATCAAATAGCAACACGTCAATTTTTTGCCATCGCTCTCGAATGGCTCGAATCTTACTACATTTTTCTAAAATCACTGCTTTTGGTTGATCCATGTCTTCTTTTCGTAGTCCTATTAAGCTATCAATCGTATCACCTTCGAGTAACGTAGCTGCTGCAGACGTGGGTGCATGCTTCTGAATTCGTTTTCCCATTTCGTGTTTTAATACATGATAGAGCTGTTGTCCTAAGATACTTTTCCCGACGCCTGCACCTCCCGTATAAAATACGTTTGCACCAGTACGTACTGCATCTAGTACACGTTGTTGTTCTGCTGTTAGTGTAACAGGTTGAAATATGGTACTGCTTGCTTCCAAAGTGGAAGATACAACATGATAGTACGATTGTTTTGATTTATTGAATGATGCGTCTGGTGTAACTTTTTGTTGTGTTTCTTCTTTTGGTAAAGTTACTAGGCTTTTAATATGCGACTTTAAGAATGGAACGGATTCAGGTGGCATCAAGCTTCCTTTGTGTTTGTCTGGATGTAAACTGGATAACATTAGAGATGGATCACTAAACTTTTCCATGTGATATACGATAGGTTTATGACGTCGTTTCTTTCCGTACATAGTGGTTGGTGCACCTTTTTCCATAAAGGAAAGGGCAAAACTCGGGTCGGACCACATTTATTATTTCTCGAATATGCCAGTGAATGACTTCGATTGGCACCCATCGGTTCTTCAAAATCCGGTGCTAGAACAGTATCAAGCATTAAAAGGAAGTGTCATTCATAATCCTACTGAATTGCCTCCTTGTTTTTTAAATCCAAAGCAATGTACAGAACGTGTGTCTGCCAAAACAAACGAACCAGTATTTTTTGACCGAATCGAAATGAGAAATGGTGAAATTTATCTTATGGGAAATACATGTGCGGCTGAATCAGTTAGTCTCTTCATTCAAGATTTCCAACCTTCGTTTTTCATTACCAATACACGCAAACTGAAGAATGATTCTCAGTTAAATACGTACAAAACTACACTAAACTCAGTGCCTTTACCTCCCCCTAGTTGGGAAAAAGGGAAGCACAAGAAAGATGAAACTTTGCTAGCATCTCTAAACATGGAAAAACTTCCTCCACCTCCTGTCATATCGGTTACAAGTGAAGAGAGAGAGTGTGCTGTTGGATTTTCATATGGGAAGAAAGACGAATTACTACGCATTCGTATCTCATCGTATACCGCATTTGATCAGCTTCGTTCTTACTTTCGTACAAATGAACCAAATGTCAAAATGCATCATGAAAATTGGTCTATTGAAGATCAATTCATGATGGAGAACAAGTTAAATTTGTTTGATTGGTGTTATGTCGATTTCACAAAAGTGAAATTAAACGCACAATTATCGCGTGCTCGTATCGACGGTAAAGCACCTTGCAAAGCTTTAACTCCTGTAAAAGGTATTACGAAGGTACCTCCCATTGAGATTATGGTGTTTGACTTGGAAACGGTAAGTCAGACTGCTATTGATGATTGTATGATGCCCGAAGATCAACGATCAAAAACGTTTTATGCACCTGACCCTGAAAAATTAAGAGATCGAATCATTTCTATTGGTGTCGAGATATACTTTCACACACAAAAAGATGCTATTTTTTCTGCAGTATTCGGTTTAGACACAAGTATTAACCGAAACAGAGATGCAGTATACTACACATTCGACGATGAAGGAGATATGTTATCGTATTGGTTTCGTTTTATCAAATCCAAAGACATTCACGTGTTTGCAGGATTCAACAGCATTCATTACGATATGTGGTATACTGAAAAACGTTGTTTGACTTTAAAACGTAAGACATTGATTCAGAGTTTATCCAGATTAAACCGTTTTCAACATGCAGTAAAACTGAAACCGTACAAATCAACTACTTCTCAACGAGGAGAAGTAGTAATCAATTTTATTGATATACCTGGTGTGATTCAGTTCGATGCATATATTACAGCTCGTCGCAATGAAAAATTGGAACAGTATTCATTGAAAGAAATTGCAATTAAACTACTTAAGGATCCCGAATTGCGAAAGAAAGATTTACCGTATGCAGATATCGCAAAACACTTTGTGGAGTCGGAAGAAACACGAGCTACCATACACGAATACTGTCTTCGAGACGTGGTAGTAACACGGAAATTAATTATCAAACGAAGCTATTATGGTATGTATATGAAAATTGGACAAATTTCACGTACAAACATGGTAGATTTGTTATTGCGTGGTGTTACTTTGCAAACATGGCATCAAATTCAAAAACGAGTTATTGAACGTGACATGTATATGGATGAGAAGAAGAGGCAATTTATCCAGGCTTACTATGGTGTGGGTAAATGTCCGTATTGTAGGGATGAAGAAGGAGAAACATACGGAAAGCGTTACGAACCCGCAAGCGCACGTAAAGCACCATCCAAGAAAAAAATTCATGACATCAACGCAAAGCAATTTCGTTTTGAAGTGGATGGAAATCTACGAAAAGCTACGAAGCAGAGAGATGGTAAAGTAAGTGTACAAAAGGTGCTAACATTTGCGAATTTTAAATATTGTAGACACGGTTGTCCTATCTATCCGGAGGGTAGTAATTCATTTACAGGAGGAGAAGTCTTGGATGCCAAAGAAGGATTTTACACCAGACCTGTTCTAACTCAAGATTTTTCAAGTCTATACCCTACCATCATCATGTCACATAATCTATGTTTTACTACATTCTTACCACTTACCCCGAGGACAACAGATGTTTGTATCGAAAATCCATTTCCTGAGAAAAAATACGAGTATTTAAAAATTGGAGAAGGTCTACAGACTTGTCATTTCATGCAAAAATATGATAACAAAAAAATTGTGACTATTCTCACTGAGATTTTGGACGGTCATTTAAGTGAACGACGACAAATTACCAAAAAACTAATTCCTGCTCTTGAAGCGAAAAAAGAACAGTGTACGAACAAGGATGAAAAGAAAGAAATAGAAACTCAACTTGGTACGTACGACTGTCATCAAAAGGCTATCAAAATTTGCGCGAACGGTTTATATGGAGCATTTGCCGCAGCCAGCATGAAAGGCAGTTTAAAACCGGTTTCTATGTGTACTACGTATATCGGTCGCAACAAGATTTTAGACACCAAAAAAATGGCAGAGGAAGTATTTCATTGTGAAGTGGTATACGGTGATACAGATTCAGTGTTTCTTACTATCCCTGAATCGAAAGGAGTGGTGGGAAAAGGTGATCACAAATTGACGTATGAGGTGATTGAAAACAATGAAAAGAAGACGGAAGAAAATCGATGGGCCTGTATACATATGTTTGGTAAAAATATGGCTGAATACATCTCTAGGTTCATGCCGCCCCCCATGAAGTTAGAGTTTGAAAAAGCAATGTTACCTTGGAAGAGTTTTGGTAAGAAAAATTATGCTGGGTACATACGAGATGAGCATGGTAAAGTAAAAGAAATTATTCAGCGTGGTGTTGCAGCTGTTCGACGAGACTATTGTGCAGTGGTACGTAGAATATCACAAGAATGCACCAACTTGTTATTTGATGACCTGAATGCAGACCGTGTGATTCCTAGGTTACGACAGTTTTGCAAGGAATTCTCAGACGGCAAGATCAAGAATGAAGACTTGATGTGTACGATTAACGTACGTACGAAATTTAAGAACTCCGGAAAGACAAAACTGATGCAGGAAAGACTGTTTGAAGATATGAAAAAGAGAGGTAAAATAGTAACGCCTGGTTCGCGTGTTGCATTTTATTATGTTGAACCTGAAACAGAAGAACAAAGAAGAAGAGAGAAAAATTACAGTGAATTTGTCCTAGATGCCGACACAACAGAACAAGAAGGTAAGAAACTAAATTTGGTGTATTACCTGGAAAAGAAAATTAGGAATCCTATAAGAAAACTATTACGAGGAGTTGTTCCGCAAGAAGTCATCGATCGAATGATTAATCAAGCCATAGGTGAACGATGGCGTATTAGACACTATGGAGATCGTAAAATTAATTGGTAAATTTTTGTTAATTACGAAGTCGCTACTTTTAATAAATCTGTTCTAGCTTTCTCTTCATGTTTATCCGCAGATGTTTTCAGTTGTGCTTGCATCTGGTCTCGTTCTGTATCTGCTTTTGCTAATTTCTGTTGCACACGTTCAAAACCGTTTAACGCCTGAGCGATGATGGGACTATCAAACGGTGTGGTAATTGATTTTGCCGGTGCCAAGTCTGGTTCCTCCTTTGGTTGAGTGGGGGCTTGAGCCGGCGCTGGGGTACTTTGAGCTGGAGGAGTATTATTTTGGGCTGGCGCCGGTGCGGGTGCCGGAGCCGGAGCGGGTGCGGGTGGAGCATGGAAAAATGGATTGTTGTTTACCGGCCTGGCATTTGCTGCTGCTCTTGCTTTAGCTAATTTATTCAAGTCAGAAATTCTCTTTCGCTTCATCTGTCTACTCAATGTTTTTGTAAACAACCGGAATAAACGCATGTATAATGAACGCTTTGGATCTCCTTGATAGGCAGAGGATTGATTATCATACATACGCGAAAATAACTCCACAGATACATCATCTTTGAGCATTTTCTCTACTTCGTCACTAAAATCTTCCAGGGTATATCCAAACGGTTGTAACGTATCAAATACAAGTGTTAAAATATCTGCAGCCACACCCACTTGTGTACTTGTCTCGTTATGGTAACATTTCGCATCCTTCTTATGTTCTTGGCCGATTAAAAATGTCTTACGTTCTAGTTGTACCATAGCATCAATTTCAGATAACGCTGAACCATATTTCAATTCAGCTGGTATTTTCACCTTTTTCTCATACAATTCTCGTAAGCGATTATCTACTTCTTCAATTGCTTTCATAGGATCGTCCATTTTCGCTTTCCAGTCACGCTTAACCTTTTCAATAATTTCTATACGTTTAGCTGATAGTTCTGCCACAGATAGATGCTGTTGTTCTATTTCTTTTTGTTTTGTTTCCGTGATTTTAAGTAGTTGTTGTTGGAATTGTTGTTGGTGCATTTGCATCTGATGCATTTGTAACATCAGTTGTTGTAAAATAGGCAAGGTATCAGGCGGTGCTGTTTTCATAGGCTCGGGTTGGGGTTGAGGCTCAACTTTAGGTTGTCTTGATGGAGACATACGTTTTGGCTCGGAATCAAATAAATCGCTTTCCGCCTCTTTCTGTTTCTCATCAAAATCAGCAAGTGAAATTGTATCGTCTTCTCGTTTACGCTGTGGAAGTTTAGGGAATGGTGCTGCAGGAGGTAGAACAGTAGACATATCAGGTATATCAAATGTTTCAGGGGGTAATTCTTGCTTAGGTGGTGTAGGTGCAGGAGGATTGTCAGGCATTTTGATAGGAGTTGCTGCAACGACATCTGGTATCATGGCAGCTGGAGGAGCAAGTGAATCAAATATAATGAATTGATCAGCTTGTGATACAGGTACTGGTGTTGGTGCCGGGGCTGGCGCAGGAACATGTTTAATATCAACCCGTTTTTCTCCTACATTGGCAGGGGCTACAGTTGGTGGAACAGTAGTCAATTTACGTGGTGCTGGTCGAACTGTACCAGGTGCAGCAATTGAACTAAACAAATCCATTTCTTTTTGCGAGAATAAACTACCTGATTCACTTTTACGAGGTCTAGATGTTGCTCTCATAATTTTTATCACTCAATCAAAATTCTGTTTGTTAATAAATGAAACGCTACTCTACGCCCCGAATTCATCCAAAAGAATTAATTCAGTACCAGTCATTACATTTACCACCAACTTCTTGGAAATGTGAATCGTATAAACAACCTAAAACTGGAAGTTTTAACAAAGTGGATGAAGTGAGTTTTGCCGATCCTGTAGCTTCGGAAAAAGTACTGAAATGGGCTAAAAAACGATTGAAGTTTACGAGTGGAATGCCATTGATTTGTATTTTGGTGGGAGCGTCAGGAACGGGTAAAAGTTTTATCATAGATTATGTGTGTCGGATAGGAGGTACTCAACCATTTGTTATTAGTTTGGAACAAAAACAGGAAATGTTACAAGCTAAAAACAGCTCACTACCAAATTTAGAACGAATCATGACCGTAAACTCCTTCCAGCGTACGACTATCGTACTGGAAGATGTGGATGAATATCCAGAGAAATGGATGAAGCAGTTCTGTAAGACGTTTATTGGAAGATATAACCTACAACGTACACTTCCTATCATTTTTATGACTGCACACTCACTATTTAGCAAGAATCAATACAAGAGGTTATTAGTAGATACAAAATGTGCAGAATTAGTACAGTTTAAACCTATTGCCCCAAAACGATGTGAAATGTTTATAAAACGTTGGACACCGAACTGGACTCAAAAACAAAGAAATGATTTAATGGATGATCTATACAATAAAGTTGATCCTTTTGATAGACACAAAATTCCGCAAGATTTATCACAAGTACTAATAAGGTTACGTTCTTTCGGATTAGGATCAAAGAAGGATGAGAGTGTTGAAGATGTTTTCACGTATGTGAGTAAAGTACTGAGAAAGGATACAGATTGGGGCGTAGAGGGTAAGAAGACAGAAGATAAGAAAAAGGGAGAAAAATATTTGGAATTGAAAAACGGAGAAAAAGAGAAACTAATGGGTTATGGCGAAACGTATTGGGATACAATGGAGCGCAAATATGTACAGTTTGGAGATTCGCAAATGTTCATGCAAGATTTGTTACATAATAATGCAATGGTCTATGCAAAAGCAATTCATGACGTATCAGATACATCAGATGCATACAGTGATGCTGATTTGCTTACTAAAGATTTCTCACTTAAGAATGAAAATCCCGAATTGGAATCTTGTGCACGAATTTTGAAAACCGTTGGAATTGGCACTTGTCGACCTGTGGGAAAATTACAGATTTCAAAAAAAAAGACAAAAAATGAAGCTAAATATGACAAGAAAACATTGGGTGTAAAAATGAGTGAGGTGTAAAATTAAGTTACCAAATGAGTTAAAAAATAATTTTTACCAGAATCTTATACTTGACACTTTTGAACAGAAAAATATTTTTAGAAACAAAAGTTGAAAGTATAAAAAAGATTATTGGAGGGTCAAAAGTTATCACAAGTTTTCTAGTTTTTAAATTATTTTGGTCACTCGCTTTTAGTCATATACTTTCAGTTTTTAA
>Ga0105242_10002592_pt1 | contig 14167 bp, 12 predicted proteins | sample KBSM24metaG_FD_81521 | JGI IMG/M metagenome (GOLD analysis project Ga0105242, IMG submission 81521) | Miscanthus rhizosphere microbial communities from Kellogg Biological Station, Michigan, USA - KBS M2-4 metaG | ecosystem: Host-associated > Plants > Roots > Rhizosphere > Soil | place...
CGCCGCCGCTCACCTGCGGACGGTGGTTGAGCGCCGGCTCGGCGAGCACGTCGAGGACGCTTCCGGCGGCGCCGGCCTTGGGGTCGGGGGCGCCGAAGACGACGTTGGGGATGCGGGCGAGGACGATCGCGCCGGCGCACATCGCGCAGGGCTCGAGAGTGACGTAGAGGGTCGTGCCGGGGAGACGCCAGCCGCCCAAGGCCTCGGCGGCGGCACGGATGGCGAGCATCTCGGCGTGGGCGGTGGGGTCGCGGCGCAGCTCGCGCTCGTTGCCGGCGGCGGCGAGCAGCTCGCCGCCGCGGAGGATCGCGGCGCCGATCGGGACGTCGCCGTGGGCCTCGGCGCGGCGCGCCTGCTCGATCGCCAGCGCCATCCGTTCTGCATGGCGCGCGTTCTCGTCTTGCCCGGGCATCCGATCCGGGAGTATGTCCGTCGAGCGACTCTTCGAGGGTTTGGGACGGTCGCTAAAACTTCGCCGGAAAGCCCGTGTTAGCTATAGAGCGCGGGCACCAGGGAGCCGGCGGCCAACCACCCAATGAAGAAAACGCTGCCAATCCTCGTCGCCGCCGGCCTGTTCGGGGCAATGGCCGTCGCCGCGCCCGCCACCCGGGCTGCGACCGGGATCTCCGCCGCGCACGGCTTCGCTCCCGGCCACCTCGTCGTCAAGCTCGCCGACGAGCGCCGGGGCCGCGCCCTGCGGCTGCCGGCCGGGACGGACGTGCCGGAGGCCGCGGCGGCGCTGCGCGATAACCCGCGGGTCGACTATGCCGAGCCGGACTACCTGGCGACCGCCTCAACCTTCTCGCCGCCCGATGACTCGGGCACTCTCTCGAGCGGGGCCGAAGCCGCCTCGGCGGTCGGCAACTGGGCTTTCAAGCAGTGGAACTTCCTCTCCCCAGAAGCCGAAGCGGGCCTGCGACTGCCGACCTCGGTGGGCGGGATCGACGTGGTCGGCGCCTGGCGGAACCTGGCCGAAATCAGCCGCCCTGGCGGGCTCGGGATCACGGTTGCCGTGCTCGACACCGGTGTCGCCTACCGAAACGACGGGCCCGACTTCACGCGCAGCCCGGACTTCGCCGCCAGCCAGTTCGTCCCCGGCTACGACTTCGTCGACCGCGACCGGCTGCCGCTAGACGAAAACGGCCACGGCACCCACGTCGCCGGCACGATCGGCGAGGAGACGGGGAATGGAGTCGGCCTGACCGGGATCGCCTACAACGCCTCGCTGATGCCGGTGCGGGTGCTCGACGCGCACGGCCGCGGCCGTGCCAGCGACATCGCCAAGGGGATCCGCTTCGCCGTCCGCCACGGCGCCCAGGTGATCAACATGAGCTTCAACTTCGGCTGCGGCAAGCAGGTGCCGGAGGTCGACGAAGCGCTGCGGGAAGCGTATGACCACGGTGTGATCGCGGTCGCCTCGGCCGGCAACCTCGGTTCGGAGACCTGCGTCTCGGAGCCGGCCACCGGGCCGCGGGTGATCGCCGTCGGCGGCAGCACCGAGGGTGGTTGCCTGGGCAGCTACTCGCTCTCCGGCCCCGAGATCGACATTCTCGCCCCCGGCGGCGGCCGCCCCGGCGGCGGCTGTGCCTCGATCTCCGCCCGGCCGATCTACCAAGTGACCCTGCGCCACCGCAGCACCACCGAATTCGGCATCCCCGGCGACTACGTCGGCACCTCGATGGCCGCCGCCCATGTCTCCGGCGTCGCCGCGATGGTCCTCGCCGCCGAAAGCTACGGCGGGCCCCGCATCTACCCTGAAAATGAACAGGCCGCCAAGGACCGCGTCACCTCCGTCACCCGCTGGCTACGCGGCACCGCCCGTGACCTCGGTTTGCCCCGCATCGAGCAGGGCGCCGGCCTGATCGACGCCGCCGCCGCAACCGCCCCGCGCCACTACCTGGGAGCCACCGGCTGACGGTTGGTCAGGTGGTACGGACGATGATCACGCTGCAGGGAGCGTGGTGAGACACGTTGTTGGGGACGCTACCGAGCAGGAAGCGGCGGGCGCCGGTCATTCCCTTGTTGCCGACCACGATCAAGTCGGCCTTGGTGTCTTCGGCGACGGTGAGGATCGCCTCGGCGGGCTCACCCTCGACCGGGTGAGTCTGCACCTCGATGCCCTCTTTGCGAGCCGCCGCCGCGGCGGCGTCGAGGACTAGGTTGACGTCTTCGCGAGGACCGATCTCGTAGCGGACGTCGGCGGGCGCTTCGTCCTGGGTGTCTTTGACGCGCCGGTCGGAAACCGGCGAGAAGGCGCTGACGATGCTGAGCTCGGCGCCGGTCAGCTTCGCCAAATCAACAGCTTGGCGAACAGCCTCGCCGGCGGTCTCAGATCCATCGGTCCCAACCACGATGCGAGTGAACACGCCGCCCCTCCTCTGCTCGGTCGCTGACCCGGCCGATACTAACGCGACCGCCGCGGGCGGCGCGGGCCTTATCGCGCGGCGCGCTGGTAGACGGTGACCTGCTTGGCCGGCAGATCGCGGAAACCGGCGCCAATCGTCTCGGTCGGCGTCGTCGCCAGGCGCACGATCGCGATCACGATCGAGGCCAGCAGGCAGACGACCAGGATCAGCATCCCGATTTTCCAGAGCCACGGCATCGGCGCCGAACCCTAGCCAGCCGGGGCAGCGCGCGGCTATGGTGGGCGGATGGGACTGGAGAAGGTGGCCGACGGCGTCTGGCTGCTGCGAGGCGATTTCCGCAGCGCGATGAACGTCTACTTCATCGAGGACGGCGACGGGGTCGTCCAGTTCGACGCCGGTACCAAGGGAATGCGCAAGGCGGTGAAGAAGGCCGGCGACCAGCTCGGCGGCATCAAGCGGATCGTGCTCGGCCACGCCCACGCCGACCACCGCGGCACCGCCCCCTACATGGGCGTGCCGGTCTACTGCCATGCCGACGACGTCGCTGACGCCGAAAGCGACGCCGCGATCGCCCCCTACATGGACCTCTCGCAACTGCCGGTTGCCTGGGTGCGGCGGATCTACCCGTTCCTGCTGCGGCGCTGGGACGGCGGCGCCGTGAAAATCGATGGCACCGTCGCCGAGGGCGACGAAGTCGCCGGCTTCAAGGTCCTGCATTTCCCCGGCCACGCGCCCGGGCTGATTGGCCTCTGGCGCGAGAGCGACCGGGTGGCGCTGGTCAGCGACGTCGTCTACTTGGTTGACTCAGCGCGGCTGAAACCGCTCCCGAAGGGCGAGGCCAGCGTCCCCCACCCCGCCTGGGCCTGGGACCACCAAAAAGCGAAGGCCTCGGTCCGCAAGCTGGCAGCGCTCGATCCGAAGGTGGTCGCGCCCGGTCACGAGCACCCGCTGCGCGCCGAGAGCCTGCGGGCAACCCTCGAAGCAGCCGCTGAGAAGCACTGACCTGAACACTCGGCGGGCGGGCATTCGCCGCCCCGCTGCCATAAGTTGCCGTCTCTGATGATCGGGACCTACGTCTCGGCGGCGTTGATCTGCGTCGCCTCGCTGCTGGTCGGGAGGGCGCTCTTCTCGCTGGCGGGCCGCCGCTCCTGGTCCTGGCTGGAGCCGGCAGTCGGCTTTGCGGCAATCCTCACCGTTACCGGTGTACTGGCACGGGCGCCGGGCCACGGCACCAGTGCCAGCCTCGGGGCGCTGGCCCTGGTGGTCGTCGCCGCGGCGATTGCTTGGCGGTACGAGTACCGGGCGCCGGGGGCTCTCCGGGTAGGCCTGCCGGTGGCACTGATCGTCGTCCTGGTGCTAGCGATCCCATTCGCGATCAGCGGCCGCTGGGGGCTGCTCGGGGTCGGCTTCAACAACGACCTCGGCCTTCACCTCGCCTGGGCCGAGTGGCTGCGCAGCGGCCTCGGGCCGGCGCCCGACGCAGGCTACCCGCTCGGCCCCCACGGGCTCGCGGTCGCGGTCGCGGCGGTGCCGGGGATCGGCCTCGGACAGGCCTTCATCGGCGAGATCGTCGCGATCGGGGTGCTGACCGGGCTGACCGCGCTGGGCGCCCTCGGTGGCCTCTCGGCGCCGCGCCGCACGATCGCGGCAGCAATGGTCGCTGTCCCCTACCTGGCAGCCTCCTACTTCGCCCAGGCCGCCTTCAAGGAGACCGCCGAGGCGCTCTTCGTGCTCGCGTTCGCGATCTTCCTCGCCGCCCCGGGTAGGCCCCCGGCGGGGGGCTGGGCACGATTGCGGTTCGCCCTGCCGCCGCTCGCCCTGGCCGGCGGCATCTTCTTCTCCTACAGCTTCGCCGGCCTCGCCTGGCCGATCGCGATCCTCGTCTTCTGGAGCCTTACTCAGTCGGCGGTGCGACAGGCCCTGCGGCCCCGCGCGCTGCTGGGCTTCCTGCTGCGGCCGACGACGTTGGTCGCGATCGCCGTCCTCGCCGGGCTGGCGGTGGTGGCAACCTTGGTCGGGCCCTTCGGGTTCATCCACAGCTTCAACAAAGTCGCCGGCAGCAATACCTATGGGCCGGTCTCACCGCTGGAGGCGCTCGGTGTCTGGCCCGCCTCCAATTACCGCCTCGACGCCGCCGGTGGCGCTCACCTGACCGGGGTGGCCGGGGCAACCGCGATCCTCGCCCTGGCGGTGGGCGCGATCTGGTGGCTGCGACGGCGCGAACTGACGATTCCGCTTGCCTTCGGGGCTGGGGCGCTCCTCTACCTCGTCTCGCTCCCCTCCAGCGGCGACTACTCGCAGGCGAAGGCGCTGATGATCGTGGCGCCGCTGGCGATGCTGGTCGCGGTGCGGCCACTGCTCGCCGAGTTCCCTGCCCTCGGCCGCGGTAGGACCCCGACCGACGAGGCGGCGCCGACCGCCCCGCTCGGCGCGCCGGCCGGCGACCGCGGCTGGGCGCCGCTGATCCGGCTCGCCTGGGCGATCCTCGCGGTCGCCTTCATCGGCGGCGCCGTCTACTCGAGCTTCCTCGTTCTGCGCGACGCCCCGGTCGGGCCGCCCGGACACGGCTCCGAGCTGAAGGCCTTCCTGCCGATCCTGCGCGGGGAACCGGTCCTCTACGCCGGCCAGGACCGCTACGCCGCCTACGAGCTGATGGGGGCCGACACCCACGTGCCGTTGGTCGAGTTCCCCGACCCGGAGGTCTCCCAGAATCCGGAGAAACCGTTCGACACCGGCGACGCCTATAGCCCGATCGACTTCGACTCCTTCTCGCGCGGGACGCTCAACCGTTTCAAATACGTGATCACCGGCCACGCCGCCTGGAACAGCCAGGCGCCGCCCAACTTCCGGCGCATCGCCTCCACCCCCTCCTTCCTGCTCTGGGAACGGATCGGACCGACGCCCGCCGACCGCCACGTCCTCCTCGAGGGTGCCGAGGCCGGCGCCCGCGCCGACTGCGCGGCGCCGGAGATCCGCATTCTGCTTGCCAGTGGCGGCAAAGCCTCGCTCTTCCCCGGTGCCGTGATCGGGCCCAAATCGGCCTGGGAAGACAGCAGTGTGCTCGGCACCGGCGAGCACACCTCACAGTCGCTGAAGCTGCCGGCCGGTCAGTGGGACCTCTCGCTGCAGTACTTCTCGCCCATCGACCTGACCCTGAGCGCGCCCGGCTTCCGCCAGCCGCTGCAGGCGGCGCTCGACGGGCAGCGGCCGAACACGATCAGCCTCGCCAGCAACGGTCAATTCTGGCCGGCGGGTCGCTTCCACAGCCACGGTGGCACGGTCCGGTTCAGCCTCGAAGCGGCCAGCGCCTCCGGTCTACAGAACCTCAGCGGCTACGACGGCAAGGCCTACGTCGGCGAGCTGGTCGCGGTCGCGGCCAGGCCGCGGCGCGAGGTGCCGCTGGCGGCGGCCTGTGGTGGCTGGATCGACTGGTACTGGTCTAGGGCTGCACCCTGACCGGGCCAAGTCGCGATTCCAAAAAAACCATCAGTGTTCACGAATCTTCCTGTCAATTGCGGCAGCCGATTTGCAGATGTCTGTTCCAATCTGTATATATGGCTTTCCCACGGGATAAACATCCAGTTTATGGATGGCTCCCAAATCAGGGTGCGCTCGCGGGGGTTGAGTGGGAAGCCTCAACCATCGCTGTTCATTGCTGGGAAGCAAAACGTAGGGGAGTAGATAGTGAGCACAACGTCGCAAGGCACCGTCGCCCCTCGAGCCGCGAGATGGCTCGAATTGATTGCCGATCCGATCCGTCTTGGCATCCTGCGCTCGCTGAGCCAGGTCAACGAGGCCACCACCGCCGACCTGGCCAGCTGGGGGCAGGCCAGCAGCCAGACACTGCGCCGCCATCTCGATGCGCTCGTCTCGGTCGGGGTGATCGTCGAACATCCGGCCAGGAGTGACGGCGAAACCCCGGGCCGCCCCGCCGCCCACTTCAGCCTGCCGGCCGAGATGCGAGAGAGCGTGCGCTCGGTGCTGGCATCACCCGAGTCGCCGCTGCCGGTCACACCGCGCGGACGTGGCACTCAGGCCGTCGACGTGCCGGCGATGGCCGCGACTTTGGCCTCGACTAGCTCCATCGCCGGCGCAGGCCCGATGAACGGCGCCAACGCCACGTAGGCAGACTGCGGCAGGATCTCCAGCAGCCGCTCGGTGCGGCCTTCGCAGACGACCTGCCGCATCATCCCCAACACCGAAGCGGCGATCGCCTCCGAGCAGAGGCGCGGCAGCCGTTCCGCATGTGGTCCCTGGCGGAAGCCGTCTTCGAGGAAGAGCGTGTAGGCCATCAGGTTGTCGAGGGAGCGGCGCAACGCAGCCCCGCCGACGGCGGGGCTCTCGATCACGTCGAGGTAGATCAGGTCGGGCTGGGTGGCGGTGAAGGCGAGTAGCGATTCGAGCCCACCCCAGACACGCTCCGGCCAGCTCTTGCCAGCGAAGAAGCCACCCGCGGCGACTGAGATGCTCGACTCCAAGCCGGTCGATTGGGCCGCCAGGAAAGCCTCTTCCTTGCTCCTGAAGAGGTGGTAGAAGGCCTCGCGGGTGACGGTCGCCTCTTTGACGATGTCGGCGACACTGATCTCCGTGTAAATCCTCCGTCGCGTCAGCTGGGTCATCGCATAGAGGATCCGTTCGCGGTGCTCACCGTCAACCGTCTCCGGGGCGAGGGCGCTGCGGCCGCGTGGTAGCCGCCGCCCCACCACCGGCGGCGTCCAAGTCGTGCTCGCCGCCCCCACGCAAGCGGCGCCGAGCCGGCGCCAGTCCTCGGGACTGACCCGGGGGCGGTCGGTGCGGGCGGCGTAAGAGAAGACCCAGGCCAGCAGGCCACCGTGCAGCTGGGCGAGCCGAGGCGTTTCGCCGCGGAAGGCGCGGTTGGCGAGGACTCCGATCATGCCCTCCAGCACCGCCCGGCCGGAGATTTCCAGCCGCCAGCCATCCCCGTTCTCGACCCGCATCCAGCGCTCCAAGGTGGTCACCCCGTGCAGCATCAACCGCTCATGGGCGAGCCGTGCCTCGTGGCCACCAGCACGGGCGTCGAGCAGGATGATGTGGGCGGCGGCGGGGTCGCGGGCGGCGCTCCCGAGCAGATCCTCGAGCAGCACCCGGCCGCGCTCGGAGGGGTCCTCCTCGGCCTCGATCCGCTCCAGGGCCGCTTTGAACGTCTCCGCGGCCGACTCGAAAGCCGCCAGGAAACAGGCTTCCTTGTCCGTAAAGTGCTTGTAGAAAGTGGCGCGCGAGACACCCGCCTGCTCGACGACGCGAGCGACGCTGGCGTCCTTGTGCCCAAAGCGGGCGGCGGCCTGCGTCATCGCCTCAACCAGGCGCTCGCGCTGGCCCGTTTTCTCCGGAGCCGCGCGCCTGGAGCCGTTGGTCAAAGTAACCCCCGAGCGCCTAGCTCGGACTCGCCGCCTTCGCGGCAAGGCGCTCCGGCGAGACGCGGACCACGTCCCAGACCAAGCCGAGCTTCTCCCAGACGTCGATGATGATTGCCGAGATGTCGATCTGCCACCAGCGCAGCCCGTGGGTCGATGAGGTGGGGAAGGCGTGGTGGCTGTTGTGGTAGGCCTCGCCGAGAGTCGGGATCGCGATCAGGGCAAGGTTGCGGGACTGGTCGGTGGTCTCGAATTCCTGCACGCCGAAGACATGACAGAGCGAGTTGATGCTGTAAGTGAAGTGGTGGAGTACGAAGACCCGGACGAGGCCGCCCCAGAGCAGACCGGTGAGGGCCGCGAAGATCGTGCCGCCGATCGCCCAACCGAGGAAGAAGGGCAGCAGCAGGCCACCGATCGCCCAGATCAGGAAGGTGCCATCGACCCAGCTGATCGTCGGATCCTTGATCAGATCGGGGGCGAAGCGCTCCTTGTTGCCGCGCTGGGTGTGGATGAATAGCCAGCCCATGTGAGCGTGGAAGAGGCCGCGCATGGCGCCGCTCCAGCCGTGGCCGTGATCGACGTGGGGGCTATGCGGATCGCCGTCCTGGTCGGCGAAGGTGTGGTGCTTGCGGTGGTCGGCGACCCAGGAGATGACCGGGCCCTCGATCGCCGCCGAGCCGAGGATCGCCAGCAGGCCGTGCAGCCACCTGTAGGTCTTGAAGCTGCGGTGGGTGAGATGGCGGTGGAAACCGACCGTGATCCCGACGCCGGTGAAGAAGTACATGCCGAGGAAGAGAAAGATGTCGCTCCAGTGCAGGGCGCTGCCCCAGACCTGCCAGCCGGCAAGGACGATCGCTACAAACGGGATCATCGTCACCAGCCCGGTGATGATGCGATCGCGGGTCTCGTTCTCGACTGGCTGGATGTCAGAGGGAAGTGGGCCTGCCGTAGCCATAAGGCTGCCGATCATACGGGTCGGGCCTGAAGGCAAGCCTGCCCCGAGACGCCGCTAAAGTGCCGCCAATGCCGTTTGCCACCACGGCCCCGCTGCGCCGCGAGATCGAAACTCGCCTCCCCGATCGCCCCTTCGCGGTCGAGTTTTGGGACGGCACGCGCCTGCCAGCCAGCGACGGCGAGGGGCCGACCTTTTACGTGCGCTCTCCCCGTGCCGCCGCCCACGCGCTGCTCGCGCCCGGCCAGCTCGGCCTCGGCCGCGCCTATGTCAGCGGCGAGATCGAGGTCGACGACATGGACGCGGTGATCGAGCTGCTCGACTCCTGGCAGCCGCCGGCCCTGGAGAGCACCGACAAGCGGGCGCTGGCGCTGGCCGCCGTCCGCGCTGCCGGCCTGCAGCGGCCACCGAAGCGGCCCGCCGCCGAGCTGCGCCCCAGTGGCCGCCGCCACAGCAAAGAGCGCGATGCCCGCGCCGTCCGCCACCACTACGACGTCTCCAACGAGTTCTTCGAGCTCTTCCTCGGCCCGACGATGGTCTACAGCTGCGCGATCTGGCGCGGCGGCGAGATCAAGACCCTGGAGGCGGCGCAGGAGGAGAAGCTAGAGACGGTGGCGCGCAAGCTCGCTCTGAAGGAGGGCGACCGGGTGCTCGACGTCGGCTGTGGCTGGGGCGGCTTCCCGCTCTGGGCGGCCGAGAAGCACGGCGCCAGCGTGGTCGGCATCACTCTCTCCCCTCCTCAAGCTGAGAAGGCGCGGCAGCGAGCCGAAGCGGCCGGCGTCGCCGACCGGGTCGAGATCCGCGTCATGGACTATCGCGACCTGCCGGCGAGCGGCGAGAAGTTCGACGCAATCGCCAGCATCGGCATGGTCGAGCACGTCGGCTCGGCCAACATCGACCTCTACGCGCAAACGCTCTCGCAGCTTCTCGAGCCGGGCGGGCGGCTGCTCAACCACGGGATCACCCGGCTGCGCCATACCGACGCCGAGGCGGGGGCGTTCTCGGAGCGCTACGTCTTCCCCGACGCCGCGCCGCTACACCTCTCGCGCAACCTGCTGGCGCTGGAACGGGCCGGCTTCGTCGCCCACCACGTCGAGGACTTCGCCCCCGACTACGCGGAGACGCTGCGCCACTGGGCACGCAACCTCGACGAGAACCTCGACGAGGCGATCCGGCTGGCTGGCCCGGAACGGGTGAGGGTCTGGCGGCTCTACCTGCGCGCCGCCCGCAACGGCTTCGAAAGCGGCTTCACCTCGATCTACCAGGCCCGCTGCGAACTCCCCTGACTTCTAAGTCAGCTACACGGGAAAGCCATGCTCGACCGTTGCCAGCGCCCAGTCGGCGTCAGCTTCGTCGAGCTGCTCGACCGTGTAGCTGCCGGTGGCAACGCCGGCGACCCGGATGCCGGCGCCGTGGCCGGCGATGACGTCCCGGGGGGTGTCGCCAACGGAGATCGTCGCCGTCGGGTCGAGTGGCGTGCCGACGACCGCCCCGCCCCGCTCGATCGCCCGCCGGGTCAGCTCGGTGCGGTCGCGCGAATCCGATCCGTAGCCACCAAAGGCGAAGAAGCGGTTGAGGTCGCCGCGGTCGAGCTTGATGTGGGCCGCGGCTTCGATGTTGCCGGTAACGACGCCGAGCAGCACCCCGGCGCCGCTCAGGCGCGCCAGCAGCGCCTCGATGCCCGGCATCACCTGGTAGCCCGGCGACTCAGCGACGGCGTCGGCGAGGTGGCTGAGGTAAGCGGCGATCGCTTCCGCTCGCTCGCTCTCACTACCGTCGCGGCCGATCGCCTCGCGGAAAATGATCGCGGCGATTTCCGGGTCGGTCATCCCGGCCTGGGTGTGTTCCTCGATGTTGGCGTCGGCCTCGTAGAGCTCGCGGAAGGCACGTTGCCACGCCACCGCGCCAGCGCCGCCGGTGATTAGCAGGGTGCCGTCGATGTCGAAGAGGACCGCCTCGATCGCGGGGGCGTCGCTCACGCCGCGAGAACCTACCGGTCGCTAGCGGCGGGACGGCAGTGCGACGTGCGCAAGACGATCGACACGAGCTCGCGAGACGATCGCGTCGCCGCGCGAGAAGCGGTGGCGGCGGCCGCGGTGGCGGTTGGGGCGCGAGCTCGGGATCGTCGTCGCGCTCGTCAAGCCGGCGCCAGACGCTCCCGTCTGCCCTGCACCTGACGCCCCCAGGCCGGCGAGTCCCTCGCCGCTGAGGCCGCTGACCAGGAAGCCAGCGTCGCTCTCAACCCGCAGTTTTGCCGTCTTCGTGCCGACGCTGTCGGGTGCGAAGCGGACCCGGACCAGGCATTCGGCGCCCGATGCCAGGGTTGAATCGCTGCACCCATCGCCGGACACCACGAACTGGTCGGGGTCGGCGCCGGTCAACGCGACCGCGCCGAGGTCGAGTGGATCGGCGCTGTCGTTGCGGACCGCGAAGCCGCTGGCCTCGCTGCGGCTGCCGGCGGCGAGCGGGCCGAAGTCCCAGGATTCAGGCAGCAGGGCCAAGGCCGGTGCCACCCCATTGCCTTCGATCTGCACCAGGGTCCCCCCTTCGCCGTCGCCGAAGAAAGCGAGGCGGGCGACCTTGGGCCCGACGCTGAGCGGGGCCAAGCGCACATGGGCGACGCAGGTGTCGCCCGGCGCCAGCATCCGGCCGGTGCAGGACTCGTCGAGCAGTTCGAAGCTGCCGGCGTCGCCGCCGGCGATCACGCCGATGAAGTAGCCGCCAGCGATGTTGCCGGTGTTGGCGAGCTGGATCGTGTGGACGCTGCCGGCGCCGCCGACGGTGGCGTCGCCGAGCGCGATCGGGTTCGCTTCGGGCTGCAGGTTGGCGCTGCCGCCGATACCGGTCAGCGCCGCGCTGGCCGTGGCCCCGTTCGCGTAGGCCTGCAGTTCCGCTTCGTATTCGACCGCGTTCCAGGCGTTGAAGTAGACGCGCACGTTGCAGCTTTCGCCGGGGTCGAGGCGGCGGCCATTCCAGCAGTCGGAATTGTCGGTCGAGAAGTTGCCGGTATCGCGGCCGCCGATCCCGGTCGAGCCGACCTGGATGAACGCTTCACCGGTATTGGTCAGCTGGAACAAGGTCGAGGTGTTTTCGTTGGTCCGCTGGATGCCGAAGTCGTGGAAGCCGGGGGTGTAGGCGATCTGGGCGGGCACAGCGATGGCCGAGACGGCCATCGACTGCGCCGGAAATTCATTCAGCACCACGACCAGTTCGGTCTGTTTGAGGCCCGTCGAGCCTGGCGATATGGCGACGTTGACGGTGCAGTCCAGCCCCGGTCCGAGCGAGCCGCAGTTGCTGCCGCTGAGCTTGAATTCACCCGCGTCGCCGCCTTCGAGCGTCACCTTGTTGATCGAGGCCGGGACGGTGCCGGAGTTGTGGATGGCAACCGTGACCGTGGTCGATTCGGTCCCGACCGTGACCTTGCCGAGGTCGAGCGGGGCCTGGGGAAAGGAGAGCTGCGGCGGTTCCCCCAGCGGGCCGCCCCCTTCTTCAGCGTGGCCGGCGGCTGGGAATAGAGCGGCGGCGAGCAGGGCAAGGGCGAGGACGAGCGCAGGCTTCTTCATGCAGCCTCATCGACTGCGGAGAGCTGACGGCTTGAGGATGGATCTAAATCTTCATCCAGTCCGGCCCACCCCGTTCCCGCAACTGCTCCTCTACGGCCAAAGACTCAGGCGAGCCGCTTCGCGCCGGCGAGACGGGGCTTAATGCTCGCTCTCGAGCAGATCGCGTTGGCTGAGGGTGTACAGGAGCGTCAGCGAGGGCAACACCAGCACCGCGGCAATAGCGAAGACGATGAAGACGGTCACCATCGTCGCGTCGGGTGCGGCCGCCTGGTCAATGCGGAGGCTGGTCGGCAGCAGATAGGGGAACTGGGCGACCGCCCAGCCCCAGATCACCGCGACGACGGCGCCGGCGGCGAGCGGGCGCAACAGCCGCCGGCCGCCACGCAGCAGCACGACCAGCAGCGCCGCTCCGCAGAGCAGCGAGAGGATCACCAGCGGCAGGCCCTGGTCGACCAGGCGGGCGTAGATGTAGTGGGCTTCGGAGTGCAGGGCGAAGAGGCCGGCGACCGCCAGCGCTCCCGCAACGACGGCGGCGCCGAGCGCCCGCAGCTCGAAGTAGCGCTCCAGCTCGTCGTCGCCGACCCGCCGCGCGTCGCCGACCAGGAAGACGCCGGCCAGGTAGGCGCCGGTGGCGACGAACATCGCCCCGATCAGCAGCGGCAGCGGCTGGATCCAGGTCGAGAAGGCGTCGCCGTTGCCGGCGGCGGGGACGTTGCCGGCGGCGATCGCGCCGACCGTCGCGCCCATGAAGAACGGGGTGAGGACGGAGGAGATCGCGAAGGTCGCCCCCGCCGCCCGCCGACCCGAGAGCCCCTCGATCGACTTGCGGAAGGCGAAACCGGAGCCGCGCAGGACGATCCCCAGCGCCGCCAGCGCGATCGGCACGTAGAGGGTCGTGAAGATCGCGCTGAAGGCGGGCGGGAAGGCGGTCCAGAGGATGACGAGCACGAAGATCAGCCAAACGTGGTTCGCCTCCCAGACGGGGGTCAGCGAGCGCTGGATTAGCGCCCGCGGCCGCTCCCCCCGCTCCGCCCCACCAGCGACCAGATCCCAGAACCCCCCACCGAAATCCGCCCCCCCAAAGAGTGCATAGAACGTCGCCCCGACCCAGAGAATTGCTGCCGCCGCGTCGGCCTTGCTCATCGCGCCGCCTCCACCTGCGGTGCGTAGGGGCCCTCGGCGTCGGGGCTTGCACCGCCCTGCTCGCGCCAGCGTCGCGACATACCGCGCAGCACCGCGATCGCGACTCCGCCCAGAACCGCGTAGACGAGCAGCACGACCGCGAAGCTGAACCAGATCCCGCCCGCATCGGTAACCGCTTCCTCGGTGCGCATATAGCCCTGCACGATCCAGGGCTGGCGGCCGACCTCGGTGACGATCCAGCCGCACCACAGGGCCAGGATCGCGCCGGCGCCGGAGACCGCGACCGCGCGCAGGAACCAGGGGGTCTTGGGGATGTCGCGCTTTTTCCACCAGCTCCAGGCGAGCCAGAGGCCGAGCAGCAGCAGCGCCGTGCCGATCCCGACCATCGTGTCGAAGGCGAGGTGCAGCATCGTGTTGGCCGGCGGCCGTTCGTCGGCCGGGATCTGCTTCAGGCCGACGACCTTGGTGTCGGGGCTGAAGCCGACGAGGAAGGAGTCGAGGTCGGGGATTGGGATCGCCGCCTTGACCCCGTCGGAGGTGCAAATCCCGCCCACGTACTCGGTCTGGTGGCTACCCGTTTCCTGGATGCACTCCATTCCGGCGAACTTGGCCGGCTGGTGGTCGGCGACCGCGCGCGCCGCGGTGTCGCCGACGAAGAGCTGGATCGGGGTGGCGATCAGCCCGATCGTCAGCGGGATCAGCAGGCCGAGCCGGTGCAGCCGGTCGCGCCGCCCTTTGAGCATCCCGACCGCGTAGATCGAGGCGACC
>Ga0105242_10002593_pt1 | contig 14165 bp, 11 predicted proteins | sample KBSM24metaG_FD_81521 | JGI IMG/M metagenome (GOLD analysis project Ga0105242, IMG submission 81521) | Miscanthus rhizosphere microbial communities from Kellogg Biological Station, Michigan, USA - KBS M2-4 metaG | ecosystem: Host-associated > Plants > Roots > Rhizosphere > Soil | place...
TGGGCTGGAAGGCTTGGCTGCCCGTGCTCGACCCAGCCGCGGCAACGCCTGAGCAGAACGCGGTGCTGGACCTGAGCCATCCCAAGGCCCGCACATCGGACTTCTACCTGCTGCTGGCGCACCAGCCGCGCGTGCTGTCCGAGCGCTCTCAGGCCTTCAACGCCATCATGTATGCGCCCGGCGGCCTCTCGCGTGCCGAGCGCGAAGTCGCCAGCACCGTGGTGTCGCGCGTGAACGGCTGCGTGTACTGCGCCTCCGTGCACGCCCAGCGCTTCGAGCAGCTCGCCAAGCGCAACGACGTGATGGCGCAGATCTTCACGGAACCCGATACCGCCGGCACCAACGCGCGCGAGCGGGCCATCGTGCAGGCCAGCGCGGCGCTCACGCGCACGCCGGGATCGTTCGGCGCGCAGCACCTGCAGCCGCTGCGCGATGCCGGCCTGTCCGATGTCGAAATCCTGGACGCGCTGCATGCCGCCGCCCTCTTCGCCTGGGCCAACCGGCTGATGCTGAACCTGGGCGAAGCCGTCTTCCCGCAGGCCGGCTGAACCCACCGCCGAGCTTTGCACGGCGCGATTTCGCTGCTACCATGCGCCCCGCAGAAGAGCGAGCGACCAGCACCGCTGGCGCTCCACCGAAGGCGCAAACTCCCATGCACGCTCAGGTCCCGTACTGCACCATCATCAAAGCCGTCTGGAGAGCCGCCATGCTCCACACGGGTTTGCATTCAGCCGGATAACGAGGCAGGACGCCGCAGACAGTGCCGCAAGCACCGTCAGGCGCTCCACCGACGTGAGCCGGTTGAAGGCGGGCCCGGAGCCATGGCGCACCGAAGGAGCAAGCCCTGCGCCGTGTTGGCGTACGGTGAATCTCTCAGGTACCAAGGACAGGGGGAGCGGCAGCTGGGCCACGCGCCTGCTGCATGCTATTGAATTCATAGCTGCTTGCGCACGTGTGTCCGGCACTTGAAACCTCGAAGGCTTCAACATGCGCGTGATCGTCCTCGGCGCCGGCTTGCTCGGCACCACCTCCGCTTACTTCCTCCAGCAACTCGGCCACGAAGTGACCGTCATCGACCGCCAGGCCACGCCCGGCGCGGAGACCAGCTTCGCCAACGGCGGGCAGATCTCGGTGAGCCATGCCGAGCCCTGGGCCAACCCGGGAGCACCGCTGAAGCTGCTGAAGTGGCTGGGCCGCGAAGATGCGCCGCTGCTGTTCCGGCTGCGCGCAGACATGCGGCAGTGGCTCTGGGGCCTGCAGTTCCTGCGCGAATGCACGCCGGCGCGCACGCGGCACAACATCGAGCAGATCGTCTCTCTGGGCACCTACAGCCGCGACACGCTGCAGCAGCTGCGCCGCGACACCGGCATCCGCTACGACGAGCGCGCGCAGGGCATCCTGCACTTCTACACCAGCGCCAAGGAGTTCGACGCGGCCCTGGCCCCGGCCGAGCAGATGCGCCAGCTCGGCTGCGATCGCCGCGTGGTGAGCGCCGACGAGGCCGTGCTGCTGGAGCCGGCGCTGGCCACCATCCGCCCCCAGCTGGCCGGGGCCACCTACACGGCTGCGGATGAGTCGGGCGACGCCAACCTCTTCACCCGCGAGCTGGCCCGGCTGGCCGAGGCCGCCGGCGTTAAGTTCCGCATGGGCTGCCACATCACCGCGCTGCGCACGGCGGGCGACGCCATCGACCACGTGGAGATCACCAATGCCGAAGGCCGCTACGAGCGCGTGAGCGCCGACGCCTACGTCCTGGCCATGGGTTCGTTCAGCCCGCTGCTGGCCGAGCCGCTGGGCCTGCGCCTGCCGATCTATCCGGCCAAGGGCTATTCGGTGACGCTGCCCGTGCGCGATGCCTCCGCCGCCTACACGGCGAGCCTGACGGACGACGAATACAAGCTGGTCTTCTCGCGCTACACCCGCCCCGAGCAGAACGGACAGCCCGCACGCGACGTGATGCGCATCGCCGGCACGGCGGAGCTCAACGGCTACGGGCGCGAGCTGAACCGGGTGCGCTGCGAGGCCATCGTGCGGCGCGTGGAAGAGCTCTTTCCCGGTGCGGGCGACACGGCGGGCGCGCAGTTCTGGGCGGGCCTGCGCCCGGCCACGCCCAGCAACGTGCCGCTGATCGGCAAGACCAAGCTGCCCAACCTGTTCCTCAACACCGGCCACGGCACGCTGGGCTGGACGCACGCCTGCGGCTCGGGCAAGTCGATCGCCCGCATCGTGAGCGGGCTGGCGCCGGAGCTGGACTTCGCGTTCGCCGGGATGCCTGCGGCATGCGCCCCCCGCCTGCTGCCGGCCTGAGGCCTGCGCGCCCCGCTGCGAACGGGGCGGCGGAACCCGGCGGTAAAGAGGCGCAGCGAGGGGCGCCCCCGGCGCTCAGTTCGCCGCGTTGCCGATGAACACCGTCAGCACGCCGGTGTAGCCGTAGAGCCGGTCGTGCGCGATCTCGCCGGCGGCGAAGAAGCCCACCAGGGGCACGTCGCCCAGCGCATGGCGCACGATCTGCAGCTCCGCGCTGGGTCCGCCGAAATGCGGCCCGCCACGGCCCGAGCAGCTGACGTAGATCGCGCCCAGGATCTGCCGCTGCGGCGCCTCGCCCGGCACTTCGGCACCCGCGAGCGCACGGGTGAGCGCGTTCTCGTCGTAGGTTTCGGGCGCCAGCTCTTCGCGGATCTCGGCGCAGATGCGCATCAGGTCGGCACGCGCCGCCGCCACATGGCGCTGGCAGAAGGCCAGACGCATGCCGGGCTCCACGCGGTCGGCCAGGGCCACGCCGCGCCGCGCGGCATCCAGCCCCACGATGTGGCGCACCCGCACGTCGGTGCCGAAGTGGCCGGTACGGCCCTGCGGCTGCGCGCCCGCGTCCACCAGGCCGGCGAGCGTGGCGCGCACCTTCTGCAGCGCGGGCTGCGGGTCGCCGTCGAGCGAGATGCCCAGGGTTTCCAGCAGCATGTCGAGCGCGGGCCGGTGGTCGAGCTCCAGCGCGACGTTGTCCTGCGCGGCGGTCACCGTCATCAGCGGGCCGACGGGCTGGCAGCCCTGGGTGACGCGCGAGAGCAGCGGCACGCCCGCGCCGAAGGCCACGCCAGAAAGGCCGCCGTCGAACACGCCGCCCGCAGCGCCCTGCCCCGCGATGTTGCCGTTGCCGGCCACGGCGAACTGCACGCTCTGCGCACGGCTGGCCGCCAGGCCGCCGAACAGATAGCCGGTGGCGGTGCGGTCGGCCACTTCGGCGATCAGCTCGGCCAGCTCCGGGGTGCCGCCGTCGGCATGCACGAGCGCGGCATGCGCCGCGAAGCCGCCCGCTGCCGCGCCGCTGCGCGCGAGCGGCGCCACGCCGGAGAAGACGCGGTACTGATCGGCCGGCACGTCCAGCAGCATGACGGAGAGCGCCGGCTCGTCGAAGTATTCGGCGTTGTTGGCGGCCACGCCCACGCCCACCGTGCCGCTCCAGTCGGTCACCTCGGGCAGCTCGGAGGCGAGCCAGTCGAGCAGTTCCGCCGCCGCATGCGCGTAGTGGTCGGTGATGTAGAGCAGGCCCAGAGTGGGCGCAGAGGCGTACTGCGGCAGGGCCATCTGCGCACGCAGCTGCGCCAGCACCAGCGCAGCGGCCATGTTCCATTGCGGATGGGTGGCGTGTCCGTGGGGAAAGAGGGGCATGGAAGGATTGTCGGGGAAGGGCCGCGAAGACCCAAGACGACGGGAGGCGGTGCGAAGGGGTAAACCAGGCGGACCGGGCTCGCGCAGCGCCCGCGGTCCGCCTCAGGCAGGGCTCAGCGTGCCGTGCGCGAGCGACCGCTGGCAGCGCGCGCCGGCGCCGGTGCGGGCGCAGGCTTGCGCGCGGCGGACGGGGCGGCCGTCCTGGCCGGGGCCTTCTTGGCGGGGGCCTTGGCCGCTGCGCCTTTGCGGCCCGCCGCCTTGGCGGGTGCCCGGCGCTTGGTGGCGGCCTTGGGCACATCGGCGGCAGGCGCCGCACTTGCTGCCCTGCGCGTGGCTTCCTGCACGCCCTGCAGCCCCTGCGCGGCCAGATGCGAGGCCATGTCGGTGGCGCTCTTCACGGCTTCGGCGGCCATGTCGCGGGTGGCGTCGAAGGCGCCCTGGTGCTGCGCCACGTCTTTCAGCGCGTTCGCCGCGATCTGCTGGAACTGTGTGCCCAGTGCCGTCCACCACTGCATGGGATCGACCACGCCGGCGGGCTGTTCCGCGTCGGCTGCGGCATCGGCCTGGGCATCGGCATCAGGGCCGGCGACGTCTTCTGCCGCGCGGTGCGGTGCGTGCTGCGCCGGTGCGCTGGCCGGCGCAGGCGCCTGAGCAGCCGCAGGGCGCGACGCAGGCGCATCGGCCGCCGCAGCCGGCTTGGGCGTGAACGCGCTGGCCAGATCGCCCATGGCCACGTTCATGCCCTTGAGCGTGGCGAGGGTCATCTTCTGCACTTCCAGCGCCTGCACGGTGGCGGTGAGCGCGCGCGAGTTCTGGTCGAGCCAGAACTGCACGGCCTTGAGTTCCTCGATGCGCTTTTCCAGCTCTTCTTCGCTCACCGTGGGCGCGACCCAGCTGGACATGCCCGGCATCGACGGCATCGCAGGCATGCCCGCGGCGGAGTTCTTGGCCAGGTTCTGCAGGAAGTCGAAGCCCGGCACGAAGCGGCCGAAGCCGAAAGGGGTGTTGTCGCTCATGGCAGTCCTTCGCAAAGGGGTTTGTCTCGTAGGTGCGCGGCAGCGCGACAGCACTGCCGCACGTGGTGGGCGCAGCTTAACGCGGTGGCGCGCCAGGCAAGCCCCTCGCATTCCCGCGCAAGCCTGCCGCCAGCGCGGCGCGGAGCGTGCAAAGAGCCTTTCCATGCGGGCTGGCGCTGCGTTTTGCGCTCGCGGCCCGCAGCACGCCGGGCAAAGGTCCTAGAATTCGCCGACCAGCCTCGCTGGAAAGTTCTGCTCCATTCATCCAGAAGAGATCAATCAACATCATGGCAACTGCAAAGAAAACCACCGCGCCGGCCACCAAGGCCGCCACCACCAAGAAGACCGCTGCTGCTCCTGCCGCCGCCAAGAAGGTGACGGCTGCCGCCGCGCCGAAGAAGGCTGCCGCGCCCGCCAAGAAGGCCACGGCCGTCGTGAAGAAGGCCGCAGCGCCTGCCGCCGCCAAGGCCACGCCCGCAGCCCTGAAGCCCGTGAAGGACGTGTTCAACAAGACCACGCTGGTGGCCCACCTGGCCACGCAAGCGGGTGTCGAGCCCAAGGCCGTCAAGGCCGTGCTGGCCGCGCTCGAAGGCGCCATCCTGGGCTCCGTGCACAAGAAGGGCTCCGGCGAATTCACGCTGCCCGGCCTGATGAAGATCGGCCTGCAGCAAGTGCCCGCCAAGAAGAAGCGCTTCGGCAAGGACCCGTTCACGGGCGAAGAGCGCTGGTTCCCCGCCAAGCCCGCATCGGTCAAGATCAAGACCCGCGCGCTGAAGAAGCTCAAGGACGCCACGCTCTGATCGAGCGCTGCACGGCTCCGGTTCAACCAGAGCTCGCCAACAAAAAGCCGGCTCATCGAGCCGGCTTTTTTCGTTCATGGGCAGGGCGCCGCGGGTTCAGCCGCCCGGCCCTTGCAGGTACATCTGCGCCAGCCGCGCCCGCTCGGCCGACCCCACGCCCAGCCGGTCCTGCAGGTAGCGGTCGAGCCCGCCATGGTCGCGCTCGACCACGTCCAGCGCGGCGTGCAGGAAGTCTTCCTGCACGCGCCAGAGCACGTTCATCACCTCGGCCGGGGCCGCGCGCAGGAAGTGGCCCGGCGGCTGGTAGAGGCCGTTGGTGAGCAGGTAGTCCTGCATCACCACGTCGCGCGGCACGCCCAGCGCCAGCAGGATGAGCGCCGCCGCGAAGCCCGTGCGGTCCTTGCCTGCGGTGCAGTGGAAGACCAGCGGCGCATCGCTTTGCAGCAGGTGCTCGAACAGCGCGGCGAACTGCGCGGCGTTGTCGGAGACGAAGGCGCGGTAGGTGTCCTGCATCAGCGCGACGGCGATGGCCGGCGTGAGCTGCTCGCCGGCCAGCGCCATCTCCTTGGAGCGCTGCACGACGGTGGGTTCGATCGGCAGCGCGTGGTAGGCCACGCCGGGCATGGCGTAGGCCAGCGACGCGCTCTCGGCCTCGCCGCGGAAGTCGATCACGCGCGCCAGGCGCAGCGGCTCCAGCACCTGCGCGTCCTGCGCGGTGAGCGAGGCCAGATGGTCGGAGCGGAACAGCCGGCGCCAGCGCACGGGCCGGCCGTCCTGCCCGGCATAGCCGCCCAGGTCACGGAAATTGGTGGCGCCCGACAGGGGCAGTGAACGCGTGTAGGAAGACATGGCAGGCACTTTAGCGAAAGCGCCGCCGCGTTCGCAATCACCTCGGCAACACGGAATAATCGCGCCCTTCACACGCATGCCACGATCGCCTGCGCCGCCGCGGTGGCCGCCGCCCGGCGCGGCATACTCGCCATCGCCCTACAGCCGCGCCGTGCGGCAGATTCGACACTGTCGGGCGCCGCGCCCCGGCGCTTTTCTCCATTCCCCCGCTCTCCGCCATGTCCTCCGAACAGAACGTGCAGCCCTCCTCGCAGAATCCCGCTTCTCCCTCCGGCCACACGCCCGCCTCGTCCTACCGCTGGCAGTTCTTCCGCGCCGGCGGCGTGGACCAGGTCATCATCCGCAGCGGCCAGGACATCATCCATCTGCCCGAACTGGACCAGAAGCTCTGGGTGGCGCTGGCCTGCCCCACGCGCGGCATCGAATTCGACACGCGCACGCTCGACCTCATCGACACCGACCAGGACGGCCGCATCCGCCCGCCCGAGCTGCTGGCCGCCTGCGCCTGGGCCTGCCGCCTGCTGGCCGACCCCGAGGAACTGGCCCGCCCCGGCGACGGCCTGCCGCTGCAGGCGCTGGCCACCGGCAGCGCGGAAGGCGCGGCGCTGCAGGCGCAGGCCCAGCGCATCCTGGCGCTGGCGGATCGGCCCGATGCCGAGGCGATCACGCTGGCCGACGTGCTGGCGCGCAGCGGCGTGCTGGGCGCGCAGCGCTTCAACGGCGACGGCGTGGTCAGCCCCGAGGCCGCGCAGGACGACACCCTCGCCGCCCAGACCCTGCGCTGGATCATGCAGACGCACGGCAGCGCGCCCGCCGTGGACGACCAGCCCGCCGGCGTGAACCGCAAGCTGGCCGAGGCCTTCTTCGCCGACGTGGCGAAGCTGCGCGCCTGGCACGACGCGGCCCTGCAGGCCACCGCCGGCCTGCCGCTGGGCGAAGGCACGCTGGCCGCCACCCGCGCGGTGAACCAGGTCAGCGCCAAGGTGGAAGACTTCTTCGCGCGCAGCCGGCTGGCGGCCTACGACCTCAAGGCAGCCGCCGCGCTCAACCCCTCCCAGGAGGCCTATGCCGCGCTCGCCACGGGCCAGGACCTGGCCCTGTCGTCCGACGCCATCGCCGCGCTGCCCATCGCGCCCATCTCGGCCGTGGGGCCGCACGGCCTGCTGCCGCTCGCCGAAGGCGTGAACCCCGCCTGGGCCGGCGCCCTGGCCACGCTGCGCGCCCAGGCCGTGGAACCGCTGCTGGGCACAGGCACCGACTGCCTGACCGAAGCGCAGTGGCAGCAGGTGAAGGCGGCGGTGGCGCCCTGCCAGCAGTGGCTGGCGGCCAAGCCCGCCACACCGCTCGCGCCCATCGAGGGCGAGGCGCTCTTCGACGACGTGCTGCGCGGCGATGCCGAACCGCGCGTGATGGACCTCATCACACAGGACGAGGCCGAGAAGGCCCACAACGACGCCACGCTGGCGCTGGAGAAGCTGCTGCGCTTCAAGCGCGACCTGATGGCGCTGCTGAACAACTTCGTGTCGTTCTCGGCCTTCTACCAGCGGCACGGCGCCATCTTCCAGGCCGGCACGCTCTACCTGGATGCGCGCAGCTGCGACCTGACCGTGCAGGTGCGCGACGCGGCAGCGCACGCCAAGCTCGCCGGCCTGGCCAAGAGCTATCTGGCCTATTGCGACTGCACGCGGCGCGGCGACAAGGGCGCCACCGAGAAGATGACCGTGGTGGCTGCCTTCACGGCGGGCGACGTGGACTTCCTCTTCACGGGCCGCAACGGCGTCTTCTACGACCGCCAGGGCCGCGACTGGGACGCCACCATCACCAAGATCATCGAGAACCCGACCAGCATCGCGCAGGCCTTCTTCTCGCCCTACAAGAAGTTCCTGCGCATGATCGAGGAGCAAGTCGCCAAGCGCGCCGCCACCAGCGATGCGCGCGTGGAGAAGTCGCTCAGCGCCCAGGCCGGCAGCCTGGCGGCCACGCCGCTCACGGGGGCGGCAGCGGCAGCGGCCGCCAAGCCGGCGGCGGCTGCTGCTGCGGCCGACACCAGCACGCACCGCACCGACGTGGGCACGGTGGCCGCCATCGGCGTGGCGCTGGGCAGCATCAGCGCGGTGCTGGTGGGCATCTTCGGCAAGTTCATCGAGCTGGGCCCGTGGATCCCGATGGCGCTGGCGGGCATCGTCCTCGCCATCTCGGGGCCCAGCATGCTCATCGCCTGGCTCAAGCTGCGCCAGCGCAGCCTGGGGCCGCTGCTGGACGCGAGCGGCTGGGCCATCAACGGCCGCATGCGCATCAATACGCGCCTGGGCAGCTCGCTCTCGCAAACGGCCCACGTTCCGCCCAATGCGCGCCGCATGCTGGACGACCCCTTCGCCGAAAAGCGCGGCGGCCTCTGGCTGGGCCTGGCGGCCCTGGCGGCGCTGGGCGCGGCGGGATTCGCCGTGTGGCGCACGATCGGGTTCTGATCTCCTGCGCGCTCCATGGTGCTATTTTTTTCATAGCGCGCTGCGCACGCGAATCAAGGGCTGCAGGCCGAAAACCGCCGAAAGCGCGAGCACGGAACGGCTACAGCCCCTCCTCGGCTTCCCGCGCCGCGCCCTGCAGCGCCTTCATGTCGGTGGCGCACAGGTCGGCCAGGGCGGCGCGTTCCAGCGCGTAGGCCGACAGCCGCTCGCTGGGCTCGCGCAGCGCAGGGTGCAGGGCGCCCACCGAATGCAGGGCGCGCTGCAGCGCCACCCCCACTTCGACCGAAGCCGCCGCATAGCGTGCCAGGGGCTCGAACACGTCTTCCACCATGCCGGCCTCTCGCAGCGCGGGCGCCGTCACGCGGTCGCAGGGGGCCGGTACGGCATCGGCTCCACGCTGGGCCGCCTGCTGGCGATGCGCCCAGTGGGCCAGCGTGCGCACGCCCGCGCCCATCACGTCCAGCGCGGTGCCGGGGTCGTTGATGGAAGCCGACATGGCCCGCGCCGCCACCTCGCCCATCACGACGAAGCCGTAGCGCGGGTCGTGGTCGAAGCTGCGTCCGTTGCCGATCAGCACCGCCTGCAGGATGGCCTCGCGCTCCTCGGCGTCGATGGGCCGGTCGCTGGTCACCAGCACGGTATTCGGCGCGACGAAGGCACCGGGCAGCACGTGCAGGTGCAGGTGGCCGTCCAGCGCCTCGGCGCGCGCCTGCAGCAGGTCCATGGCCACGTGCTGCACGAAGCCGGTGGCGTCGCTGCGCACGGCATGGGCGCCGCGCTCGCCGGGCCGCTGCCGGCGCCCGCCCAGAAAGGGCTTGGCCACGCGCTGGTCGATGGCCTTGCAGGTGGCTTCCTCCAGCCGGCGGATGGTCTCGCCCAGCCGGCCCAGCACCGAGAGGTAGTCGATCCAGCGCAGCAGCACCACCACCACGCCCAGCAGGATGAGCAGCGTGAACCCGAACAGCACCAGCCGGCCGCCATCGCCATAGACATGCACGTGCAGCCCCACCAGCGCGACCACGCCGTAGAGGAAGGCGCCGATGAACACCGCCAGCGTGTTCTGCACGGTGGAGTCCTCGATCAGCAGTTGCGAGGCGCGCGGCGTGGCACTGTTGGCCACGGCCGAGAACGCCGCCACCATGGTGCTCGCCGAGAAGATGGACACCGTGAGCATGCTGGAGGCCAGGATGTTCAGCAGGCTGTCCAGCGCATCGGAGCCGAGGTTGAGCGCCACGCCGTCGGGGATGTAGGGCCCGAGCCAGGTGGCCAGCATGACGGCCGCGAAGGCCAGCAGGGCGAAGAGCACGCAGCGCAGCCAGGTCTTGCGCACCAGGCGCTGCAGGAGAAAGAGCAGTTTTTCGGACATGCCCTCGAATATCCGCAAACGGCGGCCCGCTTGGAATGCCGGCCGCTGCCGCGCGCTGTAGGCCGATGCCGCCTCTTCAGCGTCGGCTCATTTCATGACCAGCCCACCATCGACGAACAGCACCTGCCCGGTCATGAAGCCGCTCCACTCCGACGCCAGGAACAGCACCGGCCCCGCCACGTCCTCGGGCCGGGCGATGCGCCTGAGGGGCGTGGCGGCGGTGATCGCCTCGCGCAGCGACTCGGGCGTGGCCTGGCTGGCCTGCGTGGGATAGACCAGCCCCGGCGCCACGCAGTTGACGCGGATGCCCAGCGGCCCCAGCTCGGCCGCCAGGTTGCGGCTGAAGGCCACCAGCGCGGCCTTGGCGGTGGTGTAGTCGTGATAGGGCACCACCGGGTTCTCGACCAGGTTGGTGGCGATGTTCACGATGCTGCCGCGCGCGCGCTGGCGCAGGTGCGGCAGCACCGCCTGGCAGACGTTGAAGGCGCCGCCCACGGCGCCGTCGAACTGGGCCTGGTAGTCGCTCCACGGAACGTCGCCGAACAGCTTGCGGTGGCGGGGGTCGAAGGCATAAGGCCTGAAGGCGTTGTTGACCACCACGTCGATGCGGCCGGCCTCCAGCACCACTCCATCCACCATGGCGCGCACCGCCTCGGCATCGCCCACGTCGGCCTGCACGGCCCAGGCATCGCCGCCGGCGGCGCGGCAGGCCGCCACCGTCTCGTCCGCCGCCGCGTGGTTGGCGAGGTAGTTGACCGCCACGGTGGCGCCTTCCTGCGCGAAGGCGCGGGCGATGGCGGCGCCGATGCCGCGACTCGCACCCGTCACCAGAACGACCTGGCCCTTGAACTTCATGGCGTGCTCCTCGCTCCTGATTCCTGGTGGCCCGGAGGCGTCATGCGGCGGGCAGCAGGCTGACATCCACCACATCGGCCACGCGGATGCCGTGCTGCACCAGGCCCAGGGCGCGGTAGGCATCGGCCGCTTTCTGCAGCGACGCGAGGTTGAACGCCCCCAGCGGCTGGCCCGGCACCGAGGGCTGGGCCGAGGCGTTGCGCAGCCGGATCACCTCCAGGTTCGCGTCCTGCTGCGTGCCGTCGATGGCGACCTTCACGGCCAGCGCGGCGGCGTCGTCGGGGTGCGCCATCATCCAGGCGGCGCTGTCGCGGTAGCCCTGCAGGAAGGCGCGCAGCAGCGCCTTCTTCTGCACCAGCACCTCGTTGCGCACCACGAAGAGGTCGCTGGAGACGTTGAGGTAGTCACGCACCTGCATCACGTTGACCGCGCCCAGGCCCTTGCGGCGGCCCACGGCCAGGCCCGTGTCGGTGGCGGCCGTGGCATCGACCTGGCCCTGCAGCAGCGGCGCGAAGTTGAGCAGGCCGGTGACCACGATGGTCACGTCCGATTCCTTCAGCCCCGCCTGGTGCAGCAGCACCAGCAGGTTCTGCCGCGTGCCGCTGGAGAGGCTGTAGACGCCGATGCGCTTGCCCTTCAGGTCGGCCGGCGTGCGGATGCCCGAGGACTGCAGCGACACCACGTTGAACACGTTCTGCGGGTAGATGTCGTAGATGGCGGTGAGCTTCTCGCCCTTGTCCAGCGCCATGAAGAACGAGCCCGGGTCGGTGAACGCCACATCGCCCTGGCCGCTCAGCGTGTTGCGCAGCGCATCGCCGCCGCCCGCGCCGGGCAGATAGGCCAGCTCCACGCCGCGCGCCTTGAAGAAGCCCTTTTCAGGCTCGACCAGCAGGTTGGTGATCTCGCTGATGGGCTTGCTCCAGCCCGCGACGGTGATCTTGCCCAGGGCCGGCGCGGCAGGCGCTGCGGCACCGGTCAGCCGGGTGACGGCGAGGCCAGCGGAGGCCGCCAGCAGCGTGCGGCGCGAGAGGAATTCAGGTCGTTGCATGTCGTTGGAGAAAGAAGGGGAAGAAAAGGAGGAAGGCTCAGGAACGATCGGCATAGGGCCGCAGCAGCCAGCGCTCCAGCCACAGCGTGGCCTGGTACAGCAGCAGCCCGACGGCCGCGATGAGCACCAGCGCCGCGAACATCAGGGCGGTGTCCATCATTCCCTGCGCGGCGATTACCACCGCGCCCAGGCCCTGGCTGGCGCCGATGAATTCGCCCACCACCGCGCCCACCAGCGCCAGCACCACGGCCATGCGCAGGCCGGCGAGGATGGCCGGCAGCGCCTGCGGCAGCTTGAGGCGCACGAGCGTCTGCCAGCGCGTGGCGCCCAGCATGCGAAAGAGCTGCAGGCGCTGCGCGTCGGCCTGCTGCAGCCCGGTGAAGGTGTTCTCCATCAGCGGAAAGAAGCAGATCAGCCCCGTGATGAGCGCGGTGGATGGAATGCCGAAGCCGAACCACAGCACGAAGAGCGGCGCCAGCGCCAGCTTGGGCACGACCTGGCTGACCACCACGTAGGGCCGCAGCACGCGCTCCAGCAGCGGCGATTCGGCCAGCGCGATGCCGATCGCCAGGCCCGCCAGGCCACCGCCCGCCAGCCCCAGCAGCAGCGCCGACAGCGTCGCCCGTGCATGCGGCAGGAAGTAACCCGTGCGCAGCCCCTGCCACAGCGATGCGGCGATGGCCGAGGGCGCGGGCAGCACCAGCGCGGAAAGGCCCGAATGCCGGGCCCCCCATTCCCACGCGCCCAGCAGCGCCAGCAGCAGCGCGGCGCCCAGGGCACGGTAGGGCCATGCGGAACGGAAAGGCGGGCCGGGCCGGCTCATGCGCCCGCCCCGTCCAGGCTGGCGCGCACGCGGGCGCAGAGGCGGTTGAAGGGCGCATCGTGGCGCATGGCCTGGGTGCGCGGCGCGGGCAGGTCGACGCGGATGTCGTCGGCCACGCGGCCCGCCTGCAGCACGGCGATGCGATCGCCCAGATAGACGGCCTCGGTGATGTCGTGCGTCACGAACAGCACGGTGGTGCCGCGCTGCCGGCAGGTGCGCAGCAGGTCGTCCTGCAGCTCGGCGCGGGTGATGGCGTCCAGCGCGGCGAAGGGCTCGTCGAGCAGCAGCAGCGCCGGCTCCAGCACCAGCGCACGCGCCAGCGCCACGCGGCTTTGCTGGCCGCCCGAGAGCTGGCGCGGGTGGCGCTGCGCATGGCCGCCCAGCCCCAGCTGATCCAGCAGCGCCTGCGCGCGCGCCACGTCGGCAGGCTGCGGCCGGCGCTGCAGCGACACGGGCAGCAGCACGTTGTCGAGCGCGGTGCGCCATTCGAGCAGCGTGGGCGCCTGGAACATGAAGCCCAGCTGCGGCCCGGGCGCCACCACCTCGCGGCCCTGCATGCGCACATGGCCCGTCTGCGGGCGCAGCAGGCCGGCGGCCAGTTGCAGCAGCGTGGTCTTGCCGCAGCCGCTGCGGCCCACAAGGCAGTGCACCTCGCCTGCGGCGATGCGCCAGCTCACGCCGTCCACCACCGGGGCGCGGCCGGGGTAGGCGAACACGGCCTGATCGATGTCGAGAAAGGCATCGCCCGCCAGCTGCGCAGCGCCCGCCATGGCATCCATCGCCGTCTCCATCTCAGTCGGCATAGGGCGCGAAGGCCTCGGCGGCGGTTTCGGCGGAGGGCTCGATCTCCACCATGCGCACCAGGTCCAGCAGGTTGAAGCGGCCATCGTGGTGCCAGCCGGCTTCGGGCGTGCTCATCGCGCCGATGGCGCTGATGCGGGTCACGCCCGCCGCGCCCAGCAGCGCGGCGAGGCGCTGCAGTTCTTCGGGCGTGGCGGCGACGCCGGCGGTCTGCAGGAACGCGCCGTGGCCGGCGATGGCGCGCCGCACGTCGTCCAGCGCATCCACGGCCACCACCTGCACGCTGCGCTGCAGCGCGGTGGGCGCAAGCGGCTGCGGGGCGTCGCCATAGGCCACGCTCCAGGCGTCTTCGGGCGTGCCGATGAGCTCGTCCGCCGCCGCGCCGCCGGGCGCCGAGAGGCCACGCCATTCCAGCGCCTGCCGCCAGCCGGCCACGGCGGCGGATTCCTCCACGTCCAGCGGCCGGCGCGGAA
>Ga0105242_10002594_pt1 | contig 14161 bp, 13 predicted proteins | sample KBSM24metaG_FD_81521 | JGI IMG/M metagenome (GOLD analysis project Ga0105242, IMG submission 81521) | Miscanthus rhizosphere microbial communities from Kellogg Biological Station, Michigan, USA - KBS M2-4 metaG | ecosystem: Host-associated > Plants > Roots > Rhizosphere > Soil | place...
AGCTCTGCGACGCGACGATCCCGGAGCCGCTGGAAGCGGCCTTCGCTGCCGCGGGGGGAGAGCCGGAGCGCGAGTTCGAGCTCGGCGTCGCTTACGCGGCGCAGCAGTGCGCGGAGCTGCTGATCGCGGGGGCGCCGGGCATCCACTTCTACGCGCTCAACCGGGCGCCGGCGACGCGGGCAGTGCTGGGAGCGCTGCGCGCCTCCCGTCCCTGGGAGCGGGTGCGTGGCGAGACGGCGTCCGCACTGAGCAGCAGCGGCGACTAGTCTGCTGACCCCAGGGATGGCCGGGCGCAACGACAGGGAGCAGCGGCGTGCTGAACGCGAAGAGGCCGAGGCCACGTCGGCCGCAGACGGTGCCAAGCGAAAACGGCTGCTGATCGCCTACTCGGTTGCCGGCCTTATCGCGGTGGCGGCGATCGTCGTCGTGATCCTCCTCGTCAGCGGTGGCGGCGACAGCAGCAACGCGACGGGCAGCGCCCACATCAACCTCGACGTCTCGATCGGCTCGACCAACGGCATCACCCCTGACGAACGGCTCGGCACCCCACCGCCGGCGCCGCAGGTGACCGACCTGCAAACCGCGGCGAAGCAGGCGGGTTGCGTGCTGAAACTGAAGCTGCCCGACGAGGGCCACGAACACATCCCGCTGAGCTCGCCGACCCCGAACTACAAGACGAACCCGCCGACCTCTGGAGCCCACGTCGAACCGCCCTACCAGCAGGCGGACGGCGCCTACACGGAAATGCCGGCGCCGATCACCTTCGTTCACTCGCTCGAGCACGGGCGGATGGAGATCCAGTACTCGCCGAAGCTCTCCGAAAAGGACCAGCTGGCGCTGAAGGGCCTCTACGACACGATGTACGGGGCGACGCTGCTCTTCCCCAACGAAGAAATGCCTTACGAAGTGGCGGCGACGACCTGGACCAACATGCTCGGCTGCCCCAAATACAAGGGCGCGATCACCCTCGACGCGATCCGCGCCTTCGGCAAGGAAACCTGGGGGAAATACGGCGGCGAGCCGGTCTACGCCTTCACCTTCACCGGACCGACGCCGCGCGAACCCGAAGAATAGGTTGGCGTAGCTAGGGAGCGCGGTAGGCCGGGAAGAATCCGGCGGCGTCGCGGCTGGTGCTTAGCTCCGCGTAACGCTCGGCATCACAGATGACCTCGGAGGTATGCCAGCGCAGGCTGCGGTTGGCAAAGCCGCGCTTGAACTCCTCGAGCGCGTCACCCGGGGTGATGCCGCCGCCGAGGTTGAGGGGGAGCTGCAGCTCGGTGGCGTGGTCGACGAGGAGAGAGACGACGTTCTTCATCGGCGAGTCGCGCAGGTGCGAGTCGGCGCTGCCGCTCAGGTAGTAGTGGAGGAAGCCGTCGCTGACGGTGGCGATAGAGGCAGCTGCGAGGGCGCCCTCCGGGGCGTAGGCGAGGGCGAGCCAGGTGCGCGGCGAGGCGAGGATGCGATCGAAGTAGGCGGCGCCAAAGTAGTAGTGCGGAGCGGCCTCGGTGCGCCGCATCGTCTGCTCGTAGGCGTCGAGGAAACCGGCCCGCTGCTCGGGGCTCGTCTCCGGACCGGGGACGAGGCGCAGCTCGTAGCCGGCTTCGAGGTTGCGGCGGACTTGGCGGCGGTCGCTCGGACGGCTCTTCGCCGGCAACGCTGGGTCGGCGATCTGGACGAGGTTGCGCGGCGTGCTGTGGGCGAGGGGCGGTGGCCCGAGACGGTGGCGGAGGAAGAGGCTGACCAGGCCGGTGGCAGAGAAGTCGACCGCGGCGGGGTCGAGGGTGGGTGGAGCGGAGTCGGCCACAGCGCCGGCCGCCGCGTAGACGGAGGGTCCGGCCTCGCCACCTGGCCCGGAGGCGCTGTTAGCCCCCGCGAGAGGGACGATGCCGGGGTAGGAGTAGGGAGACGTCGCGTCCCGCTCCGGGCCGTCACCGATCTCGCGAACCAGCAGCGGTGCCGCCAGCTCGAATGGCTCTCCGGCCGCCTCACCCTCGATCCGCAGCGTGTGGGTTACACCCTCGGCGGCAAGGAACTCAGGCGAGCGGAAGAACTCACCGCCCGCCGCGGCCTCGCCGCGGTCCTCGATCAGCTCCGCCCTGGCAGCCGCCATGCTCACCCGGCCCGACCCGCTCACTCGAAGAGGTCGGCGGCGGCGGCGCGGAACTCGTCCGGGAGTACGCCCCAGACCTCGCAGTCGTCCGGCGGCGCGCCCTCGCGGGCGAGGTGGGCCCGCATCGTCCCCTCGTGTCGCCAGCCGAGGCTGGTCACCGTCTTCTTGGCGATCTCGTTGCGGGCGGGGATACGCCCGTAGACGCGGTGGGCACCGTACTCGTCGAACGCCTTGGCGATCGTCAGCGCCTCGGCGCGGCGGCCAACCCCCTTGCCGCGCACCTCGTCGCCGATCAGCGCCCCCAACTCGGGGGCGGTCTGGCGGAAGAGTCCGTAGAGGGCAGTGAAGCCGACCGGCTCCTCGTGACCCTCGACCACGATCGCGAACTTGCGGTCCTCGCCGGAGTCGTCCATCGCCCGCTGTGCCCATGCTTCGGCCTGCTCCAGGGAGAAGGAGTCGCGCTGCTCCATCAGCGAGGCGGTCGCAGCCGGGTTGTTGAACCAGCGGTGGACGGCGGCGGCATCGCCAGGCTGGAAGCGGCGCAGGCTGACCTCGGGGCGATCGCTCACGGCGGGAACTCTAGTCCGGGGCGAGGCCGCGGCCGGTGAGGACAAGCCAGACGGTCTTGACGAGGATCCGGGCGTCGAGGGCGACGCTGCGGTGGTCGACGTACCAGACGTCGAGCTCGATCCGCTCCTCCCAGGGGATGCCGGCCCGCCCCTGCACCTGGGCCCAGCCGGTGATCCCCGGCAGCACCTCGTGGCGGCGGCGCTGGCGCGACGTGTAGTCGTCAACCTGGGCGGGGATGGTCGGGCGCGGGCCGACGATCGCCATCTCGCCGCGCAGGACGTTGATCAGGTTGGGCACCTCGTCGAGCGAGGTGCGGCGCAGGAAGCGGCCAGCGCGGGTAACGCGCGGGTCCTCGCGGGTGACCACGGTGCCGACCCCGACCGGGTCGGACCCCTGCACCATCGTCCGCAGCTTCCACATCTCGAACTCGGCGTCGTCGCGGCCGACCCGGCGCTGGCGGTAGATCACCGGGCCGCGGCTGCCCAGCTTGATCGCGATCGCGGCGGCGAGCAGGAAAGGCGCGAGGAGCAGGAGCGCGACGGTAGCGATGAGGAGGTCGAAAGCCCGGGGCATGGTCAGGCGCTCAGCTCGGGGATCATCGCGTGCCCTCCGCCTTCTCCCAACGACCGCCGGCGCCGTGGCGAGCCCGGTCCCAGAAGCCGGCGGCGATCGCGGCCGTCGTCAGCACGTAGTAGCGGGCGACGCGGAAGGGGATCGCCGGCAGCCAGCGTCCCAGCAATGCCGCGGCGAGCAGGGCGACTTGGAGGGCGAAAGTGACGGCGTACACCCAGCCGTCGCCGAGCAGGGCGAGGTTGGCGACGAAGGCGATCAGATGGAGGAACGGGCTGAGGTAGCGGAGGACGCGGTGGGAGAGCAGCTCGAAGGCGAAGAGCGGCGAGTAGCCACGCGGGGAGAGCATCCCTTCGCCGACAGCGATATCCCACAGTCCTCGCTGCATCCTGCGCTTCCGCGCCCACTCGCCCTCGATCGTCGGCACCATCTTCTCGCTCGCCTGGGCACGCGGTTCGTAGAGCGAGCGGCCGCCCCGCTTAGCGAGGAGGAAGGGGAAGGAGAGGTCGTGGCTGCCGGAGACGGCGAGCGGCAGGTAGGCCTCGCGACGGACCGCGTAGATGGCGCCGTTGCCGGCAGTGATCCCGCCGAGCCGGGACTCCATCCCCCGCACCGCCATCTCGTAGCGCCAGTAGGCGCCCTCGAGGTTGTCGCCCTCGGGGTCGGTGAAGCGGACCTGACCGCAGACGTAGGCGACGCTCGGGTCGGCGAAGGGGGCAACAAGGTGGTGCAGAGCCTGGGGCGACCAGACGCTGTTGGCGTCGGAGAAGGCGAGGATCTCGCCGCTGGCCTGTTCGGCACCGGCGTTGAGGGCGGACACCTTGCCGCCAGGCGGCAGCTCCAGCACCAGGTCGGCCCCGGCGGCACGGGCCCGCTCTGCGGTCGCGTCGGCGGAGCCGTCGGAAGCGACGATCACCTGCAGTCGCTCACGCGGATAGTCGAGCTCCAGCGCGTTGGCAACCTTCGCCGCGATCACCTGCTCCTCGTCGTAGGCCGGGACGATCAGGGAGACGACTGGGAAGTCGCTGGCCGACTCGGTGTCCGTAGCGTTCGCGAGCGCGTTTGACCTTTGTCTCGCATACCGCGACAAAGGTCTAACGCGCTCGCCGCACAGACGCACCAGCAACGCCAACAGCAGCGGGTAGCCAGCGTGGGTGTAGACGAGCAGGGCAGCGCAGAGCCAAAAGAGGGCGGCGGCAACAGTGGTCACGAGCGCGCCTCGATCAGCTCGCGGTAGAGGTCGAGGGTGAGGCAGGCAGCCTCGTCCCATGAGTAGGGACCGGCCGCGGCGCGGCGGGCGGCCGCGGCCATCTCGGCGCGGGCCGGCTCGTCAGCGACCAGCTCGGAGAGAGCGGCGGCAAGCGCCTCGACGTCGGCGGGTGGGACCAGCCGGGCTGCGCCGGTGGCGGCCACCTCGGGGAAACCCCCGACCGCGCTGAGGACGAGCGGCTTGCCGAAGGCAAGGCCGGTGTAGAGCACGCCGGAGTGCTCGGCGTCGAGGTAAGGGAGGACGACCAGGTCAGCGCGGCGGAAGATCGCCGGGATCTCCGCCTCATCGACGAAGTGGGTGACGAAGCGGACGCGGCCGGGCGCCGAGGCAGCCAGCTCACGCAGCGGGCCAACGTCCATCCGCGGGTTGCCGACGATCCACAGCTCCGCCCCCTCAACCTGGCGGAACGCCTCCAGTAGTAGCTCCGTCCCCTTGTAGGGGCGCAGCAGGCCGAAGCAGAGGATCACCGGGCCCTCAGCGCCCTCCAGCTCTGCGGGCAGCGGCTTCTCCTCCCGCAGCTGCGTCAGGTAGTCGAAGGCGCCGTGGGGGATGACGCGGACCTTCGCCGCCTCGATCCCGACCTCGTCGCGCAGCCGCGCGGCGCTGTGCTCGGAGTGGGCGGCGACAGCGTCCATGCGATCGAAAACGTGGCGGGCGGTGGCGAGCTGGCGGCGGGTTGGACTGGGCGGCGCGATGTAGTGGGCGGTCAGCAGCCGCGGCCGGGTCGGGGGCAGCAGGTGGGAGTCGAGCGGCGGAAAGGTGAGCCACTGGTAGTGGACCACGTCGGGGCCGTTGCCCGCCCTCGCTCGGTGGCGACTGTCGCGCCGAAAGCGTCGCATGTCGGCGAGGTGCTCGACGGCCTTGAAAGCACGCCGCCCCGGCGCGTCGAGGCCACGGGCGGCGCTGCGACGATAGAAGCGCTCCGTGACTCGAAAGCCTTCGGCGGGTGGGACTGCTCCGTAGAGGAAGTTGCTGGTGGCGAGCTCGACATCGGCACCCTGACGGGCGAGAGCCGCCGCCAGCGCGCGGTCGTAGGGCGGCGTAAATGCGGATGGATCTAGGAGCTGTACTTTCACGCTAGGGGCCGGGCCTATTCCGGTAGGGATGGAACGTCTTGTACTTTTTCCGCGGCGGGGCCAGCGGACAGCCGCGAGCCGTGTTCGGAAAAAGTTAAGTGGAATCCCTACCGGAATAGGACCTTGCCCACGCTCTCCTACTGCGTCGTGAACACGAACGGCCGCGAGTACCTGCTCGCCTGCCTCGGCGCGATCGCACGCACGCATCCGGCCGGTGTCGAGGCGGAAGTGCTGGTCATCGACAACGCCTCGGACGACGGCTCGGCGGCCGCGGTGCGGGATCTCGGACCTGCACTCGGCGATAACGACCGCCTGCCGGTGCGGCTGATCGAGCTGTCCCGCCGCACCGGTAAGGCCGAGAACGACGCGACGCTGATGCGCGAGGCGCAGGGTCGCTACTGCCTGCTGCTGAACGAGGACTCCGAGCTGAGGCCAGGGGCGACCGCGGCTCTGCTTGCCGCCCTCGACGCCAACTCAACTGCTGCCGCTGCCGGGCCGCAACTGCTCGACTCCGCCGGTCGCCCGGTCCCCTGCGCCTGGCGGTTCCCTAGTGTCGGCACGGCCCTCGCCGGGGCCCTCTTCCTGCATCGCTGGCTCACGGTGGAGAGCAAGGGAAGGCAGACGAGACGGGTCGACTGGGCGCAGTCGAGCGCCCTGCTGGTTCGTCGCGAGGCCGCGGCGGCTGTCGGCTACATGGACCCGAAGTTCTTCGTCTACTACGACGAGTGCGACTTCGCCAAGCGGCTAGCCGAGGCGGGCTGGCACTCCCTGTATGTCCCCAGCGCCGAGGCCTACCACCACGACCAACTCTCGACCGACCTCGCCAAAGGGCTGCCCCGGATCGTCGAATTTCACCGCAACCGCGACCTCTACATGCGAGTGCACCATGGCCGAGTCGCGGCGCTGGCGGTACGAGCGCTGACCGCCTGGTCCTACGCGGTGCGCGCCGCGGCGGCGACCGTCCTGCCCGGCCAGCCCGGCCGCGTCTACTGGGCACACGCTCGGCAGGCGCTCTTCCCGAATCGGGGGGAGAGCATCCGCGACCGAGTCGAAGCCCGCGGCTGAGCTAGAACCGCGAGTCCTCGTCCATCAGCTCGGCCTCGTAGGCCTCCGGAAGGCGGCCGTCGACAGCAGCCGGCTCCGCCCGGAGGGCGCGCAGCTCCGCAGCGATGGCGCTCGGGTGGCGGAGTCGCGCTAGCCAGAGGCGCTCGCCGGGCGTGAAGAAGCGGCCCGCGTAGAGGGCAAGCGGATAGGCGGCGAGGAGGATGGCGCGGCCGAGGAAGCCGGCGACGCCCGAAGTCGGCATCAGCAGTTCCCCGAGGCCAACCAGCGCAGCTGAAACGAGAACGACGCGCATCAACCGGCCCCACTCGTAAGGGACCGGGAAGAGCCGCTGCGTGAACCCGTACATCAGCGCCAGCACGACGATGTAGGAGGCGACCAGGGCGAGGCCGGCGCCGACGATCCCCAGCGGCGGCACCAGCAGCAGGTTGAGGACGACGTTGACAGCGAGGGCCGCGAGCGTGGCGGGGAGGTTGAACTCGGTGCGGCCGGTACGGCCGAGGATGACGACGAGAACGAGGTAGAGGGCGTAGAGAGTGACCGCGGTCGAGATCAAGCCGACCGCCTTGTAGGAAGGGAAGAACTCCGGCGCCGCGAGGAGGCGGACGATCCAGCGCGAGAACAGCCACATGCCGGTGACGACGAAGGCACAGCCGGCGACGAAGAGGGTGACGATGGTGGCGTAGGCGCGGCGGGCCTCGCCGTCGTCGCGGATCGAGTAGGCGAGCGGCGGCCAGGCGAGCTGGAAGCCACGGACGATCACGTTGACTGCCTGGGCGAACTTGACCGCCAGCGAGTAGAGGCCCGCCTCGGGGAGGCCGAGGTAGCGGATGATGATGATCCGGTCGACGAAGTTGAGCGCGTAGAGGGAGACCTCGGCCGGCATCGTCGGCAGGCCGAAGCGGAAGAGCCGGCGCAGCAGACCGCTGTCGAAGCGCAGCGAGAGGCTGCGCCACTGCAATGCGATCAGGACCAGCACGGTCACGGCGCCGGCGCCGTAGCTGGCGAGCAGCAGACCGCGCGCGCCGTCGCCGGCCCCAACCACGAGGACGACGGTGAGGCCGATCGTCGCCAGCACGTTGAGGATCGTGGTCACGAAGTAGGCGCGAGCTCGCTCCTCGAGTCGGAAGAGGGTAAGCAGGAACTCCGACATCGTCAGCACCCAGAGGCCGGCAATCGAGATCTGCGCGAGCTGGGTCGCCGATATCCGCGCCATCTCCGCGGGCGTTGCGTCCAGTAGCGCTTCGGAGAGCGGCTTCGCGAACGGCATCAGGACGGCGACGGCGACGGTCGAGAGCCAGAAGAGCGCCGCGAAGGAGGAGGCGACAACCTCCCGCGGATTCTCATCCTCCTGGTAGTAGAAGCGCAGCACCGCCTCGATCAGCCCGAAGCGGACGATGATGCTGGCGGTGACGACCGCCGCGAACATCACCTCGGCGGCGCCGTAGTCGGCCTTGGTCAGGTACCGCGTGTAGAGCGGCAGCAGGGCGACGGCGATGACCTTGGAGACGATGCTGGCCGCCGTGTAGGCGGCGCCGGTCGTCGCGAGGCGGCGCAGGTATCCCGACACGCGGCGAGCCTACGCGGAGTCGCGGGCGGAGTCGCGCACCGCTGGGGCGGCTGCCAGCGAGGCGCCGAGCGCGAGCAGGACCCAGGTGATCGGGTCCTCAAAGAAGCCGGCGTAGGCCATCGTGTGGACGAGGAGGGCTACGAAGGCTGCCAGGACAGCGGCGCGGGCGGGGAGGGACGGAGACGCGTCTCCGTCGTTCCCCGTTCGGGGCGAGGTGATGCCGGCGGTCATGGTCCACAGGGCGCATGCGATTAGCGCGCCGTAGGTGATTAGGCCCAGAAGTCCTTGCTCTGCCGCGACCGTGACGGGCTCGGTGTGGGAGATCGAGACGGGGACGTCTTTGTTGGCGCGGTGGTCGCGGTAGGCGGCTTGGAAGGAGCCGGAGCCGTAGCCCTGGAGGGGGCGTTCGCCGAAGAGGTCGAGGCCGCCCTGGACGAGGTTGGCGCGGCCGCTGGTGTCGATGTTGAGGCGGGAGAAGTTGACCTTGCCGGAGCCGCCGACGAGGGTGACGACGAGGACGGCACCGACCAGGCCGACCAGGACTGCGGCGAGGGTCCAGCGCCAGCTCCAGCGCAGCGCCGCCAGCACGGCGAGGCCGGCGAGCAGAGCGATAAAGCTGGACTGCGAGAAGGTCTGGGCGAGGCCGAGCCAGAGGATCGCGATCGTCGTCGTCAGCACCCAGAAGGCGCGGCGCTCCTTGACCCAGAGCAGCGCCGCGGTGACGACGACGAGCACCAGCGCCAGGTAGCGGCCGTAGACGTTCGGATCCCAGAAGACCGAGTTGACCCGGAAGTAGGTGTGGAATTCGTTGGAACGGATCACCTGGTCGTTCCAGAAGAGGCTGCGGGTGACGTACTCGACGCTGCCAACAAGGACGAAGAGGACCGCCTCGGCGGCGACCAGCGCCAGCGTCCAGGTGAGCAAGCGGCGGTCCCAGCGGACGTCGCGGAGCAGGGCGAAGGCGACCGTGAAAGGGACGAGGAAGAAGCAGACGTTCTGGAGTGCCTTCGAGAAGTCGTCCGAGTACAGAGCCTGCAGCGCGTAGAGAACGACGAAGGCGGCGAGGAGGCGGGGGAGCCAGGCGGCGGGTCCCGTCGCCGCTGGCTCGGTCTCGTCGCCACCTGCTCGGACTCGCCAACCGCGCAGCGCCGTCGCTACGACGCCGCCCGCGATCACCAGGTACAGCGGCACCAGGAGGTTCGCGGTATCGCCGCCGGCATGGAGCGGCACCCGGAACGGCAGCGCGAAGACGATCGCCAGGGGCAAGATGACGGGCCATCGGCGGAAGGCGTAAGCCAGTGCCCCGACCAGCACCGCACCGACAATCAGGAGGGCAGCGATCCGACCGCTGTCGTGACGGAGGTCGGCGATCTGCTGGGTGTGCCACTGGTCGCCGAGGATCAGGACCGGGAAGAGGCCGATCGCAAGGAGCATCGCTGCCGAGCGGGGACGGCCCGGCGGGAGAAGGATCGCGGCGGCACTAGCACCGGCGGCGATCACCACGCCGGCACCAGCGAGGAAGTCGCTCAAGGGGAGCCGCTCCCCTGCTGCGCCGGGATCGAGATCGTGCAGTTGCCGTGGCGGCGTTTCGCCGCAGTCGACTTGTGCAGCTTGATCGCCCCCGGCGTCACCAGCGTCCGTTCCTGGCCGAGCAGTTTCACCCGTAGCTTGTAGCGGCCGGGAGGGGCGGTGCCGTCTTCCCGCGTGCGGCCGTCCCAGTAGTAGGTGTGGAAGCTGTAGCGCTTCAGGAAACTGTCGCGGGCGAGGGTGATGACCACCCTGCCGCCCGGCTTCACCACCTGAACGGTGCCGTGGTCGGACTGGGTGGTGCGGAAGCGGATCCGCATCGCGTCGAAGCGGCAGTCGCCGTTGGGCGTGAAGCTGTGGACCGGCCTCTTCGGGTGCGGGTTGGGGACCGCCACGAAGGTGACGCGGTCGAGCACGAGCGGGTCGCGCTTCACCCGCTGGGCCCAGCCGAAGGCGGCGACAGTTGCGAGAACGAGCAGCGCGAAGACCAGGGCGGCTGCGCTAGGGGGCCGCCGCGGCATTGTCCTCGCCGACGATCACCGCGATGTTGGCCCCGGAGGAGACGGATTCGATTTCCGAGCTCATCAGCTGCAGCTTTGGGATCGTCAGCGCCTTGGCGACCTTGCGCGCTTCCGGCTTGTGGCCGCGGCGGAACATGACGACGCTTTCGGCGAAGCTGGAGCTGCTGTTGGTGACGGCGCCGAGCTGGAAGCCCTTGCCTTCGACTTCGTCGCCGTAGGTCGCCGCCAGCCCCGGCACAGCGGTGCCGTTGAGGACCGCGACTTCGATTTCGCCGGGGCTGATCTTCGCCGCCGACTGCTTGTCGTTCTTGCTGCCCTTGCCGTCGGCTTCGCCAGAGCCACTGATCACCAGGTAGGCGACCCCGCCGACGATTACGACCATCACCACGAACAGCACCGCCAGCCAGAGCGGCTGCCCGAGCCGCTCGCCGATTCCGGAGAAGCGCTGGCGCACCCGCTCGCTGCGCGTGAGTTCCGGCAGGCCCGCCTCGCGCCGCTGTCGCCGCGTCTCCCGCTGCTCGACCGCCGCGCGCTCGGCGGTGCGGCTGTCCTCAAGCTGCCGCAGCTCCTCGGCCCGCTGTGCCGCCACGGTCGAGGTCGCCTCCTTACGCTCGGCGTCACGCTCCGGAGCGGAGCCGGCCCACTCGCGCAGGCGGCGGATGTCCCGACCCTGCGAGAAAGAGAGCAGGGCGAAGACCGCCAGGCCGAGGAAGGCGGCGAGGCCCGCGAACGAGCCGATTTGTTCGATCAGCTTCAGCAAAAGGCGCCGCGAGAGGCTACTTGTCGTGGACGACTGCCGCCCCGTCGCCGCCCGGGGAGGCGATCATCTCCACCACTCGCTCCGCCAAATTAGCCTCATCGCCGGCCATTACGAGGTGTTCGAGCCCGTTCAGGGTCGACTCGACCCACTCGGGATCGACCGAGCTCTGTCGCACCGCGCGGTTGATCCGCCGCGCCGCCGTCGGCTGCGGCTCCTCACCGGGGGCGAACAGCTCCTCGTGCAGCTTCTCGCCGGGCCGCGGTTGCGTGAACTCGATCGCGATGTCGGCGTCGGGCTCGTAGCCAGCCAGGCGGATCATGTTCTGGGCCAGCTCGACGATCCGCACCGGCTCACCCATGTCGAGCACGAAGACCTCGCCTTTGCCGGCGCCGATGTCGCCGGCGCGGATCACCAGCTGCACCGCCTCGGGGATCGTCATGAAGTACCTGGTCATCTCCGGGTGGGTGACCGTGACCGGACCGCCGCGCTCGATCTGGCCGCGGAAGATCGGCACCACGCTGCCCGAGGAACCGAGCACGTTGCCGAAGCGAACCGAGGCGAAGCGGGTGCCGGTGTGCTTGTGCCCGGCCGCCTCGACGATCCACTCGGCCATCGCCTTCGAGGCGCCCATCACCGTCTGCGGGTTGACCGCCTTGTCGGTGGAGATGAGGACAAAGCGCTCGACGTCGGAGGCGGCCGCAGTCTCGGCCGCGGTCCGGGTCGCGATCGCGTTGTTGCGGACCGCCTCGAGCGGATTCGCCTCCATCAGCGGCACGTGCTTGTAGGCGGCGGCGTGGAAGACGACCGCGGGCTTGAAGCGCTGCATCACCTCGAGCATCCGGTGCGGCTCACGGCAGTCGGCGAGAACCGCCTCGACGTTGGTGAAGTGGCGCTCCTCGATCATCTCCCGCTCGATCGAGAAGAGGTTGTCCTCGGCGTGGTCGAGCATCACCAGCAGGCGCGGTTTGACTTGGGCGATCTGGCGGCAGAGCTCGGAGCCGATCGAGCCGCCGGCGCCGGTGACCAGGACGATCCGGTCGCGCAGGTAGGCGCCGACGCGGTCGAGCTCGCGGACGATCGGGTCGCGGCCGAGCACGTCCTCGACCCGCACCTCGCGGAGCTGCTTGTTGAGCTGGACGCCGCCGCGCAGCAGCTCGAAGACGGTCGGCAGGGTGCGGACGCGGATCTCGCGGTCGCGGCAGGCGGCGACAACCGCGGCGCGCAGCGTCCCCGGTGCCGAGGGAATCGCGATTACCACCTCGTCGGGCTCAGTCTCGTCGAGGATCTTCTCGATTTCCTCCGTTGCGCCGAGCACCTTGAGGCCAAGCATCCGCATTCCCCGCTTGCGCGGATCGTCGTCGACGAAGCCGATCGCAGTGGCGCCGAGGTTGGGGTTGAGCTGTAGCTCGCGGACCACCATCTGGCCGCCGGAGCCGGCGCCGATCACCAGCATCTCGTGCTTGGGCAAGCGGGCACCGTGGGCGGGGCGCTCGACGATCAGCCGCACCGCCAGCCGAGCACCGGCGATCAGCAGCGCGGTGAGGAAGAAGTCGGTCACCTCAACCGAGCGCGGCAGCGTGTGCGCGAACGGCTTGGCGACTGCGAAGAAAAAGACCAGCAGCAGACTGGAGACGACGACGGCGCGGAGGATCAGCATGAAGTCGCGGCCGGTCACGTAGCGCCACCACTTCTGGTAGAGCCCGAAGGCGTAGAAGACGGCGAGCTTGCCGACCACGACGAAGCCGACCGACTGGGCGAAGAGCACCTCGTAGCGGTGCGGCATCCCGTGCGGGTCGTCGAGGAACCGCAGCTGGAAGGCGAGGTAGAAGGAGAGCGCCACCAGGCAGGCGTCAGCGGCTAGCTGCAGCACCCGGTTGCGATAGACGGGGTGGTTCAACCGGTTCATCGCTGCGCCGAGTTTAAGGCAGCCGTAAGCCCTTACCCATACGATGTGGCGCTTCGCATGCTGCTTCTCCTCGCCAGCATCAGCGACAAGGTGGTCGAACCGATCGTCGAAGTCGCGACCGAATTCATCGGCTCGGCCGGTGCCGCTGCCGTCTTCGTGCTGATGACGCTGGAGTCCGCCTGCATCCCGATCCCCAGCGAGGCGATCATGCTGTTCGCCGGCTTCAGCGTCTCCAAAGGCGAACTGACCCTGTTCGAGATCGTCGCTGCCGGGGTCGCCGGCAACCTGGTCGGCTCTTGGATCGCCTACGCGGTCGGCTACTACGGTCGCCTCGACCTGCTCGAGAAGAACCGGCTGATCCACCTCAACCCCAAGCACCTCAAATGGGCCGACGACTGGTTCGCCCGCTACGGCAACCTGACCGTCTTCTTCTCGCGAATGCTGCCGATCATCCGCACCTTCATCTCGCTGCCCGCCGGGGTCGCGAAAATGCCGTTCTGGCGCTTCACCGCCTACACCCTGCTCGGCTCGATCCCCTGGGTGCTGGCGCTGGCGATCGTCGGCGAAAAGGTCGGCGACAACTGGGAAGACTGGCGCCACAAACTCGGCTACCTCGACTACCTGGTGCTGGCGGCGATCGTCGTCGGCGTCGTCTACCTGATCGTGCGACGGCGGCGGGGTGGCGGCGGCGACGGCGAGTCGGCCGCGCCCGCTGAGAGCGCCCCCGAGCCCGCCGGCAGCGGCCGCAGCACTTGAGCGAAGCGCGGCTGCCGGCCCGCCGTGCCGTCGCCCTCGGCATCGTCCAGGGCCCGGCCGAGCTGCTGCCCGTCTCCAGCTCGGCCCATCTCGTTCTAGTCCCCTGGCTAGCCGGCTGGGACTGGGAGGCGATCGACCCGGAGCTGCGCAAGAGCTTCGAGGTGGCGCTGCACGCCGGCGCCGCGGCGGCGCTGCTGATCGGCCAGCGGCGGGTGATCGCCGAGGAGCTGCGCCAGTTCGAACACCGGCGCGCGATCGTCCTCGCCCTCTCCTTTTTGCCGGCGGCCATCGTCGGCTACGTCTTCGAGCGGCAGATCGAGCAGCGGCTCGGCGGCCCGCGGTCGACCGCGGTGGGGCTGCTGGCTGGCGCTGCCGGGATGCTCCTCGCCGACACACGTCCGCAGCAGCGTGGCCGCGGCGACGCCACCCCGGTCGACGGGCTGGCGCTGGGGATCGCCCAAGC
>Ga0105242_10002600_pt1 | contig 14148 bp, 10 predicted proteins | sample KBSM24metaG_FD_81521 | JGI IMG/M metagenome (GOLD analysis project Ga0105242, IMG submission 81521) | Miscanthus rhizosphere microbial communities from Kellogg Biological Station, Michigan, USA - KBS M2-4 metaG | ecosystem: Host-associated > Plants > Roots > Rhizosphere > Soil | place...
CATGACGCCGTGCACGTGCGCACTGCCCTCGGGTGCGCAGCCGGCCGCCGTCGTGGCCTCCACGTGCCGCGGCTTCCCGAGCCTGCGCGTGTCGCTGTCGACCGGCGCGCGCAGCCGCGGGATGATGTGCCTGACCATCGTCGACGGTCCGCTCGCCGAGGACGATCGCCAGGTGCTGGAGACGGTCGGCAGCCAGATCGCCGTCGCCGTCGAGCGCGCGCACCTGTACGGCAACATGGAACGCCTCGTCGACGAGCGCACGGCGGCGCTGGAATCGGAGCGCGCACTGCTGTCGGCCGTCGTCAACCTGTCCGGGGCGCTCGTCTGCGTCGTCGACGGCGACAGCAACGGCAACATCCGGCTGTTCAATCCGGCCTGCGAACAGGCGTCGGGCTGGCGCGCGGAAGAGGTGCTGGGACGGCCGTTCCGCGATCTGTTCCGGCGCGCCGATAACGCGCCCGTGGAATTCAACGCGTCGCCGGCCGGCGTCGCGCCCGTGCAGCAGAGCGGCGAATGGGTCGCGCGCGACGGCAGCGTGCGCTCCGTGATCTGGTCGTCCACGATGCTGAGCCGCGCCGACGGCACGGTGCAATACGTCGTCACGGCGGGGATGGACGTGACGGAGCTGCGCCGCGCGGAAGAAAGCCTGCGCTACCTGTCCAACTTCGACCGCGAGACTGGCTTGCCGAACGACGTGCTGCTGCGCGACCGCGTGCGCCAGATGCAGGCCCGCGCCATCGATGGCAAGCCGTTGCTCGGCTACATGTTGCTGCGGCTGACGCGCCTGCAGGTGATCCGCGCCAGCGTCGGCGTCGAGGCCGAACAGGCGCTGCTGCGCCAGGCGGCCGGGCGCCTGGGCGAACTGGAGGATGCCGACCTCACGGTCGCGCGCACGGGCGAGCGCACGTTCACGCTCGCGGCGCTGCGCGCGAACGAGGCGGAACTGGCCGCGCTGGCGCGCCAGGTGCTGGAGTGGATGGACCAGGCGTTCGTCCACGCCGACGAGGACATCCACCTCGACCCGTGCATCGGCATTGCGCTGTTCCCGAACGACGCCGATGACTACGACGGGCTCACGAAGGACGCCGAAGCGGCGCTGCAGCGCGCGCTGGCCAGCAAGGACGAGCGCTATGCGTTCTACCGTCCGGAGCTCAACGAGGGCGTTTACGAACGCTTCCGCTTCGAGAACGCGCTGCGGCGCGCGCTCGAACGCGACGAGCTGGTCGTGTACTACCAGCCGCAGGCGAGCCTCGCCTCGGGCCAGATCATCGGCTTCGAGGCGCTGCTGCGCTGGCAGCATCCGGAACTGGGCCTGATCTCGCCGGGCCGCTTCATCGGCCTGGCCGAGGAGACGGGCATGGTCCTGCCCATCGGCGACCGCGTGCTGCGGCTGGCGTGCGAACAATCCGTCGCGTGGCAGCGCGAGGGGTTGCGCGCCGTGCCGATCTCCGTCAACCTGTCGGCGCGCCAGTTCACGGAGCGGGTCGTCGACACCGTCGCGACGACGCTCGCCGAGACGGGACTGGAGCCGCATCTGCTCGAGCTGGAGCTTACGGAGAGCGCGTCGATGGAAGACCCGCAGAAGTCCGTCGACATCCTGTGCCAGCTGAAGGACATGGGCGTGCGCCTTGCGATCGACGATTTCGGCACGGGTTATTCGAACCTGAACTACCTGAAGCGCTTCCCCGTCGACCGCCTGAAGCTCGACCAGTCGTTCGTGCGCGACCTGACGTCCGATCCGGACGACCTGGCGATCTCGCGCGCCGTGATCGCGATGGGGCATGGCCTGCGGCTGGACGTGATCGCGGAAGGCGTGGAGACGGAAGGGCAACTGGCGCAGCTGGCGCAGAACGGCTGCGACGAGGTGCAGGGCTATCTGTTCGGGCGGCCCGCGCCCGCGAACGAATGCGAGCGCATGCTGCGCGAGGACAAGACGCTCGCGCTGGGCAAACTGCAGGCGCAGCCCTATCGCCGCACCCTGCTGTACATGGACGACGAGGTCAACCTGCTGGCAGCGATCCGGCGCGCCATGCGCACGAGCGGCTACCGCGTGCTGGTGGCGAGCAGGGCGAGCGAGGCCTTCGAGATTCTCGCCACGACCGAGGTCGGCGTGATCGTATGCGACCAGCGTATGCGGGGCATGAGCGGCACCGAATTTCTCGCGCGCGTGAAGCAGATGTATCCGCTCGCCGTGCGCATGGTTCTGTCGGGATACACGGATCTGCAGTCGGTGACGGATGCCGTCAACCGGGGCGCGATCTTCAAGTTCCTGACCAAGCCGTGGGTCGACGCGGAACTGGACGAGGCGGTGCGCGAAGCGTTCGCGGAATTCGAATCGAAACGGGGGCATGCGCATGCGTGACGGGCGCGCACAGGAAGCGCTCGCAACGGTAGGTCGTCTCGTGGCACTCCAGCCCAGGTAAACGTCCTCTTTTGAAGATGGATCAGCTGCCGTCGGCGGCCATCAGCGGCGCCGACATAGGTCAGCAGGTGCTCCCAGGGCAGGTCGTCGCGGATCTGGAAGCTGAGTATTGGCGTGCGGCCCAGGCCACCACCGGCAAACACACGCAGCACCTTTTCGCCCGCGTGCGTGCTTTTGCATGTACAGGCCATTCTGGAGGCGCAGCGGCAGGAACTCTTCTTCGGACAATTCGCCCGACAGGCGGCGCCCGACCTGGTCGCGGAACTCGGCGACCCGTTCGGCCACCAAGGTCGCATCATATTCGTCGTATTGGTACATCTGATTCCTGGTTGGTGAAGGAAAGCGTCGACCTGTCTGGCGACCGCCACCGGGCACTTCTCGTCGGGAGTCAATTCTCGTGCATATCAGCACGGGATAATAGATTCAGTTTGGCTAGAAATTTGCGGATCAGATTTCATGCTTTAATTATCGAACATGTAAAATCGGTGACTGCATTCACTGGACCCGCACAAGGCTTACATTTGATAACCGCTTCGACAGCACAGCGCGCACATTGGCGATCAACCACAGCATTGTTGTTGTCTTTGCTGGCGCATGCATTGTTGTTGAGCATTTCGCTCGGCGGGCAATCGTTGGGGATGCCGGGTTTCACCTTTTTTTGGGAAGCGCGACGACTTCGCGCAGACGGGCTACATGTCCGACTGGCGCCGCCATCACCGCCAGTGCCGGTCCCTCCCGCCCCAGTGCACGAGCGCGTCAGCGAAGGAGCGACTCCCTTGGCGCACCTTCTCCCGGTTCCAAAAGAGTTGGCGTTGGCGCCGGCGCCCGTCGCGGCGCACAAGGTAATCACCAACGTGGTCCGTCCAAAAGACCCGCCTTCCGAACCCAGCGAGTTCAGGAAAGCGGAGAAACTTGTGATGAAGCCGGTTGAGCAGCTGAAGCCATCAGCACAGGTCGCAGAGCAGGCACCTGCCGATGTGGGGCGGGCGCGGCAAGTGGAGATTCTCGCCAAGACTCAACGTGAAGCACGGCGGCAGGAAGAGCTGCGGCGCGATGCGGCATTGGCCGGGCAGGAGGCGCAGGAGGAAGCGACAAGCCCCGAGGTAGCCAAGCAAGAGCTTTCGAAGCTGGAAGCGAAGCAGGAAGAGGCAAGACAAGAGTTGGCCAGGCAAGAGGCGGCAAAACAAGAGCTGGCAAAAGAAGAAGCGGTGAAGCAGGAGACTGCGCGACAGCAGGCCGCCGATATTGAAGCGGCCCGTCTGGAAGCCGCAAAGCAGGATCAAGCGCGGCAGGAGGCAGCCCGTGTTGAAGCGGCACGTCAGGAAGCCGCGAAGCAGGAGCTGGCCGGGCGGGAAGCCGCAAAGCGAGAAGAAGCACTGCAGGAAGCGGCACGGCAGGAAATGGCACGGCAGGAAGCGGCACGGCAAGAGGCAGCACGGCAAGAGGCAGCGCGGCAAGAGGCAGCACGGCAGGAAGCGGCACGGCAGGAGCTCGCGAAAAGGGAACAGGCACTGGCTGAGCGCGCGGCGCAGGAATCGGCGCGCGAAGATCGGTTACGTCAGATCGGCAAGCAACTCGACCTCGAACGGGCGCAGCGCGAAAACACGGTGGACCGTCAGGCCAACTCGCCGTTGCCGACGGCGAGCAGCCTGCGTCGGCGATGGCTGTTCGGCCGTGCGGACCCGGACCGGGATCTGGTGTTGTACGCAGACGCGATGAGCCGGAAGATCGAGCTGAATATGACCATCGATATGGTGCGTGAGTTGCTCAAGCAGCCGCACACACAACCCATGGTGACGATTGCGGTGCGCGCTGACGGCTCCGTGGAGAAGGTGACGTTTGAAGTGTCGAGTGGCGTTCCGGCTCTCGACGATGCCATACGCAAGGTCATTGCCAGCCAAGCGCCCTATGGGGCGTTCTCGCCCTCGCTTGCGCACCGGTATGACGTCATCGAAATCCGGCGTACCTGGGTTTTCGACTACGCCATCCGCCTTCAATAAGCGACCTCGGTCGGTTCCGGCCGTTCTGATCGTCCGTGATGTTCCTGCCCGGCAGCCTGTTATGCTGGGCTGAACGGCCGAGAACGGGCCAAAAGCAGACAGATAAGTCAAGTGCTTAAGCGGGGGAGCGGAGTATCCTATCGTCCGTACAACTGAGGCCAGCGGTTCACAGTGTGCCGACCGTATTGCCAAACAGTCTCTGCGGTAGAGCAGGGACCAGTTCACCGATCGAGTTCGTATGCGCATTCAACCGAGCTGCTGTGGTGCTACAGTGTGGTGCTGAGCTAACCCTATGATTCGTACGAGCCAAAACGGCCTGCAAAGCCGTCTAGACGGGTTCGACCCCATTCACGCAGCCATTAATCATCGAGTGGGAATGAGTTTTCGTAATGAAACTTAATTTCGTAGTGTCTAAAAGCCCGCCTCGCCTTTGCGGGCTTTTGTACAGCATAACGCGGGCAGTCCTGATCATCCCACCAATATGGTGCAACGACTCACCAAAGGAAGCTCGGCCTCACCATGATGGGCCATCCCTTCGTTCAGAACTCGGCATCCATTTCGTCGATTTGGTCCGGTTCCGCTAGCGCAGCCGCGACCCATTCGTTCATTTGAGGCATCGCCATGATGCGTTCGCAGTACGCTGTACAGACCGCATCCAGTTCCACGTCATAGGTCCGGAAGCGTGTCACTACCGGCGCGTACATGGCGTCGGCCAGGCCAATTTGGGAGCCGAACAGATAAGGGCCGCCGTAGGTTTCCAGACATTCATGCCAGATGATCTTGATGCGCTCGATATCGGCTTGCGCGCGCGGCCATACTTTGAAGTCTGGAAAATAACCCTTGATATTCATTGGCAGCGCCGAGCGCAACGCAGTAAACCCGGAGTGCATTTCACCGCAGATGGCCCGGCAATGCGCACGCGCCGCACGGTCAGCGGGTAGCAGGCCAGCCTCCGGTCTGACTTCGTTCAAATATTCGCCGATTGCCATCGTATCCCAGACCCTCACGCCGTTGTGGCTGAGACAGGGCACCAGGATGGACGGAGCGAGCAATAGAAGTTCCGCTCGCACGGCGGGATCGTCGGACGAAACGATTTCTTCCTGAAACGATAGGCCGGCAAGCTTCGCCATCAGCCAGCCACGCAACGACCACGAGGAATAGTTCTTGCTGCTGATCGTTAAAGTCGCACGCGTCATGGTCGATTCCATTTTCAGTTTGATCATCTGGCTACTATCACACGCAAGCCATGTGCCAGAGGGCCTGCGATTTGCTGATGAGAGACTTTTCCATGCAGATCATGAATGGAGAACGCATGAAGTATCAGGCTTACCAGGCATATGCTGACGTGATTGGGCAATTACACGTCTTTGGGCGCGCCTTCCGTGCTGCCGCATTGCATACCGGAATGAAAGCGCATCCGTTTGCAAAGCGGCTGACCGCCTTGCAAGAGGTGTTTTCTACGCTACAAATTGCCCACACACGGCCGGCATTCAGAATCCACAGCGTGCGTATTAATGATGGCACGAACCTGCGGGAAGTCAGCGTTGACGAGGAAGTTGTGCATACCGATACGTTTGGCACACTGCTTCGTTTCAGGAAGGCGGGTAGCGGCGGCGGTCCCCCGGTGCTGCTTGTGGCGCCGATGTCAGGACATTTTTCGACCCTGTTACGCGATACGGTACGCACCATGCTGGCCGACCATGACGTATTCATTACGGACTGGCACAACGCACGCGACGTTCCGCTCGCCGCAGGTCGCTTCGGGCTGGAGGAATATGTGCAGTACCTGATCACCTACCTGGAAGTGATGGGGCCGGGAGTACACGTGGTTGCCGTTTGTCAATCCTGCGTGGCCGCGCTCGCCGCCACGGCAATCATGTCGGAAGACCATCACCCGGCCCAGCCGCGCAGCCTGACACTGATGGCAGGGCCAATCGATACTCGCATCAACCCAACCAGGGTGAATCAGCTCGCCAGCAGCAGGTCGTTTCAGTGGTTCGAGAGGAATCAGATCAGTATCGTTCCGAATCGTCATCGCGGTGCGTTACGCCGCGTATATCCTGGTTTCGTTCAACTAGCGGCGTTCTTGAGCATGAACTTGGAACGACATGTCAAGTCGTTCAGGGACCTGTATAACTGTCTGGTCGAGAACGATCTTGAGAAGGCGGATGCAATACGGAGGTTTTACAACGAGTATTTCGCGGTGTCGGACCTCACAGCTGAGTTCTACCTGGAAACCGTACATGACGTCTTTCAGGAATACACGCTGCCAAGGGGGCGAATGGCATGGCGTGGGCGCATTGTCAACCCGGCGCTCATCCGGCGTACGGTCTTGCTGACCGTCGAAGGCGAGCGTGACGACATCTGCGCCATTGGCCAGACCATGGCGGCGCAGGAATTATGCAGCGGGATTCCAACCTATAAGAAACTGCATCACATGCAGGCTGGCGTGGGCCATTACGGCGTCTTCAGTGGACGACGCTGGGAGCGGCAGATATATCCTGTCGTGCGGGATGTCATTCTTTCCAGTGCATGACCCGGGTTCCAATTTGTGGCAAGGTGAACCCGCCGGCTTTCTGGCACTGCCTTTTTTGCAACCGGATCAGAGCAAGCCATGAGTCGATTTACCCATAGTATAGGCTCCCGGACCTACATCTTTGCCGATCTGCGCGAGTTGATGGCCAGGGCGACGCCCGAGCGCTCCGGTGACCGGCTCGCCGGGGTAGCGGCCAGCAGCGCCGAGGAACGCGTGGCAGCGCAGATGGCCCTGGCCGAACTGCCGCTGACGACCTTCCTGAACGAGGCCGTCGTGGCCTACGAGAAGGACGAGATCACTCGCCTGATCCTCGACGAGCACGATGCCATCGCCTTCCAGCGCATTCGCCACCTGACGGTCGGCGACTTTCGCAACTGGCTGCTGGGCGACGACGCCGACACGGCCGTGCTGGCGCAGACCGCGCCCGGGATCACACCGGAGATGGCCGCCGCGGTGTCGAAAATCATGCGGATTCAGGACCTCGTGCTGGTCGCGCGCAAGTGCCGCCCCGTCACGCGCTTCCGCAACACGATCGGCATGCCGGGCACGCTGTCGACGCGCCTGCAGCCGAACCATCCGACCGATGATGCGTCCGGGATCGCGGCCAGTCTGTTTGATGGTCTGCTGTATGGCAATGGCGATGCTGTCATCGGCATCAATCCGGCCACGGATAACGTGCCGCAGGTGATCCGCATTGTGAAAATGCTCGACGAGATCATCGCCCGTTACGACATTCCGACCCAGTCCTGCGTGCTGACCCATGTCACCAATACGATCGCTGCGATCGAGCGGGGCGCGCCGGTCGACCTCGTGTTTCAGTCGATTGCCGGTACCCAGGCCGCAAACGCCAGCTTCGGGATCGACCTCAAGCTTCTGGATGAGGCGCGTGCCGCGGCTCTGTCGCTCGGCCGCGGGACCGTCGGCGACAATGTCATGTACTTCGAGATCGGCCAGGGAAGCGCGCTGTCGGCCAACGCCAACCACGGCCTTGACCAGCAGACCTGCGAGGCGCGCGCGTATGCGGTAGCGCGCAAGTTCAAGCCGCTGCTGGTGAATACCGTGGTCGGCTTCATGGGGCCGGAATACCTGTACGATGGCAAGCAGATCATTCGCGCGGGCCTGGAGGATCATTTCTGCGCCAAACTGCTTGGCTTGCCGATGGGGTGCGACGTGTGCTACACCAACCATGCCGAAGCCGACCAGGACGACATGGACGTGCTGCTGACGATGCTCGGTACCGCCGGCTGTACCTACGTGATGGGCGTCCCCGGCTCGGACGACATCATGTTGAATTACCAGACGACGTCGTTCCACGATGCGCTGTACGCGCGTCGCGTACTCGGGCTGCAACCAGCGCCCGAATTCCACGCCTGGCTGCGCGCGATGGGAATTTTTACCGGCGATGGCGAGGTCGGCCTGGGACGCTCGCTGCCGGCGCCGTTCGCGCGCGCGCTCATGCAGATTCCCTGAAGGAGGTGTCATGCCGGACACGATCAGCACGCCCAATCCCTGGCAGGCGCTGCGCCAGTTGACGGCCGCGCGCATCGCGCTCGGCCATACCGGCGTCAGCCAGCCCACCTCCGCCCAGCTGGATTTCCAAATGGCGCATGCCCATGCGCGCGACGCGGTGCACCTTGCGCTCGATGCCGACGCACTGGCCCGGGCGATCGAGAGCGCATGGCCGGAGGCCGGCCCCTGCCTGACGCTGCACAGCGCCGCCGCCAACCGCAACGTGTACCTGCAACGCCCGGACCTTGGCCGCAGGCTCGACGCACCTTCACATGCTGCCCTGGCGGCCCATGGCGGTCCCACCGTCGGGGAACTACCGTACGACGTGGCATTCGTGGTTGCGGACGGCCTGTCGGCACTCGCCGTGGCGCAGAATGCCGCGCCATTCCTGCATGCGCTGCGTGCACGGCTGCTGGCACCACGATGGTCGGTCGCACCACCGGCCATCGTCCTGCAGGGGCGCGTGGCGGTCGGCGACGAGGTCGGTGAACTGCTCGGCGCGCATATCGTCGTCGTCCTGATCGGCGAGCGGCCTGGCCTGAGTTCACCGGACAGCATGGGCCTGTACGTCACGTGGGCGCCCAGGGTCGGCCTGACCGATGAGCGCCGCAACTGCATCTCGAACGTCAGGCCGGCCGGCCTGGGCTACGAGGATGCCGCAGGCAGGCTTCACTACCTGCTGGCCGAAGCGCGGAGACGGCAATTGACCGGCGTCGGCCTCAAGGACGAGACGGACGACACTGTGCCGCTCGAGGGTAACGAGAAGCGTAATTTCTTGCTCGTAAGGTAATCCTCTGCGCCGGTGCTGGCCGTGGTCTTCGGTCTCACGTTGCCGGGCTCGCCCAACGCGCGGCGGTCGATCATCACGTTGCCCGTGGCGATCAATCCCCGCCCCGAGGCGGCCCAGCGCCGGTACAACTGCATCAGGTCCGTGATGAAGCGGGTGGGTGCGGTCACGTGCGTATCGGGCAAGAAACTCAAGTGCACTCGGCACGAAATCGGCATAAAACTGGAATACGCCGCCATGACCGGCATCGGGATAAATGATCAATGTGCTGTTCGGCAGCCGCCGCGCCAGATTGCGCGAGTTGATCGTCGGGACCATCCGGTCATCGTCCCCATTCACGATGAGCACTGGTTGCGTGACCATGGACAGGTCAGCTGGCTCTTTCTTGACCAGTTCGCGAATCAGGGACATGACATTGTGCGTCAAGTCGAACGCAATGGCTAAAGCCTTGGCACTATCGGGGTGCTCCTCATGCGCGAAATGTGCTTAATCGGACGGGCCGCAATCGTTCAGTACGTAAGCTGCGGTACGTTGAGTAATATTATTGGAGATAATAAAGTCAACGTCGCAGCCGTTCCACTGGAGAACTGACGATCCGGTGAGCAAGCGCGGTAGTCACACCCATCGACATGAGGAATACGCGGGCGGCCTGCTGGCCGAACGATCTGCGTATTGCCAATGCTTTGTAGACGACGCGCGCCGTTCGCGCGTCCCTTCTGAGATAAGTCGGCGAAATGCCCTGCGTTTGAACAGCAACTCTCGGGGCGTCGGCTCGGATTAGCACGGTTTCCATACTTATGAACGGTTCCAGAGTTATTGTTCGACGTTCGCGCGTGGCGAGTCCGATCCCGATAGGATTTGCCTGGAACGGATCAGGCAGCGCAACCGCGCCGCGGAGCTGGACATGGTGAAGGTTGCGAGATGACTTCACCGCCAGACAGAGGCCGGTCGGATATGGGTTTGCACGGGATACCGGATGACGCCACGCCTTAGATTACTGCACGGCTTGCCGAGGCACCGTGCGGCATTTCACACAAGATTTGAACTTACGACCGTCGCTGGTACGACGACCGATGGACTTTTCGGGCCGCGCGAATCTCATGTGCTCATGGGTGGAACATCATTGCAGTTCGCGCCACAACAACAGCAACACGGGTCCGTAAAACAGGATGGCGGTCAACACGATCAGACACACTCCCAACAGCACGGACCTGTTGATTTTCGACGCGGAGATCAGGTGGTGCGTCGATTTGTTATTCGTTGACGAGTTCATGATTGTCTCCTCTGTCGACGGGCCAGTAACCGTACCGGTTTCCTTTGACAGATGGAGAGCAATGTCTGTGCCAGGACAATGATGCGCTTTTATTTCAATGACTTGGAATGCGCGCCATCTGCTTTAGTGTCCCGAACTGTAAAAGTCTCCGAACGCTCGGCAACGTCCTGCGTTGCCTCAGACTGCTCTTGATTCGAGGGCCGTCAGTCGCCGGGACTCGCTATGGTGAGTTCAACGCGGCGGTTCTGCGCTCGACCCTCCGGCGTATCGTTGGAAGCCACCGGATTGGCTTCGCCGTAGCCGTGAGCCGAGACCAGATTCGCCTTCACGCCCTGCGAGATCATGAACTGCATGACGGTGTCAGCCCGTTTTTGAGACAGGATGAGATTCGTCGTGATGCCCTGTTTCTCCAGTTCCGGACCTATCGGCGTGCTATCCGTGTAGCCGTTCACGTCGATCCTGTTTCTCTGGTGTGGTGCCAGGATCGCGGCGACTTTAGCAACGCTTGCCTTGGCGTCAGACGACATTTCCGAACCGCCCGAGGGGAACAGCAAGTCATCGTTGAGTGAAACCCTGATCGCGTCTTGCATCCGCGAGATATGCAACTCGCGGGCGGCGATCTCGGAGCCCATGGTCTGGTTGAGTTGCTCGTATTGCGCCTCGAGTTCAGCATTCCTTTGTTGTGACGCTTCATACTTCTGCTGCGACACGCAGCCCGCCATCAGCAGCGCCGTCCCTAATACGCACAATGTGGAAAATTTCGTCATTGGGGTTCCCATTTCGCCGAGAAGTTCTGCGGAAACGTTATCGGTTAATAGTGTAGACAGATCGATAGGCACGCGGTATTGCCCCAAAGTCCCACGTGTAAATCCGCGACCTCCATCACGACGACTTTCCTGGACACTTCCAGTCCAGGATGTATTGGTTTTTCCGGTACAAACAATCGGTAGAAACGTTTTTAACCGTTTCCTGTTCGCCGATATGATGGTCTCGAGCCAAACATTGGCAGAAACCAATAACACACCGGAGACACGCGCATGACATCGATGACTGATACCACCGGCTGAACCGAGCCGCATCCCGCGGCGTTACCACGGCCGCCTTTTTCCTGCTGCAAAACCCTCGATGGAACTCCGGTAGTGCGACATGCGCCTCCGGCGGCCGCTTCACGTCCATTGCAGTCATCACATGGAGACACAATGCACCACCCCACATACGGCTCCGGCCACATAACGACCAAACGGCGCATGCGCGCTGCCTGCACGCTTGCCGCCGCGCTCGGAACGCTGTTCGCAGTCCAGAACGCCGGTGCCGGCGAAATCGATACCGGCAACCCGGAACTGAAGCTGCGCTGGGATAACACGATCAAATACAGTGCCGCGCTTCGCCTGAAAGCGCGCAGTGCCGAATTGATCGACACGCCCGACGCACCCAATTTCGACGACGGCGACCGCAACTTCGGCAAGGGCCTGATCTCGAACCGATTCGACCTGTTGTCGGAGATGGACCTGACCTACAAGAAGGTCGGCGCGCGCGTGAGCGGCGCCGCATGGTACGACTCGGTCTACAACCGCCATACGGACAACGATTCCCCGTTCACCTATAACGCGCTGTCGGTGCCGGCCAGCGAGTTCACGGAAGCGACGCGCACGCTGCATGGACGCAAGGCCGAGCTGCTGGAAGCGTTCGTGTTCGCCAACGGCGACGTGGCGGGCAAGCCGGTCACGGTGCGTCTCGGCCGCCATGCCCTGGTCTATGGCGAGACGCTGTTCTACGGCGTCAACGGCATCGCCGCCGCCCAGCAGCCGATCGACGTCGTCAAGGCGCAATCGGTGCCGAACACGCAGTTCAAGGAATTGATCCGCCCCGTCGGCCAGGTCTCCGGCCAGGTGCAGCTCGCGTCGAACCTGACGCTGGGTGCCTACTACCAGTACCGCTGGGAGGCGAATCGCCTGCCCGGCATCGGCAGCTACTTCAACTTCGTCGACAACGTCGGTACCGGCGTCGAGAGCCTGATCCTCGGCGCGCCGCCGACGCCGCGCAGCATCTACATGGGTGTCGTCAACGCGAAGAATTCCGGCCAGGGCGGCATGCAGGTGAAGTGGACACCCGAGGGCAGCGACATCGACCTCGGGTTTTACGCCGCACGCTACAACGACAAATCGCCCCAGGTCGTGCTGGGTTTCGTGCCGACGCCCGTCGGCCCGTTCCCGGCCACGTTCCGCCATTTCTACCACGAGGGCATCCTTACGTATGGCGTCAGCGCCAGCAAGACGTTCGGTGAATTCAACGTGTCGGCCGAAGCGTCCGTGCGTCGTAACGCGGCGCTGAGCAACGCCGGATCGCCGGACCTGTACGGCGTCGTGCCGGCCGCGTTCGGAGGCCCCGCGGCGCCGTCCGACAACAGTGGCAACCCGGTGTATCCCGTCGGCCGGACGGCGCACCTGAACGTGTCGACGCTGGCCACGCTCGCGCCGAACTTCATTGCCGCCGAGTCGTCGCTGGTCGGCGAAGTCGCGTGGAACCGCGTCACCAGCGTCACGAAGAACGCCGATCACCTCGATCCGAACGCCGCGCGCGACGCGTGGGGCCTGCGCGCCGTATACACCCCGACCTACCGCCAGGCGCGGCCGGGCCTGGACATCGACGTGCCGGTCGGGTTCGGCTACACGCCGAAGGGCCGCTCGGGGGCGCTCGGCCCGTCGTTCGGTGCCGACAAGGGCGGTGACGTCAGCGTCGGTGTCAACGGCCGCTACGAGGACGTCTGGTTCCTTAGCCTGAACGTCACCCATTACTACGGCGCCGCGGCGACCATCGCGACGAATACTGCCGCCGGCACCGTCTACACGTACAAGCAGGCACTGAAGGACCGCGATTTCGCGTCGTTCTCGCTGCGCCGCACCTTCTAATCACAAAGCATCAGGAGACGACAATGAACTTCAAGCGAGCAATCGTGACCGCCGCGGCGGCAGCGACCATGGCAAGTACCGCCGGCGCGGCCACCCCCGAGGAGGCGGCGCAACTGGGCAAGACGCTGACGCCGCTCGGCGCCGAAGGGCGCGTCGACCCCGCGTCCGGCGCGCTGTCCGTGGGCGTTCCGGTATACGACTCCCGCGTGGAGATCCTGGGCGACGACGGCGCCGCGCTCCCGCCGGGCGAGATCGGCGAGATCGTGGCCACCGGGCCGCAGGTCGTGCCGGGCTACTGGCGCAAGCCGGACGAGACCGCGATCGCGCTGCCGGACGGCCGGCTGCGCACGGGCGACGTCGGCTACGTCGACGGCGACGGCTGGGTGTACCTGGTGGACCGCCGCAAGGACCTCATCATCGCGTCGGGGTTCAAGGTGTGGCCGCGCGAGGTGGAGGACGTCCTCTACACCCATCCGGCGGTGCGGGAGGCGGCGGTCGTCGGCGTGGCCGACGCTTACCGCGGCGAGACGGTGAAGGCCTACGTGAGCCTCAAGGCGGGCGCCGAGGTGCCCGTGGAGGAGCTCGTCGCGCACTGCAAGCAGCGGATGGCCGCGTACAAGTACCCCCGCGAGGTCGAGGTCGTCGACGAGCTGCCCAAGAGCCCGACGGGCAAGATCCTGCGCCGCTCGCTGCGGGCGCGCGCAGCGACGGA
>Ga0105242_10002602_pt1 | contig 14147 bp, 22 predicted proteins | sample KBSM24metaG_FD_81521 | JGI IMG/M metagenome (GOLD analysis project Ga0105242, IMG submission 81521) | Miscanthus rhizosphere microbial communities from Kellogg Biological Station, Michigan, USA - KBS M2-4 metaG | ecosystem: Host-associated > Plants > Roots > Rhizosphere > Soil | place...
AGGGGGAAGGCATGAAGGCAAAACTTTTTCACACCTATCTGTTTCGCGATAAGGATCCAGCGATTGATTACTTGCGAACGGCCAAGCAACGGGCAGGCGTGAGTGATGGCAAGATTGCCAGTGACAGCGGGGTCAGCCCTGCGACGCTGCGAAATTGGTTCATCGGAAAAACCAGACGGCCGCAGTTCGCTACGATGGTGGCCGCCGCACGAGGAATCGGTCCTGAGGGAACCGATGCTCTCGTGCGTTGTTTGAAGAATGGAGGGAGGAAGTAATGCGTAGAGTTTGTTTATGGGTAATCGGGATTTGTTCTATTGGTATTGTTTTCATGTTCATGGATCTGAAGGATGGTGCGTTTAAGCGAATTGAAGAGGCTGAAGCCACTAGTGTAGATAGAACATTCGCCAGAATCCATGAAAAGTGTCGGCCCCTGGAAGGTGGTGACAACATCAAATATGCCCGTTGCTTCGACAGAGAACTACAAAAAGGAATTTACTGATGAACAACGATAAGATCGTATATAACGAACGCGGCGAAGCAGTGTCTTTCGTCGGTCATGACGCTGTTAAACTGTTTCAGGCCGCTGCCCTGTGCAGCGGCTTGGGGTTGCTGGCCAAGGGCATCAAGCCTGCACGCGGCTGGACCATCAAGGGGGCGCTGGCAACAGCGTCGATCTTTACCGGCAAGGAATATAAACGCACTCAGATTGCACAGGCACGCATGGATCTGCAGATATGGATACAGACCATGAAGGCGGCATTGCCACAGGAGACGGTGCTATGAAAATAAAATATCCAAAAGGCTTTAAGGAACGCGATGGCTTCACCAAGATAGCGATATCGTTCTCTGATGAACTGTTCAAGCTCATTTTGAAAAGGGCCAAGCATGAAAAGAAAACGTTTAATGCTATGGTCGTTGATCTCTGCGTCATTGGCGATATGGATTTGACTGATTCAGATAGACATGAGGAGGTGACGTGAAATGGTTGGATCATGCGGCACCTGCACGGCATGCTGCAAGGTGTTTGTCATACCGGAGTTGGAGAAACCAGCGGGACGCTGGTGCTCCAACTGCGCCATCGGCAAAGGATGCAAGATCTATGAGTCGCGGCCACAGGTATGCGTCACGTTCAAGTGCCTGTGGCTGGTGTCGCAAGAGCGGGAAGATGTTCGTGAGCGCATGGTCCCTGAAATGCGGCCTGATCGCAGCAAGGTGGTCATTGCACCGGCGACTGACCCCAAGACCATCAGCTTCATGCCGATGGCCGTGGATGCATGGCGCAAGCCTGAGTTCATGAAGATGGTCAAGCAATGGGCCGGTATCGGGGGGCGTGTCGTCATTGATACCCCCGTTCGTACACGTAAGATCGTGGTAGACGCGATGGGAGAACGCGAAGTTGAAATGACTGAACCAGATGCGGATGGTCTGCAATGGAATATTGTGAAGGAGAAGCAACGTGGATGAAAAGAAGTATTGGACCGGCACTGTAGGGCCGTTGGATGATTTCAATGAAATTATCGTAGATGTATTCTACGATGGAGCGACCTACAGGGGACCGTGGGCCATCATGACACCTTACTCGTGGATGAGACATGGCTGCGGCATCGTGGGGCAGGGGGCGGCTCAACGCTACGAAAAACAGGAGGATGGAAAATGGATGAAGAAGGAAGGTTGATAGTTTGTTTTCAGCATCATTGGCCGGAGTACATACGATGTGCGGAGGATGTGTGTGGTGAGATACCTTATATGCTGCACGATGATGATCCGCGACCAGCTCGTGAACAATTTCAGGAACGATACGCGCATGGCGGGGGGTGGCGGCCCATGAAAGGCCACAAGATGGGTGAAGACATGGAAATCAAGTATCCCGGTGATCCCGTCATGTGGCCGTGGGCTCTTATGAAACTTCGTGATGAAACTGTCGTGGTCTATCAATATGGCTGGGTGGCCATCATCCAACCGGACGGATCATATGAAGTCGCGAGGATGGACTGATGATAATGGAAGTTGGTATTTTAATTTTACTGGCCCAAGTAGATGAAGAGACCAAGGTCAACGCGCTCAGGCGCGCCTATGAGCTCAATGAACCGCGTGCAGTAAAGACAATACCGGTGGAGCCCCCGGTTGTCGTTGTTGATCCATCAGAACATAATGTGCTGGATCAGAAAGCTGACGTCAATGTGCCAATGGTCATCAGGCGTGAGACTGACACGTGTACTCGCGTGCACAGACACAAGGTTTTCTATGACAATGGAAGGCGATGGAGATGCAGAAAGTGAAAAAGGAAGAGCGAGTGATGAAGTGCGCAGTATGCGGCGGCCCGATAGATATGGAGACTAGCGGCTGGCGTGAGGGTCACAATGCTTGGCCCGTGGTGGAGGGACGCTGTTGCGCGGTGTGCAATGACACGCGCGTGATACCGGCACGATTGTTCCGGCTCTTTGGCAAAGGAAAAGACCAATGATTGATGTAGACAAGCCCATGAAAGATTCATGGGAACTGGCCAATAAGATGATGATGAGCATCGACGACAAGGACGAATATGAAATGCAGACGTTCTTGCTGGCGCTGTCACATATCGCGCGGTTCGTGATGTGTAGCACGTCATTAAGAAAACAAGAAGATGATGAAGTACTGGATATGTACGATAGCTGGGCGGCAATGACGCGGGTCCGGATCGTGATGTATCTAGATGGTGAAGACGACGCTACGATTCAATGAGTGCTTGCGCTATTTCCCGTCACGGTGGAATTCACCATGCATCTTGCGAGCAGCGGCCCTATAAGCCGCTGCCGCTTTTTGTGGTGTTGAGAATGTACCCAGATGTTTTCCACTAATTGCAGCACGCCATTTTGATGAATATGGCCACACCCCTCGATAGCCAGAAGTATTGTTCTTCTGAAAACGTGAATTCCACATCTGTTCCTGATGTGATGCATCACGTAAATTTCCCCAACGGTTATTAAATGGATTACCATCTTTATGATCAATAGATCTGAATGGTTCTTTACCAGTCATCCATTTCCAGATAATCCTATGTACGGCATAGTGTCGATAGTAAAGCCCAACACGTAAATATCCTTTCCTGATATATCCCGCATTTGTATTTGCGAATTTAGTGTTCCACATACTCCATGTGTGTTCATCAGGAAAATGATTACGTGGTCGCACCTTCCAACGCAAATTTCCAGTCTTAGGACTATAGTTAAAACATGCTTGAAGATATTTTGCTGATGGTAATTTTACGATATTAGACATTGTGCAATTCCTTTCCAATCCCAGTTTGATGGGCCATTGTGAAATGTAAGAACCCTATCATATTGATCAAATTTAAGTCCAATCTGTTTGGCTAGTTGCGCGTGACATCCTGGGATTAACCAGAGCACGTCACGCGCTTCTCTTCGTGGTCCCCCGGCAGCGCGTTGTCGCACAGCAATCCAAACTCTCCCCCCGGCCCTGCAACGCCGCGCGATCCACCCACATTGCTCGGGTCTTAGGGATACGACATGGCCTGTAGTCTGTTTGAATTCTACCCAGAATTCTATCCCCTTGCAGCATGCATTGCTGTCCGGAATGCCCCTGCCGGTGCCCCCTGATTCAATGCTGGTCCAATCAAACTGTGGTAGACGTTCGCGGAACAGTCTTCTTAATCCCCCGTCCATAGTCCAGTAACTCCAGTGATCTGGTGCCGTGCGGCCATGCGATGTCTTCAGCTATGGTTTTCTTATCCGCCCTGACCCGGATCATGGTAGTGAAGGCTCCATTCTCATCCTTGATCATGAAGACACGCAGCATGTAGCAGGGGGGAACATCGAGCACCTTGAGATATTTCTGAACGATTACGATATAAGGAATAGACGCAGTAGATCTGAAATTGTTGAGAGGCGTGATTTTCTTGGATAAGATTCTGAGTATGACTTTATCATCAGCGTCAATGCGAAGTCTGTTGGTGTAGTTGCCTGCGTTGTCCTTGGTAATGAATACACGAACCCTGTGACATTCTTGGATATTATTGTCTCGAAGAAATCTGGCGGTAGCCGTAAGAAAATCCGCAGTGCAATGTTCAGATTTGAATGTAAGAAATCTGGTAGGGTCATGTTCACTCATTTTGGGCTTTCTCCTTCGTGTTGAACTTGTGGCGATAGCGCCCAATGCATATGCGTTCTCGAATCACGTAATCAGTTCGGGTTCGCGTTGGATCATAGGCGCTGTCACCCAACGTGGTGCGGAGCACCTTCGTCGGTCTTCCGCATTTGGGGCACCGCAACGACATGGTGCCGCGAACTGAACGTGGGCCTTTAGTTGGTGACTTGTATCCATCCTTGCGCAATGGCATGTTTGATATCTCTTCTTTTATGTCCACGGACGCGGAGCTGGTTCAGGGTACGGCCGACCTTGAAATCTGGCCAGCGCAGGAAGGCTTGTGACGTTGGATCACGCGGGTTGCGTGAAGTCACGAACGTGATACGGGGGGATGGATCGCGGTAGGTGCATGATGGAGTGCCGTTCATTCGGTACTTCAGCAGGCATGGTGTGCAGATCTTGATAGGCTTGCCCACGAGGCGGCGAATGTAGTGGGATAAAACGTTGCGCCAGTCCTTGCTGGAATGGTCGCGAATACGGAGCAGAGCAAGCACCAGATCGGCTTGTCCGAGATGTCTTGATAAGAGCGCGCTCATGAGATTCTCGGTTCGTGGTAGATCGAAATAATCACGGATCAGATAGGCCGTCAATTGGTCTCGTTGGATCAGGACTAGGGTCGCGGTGTGCTGTCGCATTTTGCCCTCTTTTTATGCTAGCAATAGCGGCATGGTGCCACCGGGGGGCGCGACTGGCAAGCAGAAAATTGGTGTATTAATACCGCGTGGGCTTGTAGCACATGTAGCAGCAAAAATTATTTTTGAGGGTGGAGTCGCGAAGTGTCGTGTTGGTCGCGGATACAGGATCAAATCAGAACAGATTTTATTTATGCAATAGATGCAAGGGGTTGAGTTGTATTTAGCAATGTGAGGTTGCCAGCATTGTATCGTTATCGTTTAGCTGAAGTGCTACAATCTAAGTATTTGTAATCACAGGGGTTATATACGCACGTAGCACTACAGCTCTTCTTGCGCGTGCCCGCGCGCGTGTTATAGACCTGTGCGTTCAGGCGTTACGGGTAACGCTAGTGCTGTTGCAAAATTTTTTTGGCCGTGGCAGCATGCCCCGTTTTGTGGAAGTTGAGTTTCGGGGCAATGCAAGTTGGAAGTCATGGGAATCGCCGCCAGCGCACGATGGAATCTTCTCTGCCCCCGCGTATTCGCACACGTGAAAGTTCGTCGGGGTACTCGTGCACTGGAAACCGAAAAAGAAGAAGAAATACTGGACCGTACTGCGCACGAAACAGCCGAATAGCGCAGATGCTCGTCGCCACATAACGCGCGAGGGATTTGAAATCCTCCATCTCATGTATCGCAAGCGCCCGAAGAACGGCGTTCGCGAGATCATGCCGCTGTTTCCGTATTACCTTCTCGTCAGGATAGATCCCAACACTGACCGATGGAAATGGTTGAATTCCACGCGCGGAGTTCGCAGGGTTATCCAGAACGGCGGTGGTCTGCCCACCTGTGTCAAGGACGAACACGTTCAGAGATTTCGTGAGATTGAAGATGAACTCGGCTATGTCGCAGTGCCGGAGCATGAGGCACCGCGATTCAACATGAATGAGACCCTGGAAATACAAACTGGATGGTTGAAGGGTTGCACTGGAATCTACAGAGGATTAGCAGGAACGAGTCATGATAGGATTCGCGTGTTGTTCACCGTGCTCGGCGTCCCGAAGATGCTCGAGATCAAAGCCTACGACGCAGCAGTTCTCGCTGCGTGATGTAATCAGTGCCCGAAATACCGACTGGCTATTCGCCAGTGCGGCAGCCGTCGTATGAGTAAACCTATTTTAGCGAGGTTTACCAGATCGTGTCTGTAAATGGTTCGAGCAACCTGAAGTTCAATGGCCGCAAACAAGGTGCGACAGGGAAACACACGAGAGTCCTAAAACAGGCGCTCATATACGCAGCAGAAAAGTCTAAACATTCGAAATCTTCTAATCTTGAATCCTATTGTATTTGGCTCGCAGATGATCGTCCAGAGCTGTTTGTTTCATTATTGGGAAGACTTCTTCCTATTCAAGCAAGGATCGAAACTCACAATCAAGGTAACGTCAATATTCAACAGTTGAATATAAACATGCCTTTATCGGAAATGGTTTCGACATTCGAACAGCGTATCATGTCCGCGTATACTCCGGCAGCATTAGCAGCGCCGACAGATATGGAACCGTATATTGAACATGAAGATACGGAAGATGATGCCCCGTGAATTTTAATGCCTACCTAGTCGCAAGCCTTGATGCTATAATGCGCAACGGAATGATGCTTGCAGGCACCATCCCGTCACTTGACCCCGAAAGCTATCAGGAGCTCTCGATGCCCAATGGTTGTAATAGCCCAATTAAGTTGTTGCCCCCAGCAAAATTCTTACGTGAACGATTTGATTATGATCCTGATACTGGGATTGTTAGGTGGAAGAAAAGACCACGAAAACATTTTCTCACGTTAAATCATTGGGCAGCATGGAATGGTCATCACGCAGGGACACGAGTCGGTGTTCTTTGTGATGGATATTTTCATGTCAAACTGAAATATGATGAAAAACCTATAATCTATAAACTTCATCGTATTATTTGGAAGATGATGACAGGTAGAGAACCACCGGCATCTATTGATCATATAGATAGCAATCGAACCAATAATCGTTGGTTTAATTTGCGGGAAGCGACACCTTCTCAACAAAAGTGGAATTCTAGACACAAAGGTATTCAGTTTTGTAATGGAAATTGGAACGCAAGAATTAGTAGGAATGGTGTTCGTCAATACCTCGGACATTTCAATACTCCTGAAGAAGCTTTCGCCGCCTATCAAGCCGCTGCTCGTAAACTTTCCGGTGGGTTTTATGATGCTTGAGCGCAGTCCAGCTTTTCCTTGGCCCCCCGATTACCGCCATGAGATGCTGGAACGACAGCGTCGCGCCGCGATCATGTTCGAGAGTCCCGAGACGCTCATCGGTGGTATGGAATACTACAAGACGAACCCCGTCAAGTTCATCGAACACTGGTGCTACACCTTTGACCCACGAAACGCGGGCACTGACAAACCGACGAAAATTCCTTTTATTCTTTTCCCACGTCAGCGCGAGTTCGTCGAATTCTTGCATCGTTGCCTGCGTAACGAGACTCATGGGCTCATCGAGAAATCTCGCGACATGGGAGCGACGTGGCTCGCAGTCAGTTTTTCTGTTTGGTTATTCCTGTTTCATAAAGATGCCACCGTTGGCTGGGGCAGTCGTAAAGCCGCCAACGTCGATCACATCGGTGACATGAGTTCTATTTTCGAGAAAATACGCTGGCAGTTGCGCTGTATCCCCCCGATATTCTGGCCCAAGGGATTCAAGCCAGATGAGAACATGAGCTACATGAAGATCATTTGCAATGGAGGCGCGGCCAGCATCACTGGAGAATCGGGCGATGACATCGGTCGCGGAGGTCGTACTCTCATTTATTTTAAGGATGAGAGTGCACACTACGAACATCCTGAGCTCATTGAAGCTGCGCTGGGGGATACGACCCGAGTACAGATTGACATCAGCAGCGTTAATGGACTCGGAAATGTTTTTCATCGCAAACGTGAAGCCGGGATCGAATGGTCGCCCGGTACTGAAGTTCAAAAGGGCAAGACGAATGTCCTCGTAATGGACTGGATGGACCATCCCGAGAAAACTCGTTCATGGTACGATGTTCGTGAAGCGAAGGCGATTGAAGAAGGTCTCCTGCACATATTCCGGCAAGAAGTAGATCGCAACTATGCGGCCTCTGTCGAAGGTGTTGTAATTCCCGCCGAGTGGGTGCAGTCCGCCATTGATGCACATCTCAAACTAGAATTCACGGAGCATGAGAACGATGACTGCTACGCGGGACTGGACGTTGCCGACGGCGGCGGCGACCGTAATGCACTGGCAATACGCGAGGGTGCCGTTCTCCGATACTGCGAGCAGTGGGGTGAAAGAGACACCGGCGTCACCACTCGCAGGGCTGTCGACAGTGTTGCAGCCTACGCCCGCAAGCGACGAAGAGCCAAGCTCCAGTACGACAGTGTCGGGGTCGGTGCCGGAGTGAAGGCCGAGAGTAATCGTCTCAATGACGACAAGCTGATGCCGCAGTACGTAGAGTTATTTTCCTGGAATGCCGGAGCGCAAGTATTAGAACCTGATGATCGCGTCGTAGAAGATGATGAAGAGAGTCCGTTGAACAAGGATTTCTACGCCAACTTGAAAGCTCAGGCATGGTGGCAGCTTCGCCTTCGCTTCGAGCGCACTCATCGCGCGGTCGTAGACGGCGTGAAGTATGACCAGGACACATTGATCTCGCTTCCTTCTTCATTGTCGCAATTGCGCACGCTGCAAAAAGAATTATCCCAGCCCACCATGTCCAAGGGGACACGGATGAAACTGGTGATCGACAAGATGCCCGAGGGCACAAGAAGTCCGAATCTCGCCGATGCGCTGGTGATGGCGTACTGGCCCGTTGATCTTAATTCCTACGACCTGAGCATGAGCTGGGTTTAGTGGAAAAATCCACTGCTTTCATATTCGTGCTCGTGAATATCATCCTCGCACTATTTCTCATCATGTCGTGCGGGCTGGCGCATGCTCACTCGTGGTATCCGACTCATTGCTGCAACGAAGGTGACTGCAAGCCTGTGCCGTGTGATGAGCTTGTGATTAAGGATACTCGGGTTTATTGGCATGGTCTCAGCACTGCGGCCTATATCATCAAGCCAAGTCCCGATGGCTTGTGCCATGTATGCAATGACACGCAGCGTTTGCGTTGTGTCTTTAAACCAGATGAGAATGTATGAGCATGGGCTCGCTACACAAATTCAGGCAGTTCGTAGGCGACAGCCTCACGAACCTCGTCAATGGTCTCGGTACGATCAAGGATCCATATTCTTATACCCGCTATAACTATAATCTTCTTGATCGTACGCAACTGGAAGCGGCCTATAGAAGCGACTGGCTGGCCAGGACCATTGTCGATGCGCCCGCGGAAGATGCGACACGCGAGTGGCGCGATTGGCAGACCGACCAAGCTAAGATCGAGAAACTCGAGAATGCCGAAAAGCAGTTCGATCTCCAGCGCAAGCTCAAGCGCGCCTTGATACTGGCGCGATTGTTCGGCGGCTCGGCAATCGTAATGGGCGTGAATCAGGGTCGTGCTGAAGAGCCATTGGAAATAGACCGTGTCAAGGCAGATTCACTGCGCTTCATCGAGGTGTTCCACCAGTTTGAACTTACCCCCGGTCAATTGATCAGGGACATTGAAAGCCCGTGGTTTAACAAGCCGGAACACTATCGTCTCGGTACTGAAATTTCTAACGTCAATAAAAAAGATATAACGCCGGGGGTGCTCATTCATCCTAGCCGGGTGATCGCGCTCACGGGTCACGATATTCCAGATCTGCGCGCGGCAGGCATGGCAGTATGGGGTGATTCAGTCTTGCAGGTAGTAGACGATGCGATCAAGGCGACCGGGACCGTGGTGGGTGGGATTGCAGCCATGATCGGCGACAGCAAGATGGATGTGATCAAGATACCGGGATTAAGTAAACATTTGGCAGATGAAGAGCTCAGCAACAAGATGATCGAGCGCTTCATGGTGGCGAACCAGATGAAGTCGAGCGTGAATACGCTGTTGCTCGATGAAAAAGAATCCTGGGAGCGCATCCAGACATCCTTCGGCAGTCTCCCTCAGTTGATGGAACAGTTCATCACCGTCGCGGCGGGCGCGGCGCGCATTCCTGTTACCAGACTCATCGGTTCATCCAAGGGCACTGGCAGTGGACTGGGCACGACAGGCGGTGAAACCGATATAAGAAACTACTATGATGATATCTCGAGTATGCAGCGCAATGAATTATCCCCGATACTCACTCCACTGGATGAAGTATTCATTCGCTCGGTGCTGGGCACCGAGGACGACAGCATCTACTATGAATGGTCGCCGCTGTGGCAATTGACCGAAACCGAAAAAGCCGACATCGCCAACAAGAAGGCCGTGACTACCCAAGCCGACGTGAGCATGGCTCTTATTAATCCGGACGTCCTCAGGGAGGTTCGGATTAATCAGCTCATAGAAGATGCGACTTATCCCGGCATTGAAGATGCGATAGACGAGTTCGGTTCCGAGCCTGAAGAACCGACCGAGCCGACGCCTGAGGACATGCAGGCGCACATCGGCATGATGCAGCAGTCCGCGGGCAAGCTCAAGCAGCTCAGTCAGTTCGCGCAGGAAGAACCATCGCCCTTCTCATATACCGACGCGCTCGACCATAAATTCGGAGACAACCTCGATGACGAATATGTCAGCGACACAGTTCGCAAGCTCCCTTCAGGCAAGTATCGTCTCGTCAGTGGCGAAGGCAAGAACCTCGGGACCTTCGATACTCGAGAAGAAGCCGAGAAGCACGAGCGAGAGGTCCAGTACTTCAAGCATCGCGACAATAAATGACCTTCCCTTCATACGCTTTTCGTGGCCGCACTATCTGGCCACGGACCACCCAAGGGAGTAGACGACATGTCTATCCTCATCAGTTTTCTCAGTCTATTGCTCTACATCGCGGTAGTTATTCTGATCGCCTTCGCTATTCGCTGGCTGATTGTTGGCTTCATGGGCTGGAGTCTTGATGCCGACGTTGAAAAATGGGGACGCATCGTCGTAGGGTTGCTTTGTATCATCGCTATCGTGATCTGGCTTGCGGGCATATTAGGAGCAGGCCCCGGCCTGCCGTTGTTTTGGGCCATCAGGTAAGCGAGAATCACGGGTTGACCCGCTTCCGCCCTACCCCCCGCCCCCGCCAAGTATTTGCAAAGGATGCTAAAAATAATTATGGCAGATGTTGCCCATGTACAGTAAAATTGCCATGCGGGATCTAGACCCGTGAGACTACCGAAGGAGACTACTTTGAGAAAAATACTTTTGGCGACTACGGCCTTACTTGCGTTAGTGGCGGGGACGCCCGCCAGTGCTGATGTTATCCTAGACCGTCATCTGAGTGGTACGGGCGACAATGTGATCTTCAACTCTGTGAGTGGCGATCTTGCAACCGCACTTCTCAACGGTCAGCATGCCAATGTCGTTCAGTTCCGCGACCTGACCGGCAGCACAACGTTCTCGGCGTCTGCCAACGGCAACGACATCAAGCTCACCGGCTCGAACAATATTTTTATCCAGGTGTTCGATCCGACTGATACTTTCTTCGTCGGTACCACGACACAGGTGTTTTCTCTGAAAGGGACCGGTGACGTGACTGCGTTCGTGCGCGCCGTCGATGCATTCGGTAACGAAGAGCTACTTACTTTTGCTCTTGGTGCTATCAGCCCAACCGCACAATCCGGGTTCACGTTCAACGCCACTAATGGCGAGATCATGACCTCGCTGCGACTGCTTGATCTCAATGGCAACATCAATGATTTCGAGCACTACCGTATTGATGTCGCCGCGATCCCAGTAGCGGTGCCCGGTCCTATTGCCGGTGCACTCGGTATCCCCGGTCTGATCACAGCTTGCCTTGGCATGTTGGGACTAGGCCGTTGGCGTCGTAATCGTTTGGAAGCCTGAAGGAGAAAGTGAAATGAAGAAACTACTCTTAGCTACTACCGCGTTGCTCGCCATGACAATGGCAAGCAATGCAGCGATGATCGACATCGGTACCAATCCGACATCGGCCACCGGTAATTTTTCCTTTTCACCCGGTTCTGGAAGTTTTGAGGATCAGGCGGTTTTTCACCTGACCCAATCCAGCACATTTACAATTGCGAATGCGACAAATACGTTTGCCGCACCGCCTGATGCCATCGTCAATTGGCAGGCGTCGATCTGGAGCGCGGGCCTCGATCAGGTCGTCAATAACGGCGACGATCAGTTGCTGTTCGGGCCGCAAAGCGCGGGCACCTGCTTCTTGGTGCCGAATTGCCAGCAGGTCGGCGGCTCGGGCACCATTGTCGGCTCCGGGACATTCTATGCCGAGTTTACCGGCATCGGCTCCGGCACGTCGGGCTATAGCGGCAACATTTCTACCTTCGCCGCCCCGGTCCCCGGTCCAACGGCTGGCAGCTTCACCATTGCCAGCATCATTGGACTGTTCAAGTAAAATTTGAGAAGATGGTGGTGCCGAATGTTTCATCGTCACCACCATTACTCTGAGCCGTTGCGCGATGACTATTGTATCACGCACTGCGAACGTTGCAATTTGACGTGGCTGTCGCGTCGTTAATGCAGATTAAAATTCCCCGTCGATTGGTTAAAGCCGGTGATGCGTTCAGTGACTGGGGCAATGTTCTGGTTGCGGGCAAGCTGCGTCGTTTAGATATTCTTCTTGCTGTCGGGTTTATCGCGGCCGTGATCTATGGCTGGTATGACGGTGGCCCTTGGTATGCACTGCTCAATGGTTTGATGTTCATCATGGGTGCTATGATAGGACTCTGGTTCTTCTAAATGCATGGAATGCTTTGCCGGTGTGGTCCGCGCCACACGACAAGGCAGAAGATTGTCTTAGATGCCACCGCCCTTCCAAGGGCGGGGGTGTCCGACCCAACCGGCACCTTGCCGATCCAGAAAAAATTCAATAAAGAATTCTATTTGCGCTGGACACGTATTCGTAAACTCATCCCAAGTGCGGTGAGTTTACGAACAGATGCCGTGAATAATATTCAACACGCCGTCATCACCGGGCTCGATCCGGTCAAGGCGTTTCAGGCATGGCTCGATGAATCCCTGCGCCAGTTCGTCCTTGGCATCAACGGCTCATGGACGTTGCCCTATGTGCGCGCGGCTGGTGATCTGGCACGGGCCAAGGCGAATGACACTGCACCCCCGGTTATTGCGCCGATAGACCGTGTGCCGCTCCTGCAATCGCTTGCGATCATCGAACTACAGGGAATCCTGGAAGCGACGTCACAACATTCAGTTCGCGCATTTGCGAACGGGGTATTGCTCCGGCAATCTTCAAGCAAGATTGCCCGAACAATACAAGACATTATCGACGACATCGGCAAGCATCGCAGCGGGTTGCTCACGTCATTCATCACAGTTCGCACTTACAGCGCCGCAACGCTGGACTCGTTTCGTGCCGCGCGCATTGCCTCCGTGAGCACGATAGCGGAGCGCGCGGGGGTGGTGTCTCCTCCTTCCACCACTCTCGTGCGTGACGCACCTAAGAAGAAAAAGCCTCGATCAAAAAAGAATTTGATCGAGGTCATCACCGCCAATGACGACAGAGTCTGCTCGCTATGCGAAGACATAAGCGACGAAGGTCCCTACACGCTGGACGAAGCCGATGGTCTTATTCCGGCTCATCCGAATGCAGTGCTAGAGGGAACGACCATCGCTTCCTACGGTACGATGCACGAGATGGTACGTTCCAGATTTAGAGGTCCGGCCATACGACTTAGGACAAGTGCCAAAGAACTCACCATCGGGCCTAATCATCCGATGTTGACCATGCGTGGATTTGTCAAGGCGTGTGATCTTCATAAAGGAGATCAATTGCTGTATGACCTTCGGACTGAATGTAATTCTACGAGTACTGGGAGTAACTATAACTTCAAACAAATGCCAATGGTTGAGAATGTATTTACGACGCTTGCGCTTGTATGTGGCAGTCACAATCTTGCCTCCACTCCCCATTACAATTTCCATGGCGACATTGGTTCCTGCTATGGTGAAATCAATGTTGTACACCCCACATGCGACTTGTTGCCGATATTCGATCCGCTTGGTATCGAGCAATTTAGCGAATTCAACTTCCCTATATCCGATATGAGTTTGCAGTTGCTCACGTCGTTTGGATCTAAGCAATCTAACCTTGAGACTATCGTGTTGTCCTCTTCGTTTGGCGTGAGCAGCAGCGATTTGAGCAGCGCGCTTAGTACGCGACATCCGTTGCCATTTGATGATTTCTTGTTCGGATTGAGTTCGCAAAGAGATACCAGAGTTCTTCAATATGCTTGTGATAATCCTACGACTAGAGTTGAAGCGTTTAGCCAAGCTGAGAACA
>Ga0105242_10002607_pt1 | contig 14137 bp, 13 predicted proteins | sample KBSM24metaG_FD_81521 | JGI IMG/M metagenome (GOLD analysis project Ga0105242, IMG submission 81521) | Miscanthus rhizosphere microbial communities from Kellogg Biological Station, Michigan, USA - KBS M2-4 metaG | ecosystem: Host-associated > Plants > Roots > Rhizosphere > Soil | place...
GCTGTTCTGGCTCGCGCTTCCGGACAACGCCGATTCGCGATTCCTGCTGCCCGCTGTCACTGTCGCCTCGGTGCTCCCGGCCTTTGCCTTCAGCGCGAACCGCCGATGGAACGGGTTCCTTCACGCGGCCTACATCCTCGCGGCGGCCTGGCTGATTGTCGGCGTCCAGCGCCAGATACCAGCGACGCTGCCCTGGTTCATGGGCGATTGGCTCGCGCTGGATGGGATCGTCGCCCCCGATTCCCTTGGGGTCTTCGCCGCCGGCGTGGCCGCGACCCTGTGCATCGCATTGATCGCGGCGCGCCTGCGGCTGTCCTCCTGGTGGATGACGGCGGCGGTTTGCGCCGGCGCGGTCGGCCTGACCGTCGGCTGGCTGCTGCCCAAACCCGCCGATAGTCTCGCGTTGCTCTCCCTGTCGCCGACTTACGTCCGGGCAGGGATGATCACCGGCTGGGAATGGACCTCCGCTCACGTCAGCGACTCGGTCGTCGCGAATACCGGGAACAACGTGCCCTATCCGCTCTTTGGCGAACATCTGACGAATCGAGTCGAGTACATCAACATCGATCGCCATACGAATTGGCGCTTTCACGACTACGCCCGAACCAGAACCCGCAATCTCCTGGCGGAGCATCCGTTCGCCCGGCCGTCCGGACAACTCATGCCGCTGGTTCAAGGCACAACCGCTCAAGCGTCACGGCCGCGATTCGAACGGTGGGAAGGCGACCGCGACGCCTGGGTCGCCAACCTTCGAGTGGCTGGGGTCACGCACCTGTTCGTGACCGTCCTCTCCGCTTATGAACTTGGCTTCTCCTGGCACAATGAGGGAGGATTCCCTATCGAGGACGCGTGGGCCCGGGACGATCCCGCGCAATTCCGGCTGCTCTACGAAAACGGCCAGGTGAGGCTGTATTCCGTCGCTCAGCCGTAGGATTGATCTTGATAAAGTCCTTATCGACGAATGGTACCTTACGGCCATCGTCGCTGATGGCCGCAGCCCCGTCCATTTCTGTCGTTATTCCTGCGTACTGCGAGGCCGAAAACATCCTCGCCACACTCGAGAACGTCACGACCGCTCTTGCGCAGCTCGATCTCGTCAACGAAGTGCTGGTCATCGATGACGGCAGCAGCGATGGCACCGGGGCGCTGGTCCTGAACAACCTGTCTCGGTTTCCGAACGTGCGCCTGCTGACGAACGACAGGAATCGCGGGTTCGGCTGGTCCTACCGGCGCGGCGTCGAGGCAGCGTCACACGACTACATCGTCATGGTCCACGGCGACAACGCGTGGGGTTCCGATACCCTCCGCGACCTTTTCAGCGAGACCGGTAAGGCCGACGTCATCGTCGGGTATACGCGCGACATGTGGCGATCGCGAACGTGGCAGCGGACGGTCCTGTCCAAGACGTTCACGTTTCTCGTCAACGTGATCACCTGGCGGTGGTTGACGTACTACAACGGTCTCCAGATTCATCGCGCGCCGGTGCTCAAGAGCCTGCGCATCGAGTCGCATGGATACGGCTTTCAGGCGGAAGTGCTCGTGAAGGCGCTCCGGTTGTCGACGACGTACCGCGAGGTGCCGATGGATCTGATCGAACGCGTCCACGGCGAGAGCCAGGCGTTCCGCATGAAGAATTTCGTGGACGTCGCCAAAACGCTCTGGCTGCTCGTGGCCTTACCGTGGACGCCCATCACGCGCGACGCGAGGGTTGCGAGCCGATGATCACTGGGGCCGCCGTCCCTTCCCGCACAGCCCGCAAAATCCTTTCCCTCGAGGGCCTGTCCGCGCTCCGCGCCGAACACCCCGGCCAGCGGATCGTGCTGTGCCATGGCGCGTTCGATCTGGTGCACATCGGTCACCTGATTCACTTCGAGGAAGCGAAGGCGCTTGGCGACATCCTCGTGGTCACTATCACGGCCGACAAGCACATCACCAAGAAACGGTCGGTGTCGTTCAGCCAGGAGTACCGCCTGCGCCAGCTGGCCGCGCTCGAAATCATCGACTACGTGGCCATCATCGACGAGCCGTCGGCGGTGACGCCCATCGAATGGCTGCGGCCGGACGTGTACGTGAAGGGGTCCGAGTACGCCAACCTGGTGCTCGACAAGACCGCGAACATCTTCCGCGAAAAGGCGCTGATCGAACACCACGGCGGCCGCATGCACTTCACGAACGGCGCCACGTTCTCTTCGACCAAACTCTCGCATTTTCTCCTCGCTGCCCCGGAGGCCTCTCAGGCGGATCCACTGCTGTCGAACGATCGCGTCCTGTTCCGCGATTTGTCCGGACTCGGTTTCACGCTGGACCAGTTGAAAGGTTTCCTCACCGCCGCCGCGCGCCTTCGCGTCTGCATCATCGGCGAAACGATCATCGACGAGTGGGTCGACGTCACGCTGACCAACCTGTCGCAGAAGTCGCGCTGCGTCGCCGGGCTCGAAGTCGCCCGGGCTCGCCAGGTCGGCGGCGCGGGCGCGGTCGCGCTCCATCTCGCCAGCTTCGTGAGCCAGATCGATTGCTATACCAACGGCCTCACCGATGCGATGCCGTCCAACGTGACGATCAAGAATCTGGCAGACTCGCTGGTCGTGAAGACGCGGTTCGTGGACCGCGACACGGGCTACCGCCTGTTCGAATCCAAGAGCCCCGACCTGGGAGAAGTGCGTCACGCGGACGTGCCGGATTTCGACGACTACGACGTCGTGCTGATCGCCGACTTCGGTCACGGATTGATTGATCCGCGTGTGGTCAACGCCAAGACCAGGGCGCGGCAGCGCGCGTTTGTCGCGGCCATGGCGCAGGTCAACTCGACGAACTACGGCTACAACCTGCCGACGAAGTTCGCGGGTCTCGACTACTGCAGCGTGAACCGGACGGAGGCCGAACTGTGCCTTCGCGAGCGCGGGCTGCCGCTCCCAGAACTGCTGGAGAAAATCGCGGAGTTGTTGAAGGTGCCGGGGCTTTCGGTCACCGACGGTGAGCACGGCGCCATGGTCATGACACGAAACGGTGTCTTCCAGATTCCGACGGTCAGCACCAGCGTCGTCGACACGATTGGATGCGGCGACGCCTTCTTCGCGCTCAGCAGCCTCGCCGCGGGCCTCGGTTGCCCGTCCGGCGTCGTCGCTCTGGCCGGAAGCATCGGCGCCGCCGCGGTGGCGCAGCGTCGCGGGAACGAACGGCCGACCTCCGATCAGGAATTTCTCACCATTGGCAAGATTGTCATCTGACGTCGAGGCGTGGACCGGCTACCTGACCGAGGCGTCGGCCGGCCTCAACCGGTTGGCCGTCACGTCGCTGACCGGCGAGATGCTGCCGGTAGCAGACGGATTTGCCCGCTGGGTCGCCATCACGCGCGATGTTCAAGTCGGCGGACAGCACATCTACTTCATCGGCAACGGCGCGAGCGCGATGATGGCGAGCCATTTTGCCGCCGACGCGTGCAAGAACGCCGGATTGAGCGCGATGGCGTTCAACGATGCGGCCCTGCTGACCGCGACGGCCAACGACGTCGCCTTCGAGGAGGTCTTCGCGCTGCCGCTCCGTCGTGTCGCGCGGCCCGGAGATCTGCTGACGGCCATCAGCAGTTCCGGGAACTCGCCGAATATCCTCCGAGCGCTCGACGCCGCGCGATCGATGTCGATGACAACCGTCACGCTGACAGGCATGAGCGCCGACAACGGTGCACGCACCAAGGGCGATCTGAATTTCTACGTGCCCTTGTCGCGCTACGGCTGGGTGGAGTGCGCCCATCAACTCGTCCTGCACTACTGGCTGGACCAGTACTTGAACCTTCACGGCAACGGAGCCATTTGACGTGCACGTGCTCGTGACAGGCGGTTGCGGCTACGTCGGAACCAAGCTGACCCAGGCGCTCTTGAACAGGCCGGACTATCGCGTGACGGTGCTCGACGCGATGTGGTTCGGGAACTTCCTGGCTCCCGATCCGCGCTTGACGATTCTCGAGCGCGACATGCGGCAGATCGACGATGTCGCCCTCTCCGGGTTCGACACCATCTTCCATCTCGCCAACATCGCCAACGATCCCGCGGTCGAACTCAACCCGTACGCCTCGTGGGACGTCAACGTCCTGGCGACGATGCGTCTTGCGGATCGCGCGGCGCGCCAGGGCGTGAAGCAGCTGGTCTTTGCCTCCTCGGGCAGCGTGTACGGCGTGGCCTCCGAACCGCGCGTCACCGAGGACACCGTTCTCTGTCCGATCTCGGAATACAACAAGACCAAGATGGTGGCGGAGCGCGTGCTCCTCAGCTATGCCGGATCGATGGTGACGACCATCATCAGGCCGGCGACCGTGTGCGGACCGTCGCCGCGCATGCGGCTGGACCTGACCGTCAACCTGCTGACGATGCAGGCGCTCACGAAAGGCGCGATGACGGTTCTCGGCGGCAGCCAGGTTCGTCCCAACATTCACATCGACGACCTGGTTGAGGTCTATCTCTTCGCGCTCGACCGGCGGCTCGCCGGCGTCTACAATGCCGGCTTCGAGAACCTGTCGGTGCTGGAGATCGCGCAGCGGATCGCCGCGCGAATCCCGGCGGAGATTCAGATTCTGCCCTCGAACGATCCGCGATCGTATCGTCAGTGCTCCGATCGGCTGCTGGCGACCGGCTTTGCGCCAACGCGGAACGTGGCGGCCGCGATTGACGAACTTGCCGCGCGCTATGCCGACGGCACGCTGCGCGACGATCCGTCCTTCCACAACGTCAGCTGGATGAAACAGCACAACCTGTCCTGAGGTCGCGTGAACACGAATATCCTGGTCCTGGGCGGCGGAGTCGCCGGCTCGTCGATGGCGTATTACCTGTCGGAAAAGGGATACAACGTCACGGTCATCGAGAAACACAGTCGCGTCGGCGGTCTCGCGCGCACCTGCTATTACAGCGGTCATCCGTATGAATTCGGCCCGCACATCTGGTTCTGGCCGGGCGGCGAAGCGGACCCCATCAACAACACGATCGTCAAGCTCACCAACGGCGAACTGTTCCACATCGATCGCCGGCTGTTCACCTATGTCGAGGCCGACGGGCGGAAGTATCGATATCCGGTGCACTACGAGGACATCGACCAGATGCCGGACCGCGAGACGATCCACGCCGAGGTCCGGCGTCATCGCAACGATCAGCTGAAGCTCATCGAACGCGAACTGCCGGAACTCGGCCAGTGCAAGTTCGCCGACTACTTCGGCGCCGCGCTCGGACCTACGCTGTACCAGAAGTTCATGGCGAACTACACGTGGAAGATGTGGAACATTCCGGGCGATCGCCTCGAGACGTCCATGGTCTGGGCCGATCGCTTCCGGCACGCCTACACGAGAAGCGATGCGGCCGCGCCGCGCGGGCTCAGCGGCTACGATCCCCTGAAGTTCGAAGACCACACGCTCGGCAAGGGGATCGCGTTCCAGGTCTACCCCACTCACGGCTGGAACGCCGTCTGGGGCGCGATGGTCGCGAAGTCGACGGTGGTCCGCGATCGGATCGTCGGCATCCAGGACGAGCATCACAAGCCGTACGTCCTCACGGCGAGCGGCGAGCGCTACTATTTCGCCGACTACCACACGGTGTTCTGCTCCATCGACATCGATGAGCTGTGGGGCGAGAACACGCTGCCCTACACCGGGCGCATGATGATTCCGCTGCTGATACCCGGACTCAAGTCCGCGTTTCCAGAGGGCGCCGAATCGCTGCACTATTCGTCGTGCGAATTTCAGACGCGTGTGACCGAGATGAAGGTGATCACGCGCCACGACAGTCCCGACACGCTGATTCTGATCGAAGTGCCGGTGCTCCCCGGCTCGTCGCAGTCGTTTCCCCGGAACGCGATCGACCACGCGCTTGAAAACAATCTGTTCGCCGAAAAGGCGTACCCGCAACAATCGGAACAGGGATTCGCGATCTACCAGTCCTACGTGGATCGCGGCGCCAAGATCCCGAACCTTCGCTACGTCGGACGTCACGCGGAATTCAAGTACTGGGGGATGCCGGAAACGGTGAACGCCGCGTATCAGAAATCGCTGGCGTACGAGCCGGTGTGACGCCTCTCATCCTCGCGTCGACCACGTCGCACAAGCGCGAGGCACTTCCAGTCACGCTGGAGGCCTTTGCACGCCTCGGCCTGCGCGACCTCGATCTCAATCTCCATCATTTGCTCGAACGCGGGGAGGCGGTGGAAACGGTGGCCGGTCTCACGGCCCGGCATGGCCAGCGTATCTGGGTGGTCTCCGGCGGCTGGTGCGACTTCTTCCACGGCTCGCCTGAGATCGAGGACACGTTTCTTTCAGTGGACCGGCAGGTCCATATCGCCAATCATCTCGACGCGCCCATGATCCGCCTGTTCTTCGGACGGCTGCCGGCTGTCGCCTTCGACTCAGCGCACGCGTCCACCGTCGTCGCGAATCTGAAGCGTCTGTCCGACCGGCATCCGAACTCGACGTTCGTGTTCGAGAACCACGACGGCGCGTCGCTCGTGCCGCAGATCTGCCGCGACGTGCTTGCCGCCGTCGATCGGCCGAACATCCGCATGAACTTCGACCCGATCAACTTCGCGCGCGCAGGGGTCGATCCCATGCAGGCTCTCGACAGCGTGGAACCGTTCGTCGCCCACCTGCACCTCAAGGGTCTCGACGGCGGCGACTATTGTGAGTTTGGGATGGGTGACGTGGATCTCACGCCGATCCTGCGGCGGTTGTTCCAGAACGGCTACCGCGGCGATTTCACGGTCGAATACGAAGGACCGTTCGACGGCACGCTGCGGCTCTACCAGAGCGTCGAGCGGGCGCGAACGGTGACCGCGGATATTTTCGGGTGAGTTGTGGAAACGGAAGACGAAGCCCTGGTAGTGTCCGGCTTTAGCCCGACCTTCGCGGTCCGCCTAAAGGCGGACACTACTCATGGGAAAACCGCTTATCGCTTGATCGTTTTCACCGATTTCACGCTGAGCACGCCCTGGCCGATTCGATACTGTCCGCAGAACGGCATCAGCACGATGTTGGTCCGCTCTTTCGCGATGACGTTGCCGCTGTCGCGAAGATTGCCGGCGGCCGCATAGATGCCGACCGTCTCGCCGCACGCCGGCTGGTAGCCGAGCAGATGTCCCCAGCGCTGGTCGTACCACCAGTTGATCCCGATCTCGTCGGGCCGTCCCGACGCTTCGAGATCGCGGCCGTACCAGAACTGCACCGTCGCCGAGCAGTTCCACTCGCCCGAAATGTTCACGCACATGCCGAGCGTGTACTCCAGCGCGCCGCTGCCGAAGCCGACATCCGGCCAGCGATCGGGGCCGTCGCGCTTGTCGAAGTCCACGAGGATCGCGCTGTCGGTGAAATTGACGCTGGTAATGGCGGACGTCTCAGCCCAGCTCTTGAAGTCGGGCGGGTTGTCCCACACGTTCGCATTCTGGAGATTGAACAGCTGAACGGTGAAGGGAATGATGCTGGAGTACGGCGTCGTGATGCCGTTCGTCGGATCGCTGGCCTGCACGCGCCAGAAGTAGTTGCCGTTGCCCAGGTTGACGTTGTTGAAGGTCGTCGATGTCGTACCGCCTTGCTCCGCCTGCGTCTGCGCGGCCAGAACATTGCCGAACGACGACACATTCGACAGCTCGAACCGGTACACGATCTGCCCGGCCGGGCCCGTCTTCTGGACGTTGTTGACGGTGAGCGTCGGGAAGCCGCCGACGGTGGCGCCGTTCACCGGAGAAGCCGGCACGGGCGTGCTCAACACGACCTGCGCACCGACGGAGAACCCACGCACGGTGGAATAGGGACCGGTGGTGGCGCCGCTGGCGACGCGCGCGCGCCAGAAATAATTCTTGGCGGTCGGTCCCGGCAGCGTGTCGATCTTCAGCGACGTCTGTGTGGCGCCTGCGGCCACGCCATCCTTGGAGTAGACCTTCGTGGCAAACGCCGAGTCACTCGCGACCTCGAACGTGTAGGTGAGCGCCGTCGTGCCGGTCGACACCGCATTGTTAACCGTCAGCGTCAGCGGCTGCTCGGCAAACTTGAACTGCTGGTTGGCCGCCGGCGACACGGGCGTCGGCGCGGTCAGGGTCACCCCGGTCGTTGCATCAGTCACGGAAGCCGTCCCGCCAGAGGCAGTCGTGTCCGATGGACGTGTCGGGCTGTCTTTCGTACAGGCGGTCGTGACGGCGAGAAGCGCGAGCGCGCTCCAGATCCCAATTGACTTCAGCTTCATGTGCTCCTACCGCGCGTGAAAAGTTGTTGAACGACAGAAAAAAACGAACGAATCCGCGGAAGAGGCTGGGAGACCCGTCTGCGGTTGTGGGGACTAGAGAATAGGGTGTTTATGACTAGCTCGTCAAGCACTATCTGCCGCGTACATGCGGAGATCCAGCTATCGGCTCGAGATCGACAGCTCTGCAGAGGGGGTCTCGAGGATGTCGCGAATCACGTAGATGGGCTTGTTCTGGGACTCGTGGTAGGTCCGCACCTGCAACTCGGCCAGCAACCCGAGCGTGACCAGCTGGAACCCCGTGAAGATCAGGAGGATTCCGAGCAGCAACAACGGCATGTGCTGATCGAGCGATGCCACTTCGCGGAGGCGCTGAATGGCCAGCCCGCCGCTGATCACGGCGCCGGCGAGCCCCATCGCAATACCGATGAGCCCGAAAATCTGCAACGGCCTGGTCGAATAGCTCAAGAGAAACTTGACCGTGAGCAAATCGAGAATCACCCGGACCGTCCGCCCGATTCCGTACTTCGAGTGGCCGTACTTGCGCGCCCGATGATTGACGACCATCTCGCCGATGCTGGACGTCTGCTCGCTGGCGATCGCCGGCAGGAACCGGTGCATCTCGCCGTACAGCTTCATGTCCTTCACGATTTCCGCGCGAAAGACCTTCAGCGAGCACCCGTAGTCGTGCAGGTGGACGCCCGTCACCGCCGAGATCAGCGCGTTGGCCATCGTCGAGGGCATGCGGCGTGACACCAGCGCGTCCTTGCGGTCCTTGCGCCAGCCGCACACGATGTCGAATCCGCCTTCGAGTTGCCTGATCATGGCGGGAATGTCGTGCGGATCGTTCTGCAGATCGCCGTCGGACGTCACGATCAGCCGCCCGCGCGCGTGCGCGAACCCGGCGGCGAAGGCGGCTGTCTGGCCGAAGTTGCGGCGGAACCGAATCACGCGCAGGCGCGGATCGGTCGCCTGAAGTCTCGTGAGCGTAGCGAAGCTCTCGTCCGTGCTTCCATCGTCGATCACGACGATCTCGTACGACCGACCCCACGCCGTCAGCGTGTCGGTGAACTCGCGATGGAGCTCGACCAGCGACGGCGCCTCATTGCGGATCGGGATGACGACGGACAGATCAATCATTTATTCATCTGGTTATCTAGTCATCTGGTCATCTGGTTATTTTGATCCGGCTATTTCGATCCCAATTACCAGATAACCAATTGACCAGATAACCAAATACTACATCGTTCGGCGGCAGCTCAGGCGGCGCGTTTCCTGCTCCACAGCAGGTACGCGACGAATCCAACCGCCAGCACGCCGACGGCCGCCAACGAGATTGTCGTGCCGTTCTCGCGCATGTAGCTCATCGCGCGCTCGCCGTACTTCACCGCCAGGATGCCGAGAGCGAGATAGCGAAGGCCGCGGCCGATCGCGATCGCCGTCGCCAGCCGGGCGACGCTGATGCCCGCGACGCCGGCGAGGAGGATGAAGATCTTGAATGGGGCGGGCGGCGGCAGCAGGCACGGCACGAGCACGGCCATCACACCGTTTCGTTGAAGCGCCGCCATCGCATGCTCGATTTTCTCGCCGGTGAACCGTCTCCTGACGAGCGCTTCGCCGCCCTTGCGTCCGAGATAGTGCAGCGCGATGCAGCCGGCCACCGATCCGGCGACCGTCATCGCGACGTACCAGATCATCGCCGCGGGATGCCGCGTCACCGTGACGACGAGCAGCACATCGGTGATGCCCGGCAGCGGCAGAAACGACGAATCGAGAAACGCGACGAGGAACAGCCCGGGGCCGCCGAGCGCGAGGCCGAGCGCGCGGATCCTGGCGACAAATTCGCTCATAGAATAAAGGAGTGATTATACCGTTCCGCCGAAGGCTGCCAGTGGCGGTGGTGGCCTCGGCCGCGGTGTGCGGCGCGCTGGCGGCCTGGCACTATCACGCGCTGGGCCTCACGCTCAGTCACTACGACGCTCGAGGACACCTGATCGTCGCGCGCCGAATCTTCGACAGCATCACGCCGGGCTGGCAGCAGATTGGCGCGGTGTGGCTGCCGCTGCCCCATCTCCTGAACGCGCTGCCGGTTCAGATCGATCTCTTCTATCGCAGCGGCGCGTCCGCGGTCGCCATGTCGATCGCGGAGTACGCCGTCGCTGCCGGCGCCATCGCGTGGATCGTCGAGCGGCTGACCGGATCGGAGATGGCCGCGATCGCCGGCGCCGCGGTCTTCGCGCTGAACCCGAACGTGCTCTATCTGCAGTCCACGCCCATGACCGAGCCGCTGCTGCTGGCGACAACCACAGTGGCAGTTGCAATGATGATCGCGTGGTGCACGACAGAGACGGCAGACCTAAAGGTCTGCACTACAAACGCCACCATTGTCGCCTCTGACGAGAGTAGTGCAGGCCTTCAGGCCTGCCACGTAGGCTGGGCGTTCGCGCTGGCGTGTCTCACGAGATACGAAGCGTGGCCGGTCACGATCAGCGCGCTGATCGCCGCCGCGTGGGCACGCTGGCGGCGCGGACAATCACTGCCGGCGGCCCTTGGCGACGTCGGCGAGGTGGCCTTGTACCCCGCGATCGCCATTGCCGGCTTCGCCATCTTCAGCCGCGTCGTCGTGGGCGCCTGGTTTGTCAGCAGCGACTTCTTCGTCCCAGAGAACAAGGCGCTCGGCGATCCCTTCATGGCGGCCAGGGAGATCGGCTGGGGCGCGCGGATGCTGAGCGGTCCGGCTCTCGCGTGGATTGGCGGCGCGGGCGTGCTGTTGGCCGTCGCGATCGGTCTCTTCGTCCGCGAACGCGCCGACGGATTGAGTGTGCTCGCGCTGCTCGGGATGGCCGCGATCCCGTGGACCGCGTTCCTGAAGGGACACCCGTTTCGCATCCGCTACATGGTGCCGTTGATGGCGATCGAGGCGATCGGCGCGGGCATCGCGGCCGGTTTCCTGCCGGAGCGACGGGTGCGCGCCGCATGCGCCGTCGGTCTCCTCGCGCTCGTCGGCTATGAGTTGCGGCCGCTCGACGCATCGGCGCCCATGGTCCTCGAAGCCCAATGGGATCGCCCCAACCTGCCGCTGCGCGATCGGGTAACGGCGTGCATCCCGCAGCCGCTCGGAGGGAACAAGATCATGGCGAGCATGGGATCGCTCGGGCACTACATGCAGGAAGCGTCGCGATCGGGCCTCTCGATCCGCGACTTCCTGCACGAGGGCAACGGCGACATCTGGCTCGCCGCCCTCGAGCAGCCCCAGCCCTACGCCGCCTGGATGATGATCGAGGAGAAGGCCGAAGGCGGCGACATGCTCGCGCAACGCGCGCGCGAGCATCCGGACTTCCTGAAGGGGTACACGCGAGTCTGCGAAGGCGCGGGGTTGGCTCTCTATCAAAGAGCTGAGGGACCTTCTCGAAGGGCCCTAAGCCCTGAACGTTAAGCCCTGGTCCCTGAACGCGAAGCCCTAAGCCCTACTCCCGAAGCCTGGAGCCCTGAGCCCTGAGCCCTAAGCCCTGCGCCTTAGAACCTGACATTGATAGTGAACGTATATGTGAGCCCGCCGAGATCGATCTTGTTGCCGGCGAAGTCCTGATCCGCGGGAAGCGTGCCTTCCGCCCATTGATAACGCAGCTCGCCGCCGACGCCCCAGGACCCGACGGGCACGCGAACGCCGCCGAGAATCACGGGTCCGACCGCAGTGCCGCTGCCGGAGAAGCTTCCGTTGAAAATCGAATTGTCGGTCGCGAGGAACTGGCCCACTTCGCTGTAGTGGTAGTTGAAGATGCCGGCGCCGCCGCCGACGTACGGTTCGATCCCTCGATGGCCGAGCGGCAGCCAGCGCACGGTCGCCGTGAACGGCACGATCCGCAGCCTCAGATCCTGCTGGATTTCCGTTCCGTTCGAGTTGACGAAGTCGTTGTAGACCGTCGGAACGGTGCGCGCGTAATAGCCGACGCCGAGACCCGCGTCGAAATGATCGCCGAGCGCCGTGAGGTATTCACCGCCGAAGAAGAATCCGTTGAAATCAGAGACGTTGAACGCCAGGAAGTCGAGATCGTTGAGCAGCACGTCGTCCGGCGACCTGGAGTCGACCGACCTGGGACTGAAGCCGCCGATCGCGAAAGAAACCTGTTGTTGAGCTGATGCGGATGGTGCTCCCAGAAGACCCACGACCATGACGAAGGCCGCAATTGCTGACGTCGAACGAAGCATAGACGCGCTCCTTTGCACACGAACCTAGCAGGAGAAGTGCCAGCGGCGCTGCCCAAAACCGGGAGAAATCATTGTGGTGCGATCGTGGTTGTCTCTCGCGGGTATCAGATCGTCCGTTTGAGAGCACGCTCCTGACGAAACTTCACAATCACGTCCAGCATGGCGTCGTGAAGGTGTCCGTTGGTGGCCAGTACGTGCCCGCCGCGTGACGTGAACGGACCGCCAATCATGTTGGTGACCTGGCCACCGGCCTCGGCGACGATCAGCGCTCCGCCGGCGATGTCCCACGCTTTCAGGTCGCACTCCCAGAAGCCGTCGAGCCGGCCGGCGGCCACGTAACAGAGATCGATCGCCGCGGAGCCGAGGCGCCGCACCGCGCGGACCTGGCCGACGAAGGCGCCGAAGAGTCCCACGATCTCGTCGACGCGCGAGTGAACGTCGTACGGAAATCCCGTGACGAGCATCGCGTCGACCAGCCGATCCGCCGACGACACGCGCAGCGGCTTGCCGTTGAGAAACGCGCCGCCGCCGCGCTCCGCGGTGAACAGTTCCCTGCGAGTCGGATCGTAGACGGCCGCGACCTCGGCGACACCGTCGACTTCGAGCGCGAGCGACGAGCAGAAAATCGGCAGGCCGTGCGCGAAGTTCGTGGTCCCATCGATCGGATCGAAGACCCAGCACGGGCCTTCGGGCGCCACGACGGCGCCGCCCAACTCCTCCGCAAGAATCTGGTGGTCGGGAAAGCGCTCCGCGATCATCGCGCGGAACATGCGTTCGACCGCGACGTCGACCTCGGTCACGAGATCGATGGTGCCCTTCTTGTCGATCTGGAAGTCGCCGCCGAACCGCGTCATCTGCAGGTCGCCGGCCCGGACGACGGCCTCGACGGCCGTGGTGAGAAACAGGGGGTTGCGCGTCACTCAGGCGGGTTCCGCGCCGTCGGCCGGCTGCGCCCGCTTGACCATACGGACTTCCATGCCGCCCTCTGGCGCGCGCTGCAGCTGCACATCGTCCATGAAATTGCGGATCAGAAAAATGCCGCGTCCGCTGGACTTGAGGATGTTCTCGGGGTCGAGGCAGTCGGCGATGTCGTCCGGATCGAAGCCCTCGCCCTGGTCCCGCACGCGGATGGCGAGTTCGGGGACCGCGGCCTTGACCGCCGTCTCGAACTCCACGAACACGTGTTTGTTCGTGTCGCTGCGGTTGCCATGCTTGATCGCGTTGATGACCGATTCGCGGATGGCGACGCTCACCCAGTGGAGCGAATCCTCGTCGAGTCCGACGCTGCGCGCGAGGTGGTCGCTGACCACCTGGACAAAGTCCAGCATCTCGAACGCGCTTGTGAACTCGAGCCGGACGATGTGCTGACCGTTTACGCTCATGTGTGCGTCACGCGCATTCAATCAATACCCATCTCATCGGTGATGTCAAGGCACGGGACCATTTGACCAACGTCGCGTAAGATTCTACAGACATGTCCATGCTGACCGCTACGGTTGCGCCCGCCCGCCGTCTGCGCGGCCGCCTGACCGTCCCGGGTGACAAGTCGATCGCGCATCGTTATGCCTTGCTGGGTGCACTTGCCGATGGACGTTCGACCCTGACCCATTTCGCCCCCGGAGCCGACTGCCAGTCGACGCTCGCCTGCCTGCGCGCGCTCGGCGTGGACGTGGAGTCCGCCGATGATGGAACAGTTACTCTACTGGGACGAGGTTTCGGACAAC
>Ga0105242_10002608_pt1 | contig 14135 bp, 11 predicted proteins | sample KBSM24metaG_FD_81521 | JGI IMG/M metagenome (GOLD analysis project Ga0105242, IMG submission 81521) | Miscanthus rhizosphere microbial communities from Kellogg Biological Station, Michigan, USA - KBS M2-4 metaG | ecosystem: Host-associated > Plants > Roots > Rhizosphere > Soil | place...
CCTCGGCCGCGACCCCGTGGCCCGGCGCTTCGTGTTCGACGAGCTGATCGGCGAGCTGGCCGACCGCGGCACGACCGTCTTCCTCGCGACGCACGACCTCGCCGGGATCGAGTGCCTCGCGGACCGCGTCGGCATCGTCAGCGAAGAGCCGGACGCGCCGCCGGAGATGCGCGTGAACGAGCTGGCGTGGTTCCATTCGCGGCTCTACTCGCGCTGGACGCAGAGCGCATTCGACGAGCGCGTGGCGCGCTTCGGCATCGCCCGCAACGCGCGCATCGGCGAGTTGTCGAAGGGACAGAAGAAGCAGGTGACGCTCGCGCTGGCGCTGGCGATCTCGCCCGAGCTGCTCGTCCTCGACGACCCGACCCTCGGCCTCGACGTGGTCGCGCGCAAGTCGCTCTTCGAGGAAGTGATCGCCCACATGGCCGACTTCGGGATCACGGTGTTCATCACCACGCACGATCTCGCGCCGGTCGAGGCGGTCGCCGACCGGGTGGGCATCCTGCGCGACGGAAAGCTCGTGCTCGACGAAGAGACCGAGACGCTGAAGTCGCGCTTCCGCCGCATCCGTTTCGCCAGCCAGCCGGTCGCGCTCACGACCGCGAACCTCATCACCGCCACGGTGCGCAAGTGGGGCAGCGGAACGGAAGCGGTGATCAGCAACTATGACGACGTTGCCTTCGAGCGTTTCCGCGACGGCGCGCAGCTCAATGCCGACGTCTCCCCGATGTCGCTCGAAGAAATCTTCATCGCCGTCTCCGGCGAAGAGGGAGCCTGACCATGAGTCACACACTGGTGATCGCGAGCCGCGAGCTCCGCGAACGTTCGAGAGTCTTTCTGATGGCCTCAGCGATGGCCGTGCTGCCGTTCCTGGCGGCGCTCGTCCCGGCCGCGCGTCATGACCGCCCGCTGGCGATCGCCGGAATCGCCGGATTCCTCTCCGTCGCGCTGGCGCTCGGCGTCGCGGTCGCGCAGGGCACGTCGACCATCGCCGGCGATCTCGTCGAGCGAAGGATGTCGTTCTACTTCACGAAGCCGGTCTCACCGGCCGCGATCTGGTTCGGGAAAACGATTGCCGCGCTGGTGACGAGTCTCATCTGCTTCGCGATCGTCGCCGCGCCCGCGTTCCTGGCGACGGGCGATCAATGGCGCCAAACGCTCGGCGGGCCGCGCATGCTCGCGTTCCTCGGCATCGGCGTCGTGCTGATGTTCCTCTTCAGCCACGTGCTGAGCACGATCGTCCGCTCGCGCTCCGGTCTGATCGGAATCGATTTCGTGCTCGCTGCCGCGACCGTCGCGGCGGTGTACTTCATCGTCCGTCCGGTGCTGTTCGGTTCCCAGGGGATGGCGGCGATGCTGCTGGTCGCGATCGGAATCGCGTTCGTCGTCATTCTCGCCGCCGCGCCGGTGTGGCAGCTCGCGCGGGGACGCAGCGACATCCGCCGCAGCCATGCCGCGCTCTCGCGCGCTCTCTGGACCACGGTCGCCGCGGTGCTGCTCGTCGCGGGCGTGTACGTCGCGTGGCTCGTGCGCGTCAGTCCTTCGGATCTCGCGGAGATCTCGGACGTCGAACAGGCGCCGGCGGGAAGCGCGGTCTTCATCAGCGGCGTCGGATCGATGCGCGGCGACTACCAGTCATCGTTCCTCATCGACACGGCCAGCGGTCGCGCCACGCGCATCCAGGCGCCGGCGTGGTGGGGCGTGCGTTTCTCACAGGACGGGAAGGTCGCCGCGTGGCTGCAGCCGGTCTCGCTTCTGAGGCGCGTCGAGTTCGAGCTCTACACGAAGCGGCTCGATCAGCGGGACGCGCCGGTCGTGGCGACCGGCATTCGCAAAGGCGGGTTCGGAACGTTCGCACTCTCGCCGGACGGCACACGCGTGGCGGTCCTGAATGACTCGAATATCTCGGTCCACGAGCTGGCCACGCACCGCCTCCTCGCGGCCGCGTCTCGAGGCGATCGCGCGAACGCCTTCGCGATGTTCTTCCCGAACCGCGACGTCGTGCGGCTCTACCAGTCGCCGCGCAATTCGACGCGGGTCGAGATCTACGAGCTCGTCTCGGCGACGAAGTCGTTCACGAAGACCGGCTCGATCGAATCGCAGTCGACGTACAACGGCATCCGCGCGTCGCAGGACGGATCGCGGATTCTCCTCTCGCAGTCGGGCATCGTCGCCGACGCGAAGACGGGCGCGATCGTCGCGAAGCTGCCGATGGCGACGTCGAACCACTTCGCGACGGCCATGCTTCGCGACGGCACGATCGCCGTCGCCAAGCGGGTGGCCCCGAAGCGGACGAACCTGTCCGTGTTCGCCGCCGACGGAACACTGCTGCGCGAGATCGCGCTCCCGGCTCACTTCGTGTGGATCTCGGGAGAGACCGAGAGCGGCAAACTGATCGCGACCGGCTACGACCGGATCAGCAGCGGCCACGACGGACGCGGACGAAAGATGTTCGTGATCGATCCCGCGCGCGGCACCATCGACCGGACCATGAAGGATCTCAAAGGCCCGACCCCGAACTTCACCGACCCCCGCGCGAACCGCTTCCGCGAAGGCCAGCCTCTCGTCGCCGCAAACGCGGAGGGAAAGCTCGTCACCTGGAACGCGTCAACCGGTGCAGTCACGCCCTTCCCCTCTCCCCGCTAACGGGGAGAGGGCAGGGTGAGGGGCTACTGGGTGGAGCTCTTGCCCAGCGCCGAACGCGCGCTCTCGACGAGCGCGGTGAACGCGGCGGCGTCCTTCACGGCGATGTCGGCGAGCACTTTGCGGTCGAGCGTGTTGCCCGCCGCTTTCAGGCCGCTGATGAACTGTGAGTAGGACATGCCGTTGAGGCGGGCGGCGGCATTGATGCGGGCGATCCAGAGCTTCCGGAAATCACCCTTGCGATCCTTGCGGCCGGTAAACGCGGAGTTGAGCGCCTTGTCGACGGCCTGCTTCGCGATGCGGTGTCCGCGCGACTTCATCCCGTAAAAGCCCTTGGCGAGCTTCAGGATCTTTACGCGGCGATTCTTTCTCTTCGGACCTCGTTTGACTCTTGCCATGATCTCCTCGTTTCTTTCTTCGTGAGCGGACGGGCCAGGAGTAGTGATCGCCGCGTCGCGCTCGGTGAGAGCTCTTAGCTCTTAGCTGTTAGCTCTTAGGCCGCCCGCCCTCTGCTAAGAGCTAGGAGCTAAGAGCTAAGAGCTGCTACTTGTACGGCAGCATCCGCTTCACGGTCTTCGCGTTCGCGCTCGAGACTTCGACCTCGGCGGCCAGCTTCGACTTCCGGCCGGGCGATTTCTTGGTCAGGATGTGCGAGTGGAAGGCGTGATTGCGCTGCAATTTGCCGGTTCCGGTCTTCTTGAACCGCTTGGCGGCTCCACGATGTGTCTTCAGCTTAGGCATAACTTCCCCCTAAAGGCTTGGTGCGTAACCGGGTTGAGTCGCTGATCATTCCTGCTGGATGGCAGATCGCAGATGGCAGACGGCAGAAGAGCCGCCGCCCACGTTTTTCTTCTGCCATCTGCGATCTGCCATCCGCCGTTTACTTGGCCGGCGCAATCACGATCGTCATCCGGTTCCCCTGCACGTCGGGATGCGGGCTTTCGGCGGCGCCGAACTCCTTGATCTCGATCAGCAGGCGGTCGAGCACGGCCCTGCCGAGCTCCATGTGCGTCATCTCGCGGCCGCGGAAGCGGACGCTCGCCTTGACCTTGTCTCCGTGCTCGAGGAAGCGGATCACGTGGTTCTTCTTAAAGTCGAAGTCGTGCTCGTCGATGCGGGGGCGGAACTGCACCTCCTTCACCACGATCACTTTCTGCTTCTTCTTCGCCTCGCTCTGCTTCTTCTTCTGCTGGAAGATGAACTTTCCGTAGTCCATGATCTTGCAGACCGGCGGGGTGGCGCTGGCGGAGATCTCGACGAGGTCGAGATCCTTTTCGCGAGCCATCTCCTGCGCCTGTGCGATGGGAACGATTCCGACCTGTTTCCCTTCGGAATCGATCAGACGCACCTCGGCGGCGCGGATCATGTCGTTGATGCGGTTTTCGGGCTCGGCGGGTCTCGGGGCGAATCTTGGGTTACGGCGTGGTGGGAAAATACGAAGTTCCTCCTGTTGTTGGGTCGACCAATGTACGGACAAAGACCTTACAAAGTCAACGAGCGTGACGCCGCCAACTCCTTCGCCATCGCGATCAGCTCGTCCGCCGTCAGCGCCGGCTGATCGCCGCCGCTCCGCTTGCGGAGAGTGACCGTTCCGGCCGCGGCTTCCTTCTCACCGACGACGAGCATGAACGGGACCTTCTGGAGCTGCGCGTCGCGGATCTTCGCGCCGAGCTTCTCATTGCTGCGATCGACATCGACGCGGAGACCGGCCGCCTTCAGTTTCGCCGCCACGCCGTCCGCGTAGCCGGTGAACTTCTCTGAAAGCGGCAGGACGACCGCCTGCACCGGCGCGAGCCAGAACGGGAACGCGCCCGCGAAATGCTCGATGATGATCCCGATGAACCGCTCCAGCGACCCCAGTATTGCGCGGTGGATCATCACCGGGCGATGCTCGGCGCCGTCGGCCCCGATGTACGCGAGCTGAAACCGCTCCGGAAGCGTGTAGTCGAGCTGCACGGTCCCGAGCTGCCACGGGCGGCCGATGGCGTCGTGCACCTGGAACTCCAGCTTCGGTCCGTAGAACGCGCCCTCGCCGGGGTTGATGTGGTACTCCAGCCCGTTCTTCTTCAGCGCGTTCTCGAGCGCCGACTCGGCGTTATCCCACATCTCGTCCGTGCCGATGCGCTTCTCCGGGCGGGTGGAGAGGGCGATGCGGACGTCGGCGAAGCCGAACGTGTCGTAGATCTCTTTGATCAGGCGCAGCTCGCGGTCGATCTCCGGCTCGATCTGCTCCGGAGTGACGAACAGGTGCGCGTCGTCCTGCGCGAATGAGCGGACGCGCACCAGGCCGTGGGTCACGCCCGAGCGCTCGTAGCGATGCAGGCGCGCGAAGTCGGCCAGGCGAATCGGCAGATCGCGGTACGAGCGGCGTTCCATCGCGAAAATCTGCGTGTGGCCCGGACAGTTCATCGGCTTCACGCCGTATTCGCGATTCTCGATCTCCGAGAAGAACATGTTGTCGTGGTAGTTGTCGTAGTGTCCGGAGATCTTGAAGATCTCGGTGTCGAAGATCAGCGGCGTCACCACTTCGCTGTACTCGTCGCGCTGGTAGTACGCGCGCACGAACTCGATCAACTCGTTGTAGATCACCGCCCCCTTCGGCAGGAACATCGGCATCGACGGCGCGAAGTGGCTGAACATGAACAGCCCCAGCTCCTTGCCGAGCTTGCGATGATCGCGGGCCTTGGCCTGTTCGAGCTGTTTGAGGTGCGCCTCGAGCTGCTCCTTGTCCGCCCAGGCGGTGCCGTAGATGCGCTGCAGCATCGCGTTGCGCTCGTCGCCGCGCCAGTAGGCGCCGGCCACGGAGAGGAGCTTGAACGCGCCGAGGCGGCCGGTGGAGGGGACGTGGGGGCCGCGGCAGAGATCGAACCACTCGCCCTGGCGATAGACCGACAGCGTCTCGTTGCCGGGGATGTCCTTGATGATCTCGACTTTGTATTTCTCGCCGAGCTTGTCGAACATCGCAATGGCGTCGTCGCGGCTCCACTCCTCGCGCCGGATCGGGAGATCGCGTTTTACGATCGCCTCCATCTTCTCCTCGATGCGGCGCAGGTCTTCGTCGCTGAACGGGCGATCGGTCCCGAAGTCGTAGAAAAAGCCGTTCTCGATCACCGGTCCGATGGTGACCTGCGTTCCCGGAAACAGCTCCTGCACCGCCATCGCCATTAAGTGAGCGGTCGAGTGGCGGATGGTGTCGACGCCGGCGTCGGACGCCGGCGTCACGATCTCCACCTTCGCCCCATCGGGGACGGGCGCGTAGACGTCGACGACCTTGCCGTTCACCTTCCCGGCGACGGCATCCCTGGCCAGGCGTTTTCCGATCGATGCCGCGACGTCCGCCACGGTGGCGTTGTCGGGCACTTCTCGCATCGATCCATCGGGGAGCTGCACGTTCATGTTCGCCTCACAAAAAACAAAGACAGGGCCGGGGGGCCCTGTCTGGTGATCATTCGGTTCGGGATTTCAAACGGACGATCAGCGACAGGGCGACGAGCTCGTGCCCGTCGTTCGCGTCTGCTCGGTGGTCGTCGTCGTTCGAGACATAAAGAGGTCGCGGAGTATAACACGCGCACTCAGCGTAGGAATCCTCGCTATAGCGCCCGACCGCGGACGGACATACGATATGGGGCATCTCCCGACAGGAACATGCCCGAATGAGAGCCCGTGGTGCGCTTTGCAGCATCGTGCCGCCGCACATCCTGCGGAGCATTGCCGCGCGTGGGGACGCTGACGATCGCCGGCGCGCGATCGCCGCGCTCGAGATCTCGCTGCAGCCGCGCAGCGAGCGGCAGGCGCTGGTGATGATCGCCGGGCCGCTCATCCTTCCGCCGCTGCGCAAGCGACGCACCGTCTACGACGCGCATCACGGCCGCGATCTGCCGGGCGTGATCGTGCGCGGCGAAGGCGCGCCGCGCACGCGCGACGCGTCGGTGAATGAAGCGTACGAGGGCGCCGGCCGCACGTACGACTTCTACCGGCGGATCTACGGGCGGCGCTCGGTCGACGATCACGCGCTCCGCCTCGATGCCAGCGTGCACTTCGGCGACGGCTTCAACAACGCTCACTGGAACGGGCGGCAGATGATCTACGGCGACGGCGACGGGAAGTACTTTCGCCGTTTCACCACCGCGCTCGACGTGATCGCGCACGAACTGACGCACGGGGTCTCGCAGTACACGGCCGGCTTCGCGATGAGCGGACAGTCGGGCGCGCTCTCCGAGCATTTCTCCGACGTCTTCGGCATCCTGACCAAGCAGTACTGGTCGCGGCAAACCGCCGCGCGCGCGGACTGGCTGGTCGGTGCGAGTCTGTTCACCGATCGCGTGAGCGGCGAAGCGATTCGCTCCTTCAAGGCGCCCGGCACCGCCTACGACGATCCGATTCTCGGCCGCGATCCGCAGCCCGCGCGGATGTGCGATTACGTGAAGACGTCCGGCGACGACCGCGGAGTCCATATCAACTCCGGGATCCCGAATCATGCGTTCTATCGCGTGGCCACGCTCCTCGGCGGACGGGCGTGGGAGACCGCCGGAAGGATCTGGTATCACGCGCTCACCCGCGAGCTCGGTCAGCGCTCGCAGTTTCAGCACTGCGCCGACGCCACGTGGCGCGCGGCGGGAGTGCTGTTCGGCGACCGCTGCGCGCCGCAGGAAGCGGTGCTCGCCGGATGGAAGGCGGTCGGCATCGACGTGTCGCCGGCCCTGCTGGATCGCGGACCGCGCATGCGCATCCGCTCCCGCCGCGCGACGCGGGAAAGATTCGAGCCTCCTTCCGCCGCGGCGGAGGTACCTTATCTTGGGTAGGGAATCGTTATGACGCTGAACAACATCGATCACGTCGTCCATCTGATGTTCGAGAACCGCTCGTTCGACAACCTCCTCGGCTACCTCTACGCGCCGAACGATCTGCCGAAGTACAACATCCCGCCCGCGAATCCGACCACGTTCAACGGCCTCGCCTTCGGCGGTCCCTGGTTCAATCTCGACAAGGACGGCAAGCGTTTCAACGCCGTGACGCCGACCACCGCGTTCGGCACGCACAGTCCGAACGTCGTGCCGTGGCCCGATCCCGGCGAGCCGTTCGACGACGTTCACGAGCAGCTCTTTCACGCCGGCGGACCGAAGCCGACCATGAGCGGCTTCTTCGTCAACTACGCCGAGCAGAAAGGCGTCGCGCCGGACAACGTCGGCCAGATCATGCAGAACTACTCGAAGGAGCAGCTTCCGGTGCTGAGCACACTGGCGCGCTCCTTCGCGGTGTCGGACGCGTGGTACTGCTCGATGCCGACCCAGACCTGGCCGAACCGCGGCTTCGCGCACAGCGGCTCGAGTGACGGCAATGTCCTCAACTCTCCCTACATTCCGTGGGGCATCGACACGATCTTCACGACGCTGCAGAAGCTGAACATCTCATGGGGCGTCTACCACGACACGCTCTACACGCCCGCGCTGGCGCAACTGCAGTTCAGGAAGCACTGGTCGTTGGCGATGGATCACGGATTCGGACACTTCAAGGACTTTCTCACGCGCTGCAACGCCCACGAGGACGCGCCGCCGAGCATGAAGCTGCCGGCCTACTCGTTCGTCGAGCCGCGCTTCGCCGCGGAACGATGGCTCCTCACGGTGCATCACAGCGAGGACTATCACCCGCCGCACAACGTGCAGCATGGGGAGCTGTTCCTGGCCGAGGTTTACAACGCCATCAAGTCGTCGCCGTATCGCGACCGCATCCTGTTGATCATCACGTTCGATGAACATGGCGGAACGTACGATCACGCCGCCCCGCCCGACGGCGCGAAGGCGCCGCTGCCGGTACCGGTGGCCAAGAACGGATTCAAGTACGACCTGTTCGGCGTGCGTGTGCCCGCGATCATCGTCTCGACGTGGGTGAAACCGGGAACGGTGTTCCGCTCCACGGCGGCGACTCCGTACGACCACACCTCGATCCTGGCGACGCTGCGCGACTGGAAGAAGATCCCGCAGGCGCAGTTCCTTCCGAGCCCGCGCATCGAGGCCGCGCCGACGATCGACTCGGTGCTCAGCGAGTCGGCGAACGAGGATTGGCCGGACGTCGTGCCGAAGTGGGCGGCGCAGGCGGCGGATGCAGCCGCGCCGGTCGCCGAGGACATGACCGAAGTGCTCAATGAGCCGCCGGATGCGATCGAGAAGAGTCTCCTCGCCTCGACGGAATACATGATCCGGTACCGCGAGGCCGGCGCCGAGATGGAAGTGATGCTGGAGGACCCGGCCATCACCGCGAAAGTGGAGTCGATGCTCACCCGGCTGGAAGCGATGGAGGAGATGGTCCGCCTGATGCTGGGCCGGTTGTAACCCGCCGCCCGCCCGACCGACCGGTTGCGCGGTTGCGCCCGCCCGCCCGCGCACCCGGTTTTCCGCCCACCCGCACACACGTTGCGCCACGCCGCGCATTCGCGCGGCTGTTTTTCGCGCTGAACAGCGCGCGCCGCCGGCGCGCGCGTGGAGTAACGGGTGTGCGGTTGGGGGAAAACCGGGTGTGATGGGTGGGTGGGCGCTACCGCGCAACCGGGGCGGGCGGGTGGGCCCGGAGAAACTCGCGCACGACGTCCGCAACCGCGCGCTTCTTCCCGTCCACCTCGTAGTTCAGACGGCGCATCGACGCGTCGTCGATCGAGCCGCGCAGCGACTCGAGTGCCTGCGATGCGCCGCGGCAGCGCGGGTCGAGATCGGTGCGCTGCACGACCACGGCGTCGTACGGCGGGAAAAAGTGTTTGTCGTCGTCGAGCACGATCAGGCCCAGCGAGTCGATCAGGCCGTCGGTGGAATTGCCGGCGATGAGATCGACCTCGCCGCTGGCGAGGGCCTTGTAGGTCAGGCCGAGGTCCATCGTGCGCGGCGCGTGCGCAAACTGGAGGCCGTATGCGCGTTGCAGTCCGGGCCAGCCGTCGGGGCGCTCGGTGAACTCGTATCCGAATCCGGGCCGATACGTCGCCGCGACCTTCGCGAGATCCGAGATCGTGCGAAGGCCGAGCCGAGCGGCGTCGGCGCGTCGGACGATCATCGCGAACGTGTTGTTGAACCCGAGCGGCGGCGACCAGCGCAGGCCGCGCTTCTCGTATGCGCCGCGCACGATCGCGTCGACGCGCGCGCGATCGTTGAGCGAGGGCTGCTTGAGAATCGCCGTCAGAGCGGTGCCGGAGTACTCGACGTACGCATCGATCGATCCCGTCCGCACCGCCGTGTCGCAGACGAACGTGCCGCCCATGTTCAGGCGGCGGTCGGCCGTGCATCCATTCGCCTCCAGCTTCTGCGCGATCAACTCGCCGAGGATCACCGACTCGGTGAAGTTCTTCGAGCCGACCACGATGGGGCGCTGTTCGCGTGCATTGCACGCGAAGAGAAGGCAGATGGCGGATGGCAGAAGGCAGAAGAAAAGACACCAACGCCGGAGCTTCCGCCATCTGCCTTCTGCCATCTGCCTTCTGTTCATCCCTCTCCTCGTCTGCGAGCGAAAAAACGCTCGACTTGCGTCATCACGAGATCGGCGGCGATCGCGAGCAGCGCGGCTGGGAGTGCGCCCGACAGAATCAGCCGCGTGTCGACCATAGCCACTCCACGGAAGATCAGCGTTCCCAGTCCGCCGCCGCCCACCGCCGCGGCGATCGTGGCCACGCCGATCGCGGTGACGGCCGCGATGCGGATGCCGGCGACGATCGCCGGCGTCGCCAGCGGCAGCTCGACGTTCCACAACAGTTGCCGGTCCGTCATCCCCATCGCCGTCGCCGCCTCGCGCACGTGCGGATCGACGCGCTCGAGTCCGACGAACGTGCTGCGCACGATCGGCAGCAGCGAGTAGAGCACCAGCGCGACGATCGCCGGCCGCGCGCCGATGCCGCCGATGAACGGCAGCGGGATGAGAAATCCGAACATCGCCAGCGACGGAATGGTCTGCACGATGTCGGTGACGCGCATCGCGATTCCGCCCGCGCGCCGGCGGCGATGCGCGAACGTGCCCAGCGGTACGCCGGCGGCGATGGCGATGGCCACCGCGATCGCGACGATCAGCAGGTGCTCGCCCGTCAGCCGCAGCAGGTCGTTCATGCTTCCACGAATCGTCTCACGAGTGGATGCTCGTGTTTCATGAACGCGCTCGACGGCGTGTCCACGACGACGCGTCCTTCGTCGAAGACGATCACCCGCTCGGCGATGCGCAAGGCTTCGCGCACGTCATGCGTGACGAAGACGAGCGTCGTCGCCGCGCGCGCCTCGGTGGCGCTGCGGAAGAGCGTCTGCAACTCCGCGCGGATGAGCGGATCGAGCGCGGAGAACGGCTCGTCGCACAAGAGGATCTCCGGCGACGCGATGAGCGCGCGGGCGATGGCCACGCGCTGCTGCTGCCCGCCGGAGAGCATGCGCGGGAAGCGCGCCCCGAACGTTTTGGCCGGAAGCTCGAGCTGCTCGAGCAGCCGTTGCGACTCGGAGCGAACGCGTTCCTCGGGCCACTCGAGCAGCCGCGGAACGGTGGCGATGTTGTCGAGGACCGTGCGGTGCGGAAAGAGCGCCGGCTGCTGCATCACGTATCCGATGCGCCGCCGCAGCGCGGGGAGCGCGTGTTGGGCGATGCTCGTGCCGTCGATGACGACTTCGCCCGAGGACGCCGCGATCAGTCCGTTGATGACCTTCAGCGCGGTGGTCTTCCCGGCCCCGCTGCGCCCGAGGTAGGCCACGCGCTCGCCCTTGCCGATGTGCAGGTCGATGTGATCGAGGATCGGTGCGCCCGCGCGGATCACGGAGACGTTGCGGTACTCGATCACCGGGCTATTCTGCGCCTGATGCTTTTTTGGCATTGCGTTGCTCATATTTATGCTATATTCGCATTGTCGTGGAGGCCGTTATTAGACGCGTTACGTCCCTCCTTCTTCTCCTCCTCCTCACCATCCGTCTCTTCGCGGCCTCGACGACGAACAACGACGATTCCTGCGACATCACCCTCGCTCCCGCGGCGACGCTCCTGCTGCCGTTGTTCGATGTCGCGATTCCGGATCCCTACGTGAAAACGATCTTCACGGTCACCAATGTCACCGCCGTCCCGCAGATCGCGCACGTGACGATCTGGACCGACTGGTCGTTTCCGATTCTGTCATTCAACCTGTTTCTGACCGGATACGACGTTCAGGCCATCGATCTTTCGGACGTGCTGATCCGCGGCATCATTGCGCCGCCCGAGGGAACGTCGGCGACCGACCGCCGCATATCGCCGAACCCGAGCAGCGGAGTACCGGGCGCCGTTCCGGACACCTACGTGTCGAACCCGAACATCGCGCGCGAGGCGGTCGCCTTCGGCGGCGCCTGCTCGACGCAGATGACGCAGATTCCTCCGGATCTTCTCAAGTCCGTGCAGACGGCGCTGACCACGGGTCTTTATCAGGGGGCGAACCTTTGCGACTCGACGCGTGTCGGGGGAACGCACGTCAATGCGAGGGGATCCATCACCATCGACGTCGTCAACACGTGCACGACGAAATATCCCGACGACCCGCAGTATCTGCTCAAGGAGCTCCTCTTCGACAATGCCCTGATCGGCGATTATCAGGATATTCACTCCGACGCGACGGCCGGGAACCTCGCCCAGGGAAACCCGATGGTGCACATCCGGGCGATCCCGGAGGGCGGCAGCGCCGGCTCGCATTACGGCAGCAATCTTCCTTACACGTTTTACGACCGCTTTACGATTTCGCTTCCGGGGCAGAGGCAGCGGACCTTCGATCGGCGCCAGCCGCTGCCTTCGGTATTCGCCGCGCGTTGGATCGAAGGTGGGGTCTCCGGGTTCAATACGTCCTACAAGATCTGGCGCGAAGGTGTCGTGGCCGGTACCCAGACTTGTTCGAAAGCGTCACTCAATCGCTCAATGCTCATTCCCAATTTGCAATTGATTCGCTTCGATGAACGGGAGAATTCGTTCGGAGCCGTGGGCTCCATCATTTGTCCGTGCCCGCCGTTGATTACGACACTGCCGGCGGCCTCTCGAGTCTCGACGACGAATTCGTCTGTGTTTCCCGCCAATGGCTCAACGGTCAATGTCTCCGGATGGATGTATCTGAATTTGAATAACGGCGGTGCGGAAGAGTATTCGGCAAACGGCCGCACCGGCTTGCAGCCAACGCCGTTCGCGCCGCCCGGCTCGTTTACGTCGATCCGTGCCAGTCAGAACTGGGTGATCGCCTCGATGTCGGCGCAGGGGCGCTATTCCGTCGATTTCGATGCGGCGATGCTCGGCAACGGCTGTTCTCCAGCCGCCGTACTCGTGAGCAAAATCGCGCCCTCCGCGAACGACAATCCGTCGGGCCACGTGGATTAGTGTCTATGCCGAGACTTCTCCTCGCTCTCCTCGCTCTCCTTCTCGCCGCGCCGCTCTCCGCGGCCACCACCATGAACAATGACGATTCCTGCGACATCACCCTCGCTCCCGCGGCGACGTTGTTGCTGCCGTTGTTCGACGTCGCGATTCCGGATCCCTACGAGAAAACGATCTTCACGGTCACCAATGTCACCGCCGTCCCGCAGATCGCGCACGTCACGATCTGGACGGACTGGTCATTTCCGATTCTGTCATTCAATGTGTTTCTGACCGGATACGACGTTCAGGCCATCGATCTTGCGGATGTGCTGATCCGCGGGATCATTGCGCCGCCCGGTGGAACGTCGGCGACCGACCGCGGCATCACGCCGAACCCGAGCAGCGGTGTGCCGGGCGCCGTTCCGGATACGTACATCTCGAACCCGAACATCGCGCGCGACGCAATTGCGTTCGGAGGTGCCTGTTCGACGATGAAGCCGATTCCCCAGGATCTTCTCAATGCCGTACAGACGGCGCTGACCACGGGTCTTTATCAAGGGGCGAACGGTTGCGGATCGACGCGCGTCGGGGGAACACACAGCAATGCCAGGGGGTCCATCACCATCGACGTCGTCAACACGTGCACGACGAAATATCCCGACGACCCGCAGTATCTGCTCAAAGAGCTCCTCTTCGACAACGCTCTCATCGGCGATTATCAGGACGTCCACGCCGACCGGACAGTGGGAAACCTCGCCCAGGGAAACCCGATGGTGCACATCCGGGCGATTCCCGAGGGCGGCAGCGCCGGCTCGCATTATGGAAGCAATCTTCCCTACACGTTCTACGACCGCTTCACGATTTCGCTCCCGGGACAGAGGCAGCGGACCTTCGATCGGCGTCAGCCGCTGCCCTCGGTATTCGCCGCGCGTTGGATCGAAGGCGGGACCGCCGGTCTCAATTCGTCCTACAAGATCTGGCGCGAAGGCGTCGTCGCCGGGACGCAGGACTGCTCGAAAGCGTCCCGCAATCGCGCAATGCCGACTGGCTATCTCCAGACCATTCGTTTCGACGAGCGGGAGAATTCGTTCGGCATCACCGGCTTCGTTGGTTGTACGTGCCGGCCGGAGCCGCCGGTGTTGCCGGCGGCCGCTCGAGTTTCGTCCATGGATCTGTCG
>Ga0105242_10002612_pt1 | contig 14127 bp, 17 predicted proteins | sample KBSM24metaG_FD_81521 | JGI IMG/M metagenome (GOLD analysis project Ga0105242, IMG submission 81521) | Miscanthus rhizosphere microbial communities from Kellogg Biological Station, Michigan, USA - KBS M2-4 metaG | ecosystem: Host-associated > Plants > Roots > Rhizosphere > Soil | place...
ACTTTGACATGCCCATCTGGGCTAAAGACGAAACAGACGACTGGAATTTGACACCATGGGAAGTTATAGAAGGCAACCCAAACACGATGGTACATCGAAAAAGAGTAGACCAAGCGGTCATTCAGTATCCAATTTTGGTAACCAATTACAAATCAAAACTCGTCATTTTGGACGGCGTACACCGTCTAGTGAAAATATATGAAAATGGCAGCAAAGTAGTACGCGCTAAGATGATACCGGCCGAGTACCTTTCACAAAAAGCGTTCCAAACATAGGTCCACCAAGCTGTGAGCACCTTACCGAACCGCAAGTAAAATGCTAAACTACAGAGGAAGATATGATAGAAACTATCAGACAAGCCATACGACGCGGCATACGTAGGCTTGCGGTACCACTCAACAGCCTAACTAGAGGCACGCTAACGCCTAACACCGTCACCTGGTTCGGCTTCGCCATGCATGCGCCCATCGCCTGGCTCGTGGCCACACAGCACAATCTGTGGGCAGCAATATTACTGGTGTTTTTTGGATTATTCGACACGCTAGATGGCGAACTGGCGCGATTGCAAAAACGCGATTCAGCGCAAGGAATGCTACTCGACGCTTCTACCGACCGCATGAAAGAGGTGCTACTTTACAGTGGCGCAGCTTACGCGCTGGCCCATGACACCCATCCAGCGATGGCCGCCTGGGCCGTGGCCGCTTGCGGCGCATCACTGTGTGTTAGCTACGTCAAAGCCAAAGGTGAAGCCGCCGTAGCTGCAAGCCGCAAGGACCTCACCCACGCTCAGCTCAACAAACTATTTAGCGCCGGGCTTTGGAGTTTTGAGATCCGCATGGTCGTCCTAATTCTTGGGCTGATTAGTAATCGGCTGCTTGTAGCCGTTATTGCTATAGCCATCCTCGCCAGCCACACCGCTCTAGATCGTTTAACGCGCATTAGCAGGCAGCTTTCCTAGTGTTGTGCGTAGACCTGCACACCCACTCGGTCGCCTCGCCAGATGGTAGTCTGCGCACCGCAGACTACCATCGCATGTTGGCTTCGGGCAAGCTCGATTACATTGCCGTAACCGATCACGACCGGATTGATTTTGCGCTCAAACTACGCGCCAAGCTTGGCGAACATATCATTGTCGGCGAAGAAATAAGCACACAAGCAGGCGAAATAATCGGCCTATTTCTAAGCGAGCCGATTGCCGCCGGACTGACGCCAGCAGAAACCGTTACGCACATTCACGAGCAAGGTGGGTTAGTATACGTCCCACATCCATTTGAGACTGTTCGAAAAGGTTTGTCGGAAGCTGCCCTGGCGACAATTGCCAGCCAAGTGGACATCATGGAAACCTACAACGGCCGCAGCCTACAAAACCACAGTAAACTAGCAGCGCAGTGGGCCACCGAGCATAATGTGGTAGGTGCCGCCAGCAGCGATGCACACGGCCTGCGTGGCTGGGGTAATACGTGCAGCACCGTAACCGAAGCACCAACCCGTGAAAGCCTCTTGAAGGCTTTGCAGACAGCTCAACTGCAAACCAAATCTACCGGTGTTATTGGCCGTTTATATCCCAAGCTTAACCGGCTCAGAAAATGGACACAACGTGTTTAAAGAAATTTTCTTTGCATTGTGGTTCTTTCTGCCCGCTGGCATCGCCAATGTCACGCCCATTTTTATAGCCACCATATCTGCACTGAAGCGCTACGACGCGCCTATGGATCTGGGCCGAAGTTACCATGGCAAACGCATTTTTGGGGCACACAAAACCTGGCGCGGACTTATTAGCGGCGTACTATTTGGCACCATAACCCTTGGCCTACAGCAGCTAGCAGTCGCACACGCCAGCTGGTTAGCCAACCTGACAAGCCAGGTAAACTACGTTCATTTACCAACGCTTATTTTGGGACCACTATTTGCCATTGGGGCACTCGGCGGCGATGCTATTGAAAGTTTTTTTAAACGCCAACGTAGCATTGCACCCGGCCGTGGTTGGTTTCCATTTGACCAAATTGATTATATCGTCGGTGGGGCAATTGCCACCATGCCCTTTGTAACATTAAGCATCCGACAATACGCTTGGTTGATTTTGCTCTGGTTAATCGTGCACATGGTGTCTACGGTAATTGGCTACTTGATTGGCGTCAAAGACAGCCCCATCTAAAAGATACTTGAGCGATCTACACCTTAACATGCTTATGCTATAATGGCCTGGTAAACGGTAAAACCAAACATGATTCAAAAACATTCCGACGACCCCGATGTTGCGGCAGCCGCCGCTCAGGCGCTAGCTGTCATCAACGACACTCTGGCAAAACTACCAAAAGCCGAAACGTTCGACTATGGTGGCCACAACCTAAAATTAGGTGAATACGATGTGTGCACCACTTGCACCACGCCCATTGCTGAAGCCCAAGCTGCGGGGAGGGCCCTGCACGAAGCAGCCGAAAAAACCGACGACGAAACCATAAAAGAGCACTTGCAGCTAGCGGGCGACTTTTTCAGACTAGAAGCCGAAGCCGCAGCCGTACGCGCCGAACTACACAATGGCCATGGTACCGAACCAATTATCGACCGTTTGCTAGGCTACCAGTTTGAACGGGGCATTCACGACGACTACCAACACAGCCACCACAGAGGCGCACAGTAATGAGCGACGAATTAGACATGAGCAAAGACGCCCGCATTGGCCGACACCTAGATAACCTCCGAAAACTCATCACCCCACGCGGTCTGTTTTTGGCTAGCGACCAAGCCGTAACCACCGGTTACGACAAGGCTTGGATCCGCGACAACGTCTACGAAGCCCTGGCCTTTGAATATGCCGACGACTGGGCAGTAGTGGAAAAAGACTACCATACACTGCTCGACATCTTCGACAAACACATCGATAAGATTAACTGGGCAACCACCAACAAGCCATTTGAGAGCTGGCAGTTTATACATGCCCGTTTTAACCCCGAAACCCTGGAAGAATTTTGGGAGAGCTGGGGCAACAAGCAGCACGACGCCATTGGTGCAGTGCTCTACAAACTGGCGGATTTTGAGGACAAAGGCCATAGCATGTTGCGTAATGAGCAAGACCGCCGCACCGTGCAAACACTCATTTACTACATCTGTAATGTGGAATACTGGCACGATGCCGACAACGGCATGTGGGAAGAGGCCGAGGAAGTTCACGCTAGCTCCATTGGCGCGGTGTTAGCGGGCCTAAAAAAATGGCAAGAGGTGGGCGGTATGGAGGTCGACCAAGACGCCATAGACCGCGGCCAGGCCGCACTAGACGCGCTTCTGCCACGCGAATCAGAAAGCAAATTCACCGATTTAGCCTTGTTGTCACTTATCTACCCCTATAACGTCGTAGACAAAACGATAGCTAGAACTATCGTAGAGAACCTGGTATACCACCTAGCAAAAGATAAGGGTGTCATGCGCTACAAATTCGATGCCTACTACAACGCCAACCCCGACGGCTACAGTGAAGAAGCCGAGTGGTGTTTTGGCTTGAGTTGGCTGGCAATCTGTTATGAGCATCTAGGTGACCACAAGACAGCGATGGAATATCTGGACAAAGCCACCGCTACCGTAACCAAAGACGGCAAAATTCCCGAGTTGTACTTTAGTCATAGCAACGAAGCCAACGAAAATACACCACTTGGTTGGAGTGAAAGTATGTACGTCGCCGCCTTGTACGAAGTCGACAAATAGACACCAGCAAGAAATAGTAAGAAAAGTTCATTTTTTTTCAGAATTGGACTGCTATGCTAGTGGCATCATATGAGCAAGCCCGCCAGTCACCGTCCGTCTCCGACCGAAGAGGAACAGCCCAGTATCGAAGAAGCTTTGCGCGCTGAGCGTGAGCAGTTGCATTCCATCTTCATGCAAGCTCCCGCCCTTATTGCCATCTTGCGTGGACCAAACCATGTATTTGAAATGGTTAACCCTTTGTATGCTGCCACCGTCGCCCCAAAACGCCAGCTTGTTGGCCGGCCACTCATGGAAGCACTCTACGAACTAGAGGGACAGGGCATTTTGGAACTCATAAATCACGTATATGAGACCGGCGAACCGTACACAGGCGAGATACGCACCAAAGTTGACCGGCATGAAACGGGCGTTCTAGAGGAGCACTACTACAATGTTTCCTACCAGCCCATTTACGACACCCCCGGTGAAAAGCCAAGCGGCATTTTTGTACACGCCGTCAACATTACACCCCAAGTACTCAGCCGACAGCGTGTCGAGCAGCTGAATGCGCAACTAGAAGCAGTGTTCGAAAGCATGCCTGACGGTTTCTATATTGCCGAAGGGAACGCCATTACCCACGTTAACCAGCGTGGCGCCGAAGCCTTTGGCTATCGTTCTCCAGATGAGGTACCGCGAGACCTAAAGACGCTGAACCAACAACTGTCGATCCGCTACGCACCGAATGGCGAACTAATTAGCCTGGGCGACGGCACTATCGGTAACGGCCTCCGCGGTAAGTCTATAGAGCGAGTCGGCGTGGAAATCACAAACCCTGTAACCGGCAAAGTGCAGATACTGCGGACCACCGGGGCGCCCATCCGTAACAAAGACGGCAAGGTTGTTGGGGCAGTAGCCATCAACAGCGACATAACTGAAACATATAGGTTGCAGGAAAAGGTTCAAAAGGCAGCCGTCCGTCGTCGATTACTGATCCAGAAGGCAAAGCTGCTCAAAGCGCAAAATGCCCAACTGACTACATTAAACGCTACAAAAGACGAATTTATTGCCCTAACATCCCACCATCTCCGTACTCCCGCCACTGGAGTTAAGCAGTACATTGCCATGCTTATGCAAGGTTACGCCGGCCCCATCACCTCCGAACAAAAACAGTTTTTGGAGCGCGCTTACGAAAGCAACGAACGACAGCTCCGTGTCATAGAAGACATTCTGCGCGTGGCAAGAGTAGACATGGGTAAGACTAGCCTGCAACAGCAGACCTATGACATAGTCCGTTTAGTGCGTGATGTGCTGGCCGAACAGGCCGATCGCTTTTCCGAACGGGGCCTAACACTGGTCGTCGATCTTCCTACCAAACCGCACAAAGCACATATCGACCCTGCGCAGCTTCACCTAGCCGTCGCCAATATTATTGATAACGCCATAAAGTACACACCAGACGGCAAACAGATTAGCGTTAGCTTGCAATCTACCGCAACAGGCCAACTGAAACTAGAGGTTGCCGATGAAGGGGTTGGCGTTGCTAAAGCCGATCTACCCAAGCTGTTTCAGAAGTTTTCACGTATCCCCAACGCACGTTCCATTTTGGTTGGTGGCAACGGCTTGGGCCTGTACTGGACACGGCGAATCTTGGAGCTACACGGGGGTGGCATTACCGTAAAGTCCCAGTTAGGGAAGGGTACTTGTTTTACCATTTCGTTACCACGCTCAAGGGTTTAGGATTTTACCAAATTTGACTAAAGTGGTATAATATATCAACTTTGTGAGGTTTTAAGGCTTCCAAAGCACCTTGACAGACAGACATAGGCAAGGTGAAGCATGCGTTTAAGCGCCCAGTTTGAACGTGGGCTTCACCTTGCGTGGATAACACGCGTTGCTGCACAGATCGTGCCGCTACTTTCAAGAGGTGAGGGAAGGTTCGTCATGACCGGCTCCGACGAGGCTAAACGCCTTGGGGGAACCATTCCGTCCGCGAACGGAACAGTCAGCTACACGCTGACATTCCAAACACCCAAGGAGGCTCACCTCCTTGGCGTCGTCGCGGACTGTCTTGTCGACCTGGTGGACGAGACGCTACGAGCCGCGCTGGTCGCGCAGCTCCGCAGGCTGGTACCGACGGTGGGAGAACCCACAGTCGAGACCATCCAGACCCAGCTCAGCGCCCCCAGTAGAACCGGGAGCGGTACCTTTGCGATGGTCGTGGAGATCACCGCCACGGTCACCAGCGAGGGGGTCAACGACTACCTGCGAGATCTGCTCGCCGCGATGGAAGTTCGTCTGGCGTACATGCCCGACGTGCTCCGGCACCTCGTCGAACACCACCCCGAGGGTGACATCACCACCTGCGATTACCTCGCGGGAGTACGGCCGTCATCAGCGAGCGTAGTCGTGCAAATCGTTCCTAGTTGGCTGATGCCGGGTGGAGGTGTCAGCTTCTAGCAGGAACACCCCTATGTGTTGACCCCGTCACAACCATCCTCGCCTGAAGGCGGGGGGGAGTAGGTACGCGGACAGACGCAACAGGGAGCGGTGCATGTGGACCAACAAGCGTTCACACGCTTCCATGTGTTATCTTAACCCCTATGTCTGTCTGTCGTATCTACCCCTGGACCGGTTACCGCCAGCACGCTGCTGGTTTTTTTGTTGCCAAAGCGCGCTATAATAGCCTTAGTAACCAAGCGTACGTAAGGGGGATTTATGAAGAAAAATGTAGCAATTATCGTAACTGTGGTTGTGGTCGCCGCTCTGGCAGTGGGTGGGTATTTACTCCTAAAACCTGCGAAGTCAAAAACATATACTAGCAATACCAGCACCTCTAGCGACACTAGCAAAAGCGCTACAACTAACGACTCCACCAGTGCAAAGGCAGTCAATAATGGCCTGGTGAGCACCAAAACTTCGGGCAACACCGGCCAATACTTGGTAGACCCCAGCAATATGCCGCTATACACCTACGGAGCCGACAAAAGCAGCGTTAGTAACTGTACCGATTCGTGCTTAACCACGTGGCCTATCTACAAGGCAAGCACTAGCACCGACCTGCCGACTGATTTCAGCACCATCAAGCGCACCGACACCGGCGAATTACAATACACCTACAAGGGTATGCCGCTGTACTACTTCACCAGCGACAGCGCCAACCACCCAACCGGCGACAACCTGAACGACTTTCACCTAGCTCAGCCGTAATTGCAGCTTCGCCAAGACACTCTGTTAGAGTGCTGAAACGGCTAATGCTATACTGCAGGTATGACAATCTATAACTGGCACAAAAAAGCGAAAGAGAACCTAACGGTGGGGCAAAAGGCCGCCGACGCCATGCGCAACGGCATGGGTAGTTGGGCGTTCGTACTCAGTTTTGTGGTGTTTTTGGGTGGCTGGACGTACCTAAACAGCGCTAACGGCTGGCACCACTGGGATAAATATCCGTTTATTTTACTAAACCTGTTTCTTTCTATGTTGGCCGCACTGCAGGGGGCAATTTTGTTGATTGCCGCCAAACGCCAAGACGCCATCGCGGCCGTTATGGCTCAACATGACTACGAAACGAACGTTCGCGCTAAACAAGAGATTGATCTGCTGATGGCCATCAACCAAGAGCAGCTGGTGATTATAAAAGAACTGCGCACCAAGCTCGACAAGAAGTAGAATAGCCAGGTTTCAGCTAAGCCTTTTGCAAGGGTCAAGCGTAGTGCAGCCGGCCGGCTGGTCCGGTCGCCACTAAAGCCAAGTGCCGTGATAGCATATGGTCCGGAAGCCGCCCGCGCGTAACGCACTTGCAAAAGGCTTAGCTGAAACCTGACAGAGGCGCGTAATCACGGTATACTGTACCTTGATTACGAAGGGAGTCCGATGGCAGATAATATCAATGAGCCACATGGTGGGACGCTGGTAAGTCTACTGGCAAATGCTGCTCGCGCCAAGGAACTACGCGCCGAATCGCAAAACTGGGCCGGCTTAGACCTAACCCAACGCCAGCTATGTGACCTAGAACTGCTGCTGAACGGTGGCTTTTCACCGCTCACAGGTTTTATGAACCAAGCAGACTACCAAAGCGTTTGCAAAGATATGCGCCTTGCAGATGGTACTGCGTGGCCCATGCCCATCAACCTCGATGTTGACGAAACGTTTGCCAAAACGCTTAAAACTGGTCAGACTATAGCCCTGCGTGACCCCGAAGGTGTTATGCTAGCCGCCCTGACTGTTCGGGAAATCTACCAGCCAGACCTAAAGGCCGAGGCAAAGGCTGTTTTCGGTACCACCGACCAGTTACACCCCGGCGCTCACTATCTGTTAAATCGGACAAAACCGTACTACATCAGCGGCAAACTGGAAGGTTTGCAGTTGCCCATGCATTACGATTTCGCCGAAATGCGCCATACGCCAGCTGAACTCCGAGCGCTGTTTGCCAAGCGTGGCTGGAACAAAGTAGTAGCTTTTCAAACCCGTAACCCCATGCACCGCGCCCATGTGGAACTAACCTTGCGTGCCGCCCGCGAAACGGAGGCGAATCTACTTATTCAGCCCACCGTGGGCATGACTAAACCCGGCGATATAGACCATTTTACCCGCGTGCGCGTGTACAAAGCCCTGCAAAATCGCTTTCCTAGCAACACCACCATGATTTCGCTGCTACCCCTGGCCATGCGCATGGGTGGCCCGCGCGAAGCGGTGTGGCACGCCATTATCCGTAAAAACTACGGTGCTAGCCACTTTATAGTTGGCCGCGACCACGCCGGACCCGGCAAAAACGCCAAGGGCAATGATTTTTATGGCCCGTATGATGCCCAAAAGCTTGTCGAAAAATATGCAGATGAAATTGGCATTACCGTTAAGCCATTCCAGATGATGGTTTACATACCCCCAAGGGACGTTTACATGCCAGTAGATGAAGTCCCCGAAGGCCTGGAAACAGCTAACATATCTGGTACCGAACAGCGAGAACGCTTGCGCGCCGGTAAACCTCTGCCCGAATGGTTCACCTACCCAGAAGTGGCAGAAGAGTTATACCGCACTACACCGCCGCGCACCAAACAAGGTTTTACGGTGTTTTTCACCGGCCTCAGTGGCTCGGGCAAATCTACCATCGCCAATGTGCTCATCACCAAACTACTAGAACTAGGTGGCCGCAGCGTAACACTCCTAGACGGCGACGTGGTGCGCAAACACTTGTCAAGCGAACTTGGGTTCAGCAAGGAGCACCGCGACATTAACATACGGCGCATTGGTTTTGTAGCCAGCGAAATCGCCAAACACGGCGGCGTTGCCGTCTGTGCACCAATTGCGCCGTACGACGCTACCCGCAAAGCTGTCCGCGCACTGGTGGAAGCGGAAGGTGGTGGCTTTGTCCTGGTGCATGTCAACACGCCGCTAGAAGTCTGCGAACAACGCGACCGCAAGGGGCTCTACAAAAAAGCCCGGGCAGGGGAGATTAAAGAATTTACCGGCATCTCCGACCCCTATGAAATTCCCAAAGATGCCGACGTCACGCTAGACACCGTGAAATATTCGGTAGATGAACTTTCCCAGCAACTATTACTGCATTTGGAACACGAAGGCTACATCGGCTCCGCTGAAGACAATATTTAACTGCTGGCTCTACCACCGGTTTGCCACGGAACGGCTGTAAGCATTGGCCCAAAGATATCGTTCCCCAGTGAAACACGAAGGGCATTCAGTTCCTCGGGCAGGGGATCACGATCTTGGAATTCCACAAACGGCAGGTCGCCGAGCACAGCTAGTGGTGTCGATTCAGTACCCTCACCCATTACCAACACCGCTGCCGCAGCTAAACCACCGGCTATAGCACCGGTTTCGTGTTCAAAGACGCGCCCAAACAGATCAGGCTGATCACGGTAATCGTGTACCTCTTTAAAACCACTGTGTGCAATGGTGATGCCACCCATACCCCAGCGCAAAGGTCGACCCGTGCTATCGGTAATAACAACGCCAGCATGCTTAATTCCGAATCGCTCACACAAATATGCCCGCACGGCATTAGCCGTTGCTTGGGGCTCACGCGGCCACAGCACGAAAACACCGTCAGCATTGGATTGATCGACGCCAGCGTTCGGTATAAGTGTATGGCCTATAACCGTAAAGATCACTCCGTAATCACTCTCAGGTAATACCGCGTAGCGCTCTGCTTCCTGTTTGATGAGGTCCTCGCGCTCGATACTATCAAGCGGGACGGTCGCCCCCTCACACAGAGAGACAATTTTAGAGGTAATCGCCAGCACGCTGTTTTCAGAGAACTCAGTCACATACTCGTCCAGCAATTCGAACAGCGTAGAGGCACTAGGCAGAACTTTGCGTGTCTTAATGGCTTTTACAATCACGCAGTAGTCTCCACTGGTTGCACAGCTGCAGCCGTCCGTTTGGCAGATTTGAGCCAGCGCACACCCAGGTAAACCAATGGCGTTTCCAGTATCGAAAAGAGTACGCGCACTACGTAGTAGGGTAGAATGAGGCCAATCAAGAACTTGGCATTCACCCCAAAGCCACGATCAAGACTATAGAACGCCACGGTCAGAAACACGGTGGAATCGACCAACTGAGATAGAAAATTGGCCACATTGTTACGCAACCACAGCGCACGACCTTGCATACGCTGACGCAGCCGGGCGAAGATTGCAATGTCTAGTAGCTCCGAAGTTGCGAAAGCCAAAATGCTGGCTAGACCAAGGCGAATCGATGTGCCAAATATCGTGTCGTAGGCAACTTCTTTGTGCTGGGAAAACGCCGTAGCGGGCAAATGCGTAAAGAAAACAGCCGTTAGAATCTGTAACGCCACGATGAGCAGGCCAGTACGTACCACACTGCGAGCTCGTTCTTTACCAAATACCTCTACAATCACATCCACCGAAGTAAACAGCAGTGGCATTACGAATATTGCCACACCCGCTACCAGGTGAAATGAGCCAATTGTGCCAATGGGCATTACTTTGCCACCCATCAGCTCCGATGCCATAATTCCAAATACATACAATGCCACCAGCACATCGAATGGGCGTAGCCCCAAAAATCGTTTCATTAGTAACACTCCTTAGTCAGGTTTATATCAACAATACCGACGTTAGGCGTCAATAAAACTGGACCAGGTAGTAACGTGTTTGTTCAGTAACATAGCAGTAACCTCTTTGGTGTTAAGCGTACGCTACCGCCTACAAGGCGTCAAGCGGTAGATTTGTTCACCCGGTAATGCAGCAGCAAGGTACCCCGCTCATTCAGCTTTTCTACCGAGAGTAGCTGTAATTTGGCTTCGAGCTCGGCAGTCGCTATAAGCGGCGTACCGTTGCCGAATAGAACTGGCTCAATGGTTAGATCCAGTTCGTCCACCAACCCGGCCGCTAAGAATGCTGCGTTCACTAAGCCACCACCCAAGAGTAATAGAGACGTATACCCACGCACTTCTAAGTCAGACACCAACGCGACAGGCTCCTGACTAGTAAACTCCAATTGACCAGGTACCATATCTTGCAAAAAATCCTGAGGTCGGCTCGTCAATACTACCCGCAATCGTTCCGATTGCGGCTTGGGACGAATTGCCTCATATGTTTTGCTACCCATAACAAGCAGACGATGACTGTTTTTGACTCGCGAGAATCGATCCAGATCCTCATCGGAAACCCAGTTAGACAACACCGTATCTTCACCTCTGGTAAGAAACCCATTGGCAGAACAAACATCAATCATCGTTATATGCATGCGTACACTGTACCGTGGTAACCAGTAGGCAGCAAGGCATGCTACAAAAATCACCTCCTTATTCTAGGAGGTGATTACATGGGTGGAGCTACGCTCAGAGTGATTAGCCTAGTTGACGGCGAAACATACGCTGTCGCTTAGCTTGCAAGCGTTCCACACGGAGTTCCCAAGCGCCCCCAAAGCTGTCAGCGTCAAAATCGGCCAGGTCGTTTACGGCAGTTGGCTGGGTAATAATGTTGAGTCGTTTCATAGTTTGTTGCGAGGCCCCCTATGTTACTTAATGTGGTCACGTGTTTAACGCTTCACGTAAGTTGCGTAAACACTGGGTACAGCATAGTTGTTTAAGCTTGCGCTTAGCTGCAAGAAATTTTACAGTCTATATTCCGCACCCTCCACGCCAGGGGAATTTGGAAATAATTGTCGTAAAACCTAAAACATGCTATGATGCGATTACTAGAAAGCTGCGACAGTGCCAGGGGTAACCTAAGCATGTAAGGGTTCTAGAGTTGTATTAGTAATGGTTATTGAGGCGCAGCTAAGGCTTCCGTCAGAAGAAACTTACCTCCAATTTGACCGCAGTAAAGGAAGCAGTTGCACATATGGCAACCAAATTATTCGTTGGCTCACTTCCGTGGGCAGTAGACGACCAAGCTCTTGAAGACATGTTCAAAGAGTTTGGTACCGTAACATCAGCTAAGGTCATCATGGACCGCGAAAGCGGCCGCAGCAAGGGCTTTGGTTTCGTAGAATTTGACGACGACAACGCCGCCAAAGAAGCTATGAAGGCACTAAACGGCAAAGACATGCAGGGTCGCACCATTGTGGTAAGCGAAGCACGTCCGCTGGAAGCACGTCCTCCACGCCGCGATTTCGATCGCCGCGACGACAACCGCCGCAGCTACTAAATTAGCTTTAGGTAAACGTCTAAAAACTCCCGGTTCTCCGGGAGTTTTTATTATCTTTACTAGCAAAGCTGGGTACTAGCTGAAAAGTACTTGTGCTTATATAAAACATACCTTATATCTATATGTAGGAAATTTGTTATCCACCATAAATAGGAGAGCTATCGATGCTAAGCTTAGGAAAGTTACAGCAAGGTTTCGGGCACATGGTCGTGATGGCCGCAATTGCCATTGTGGCCGTAGGTGGTATTGGCGTCTATGTGATGCAGCAAAGCCATGCTGCTACCACAACTCCGTTTGAATACAAGGGGTGCCGCAACATTCAGTACTCACAGAACAGTACTTACGCAGGTTGCGTTAAAGACATCCAGATCATTTTAAACGGCATCACAGCACAGTATCAAAACATAGCGGGGCTCGGTGGCGGCATTTCTGCACGATATATAGCAACAGATGGATACTTTGGGCCAAACACCAAAGACCGGGTAAAGCAGTTCCAGAGGTCGGCACGTAACGCGCCGACGCCTTCTCTGTCAGTTAACGTATCAGGTTTGGCAGTTGACGGTATCGTAGGTCCCCATACTTGGGATGCGCTGTGCCGTTTCGGTGCGCAAACAGGTAAAGGTTTTACAGGGTCAACCCAAGCTTACTACGTAGGTGGTGTCCGGGCAGCAGTTGCAGCCGGATGTATTGCTGAGTCCGCAAACCATGGCGGTGGACATTAAACATATCCTTGGCTCTAACACGTTTGCAGACAATATTCAGCGTAAATACGCTATACTGTCTATAATCTGTTATGAAATTAGTCGTCCAACTGTCTTGCCTGAACGAAGAACAAACGCTTGGCGATGTGCTGCGCGAAATCCCCAAGAAGATTCCAGGGATTGATGAAATTGAAATTGTCATCGTAGATGACGGCTGCACCGATAAAACCATGGCCATTGCTAAAAAACACGGTGTAAAGCACTTCGTGCGTCATCCACAGGTACAGGGGTTAGCACGTGGCTTTCGTGATGCACTGATGGCTTCCCTGGAGCTGGGCGCAGATATCATCGTCCATACTGACGGCGACAACCAATATCCAGGCAAATACATTCCCGATCTGGTTAAACCGGTGCTTGATGGCCGCGCAGATATGGTGATTGCCGATCGTCGTGTCCAGAGCATTGTCCACTTTTCACCAGCCAAAAAAATGCTGCAGCGCTTTGGTACTTGGGTATTGAACCAGGCGGCTGGCACGAAAGTCCCCGACGCACCAAGCGGTTTTCGCGCCTACAGCCGCGATGCCGCCATTCGACTGAATGTCGTTACGCCATTTAGTTACGCTATGGAAACCATCATACAGGCCGGCAATAAGCGCATGGCAATTGTTAGCATTCCCATCACCGTCAACCCAAAAACTCGCGAATCGCGCCTGTTTAATAGCTCTGCCGAGCATGTTATGAAATCTGGCATGGCCATTATGCGCTCGTTTGTTATGTACCGGCCACTAGCACTGTTTGCTACCCTTGGCTGGACCTGTCTGCTGATTGGTCTGATCCCGTTTGTGCGCTTTTTGTATTTCGTGGGGCATCAGAGTGGTACCCACCATTTACAGTCGCTCATTTTTGGCACGGTGCTACTAACTGCAGCGTTCATCAGTTTTACACTTGGTGTGATTGCCGATCAAATCCGCATTAACCGCATCCTGGTAGAAGAAAGTCTGGAATTCAACAAGCGCCAACTGCTTAAAAGATAGCTACAATCTGTCTTTGTAGAGAATAAATGGCCACACCGCGCTACGTACTACACGGTTAGTTGCACGTACTGCGTTGTTATCCCA
>Ga0105242_10002614_pt1 | contig 14125 bp, 12 predicted proteins | sample KBSM24metaG_FD_81521 | JGI IMG/M metagenome (GOLD analysis project Ga0105242, IMG submission 81521) | Miscanthus rhizosphere microbial communities from Kellogg Biological Station, Michigan, USA - KBS M2-4 metaG | ecosystem: Host-associated > Plants > Roots > Rhizosphere > Soil | place...
GCCGGATCGTCCATCATCCAGCCGCCCCCGCCCATCGCCACGACGTGCCTCAACGGTCCCCCTTCCGGGTGCTGTTGCGCCGCCCGCCGGGATGCTAGCGTCACCCCCCGTGAGCGCCCCCCTTCCCCTGGGCGGCAACGCGCATGTGCGCGTCCTGCTGGCCGACGACGAGCCCGCGCTCCGCGACGCGCTGTCGACCTTGCTGGCCCAGGAGCCATCCCTGGCGCTCGTCGGGGCAGCGGCCGACGCCGACGAAGCCGTGTCGCTCGCCCAGCGGGAACAGCCCGACGTCGCTCTGGTCGACGTCAGCATGCCGGCCGGCGGCGGACCACGCGCCGCCCGCGAGATCGTCCGGAGCTCGCCGCGCACCCGCGTCATCGCGCTGTCAGCGTTCGAAGACCGGGCGACCGTGCTCGAGATGCTCCGCGCCGGCGCCGTCGGCTACCTCGTGAAAGGCGCCGCCGGCGACGAGATCGTCGACTCGATCCACCGGGTGGCCAACGGGCGCGCGAGCGTCTCGGCCGACGTCGTCGACGACATCGTCCTGGAGCTCTCGTCGCAGCTGCGGCGAGAAGAGATCGAGCTGCAGCGGATCCGCACCCGCGCCGCCGAGATCCAGCGCTTCGTCGCCGGCGAGGGCCTCGCGATCCACGTCCAGCCGATCGTCGACCTCACCAGCCGCGAGTCCGTCGGGTTCGAGGCGCTCGCACGGTTCCGGTCGCTCCCGCCGCGACCGCCGAACGAGTGGTTCGCCGAGGCCGCGGCGCTCGAGCTCGGCACCCAGCTCGAGCTCGCGACGATCCAGCGCGCGATCGCCCTGCTTCCCCGCCTGCCGGTGACGGCGTACCTGTCGCTCAACGCGTCGCACCGCACCGTCCGCAGCCCCGAGCTCATCGACCTGCTCAGCGGCAGCGCGGGCAGGCTCGTCGTCGAGATCACCGAGCACGAGCCGGTCGACGACTACGACGAACTCGCCGATTCGCTCCGCCCGCTGCGCGCGCTCGGCGTGAAGATCGCGATCGACGATGCCGGGGCCGGCTACGCGAGCCTGCGGCACACGCTCGCCCTCGCGCCCGACATCGTGAAGGTCGACATCAGCCTCGTCCGCTCGATCGACCTCGATCGAGGCCGCCGCGCCCTCGCGTCCGCGCTGATCTCCTTCGCCGACGAGATGGACATGACGATCGTCGCCGAAGGGATCGAGACGGCGGCCGAGCTCGAGACGCTCCGCGAGCTGGGGGTTCGCTTCGGCCAGGGCTACCACCTGGCCGAGCCCGCCGCGCTCTAGGTTCCGCGGCGGTCGATCGCCCAGGACGAACCGGGCGTCGTCTTGGTGAAGTTCTTCATCTCGGTCGCGATCGCCATGACCTCGGCGAAGTGCGCGAACGTGCGCCGCTGGGTGCTCGCCACGCCGATCGACAGCGAGATCGGCTCGTAGCGCTGCGGTTCGCCTCGCCGGTTGAGCACCTCGATCCATCCGCGCGCGAGATCCTCGTCGTCGTAGTAGCCGGGGACCGATGCGTCGAAGCGTTGCACGATGGTGTCGGCGACCAGGGCCGCGGCCGAGGACCCCACCACGACGACGAAGTCGTCGCCACCCAGGTGTCCGACGAACCCCTCGTCGCCGCCGGTGCCCTCCAGGACGTCCTGCATCATCTGCGCGAGCTCCTGGATCACGGTGTCGCCGCGCGGGAACCCGTAGTGATCGTTGAACGCCTTGAAGCGGTCGACGTCGACGAGCAACAAGGCGAACTCCTCACCGGCGGTCACCCGTCCCTCGATCTCGTCCTGCACCCGGTTGTTGCCCGGCAGACCGGTGAGGGGCGACTCGTCCTTCATCTCGCGCTTGCGCCGAAGGACCCCGCGGACCCGCGCGAGCAGCTCCGGGGTGTCGAACGGCTTCACGATGTAGTCGTCCGCGCCGATCGCGAAGCCCTCGAGCTTGTCGGCGGACAAGCCCCGCGCGGTCAAGATGATCACCGAGATCGTCGCGGTCCGGGGATCTTGCCGCAGCGACCGGGTGAGCTCGAACCCGTCGACGTGGGGCATCATCACGTCGGTGATCACGAGGTCCGGCGGATCTTGGCCGACCTGATCCATCGCCTGTTGCCCGTCGTTGGCGACGCGCACCTGGTAGCCGGCGGCCGCCAGCTCGATCTCCAGGAGCCGGGCGATGAACGGGTCGTCGTCGACGACGAGCAGCTTCTCGCCGCTCGTCTCGGCCCCAGGCTCGACGTCGCTCACCGCACCCCTATCCCCGCTCGGGTCCGACTCGGCCCGCCCGCCCCTGCGCGGACCCCGCCTCGCCGTGCAGACCTGCACCGGCGGATGCCCCTGGAGGGGTCATCGGCCGGAACCGTCCGGCAGCTTACCGTCCTTCCCCCACGCGCCCGAGCAAGCTCGACCTGTTCCTTGCCGCGCGTGGCACGATGAGCGCGACACGGCGATCGCGAGAGGGGCCGAGGGATGCAGGTGTTGGAAACCTTCCTGGATGCGATGGGGAACACCCCGCTGGTCCGGCTGCATACCGTCACACGCGGGCTCGAGCCCACGATCCTCGCGAAGCTCGAGATGCTGAACCCCGGCGGCTCCGTCAAGGACCGGATCGGCATCCGGATGATCGAAGACGCCGAGCGCCGTGGCCTGCTCGGGCCGGGCGGCACGATCGTCGAGCCGACCTCCGGCAACACCGGCCACGGCCTGGCGATCGCCGCCGCCATCCGCGGGTACCGGTGCATCTTCGTGATGACCGACAAGATGAGCGCCGAGAAGATCGCACTGCTGCGCGCCTACGGCGCAGAGGTCGTGATCACCCCGACGGCCGTCGCCCGGGAATCGCCGGAGTCCTACTACTCGGTCGCCGACCGGCTCGCCCGCGAGATCCCCGGCGCGTTCCAACCCAACCAGTACTTCAACCAGGTGAACCCCGAGACCCATGAGGCGATCACCGGCCCGGAGATCTGGGAGCAGACCCAGGGGCAGATCGACGTGTTCGTTGCCGGCGTCGGGACGGGCGGCACGATCACGGGCGTCGGCCGCTCCCTCAAACGGATGAAGCCCGACATCGTGATCGTGGGCGCGGACACCGAAGGTTCCGTCTACACGGGTGACGACCCACGGCCGTACCTGACCGAGGGGATCGGCGAGGACTTCTTCCCGGAGACGTTCGACCCGAGCGTCGTCGATCGCTGGGTCCGGGTGCCGGACAAGGACGCGTTCCTGATGGCCCGCGCGGTGACGCGGCAAGAAGGGATCCTCGTCGGCGGCTCGGCCGGCTCGGCGGTGTCGGCGGCGCTCACCGTCGCGCGCGACTTCGACGCCGGCACGACGATCGTCGTCCTGCTCCCCGACACCGGCCGGCAGTACCTGTCCAAGATCTACAGCGACGGCTGGATGCGCCAGTACGGGTTCCTCGAGGGACCCGAGACGATCTCGGTCGACCGGGTGCTCGCGGCCAAGGCGGGCCCGCTGCCGCAGTTGATCACGGTGAGCGCGCACGACAAGGTGCGCCAGGCCGTCGACCTGCTCCAGGAACACGGGATCTCGCAGGCGCCGGTGGTGCGCGACCACTCGACCGACGTTGCGCAGTTCGTCGGATCGATCCGCGATCGCGAGCTGCTCGAGCGGGTGTTCCGCGACCCCGACGCGCTGCAAGCCGACGTCGCCGAGGTGATGGCGCCCCCGATCCCGACGGTCGAGCGCCACGCGAGCGTTGACGACGCCTTCGCCGAGCTCGAACGGGCACCCGCCGTGCTCGTGAGCGCGGGCGGCGTCGTGATCGGCGTCTTGACGCGAAGCGACCTGCTGGACTTCCTCGCGCACCATCGACAGGCGCCGGCCACCTGAGCGTGCGGTCCCTCGGCGTCGACGTCGGCGGGGAGCACGGCAAGAACCTCGACGTCGTCGTGCTCGACGGCGACCGGCAGGTCGTGGCCGTCGGGTCGCAGATGCCCGTGCGCCGGCTGCGGGGCCTGATCGAGACGTACCGGCCCGAGGTCGTGTGCATCGACGGCCCGCCGGCATGGGCCGCCGCCGGTGGGCGGTCGCGCCTGGCCGAACGCGAGCTGAAGCTCCTCGGGATCCAGGCCTACTACACGCCGGACAAGGCGACCGGGGAGACGAACCCGTTCTACGGATGGATGCGGAACGCGCTCGCCGCGTTCCGCGCCGCCGACCGTGCGGGGTTCCCCACGTACCGCTCGGGTGTGATCCGCGGGACCGCGATCGAGGTGTTCCCGCACGCCTCCGCGACGGTGCTCGCCGGGTGCCTCGCGCCGGCCCGTCCGTCGGCATCGGACAAGCGAGCCTGGCGTGCGGCGATCCTACGCACGCACCACGTGCCGACGGGGCAGCTCACGACGCTCGACCACGTGGACGCGGCCCTGTGTGCGCTGACCGGGTTGATCGGGCTCGCACTCGGCGACCCGTTCGCGCCCGGCGCGCCCGCCGAGGGCCGGATCGTCGTGCCGGCGCGCGTCGTGCCCGCGGCGGGGTACCGTCGGTGCGTGCCGACGCGCGCCGGAGCGACCGAGCCCTTGATCACGTTCTGCGCGTGCGGGTGCGGCGCGCAGGTGCGGCCCGGCCGGGAGTTCCGGCCGGGCCATGACCGGCGCCTGATGGTCCAGTTGGAGCGCGCGGTCGCCGACGGCGACCGCGCGCGGGCGGAGCTTCAACGGCGAGGCTGGACATGACGGCCGACCACCCCTTCGGATCCACCCACCCGGACACGCGCGCGATCCACGTCGGCCAAGATCCAGATGCCGCCTTCGGCGCGGTGTCCGTACCGATCTATCAGAACTCGACGTTCGCCCAGCCCGACATCGCCGACCCGAAGGTGTGGGACTACGGGCGTTCGGGCAACCCGACGCGGGACGCGTTCGAGCGCGCGCTCGCCTCGCTCGAAGGGGGCGAACGGTGCTTCGCGTTCGCGAGCGGGATGGCCGCCGAGACGACCCTGCTGTTGACGCTGCGGCCCGGTGACCACGTGGTGCTGGCCGACGACGTGTACGGCGGCACGTACCGCCTGCTCACCGAGGTGCTCGGCCCGTGGGGTCTCGGGGTGACGACGTGCGACCTCGCCGACGCCGACGCGCTCGCCGGGTCGATCCGTCCCGAGACCCGGTTCGTGTGGGTCGAGACGCCCTCGAACCCGTTGTTGAAGGTCGTCGACATCGAGGCCGTGGCCGCGCTCGCACACGCATCGGGCGCCAAGGTCGTGGTCGACAACACCTTCGCCTCACCGGCGCTCCAGCAGCCGCTCCGATTGGGGGCCGACGTCGTCGTGCACAGCGTGACGAAGTACATCGGCGGTCATTCCGATCTGATCGGTGGCGCCGTCATCACGAGCGACGCCGGGCTGATCGACGCGGTCGGGTTCCTCGTGAACGGGGTCGGGGCGGTGCCCGGGCCGATGGACGCCTTCCTCGCGCTCCGTGGGCTCCGCACGCTGGGCGTCCGGATGCGCCGGCACAGCGACAACGCCGCGGCGATCGCCGACTACCTCGTCGGCCACGAGATGGTCAACCAGGTGTACTACCCGGGACTCCCCGACCACCCCGGCCACGGGATCGCCGCCGGCCAGATGGCGGCGTTCGGCGGCATGGTCTCGTTCCTGGTCGAGACCGCGGATGAGGCCTCCCGGATCGCGCGCGGCACCCGTCTGTTCGTGTTGGCGGAATCGCTCGGCGGGGTCGAGTCGCTGATCGAGCTGCCCGGGCCGATGACCCACGCGAGCGTCAGCGGATCGGACCTGGAGGTGCCCGCCGAGCTCGTGCGTCTGTCGGTCGGGCTCGAGCATCCCGACGACCTGATCGCCGATCTGGAGCAGGCGTTCGGCTAGCGGACGACCAGCTCGCCCGACGGCGTCGTCAGGCCCACCGAGACGACGCCCGGCTCGCCGTCCGCGAACCGCACCGGAAGCGACGCCGCCGCGGTCCACGTCGCGAACCGCCGGGCGTCACCGGCGATCTCGACCCACGCGACATCGGTGGCCAGCGACCGGTGCACGCCCGGCCGGGCGCCCGGATGCGTGTCCGCGTCGCCGGTCCACTCGATGAAGAACGGAAGCTCCGGCGTGCGGCTCGGGTCGTCGATGCCGGCGCCGCGCCAGGCCACGACGCGACCGTCGGGCATCGCGCGCGATCCCGGCTCCAGCGTGAGTCCGAGCCGTCCGGCGGTCGACGCGATCGCGTCGTCGCCGAGGCACAGCGCGAACCACCCGTCGCCGTCCCGCGTGCGCTCGGCGATCGCGCGACCGAGGACGGTCGTGGCGGCGACCGCGGGATCGACGACCGCGATCAGCTCGAGGTATCGGTCGCCGCCGAGCGAGACGATCCGGTTGCCGGTCCCCCAGCGCGGATGCACCCCGCCCGGCGTCGCGGCGAGGCCGTACGTCTCCTCGAACCGCGCCGCGGCCGCCTCCAGGTCGCCGACCGCGTAGACGACGTGATCGATCCGAAGGCTCACGCCTCGGACGCGCGCTTGAAGTACGCGACGGTCGACACGGCGCCCTGCGGCGTTGGCTGGGCGACGACGGACACGAGCTCCCAGCCGTCCTCACCGAAGGTGTTCAAGATCTCGCCGGGGTTGTGCTCGAGCAACGGCGCCACGAAGTACTCCCACTTGTTCAGCACGCGGTCTCCCTCTCAGTCACTGGCAAACAACTGCTCGCGGACGTGGCGGATGCACACGCCCATGATCACGTCGAGCCCCCCCGCGGTCGCGATCGCGGCCGCCTCGTCGCTGATGATGTCCTCCTGCAGCCACAACACCTTCGCACCGATGGCGACGGCGTCCCGCGCGACGGCGGGCGTGTGTTCGGCGCGACGGAACACGTCCACCACGTCGATCGCGAGGTCGGGCGGAAGGTCGCGGAGCGACGGATAGGCGGGCTCGCCGAGCACTTCGGTCTCGTTCGGGTTCACCGGGACGATCCGGTATCCGTGCGCCTGGAGATAGCGCGCAACCTCGAACGACGGCCGGCCCGCCCGCGAGGACAGGCCGACCACGGCGATCGTGTGCACGTCACCGAGCAGCACCCGGAGCTCCTGCTCCTCAGCGGTCAGGTCGCGGCCCACGGCGCCTCCTTCCGGACGAGCTCGAGGAGCGCATGAACCATGAACCCGGTCGCGCCCCACACGGTCGTGTCTCCGTCCACGTACCACCAGCCGCGCCACGCCATCCCGTTCTCCTCTCGAAGCTCCCGCTGCTCCTCGATCACGGCGAGGCGCCGGAGCGGCACCTGCACGACGCGCGCGATCTCCGCGTCGCTCACTAGGAGCGCCGGAAGCTCCTGCACGACGGCGACGAACGGCGTCACGAGGATCCCGCTCACGTACGTGTGGACCGGCGGCAGCGCGCCGAGCACCGCATCGGATGCGACGTCGACCCCGATCTCCTCGCGGGTCTCGCGCAGGGCCGTCGCCATGAGATCCGCGTCGTCCGGGTCCTGCAGACCGCCCGGGAACGACATCTCACCGGCGTGGCGTGACAGCATCGCCGCGCGCTCGGTGAACACGAGCTCCGGCTCGTCGGCACCGGCCAGCAGCGCCAACACGGCGGCGAGCCGGTCGCCGGGGTCGGGTCGCGGCGACGGCGCCGGGTCGAGCGCGGGTGCGAGCGCGTGGGCGAGGTCGGGCATCGGTTCCATCGTACGGAGGGCGGCCGCGCACGTCGGCGCTTTCGGGTACCGTCCGGCTCGATGCCGACCGACCCCGCAGACGCCGCCGCCGCGGCCGTGGACGCCGACGAGGTGCTGGCGCTCGCTCAGGCGTTGATCCAGGCACGATCCGAGAACCCCGGCGCGACGGAGGACGCCGCGGCCGAGGTCGCGACGGGCGTGCTCCTCGGGCTGGGCGCCGCCCCGAGCACGATCCGTGGCGAGGCCGGACGCCCGAGCGTGGTCGCCACGATCGGTGGCGACCACGGCCCGAGCCTCGCATGGAACGGGCACCTCGACACCGTGCCCGCGGGCTCGCCCGACACCTGGTCGGTCGACCCCTTCGAAGGAGCGGTCGTCGACGGACGCCTGATCGGGCGCGGGGCGTGCGACATGAAGGGCCCGGTGGCCGCCGCGCTGGTCGCCGCGGCGGCGGTCGTGCACGCGGGCGTCGAGCTCGCGGGGTCCCTCACCTTCCATCTGGTCGCCGACGAAGAGCTCGCCGGCACCCACGGCACGCAGGTGCTCCGCGACCGCGGGCTCCTGACGCAGGGCGCCGCGATCGTCGGCGAGCCGAGCAACCTCGAGGTCGCGCTCGCGGAGCGCGGCGGCGCTTGGGTCACCGCTACGACCTACGGCGCGGCCGCCCACGGGTCCCAGCCGGACCGCGGCGTGAACGCGATCACCGCGATGGCTCGCTTCCTCCTTCGGGTGCACGAGGTCGTGCCCGAGACCGTTCACCCGCTGTGCGGGCGGGCGACCGTGAACGCCGCATTGATCTCGGGGGGCAGCGCGCCCAACATGGTGCCCGACCGCTGCGTCGTCGACATCGACCGGCGAACCATCCCCGGCGAGACCGACCCCGAGAAGGTGCTCGCGCCGTTCCTCGCGCTCGCGGACGAGATCCGCGCCGACGATCCGTCGTTCGACCTGCGGCCCGAGATCCGGGAGTGGATCTTGGCCGCCGAGTCGCCGGCCGAGACGCCGATCGCGGAGGCGATCCGCGCGGCGGCCGCGGCAGAGACCGGCGCGGTCCCGCCCGACGTCGGGTTCACGGGCATCACCGACGCCCGGTTCTATCTGAACGACGCCGCGATCCCGACCGTGATCTTCGGGCCCGGCGACCTCTCGGTGGCGCACACCGCGGACGAATGGATCGGCGTCGACGACCTGGTCGCGGGCGCCCGGACCTACGCGCGGCTCTTCGCCTCCTTCCTCGGCGCCTGAGCCCTCACCGGCATCGGGCCGGCATCGGGCCCGACTCGGGCTATCCTGGGTGCGATGAGCACCGCGACCGCACCCCTGACCGTCACCGACGCCGCCGCGCGGAAGATCGCGCAGCTCGCGGTGAAGGAGGGCCGTGCCGAGCCAGTCCTTCGCCTCCGGGTCGTGGCGGGCGGCTGCTCCGGGTTCTCCTACGAGCTCGGGTTCGACGACGGGGCGGCAGCCGACGACCACGTGATCGTGGGCGCGGACGGCGTCCGTGTGGTGGTCGACCCCCGCAGCGCGCCGATCATCGAGGGCTCCACCCTGGAGTTCGACTCGTCCCTGCTCGGCGGCGGTCTCAAGGTCAAGAACCCCCGTGCCGCACACGAGTGCGCCTGCGGCGACTCGTTCGCCATCTGAGGGGCGCGGCACCCAGGACGGTATCCTCCGGCCATGCCCAAGGCCGACTCCACGCAATGGCGCGACCTGTACCACGAGGTGGTCGTGTCGGGCCTATGCACCGGGTGCACGGCGTGCATCGTCGCCTGCCCGTTCCACGTGCTCGGATACGAGGACAACTACCCGGTGCAGCTGGAGGACAACGGCCCCGACGCGTGCACGCACGGCGACAACGGATGCTCACTCTGCACCCTGGCATGCCCGCGCTTCCGCGAGTGGGAGTCCGAGATCGACCAGACACTGTTCGGCCGCACCCGCGCGCCCGAAGAGGTGATCGGACCCTACGAGGAGATCTACCTCGCCCGCGCGACCGCGCCCGAGGCCTTGATGGCCGGACAGGACGGCGGCGTCGTGAGCGCGCTGCTGATCTGGGGGCTCGAGACCGGCCGGATCGACGGCGCCGCGACGTCCGTGCTGTCGAGCGAGCGCCAGTGGGACTGCGAGCCGGCGATCGTCACCGATCGTGCGGGCGTGCTCGCGGCGGCCGGCAGCCGCTACACCTACAGCGCGAATCCGCTCGCGTTGCTCAAGGCAGCCGAGCTCGGTCTCTCGAAGGTCGCGCTCGTCGGGATGGGCTGCCAAACCTCGATCACCGGCGCGATGCAGGCGCGCCGCGTCAACAAGTGGCGCAAGAAGATCGCCTGGACGCTCGGGCTGCTGTGCTCCAAATCGTTCACCTACGACGGGCTGATGGTGGAGATCGCGCAGGAGGAGCTCGGCCTGGACCTCGACCACCTCGCGCGGGTGAACATCAAGGGGCGGCTGCTGTTCTACACCGACACCGGCGACGAGATCGTCTACCCGCTGAAACAGAGCCATCGGTTCACGCGTCCGGGCTGCCTGCATTGCCCCGACTTCGCGGCCGAGCATGCGGATATCTCGTTCGGCGGCCTGGGCCAGGGGGACGGGTGGACGCTGTCGATCGTCCGCACCGAGCAGGGCCGGCAGATCTGGGAGGAGGCCACAGCGGCCGGTCTCCTGGAGTCCAAGCGCGCCGCCGATGCCGACCCGGACGCCGTTGCGCTGATGTTCAAGCTGGCGGTCAAGTCGCGGCAGCGCTGGCCGGGGCAGGACGAGCTCGCAACCGCCGGCTCGACCCCGGGCCTGACCGGCGCCTGAGCCCACGTTCGGCCTAGCCACGCGGGGCCATCGACGACCCCCCGCCCTCGGGACTCCACCACCTGTGGCCTGCGCCGATAATCGTGGGGAGCACGTCCCCCGCCGGGGGACGCCGACCGCTGCACGGATGGGACGCAGGAGCACCTTCGATGGCTGAGCCGGCGCAGACCACACGCCCGGCGCCGCTGCGCCGCGACGCCGTCCTGGAGGCCGTGACCTTCGCGGCCGAACGGCTCTTGCTCGCTGCCGACTGGCACGACGCGATCGACGAGGTTCTCGCCCGGTTCGGGATCGCCGCCGGAGTGTCGCGCGCGACCATCCTGCGCGCCGACCCCGGCGACGACGCCGGACCCCTCGCGACCGCAGAGGCCGAATGGTGCGCCCCGGGCGTGCCGTCGATGGCCGACCACCCGAGCCTGCGCGGGGAACCCTGGTCGCCCCGGTTCGTGCGGTGGGTCGACGCGATGACGGCGGGCCAGCCCATCGTCGGAGACGTCGGCACCTTCCCGTCTGCGGAACGGGAGGACTTCACGGCGCAGGGCATCGCGTCGCTCGCCTACTACCCGATCACGGTGGAGGGAAGCTGGTGGGGCTGCGTCGGCTTCGAGGACTGCGATGGTCCTCGTGCGTGGGTCCTGTCCGACCTCGACGGCGTGCGCACGGCCGCCGCCATGATCGGCGCCGCGATCACCCGCCAGCGGCAGGAGGAGCGCCTGCGCGACGCCGAGACCCGGTACCGCGGCGTGGTCGAGCGCATCCCGGCGGTGACCTACGTGGACGAGTCGACGCCCGACGGCGTGCGTATGTCGTTCCTCTCGCCGCAGATCGAGCTGCTCCTCGGGTACCCGGCGAGGGTGTTCCTCGACGACGCCGACGCGTGGTTCGACGTGGTGCATCCGGACGACCAGGAGCGCGTCGACGCCGCGGCGCGCCGCGCCGGCAGCGAGGGAGGGTCGTTCGACGAGGAATACCGCATGCGCCACGCCGACGGACGCTGGCTCTGGGTGCACGACACCTCCGCGCCGATGCCGGGGAACGACGACGAGGGGACGAGGTACTTCCAGGGGTTCCTCGTCGAGATCTCGGCGCGCAAAGAGGCGGAAGCCGCCCGGGCGGCGGCCGAGCACCGGTACCGCACGATGGTCGAGGCCCTGCCCGCCGTGACCTACATCGACGAACCGGTCGAGGGCGACGACATCAACGCCACCATGCCGTTCGTGAGCCCGCAGATCGAGACCGTGCTCGGCTACCCGCCGGAGCGGTTCCTCCAGGACAGCCGGTTCTGGTTCGACCTGATGCACCCCGAGGACTACGCGCGCCTGCGCGAGACCGGCGACCTCAGCGTCTCGAACGTCTGGGAGAGCACGCAGGAGTACCGGATGCGACATGCGGACGGGCACTGGGTCTGGGTGCAGGACACCTCACGCCCGATCTTCGACGAGGACGGCGAGCTCGTCTTCTTCCAGGGATTCCTGATGGACGTTTCCACCCGCCACGAGGCCGAGGAGCGGCTGCGCGCTGCCGAGCAGCGGTTCCGCGTGCTGGTGGAGCAGATGCCCGCGGCGATCTACACCGAGACGATCGAGCCCGGCAGCGCGGACGGGCTCGCGATCGACTACCTCAGTCCCCAGTTCGAGCGCCTGTTCCGTGTGTCGCCCGACGAGATCCTCGGCGACACCGCGCACTGGCCGAGGCTCGTCCATCCGGAGGACCGCGCGGCGTTCACCGCCGAGAACGAACGGGTCAACCGCACGGGCGAGCCGTTCTCGATGGACTACCGGATCAGCGCGGGCGACGGGTCGACGACCTGGGTCCACGACGAGGCTCAGCTGATCCGCGGTGAGGATGGCGAGCCGGCGTACTGGCAAGGGTTCCTGACCGACGTGACGGAGCGCGTCGAGGCGGCGGAACGGATCCGTGTCGCGGAGGAACGCTATCGGCAGATCGTCGAGCACACCCCCGTGATCACCTATCAAGAGCTCCCGTCCCGCGAGGACGGCGCGTTCACCAGCACGTCGTCGATGTACTACGTGAGCCCGCAGATCGAGGAGATCCTCGGGTATCCCGCCGCGCGATGGTCCGAACCAGGGTTCTGGGCGAGCATCACCGAGCCCGAGGACATGGCGGTCGTCGAGCACGACGCCCGCAACGGGGAGAGCGGCGACACGTACCGCGGCGAGTACCGGATGCGCGCCGCCGACGGCCGCGTCGTGTGGTTCCACGACGAGGCGCAGCTGATCCGCAGCATCGACGGCACGCCGGTGTCGTGGCAGGGCGTGATGGTGGACGTCACCGAGCGCCGCGAGGCCGAGCAGGAGCTCCGGTTCGCGCGCGAGCGGCTCGAGGCGCTGATCGAGCACATCCCCGCGATCGTCTATCGGGAGTCCGACGACGAGGACCCCGCGAAGTTCTTCGTCAGTCCACAGGTGGAACGGATCCTGGGCTATACGCCCGAGCAATGGACGTGGACCGACGACTTCTGGGTCGACCGCTTGCACCCCGACGATCGCGACCGGGTCCTCGCGCTCGACCTCGAGTCCGGGCGCACCCATCAGCCGTATTCGATCGAGTACCGCTTCCGCCGCGCCGACGGCGCCTACGTCTGGCTCCAGGAAGAGGCGGTGTTCCTGCAGTCCGAACCCGGCGAGCTCGGTGCCTGGCAGGGACTGCTGTTCGATGTGACCGCGCGCAAGGAAGCCGAGGAGCAGCTCCGCGAGAGCGAGCTCGTCCAGAGCGCCACCGTCGAGCACCTGCCCGCCATCGTCTACCGCGAGCCGCCGGACGGGCCCCTCGGCGGCAACCTCTACGTGAGCCCGCAGGTGCGCGACCTTCTCGGCTACAGCCAGGAGGAGTGGATGAGCTCGGAGGTGGACTTCTGGGCCGAACACATCCACCCCGACGATGCCCCCGAGGTCCTGGCGCTCAACGTGCGCGCGAACGAGACCAAGGAGCCCTTCGACGCGGAGTACCGGATCCGCCACGCCGACGGCACCTACCGCTGGATGCACGACGAGGCCACGTTCGTCGCGGACCTCGGCGACGGATGGTGGCAGGGATTCATGATCGACATCAGCGAACGCCGGGCCGCGGAGGAACAGCTCCGCGAGGCGGAGGAACGCTTCCGGCTGATCGTCGAGCGAGGGCCGGCGGTGTTCTACCAGCAAGAGTTCGACCCGAACGATCCCGATGTTTCGCGCACGACGTACGTGTCGCCGCAGCAGGGAGCCCTGTTCGGCTACTCCGACGAGGAGATGCTCGAGGACCCGACGCTGTGGGCCAAGACGATCCACCCCGACGACCGCGATCGCGTCCTCGCCGCGGACGTGGCGAGCAACCGCGACGTCGACGAGCACTTCTCGATGGAGTACCGGATGATCAGCAAGGACGGCCGGATCGTCTGGGTGCAGGACACGTGCTCGCTCGTGCGCGTCGCGGGCAAGGCGCCGTACTGGCAGGGGTTCATCCTCGACATCACCGAGCGCAAGCGCGATGAAGCGGAGCTGTCCCGGGCGCGCGACACGGCGCTCGAGTCGGCCAGGCTCAAGTCGGAGTTCCTGGCGAACATGAGCCACGAGATCCGGACGCCGATGAACGGCGTCGTCGGCATGGCGGGTCTGCTGCTCGAAACGGAGCTGACGCCGCACCAGCGCGAGTTCGCCACCACGATCGCGATGAGCGCCGACA
>Ga0105242_10002616_pt1 | contig 14125 bp, 18 predicted proteins | sample KBSM24metaG_FD_81521 | JGI IMG/M metagenome (GOLD analysis project Ga0105242, IMG submission 81521) | Miscanthus rhizosphere microbial communities from Kellogg Biological Station, Michigan, USA - KBS M2-4 metaG | ecosystem: Host-associated > Plants > Roots > Rhizosphere > Soil | place...
ACCACTACGCCTCTGCTACGATTCGTCAGACCGCAACAGCTGCTTGGTTAGCTATGACGCAAGCGGTGACGGCAACGCCATGTACTACGGCCGCGATGTTCAAGGGCGCCTCATCTACCGCGAATCCGACAACATTGCCGCCTGGAACTGGAACCTGAACGCTGGTTACTGGTACGGCTACACCGGAGCAGGCGACACCCCAGACTTTGTCCGCGACGCCAACTGGAACGTTACCGAAAAGAACTTGCAGCTACCCGGCGGTGTAATGGTCACCATCAAGCCAGCCCAAACCGGGGCGGGCAATGCCACCTACTCGCTGCCAAACATCCATGGAGACACCTTGCTCACCACCGACGCCACTGGCACCAACACCAGCACCGGCAACGGTCCCGCCAGCAGCTTCACCTACGATCCATTCGGCAACATACTAACAGGCAGCACCTTACCAAATAATAGCGACAGCGCTTCATTCGGCTACCTAGGTCAGAACGAGAAGTTCACCGAAACTACGCTAAATCTAATGCCCATACAGATGGGGGCAAGAGTATACCTCCCCACCCTAGGCAGGTTCACAAGTATAGATCCCCAGCAAGGTGGAACGCCAAATGCTTATGTGTATGTGACAGACCCTATTAATGACTTCGATTTGGGCGGTAATTTCGGCCTAAAGAGCTTTGCTAACATCGCAAGCTTTGCATCAATAATACCTGGTCCGGTAGGTATGGCAGCTAGTGTAGTGTCTGCAGCAGCTTATGCTGCAGCCGGAGATAAAAAGGATGCACTTATTGCCTGTGCAGGTATAGCTGCTGCTGCAGTTGGAGCAGGGGCGGCAGTTACTGTCTATAAGGCATCTAAAATAGCGAAGGCTGCCAAGGCGGGCGAAGATCTTAGCAAGATGAAACCTGTTGGCAAGATAACGTCCAATCTTGCTGGTAAACTATATATAGGCCGTGGGGCATCTATAGGGCCACGCGGCGCTAAGATTAGTTCGGATGGACTAAGAATGTACCGGCCACCTGTCTATAAGGTCAGACTGGGTTTTAAACAATCAAATTTCCAAGCCCGGGGTACAATTAATGACTCATGGAGAAACGCAAATAAACCCGGATACTATAATGGACACCTAAGGATCAAACGATAACAGTGGAAGACTTACAGATGATTCACCCCGCTCTAGAACAAATAGTCCTAGACTATGAGTGGACCGGCGATAATAATCGTTGGGCCAAACAATACGAAGTCTTTTTAGAAGACACTAACCAGCCCCAATCAAAATGGTTTAAAAAGCCTGACAAGAGGAAGATAGGTGAGAAAAGTTGGATACTAGTTTGTTCCGATGAATTCCGGAGCAACCCTAACGACGAATTCAGCAAAGAAGATCTTCACAAGGCCTACAGTCAAAAAATCTTTGACTATAAAGAACTCGAACGATATCTGAAGCAACAGATAAATGCAATCGGTGACGTATCCGCTACAGGATTATTTAAACATCTGGACAAATTTCTAATCCTAGAGACAGAGAACTAAGATCATAACGACTTAAGCCCGCAATGGAAATGGATGGAGATGGTAATGTGACACAAGTATTCTCTACTAAAGATTTTCAGACCATGGAAGAAGCGCTAGCCTTGAGATCCGTTTACCTCCAGGATTGTTTGGAGAAAGTCCGGCAGTTAGAGCTGGAGGTGCAGTTCTAGCCTATAAAGCAGCGAAAGACGTCAGAGCCGCTACGACAGTCGCACGGCTAGGGCAAATCAGTAAGCTGACCGCCCATGGCAATTCACTTAGTAGCGTCCGACCAACCTGGGGATATAAGCTCTACTCAACTAGTGGCAAGTTTTTGAAGAATGGTATAACATCAAGGGCAGTAGCTGAAACAAGATACACTAAGGCATTTATGGCCGACAAGAGGATGATTACAAAGGCATTTGCAAATCGAAAAGCAGCTTATGAATGGGAAGCTCTGCAGAACAAAATAAGGCGCGGACCATTAAACAAGAATTGGCATTAAATGACACAGACGAAAGACCAAAGAGTAATTAGGTTTACCTCATCGCTCTCATTACCCTCAGATACTTCTGACGAAGAGGATGCGCAAATTGAAAAAATAGGAGAAGAGTTTGGTGAATACGTTTGGGGTAAAACAGGCCTAGCAGCGAAACTTCAGGTATTAACAAACAATGACTACGGACAAGACTTGAACTTCATACTGTTTCGATTTCTTATTTTTCCTGAAGATGAAAAACTCGCTGAGCTAGAAGAAGTCGAAGATTATGATCCAAAGGAAAAGGCTACAGCCGTAAACATAATAGTCGATAATGAAAACTTCGTTCATAAATCAGAGGTAGAACGTCATAAATTTCTACACAACGCCATACTGTCGACACTTAACTCATTGGCAACTGCAATCAAAAGAAAAAAACTCGATACAAAGATAGACAAGTTAATAGCAGATGTTCAAGGATGTTTAAGCTAACAGAGGGTGTCCCACACTAAAACAATAGAGATGCAAGTCACATGCCAAACTAACACCATTACGATACTTCCAAGAAAACTGCAAGGTTTTGCATTTACCCAGAACGACAAGGGAGTCGTAGATTTAACGCAGAATAAAAAATACATAGTCTTTGGGCTACGAAAAAATAAGCAGGGCACTTTTTACCTTATCTTGACCGATTCGATTCACAACGCATTGCCATGGTGGATGCCTGCTGGATTCTTTACCCAGCCAGAAGGTGCTACACCCAAAAGTTGGCAAACACGCACCTGGGGTAGATTCAGCAAGGATATTATTCAATCGCACCCAGTTTACTTTGATGTGATTGACGATATTGAAGATGGGACACAGAAGGGCGCTGAGGCCTTTTGCATAATGACCCAGGATAACGAATCCCAGATCTAATGAGCTCCTTCAAGATAAACAAACCCCCAAATGCATTTGATCCGTCAAAGGTAGGCACCTACCCCGCAAAAACATACTCTGGAGGTGGATACTTCTACGACGAGGTATTAGAATACCGAGTGTGGACTAAGGAAAATGGCGAAGCGGTGTATCACGCATTCGCGACCTACGATGATGCGTTGCAGTTTAGTAAAAATACCAAAAATGCCGAGAAACCGCTGGTGTTAGTCCAACAGAACTCGTACATCGCTGAAACAGACGATGGTCGTGTGAGTCATGTACATAAACAACGCGTGGCTGAATGGCAAGTAGAGTGGCTTGACGGCAACAGAGGGACACTCGAAAAAATACCTGTGTTCATCGCCAATGCAAAATCAAGCAGATAACACACATCCTACCCTATAACTAAACCGACAGCCGTCGTATCAAACTAGCTTCCGATGTCGTGCCTGCAACAACCCCAGCACACCGGGCACTAACGGCAACCAGTACGTAACCAACCTATACAGCAATACGGCCGCGCCAGCCGTGGCCGATGGCACACCGTACGCCACAAAACCCGCAAACAACCCGGCTTCGGCACCAACCAATCCGCCTGGCGTAGGCGTAGCGGTGCTGGTGAGCATGCCAATACTAAAGATTATAAATACCTGCACCACACCCAAGTGCAAACCCAGCGACCGTGCCGTACTAAACAAGATAAACGTATATGTTACGGTTAGCAGTAGCGCTAGGCAAAAGGCCCGCGCCAAATGCAGAGGGCTAATTTTGCGCAGACTGCTTAGCAAATTGTGCAAAAACGCCTGCAGGTAGTGGCGCACCGTAGGCAACGTCCAAACCCCTGTCGCTACGCCGACCGCGATCAACCCGTACCACCAATGAATCGACAAGTGCCAATCAGCAGCAAATTGGTGCCAACTACCAGCCCCGAACAGCAGTACGGCAGCTAGCAACGTTAGATGTGCCACCATGCCCAACAGATTGTTTACCGAAACCACCGCGGTCGCTTCGGCAGCCGTGTGTTTTCGCTTGTATAGATACACCCCGTGCAGGCCCAATCCGCCCAAACCAGACGGCAGCAGCCGGTTTACAAATGCCGTGGAAACTTCTACTAAAACCGTCTGCCAGTAGCGCAGTTTGTGTAGTGTTAGAGCACCGTATATTCCGGCTGCAATCCCGAAGGTTATAGCCATCAGTAACAGCGACAGCACTAGCCATGGAATACTAGCGCGCCGCGCTACCTGCAAGCTGCTTTGCACCGTAAACCAGTGCGTGGCTAGCACATACGCGGCGGCCACTAAAACTACCAAACTGATGCCTATTTTAAGCAGCGCCCGGTGCGGCGTCTGATGTTTTGCTAGAGGTTTTTGTGTTGCCATGACGGTTTTGTCTGCTGGTAGTATAGCGCGCACAGGCAAAACGAAACAGCCCCAGTGCGACTACAAAGTAGGCTGGTTGACTTGGACGACTAACCGGTGCCGAGCAACCAAAAGTAGGCCGGTAGTTACCGCCACGTACAGCAGACCACTGGTGCAGGCAGAGGTAATCGATGCATGAGTCTGCCAAACTAAGTAAGTACCGCTTGAAAGGGTGCCGGCAAGCAACGCCATTGACCCCTGTATCTTGCGGTGAGATGGGGCAACCATAGCCAGTGTAGACAACACCAAGCCACCAAGCGCTAAAACAATGTGAATAAGCAATACCATGTTAGGTATTGTAGCGCATATTAGGGCAAAAGCGGAGCGCAGGCGATGCCAGCTGAAAGCACCAACAGTGTCACCAGTGAGAAGCCAAACATACCGCGGGCCCATTTGGCTGGTTCCAGAGCCTTAAAGCCGCTCACACCCCTGTATAACCAGTAGCCTGCTAGCAACCCAATACTAGCGCCAAACGCTAGTCCAGCATGGGCATGGACCGTAAACGCCAGCACCGCCAAGAGGTACAGGGTTGTGTACACTAAAATCCATTTTTGCGTGCCCTTTATGCCTTTTTTGACTGGCCAAATAGGCAGACCACCGGCCTTGTAGTCATCGTGCCGGAAGATGCCGATTGCGTAAAAATGGGGCATTTGCCAAAAAACCATAATCAGCCCTAAAAGCAGCGCCGTTAGATCAAAATGCCCGGTGACCGCCGTGTAGCCGGCTACAAGCGGCGCAGCCCCCGATATAGTACCGATGAGCGTACTGTGCACGGTGGTGCGCTTACTCCAGGCATAGAAGACTGTGTAGTCCAGATAGGCAACTGCGCCCACTAGTACTGTTAGCCAGTTTACATGTACGGCTAACACCGCAAAGCCCACCAGCCCCAAAACGATCGACACAAACGTAAGCTTACGAGCAGACAGTTCGCCAGTAGCCGTGGCACGTTTCTTGGTCCGGGGCATCTGGGCGTCTACACTGCGGTCGGTCACGTTATTGGCCGCACAGGCGGACATCACGATAAGCGTGGTGCCTATGAGCGTATACGCTAGGAGCGGCCAATCAATATGCCACGCGCAGGCAAACAGAAACCCAGCCGCCGTGGTCATGACATTGGCATAGGTCCGCTCCGGCTTTAGCGCAGCATACAGAGCGCCTAGCTTCATTACAAACTGTCTTGGGATTTTAGATACTGCTGGATCTGCTGCGGCGTCATACGGTAGTTGAGGTTGTTCATAATCCAGATACTGCCACCGACCAATATCAGTACCACGGCCAGCATCAAGAACATCACCGCTAATTTCCAACGCGGTTTGCGTTCACTGCCCACATGCAGGAACAGCACCATTTGGACCACAAACTGCACCACGGCTAGCACGGCCAAAGTGCCCATTATAAAGTCCTTGGAATACGACTGGTGCGTCGCCAGACTGTAGGCAAACAATGTTAGGCCAATAGAGAACACAAAGCCCATGATGTATTTTGGCAGGCTGAGCGTTTCGTGGTGGGGGTGTTCTATAACAATGGTTTCAGATTTATCGTTCATATGCCCCTCGATCCAAATAAGTACACGATGGTAAAGATGAAAATCCAGACCACATCCAGGAAGTGCCAGAACAGGCTGATGAGCGTTAGCCGCTTCATAACACCGTTAGTTAGGCCGCGCTTAGCTACGTAGAACATCATCACAAACATCCAGATGAGGCCAAAAGTAATGTGCAGTCCGTGCGTACCAACTAACGTAAAGTAGCTGCTGAGGAAGCCGCTGCGGCGCCAACCATTGCCGTCCAGCACCAGGTTGCGGAATTCGCTCAGTTCTAGGCCCAAGAATGACAAACCGAGCAGGGCCGTAACACCTAACCAAACCAACACCTGTTGTTTGTTACGGCGCTGAGCCGCCAACATGGCAAGACCACAGGTAAAGCTGCTGGTCAGCAGGATCATGGTTTCGACCAGCACATACGGCAGTTTTAACAGTTCTTGGCCGCCCGGGCCACCAAACGTGTTGTGGTGTAACACGGCGTAGACGGCAAACAGGCTGGCGAACAGCACGCAGTCGGTCATTAGGTACACCCAGAAGCCAACGACCGTTTTTTCGGTAGCCGCAGCCTCATCGTGGGGTGTTTGTAATGTTTCGACAGCTACTTCACTCATACGGTTTGCCTCCGGCGCGCTAGGGCATTTTCGTGTTTTTCAACCTCGGCAGCAGTCATAACGTATTCGGTGTCTTCGTCGCAGGCGCGCACAATTATACTGGTGACTACACCTAGCAAACCAATGATTGCCAGCCAGAAAATATGCCAAACCATGCCAAAGCCAACTGCAAAGGCGAAGCCGGCAATCCACACGCCAGCACCAGTATTTTTAGGCAGTAAAATGTCTTCGTAATGCTTTTGGCGCGGAGCGCCCATGCGCTTCACAACCCAGAACGGATCACGTTCGTACACCACCGGGATGGTTGAAAAGTTATAGACCGGAGCAGGGGAAGGCACGGACCATTCCAAGGTGCGGCCATTCCATGGATCACCCGTTAGGTCACGTCGTTGGTCACGCTGCCAAATACTCACCGCTAGTTGCAAAATCTGGAACGCAATACCAGCGCCCACTAGCAGCGCACCAATCCCGGCCACAATAAACAGCGGCTGCCAGCCCAGCGAAGCGTCGTAGTGATCCAGCCGGCGCGTGGCGCCCATTAGTCCCAAAATGTAGAGCGGCGTAAAGGCCAACACAAAGCCAATCGACCAGCACCAAAAGGCGTAGCGACCCAAACGTTCGTTCAAGCGGAAACCGAAGATCTTGGGGAACCAGTACGTAAAGCCACCCAGGTAGCCGAACACTACGCCACCGACGATCATCATATGAAAGTGGGCGACCAAAAACAGACTATTGTGCACTTGGTAGTCTATGGCCGGAACGCTCATCATCACCCCCGCCACACCGCCGATGGTGAATATGACCACAAAGCCCATAAACCACAGCATTGGCGTGGTAAATTTAATGCGCCCACGGTACATCGTAAACAACCAGTTAAATATCTTGACCCCCGTTGGGATGGCAATAATACCAGTCGTTATACCAAAGAAGGCGTTTACATTGGCCCCAGCACCCATGGTAAAGAAGTGGTGCAGCCAGACCGTAAAGCTCAGCAGCACAATAGCCCAAATAGCCCACACCATACTGGCGTAGCCGAACAGTTTTTTGCGACTAAAGGTGGCCACAATTTCGCTGTAAATGCCGAAAGCCGGCAGTACCAAAATGTAGACCTCTGGGTGACCCCAGGCCCAAATGAGGTTGACATACATCATGGCGTTACCGCCCATGCCGGCGGTAAAGAAGTGCATGCCCAGCGTACGGTCCAGCGCCAGCAGCGTTAGTGTAACCGTCAAAATAGGGAAGGCAAAAGCCACCAAGCTCATGCTAGCCAAAACACTCCAAGCGAACATGGGCATTTTCATCAGCGTCATGCCAGGCGCCCGCATTTTGAGTATAGTTACCAGGAAGTTAACACCAGAAAGCAAGCTACCTACACCGGCAATCTGCAGCGCCCATATCCAATAATCTACCCCCACGCCGGGGCTATATTGCAGTTCGGAAAGCGGCGGATAAGCCAGCCAACCGGCGGCTGAAAATTCACCCAACAGCAGGCTTAGGTTCACCAGGCCCATACCCGAAGCAAACAACCAAAAACTGGTGGAGTTTAGGAACGGAAAGGCCACGTCGCGGGCGCCAATTTGCAGTGGCAGCACTAAGTTAATCAGCCCAAACATAAAGCCCATAGCCACAAAGAAAATCATGATAGTCCCGTGCGCACTGAACACCTGTTGGAAATGGTACGAATCTAAAATACCCTGCGAACTACCCACGCTGGTGGCTTGTTGAGCGCGCATCATCAGCGCATCAGCCGCACCGCGCAGTAGCATGAGCGTAGCGACAGCAATGTACATCACGCCAATTTTCTTAGGATCTTGGGCGGTCAGCCATTCTTTCCAGAGCCACTTCCATTTGTGTGTGACCGTTAGCGCAACCACCGCTCCTACGCCCACTAGTACAATCATGGCCGCGCCACCACGGGTAATGGCGTCTTGGGGCAAGGCGTGCCAGTTGAGCCGGCCGAGCAAGTTTGCAAATATCACGGCGTGGTGCCTCCGGTAGGTTCGGTGCCGTGTTCGTGGGGGATGTTTGTTTGTGTCGGCATCATGTATTTCGTCATAATCGTATCATAGAGCCCGCTGTCGACCGACCCGTAAAACTCCGGTTTGTTATTTTTACTGGGTTTGGAGAGCGCAGCGTAGCTCGCGACATCAAGGCTGTGCGGGGCATGATGAGTCGTATTCACCCAGCTGTTGAACGCAGCGTCTGAAACCGCCTTAATGGTAAACCTCATGCCCGAAAAGCCTTTGCCGCTAATGTTCGCCGCCACACCGTCGTAACTGCCGGCTTTGTCGGCCATTAAATTCAGGTGTGTCGACATACCCGGCATGGCGTACATCTGGCCGCCCAGTTGTGGCGCCCAAAAACTGCTCATCACCGTGTCGGACGTAATTTCGAAATCCACTGGCATTCCCACTGGCACGGCAGCTACATTTACACTTGCCACATTTTGGCCGGGATAAATAAACAGCCACTTCCAATCCAACGCCACCACTTGCACGTGCAGGGCCTTTTTGGTGGAACTAAGCGGCTTGAATGGATCTAGTGCATAGCTGCTGCGCCAGGTTATAACGCCAATTACTACCAGAAGCACAGTCGGGATTAACCACCAAATGGTTTCGGCAATGGCATTGCCTTCCAGTTCTGGGCTATATTTGGCCCGTTTGTTGTCTTCGCGATAGTGCCAGGCAAAGTAGCCAAGCATGGTGAGCACCGGTACTACCACTACTAGAGACAGTCCTGCGGTGAATGCAATCAGGTTGCGCTCTTTGTGTCCAATTTGACCTGCGGGCTGTAGCACCGAAACCGTGTGTCCGCGCAGACACCAAGCCGTGAGCACCGCGGCCAAAACGGTCAGCAGTATTCCCAGCCAAATTTTTAGGTGTTTTTTCATGCAGCGTTTTTTTGGACTAAGGTTAATCCCTCTTACGCTTATTGTAACATAGGGGCCGCAAGATGGAATCTAGTTGGCTGCTATGATATGCGGCTCGTATGCAACGCCATATCGCTCAACCATCTGACCAAGAACAACCCCGGTCAAGGCACCTACAACTGCACCCTCACGCTCTGTTACGGTCAGAGCAAATTCTCGGATGTCCGGGATGTTATGCCCGCTATATTGAGCGAAATGATCCAGCTCTTCTCCTTCCGCAGCTCGCAAAACTCGCGCACCTACTACTAGACTATGCGTCACCGTATGAAGCAGCGGCTGTTCAAATTTACGGTGTACTGTTACAGAGGGCCAGTCATCAATTCCTTCAAGATATAAATCATCGTCCACATTGCGTAGGGTAGCCGTGGGATCGTCTTTTGGTTGCTCTAGCAGTAACCGATCTCTAGCGGAACTAGGCCTATGCGAGTAAGTAACAATGGCATGCACGCTTGGGGCACCGAGCCTCTTACGACTGTTGTCAAACCACCCCACATGTAGCGGTAGACCGCTTGGCGACACTAGGTAAGTGAAGTTGGTATCGGACACAGTGCCGTGGTATTGAGAACCGGGGTAAGTTTCGGCTAATGCGGTATGGAGACTACGTACATTAAGTTTCTTCATAGTGGCACATTACACCACTACATTGATGACATTAATATGAAATGGTTTTCATATGTCAACCGAGGACTCGATTGTATCAACTCCGAGATCTGTAGCAGTTAGTTCATACATGTGCTCTTCGTAGAGTGTTGTGGTTTGCTGAGTAAACTGAAAAATGTCCAGTAGAGCTTGGCTGGGGTTTTTGAGTGTGCACAGCTGGTCGGTCTTGCATGGTATATTTTTACCATTATTGGAATTCATTTGGATAACGGCGTCTGCTGGCACGTCGCAAACATGCACCGCAAACAGTTTGTCGTCGAACAACATACCATCGTACGTGTCAATTCGGCGGAAAAATCCCACCATATGTAATTCCACATCTACCCCCAATCGCTCTCTAGTGATCCGCTGGGCAGCCGACCCTAGTTTCTCGCCACCCGCCGCAATACCAGCCGGCCACTCGGCAATGCCAATAAATGGCTGCGTTTTACGGCGCATCACAATGTACAAATCACCTTGGCGAGCAATAATAATCGCCCCTAAACGAGGACGTGGTCTAAACGCGTGCCGCCCGTAATTGAGCGCCATTTCCTGCTTGCCTTTGGGCAGCAAGCGATATTGTCCGCGATCAATCTTTTCCATGTAGCCGCCCGCGATAAGTTGGCGGATGTAGTAACCGCCGAGGTCGGTTGGATAGCCTGCCCGCTTGCACAGTTCAGCAAAGCCCAAAACTTCGACATCTGAAAAACAGGCTAAAACACGTAAGCTAGCACCCTGAACCATACCGCTACTATAGCAGATGGCTAGAAATGGTCACGAATATGGCTGTAGCTGTAGTCCCAATCGGCGTCAGATTTTTTGTGGGGGTTAAAGATATTTTCTGGGTCAAAGGCATTTTTTACTTCTTTGAACAGTTGCAAAATTTCTTTGCCAAACTGCGCTTCTAGCCAGGGGCCACGGACTAGGCCGTCGTTGTGTTCGCCACTTAAGCTTCCACCGTATCTCAACACCAAATCGTTAACCTCTTTTTGGCTGGGCTCGATCTTTTTGCGCTCGGCAGGATCTTCGATCTTCATGAGGGGAATGACGTGGAAGTTACCGTCGCCCATGTGCCCGGCAATGGTCGCGAACAGTTTGTACTTTTTGATGATCTTGCGCAACTGCGGCAAAAATTCGGCCAAATGCTTGGGCGGGACAATAAAGTCGTCTATGTACGGCGCGGTGTGCTTGTCTTTGACCTTGCTACGCAGCAGCTGGAAGCTGTAGCGGCGCATAATCCAGAACTTTTCGCTTTTAGCTTCAGATGGGTCTTCTTCGAAGCCGTTTATTTCGTAGCGGGCGCGGTATTTGGCCAGCTCGCCGTGCAAAGCGTGTACTTTCTTACGAACTTCTTCTTCGGTTTCGCCGTTAAATTCCACCATTAGGATTAGCTTGGGGATGCCGTGGAGCAACTGCAGACCATCGGGAATTAGCGTAATGAGCAGGTGAATGAACCGTTTGACGCCAAGTAGTTTTAGGAAGCTGGGCATAAAGCGAATCGACAGCCACAGGGTGGCGTCATCGAAGCTTTCGAAGGTGGCCGGCATGTGTTTTAAAATGGCGGGAATTAGCTCGCCCAAGTCGTCTATGTCATGCAAGAAGAGCACCAGTAGACCAGAGTGCGCACGGTGGGGCACCAAGCGATAAGTTATATCCGTTACAAAACCGAGTGTGCCTTCGGATCCAACAATTAGTTTGGTCAGGTCAAAAATACCGGTTCCACGGTCCCAGACTTCCCACAAAGTGTAACCCATGCTGTTTTTGCTAACCTGGGGTTCGGCTTTTTTTATGGCGTCGTAGTGGGCTTCACACAAGTCGTAAATCTTCTTATAAATATTGCCTTCGTAATCTTTTTGGGCGATCTTTTTGTCTAATTCTTTTTTGTTGAGTGGCTTTACTAGGTATTCATTACCATCGGCAAACACCACCCGCAGTTCGTTTACGAAGTCTTTGACCTTACCGTACTCCAACGACTTTTCACCACCGCTGTTGTTAGCAACCATGCCGCCAACGGTGCAGAGTTCGCGAGAAGCAGGATAGCTGGGCATCAGCGCATTTTTCTTGAGCGTTTCCTTTTCAAAATCTCGGTAATAGACGCCGGGCTGCGTTTGCGCTTCCTCGGCGGTAACCCGCTCCACTTTATTAAAATGCGTCGTAAAGTCCACGATGACTGATTCGTTGATGGCACCACCGGCCATGTCCGTGCCAGCACTGCGCGCCGTAACCGAAAGTTCCGGCATTTTGGCCTTTTTACTGGCTACTAGTTTTATAAGTGTCTGCACATCGGCACTGTCTTTGGGCATAACGACCAGCTTGGGAACCAGTTCGAACATGCTGGCATCGTGGCTGTATTTTTCTTTTGCCTCGGGCGAATCATCCAATTCACCCTTGAAACCGTTTTTCGTTAGCGCGTTTTTAAAATCATCCATATAGCTTTAAGCATAAGAGAAATGACAATAAGTAGCAAGTACAACAACACCTGGCCATTTGGTCTTTTTTGCCCACCAATATACCAAATCTTACATATTTCTTAACTTCTCTCAAATACCCCTTTTCAGGTCCCTACGTAGGGCATATACTACTCATCGTTTTCTGGCATATGCGCCAGGAAATTTCTTAATTCTAACCAAAAAAAGGGGGATACAACATGGCACTCACAGGAGAAGTATTACTAGAACAACCTAGGGCATTAGGGCCCGAGCAAAGAGCCATGGACTTAGCAGGAGTAGCGGAATTAGCAGTGGCGGCTAGCCTCGCTGCCGCAGCTCGGCTCGGAGTGGTTGGGTCCCTAGCAACCGCAGAGCTTAGTAAGGTATTTGGCGATGGCGTACCAGGGCCAGACCCACTGGCACTGACGTGTTATTTTGATGGGTCAAAGCACGATTACAAATAGACCTGACTACGTCAGGGGTATTTTACTGTAAGCAGGAAGGGGATATAACATGGAACACGCAGTAGAAGCATCGACGGAAGGATTTCGTGAATTAGATACTGTTCGAAGAGACGCAGATGTAGCGGCGATTGCCGCTTTGGCAGTAGGGGCTAGTCGCGCCACGGCAGCTCGACTCGGAATACTCGGATCAACGGTAGCCGCGGCCGAACTTAGCCGAGTGCTTAATGACGGTGTGCCAGGATTAGACCCACAGGCTATGACTTGTACTAAGTACAGCACTTCAGAAGGCATATTACATCGATACACATTTCCTAAGGCCTAATCTTTCTAATGAGCACAGAACTCTCACCAGATAGCAAAATTGCCGCCGAATTTGTTGGCACTCTTTGGACCGCGATACGGTCGGTGGGTGGTCCATACCCAGACACCGACGATCATCATCTATTTCGTGGACTATTCGATCCTGCTTGGTTAGGGGGGTTAGCTTTACCGATTGGTAGTGATAGACCCGCTACTCAAACCGTAGCACTAGGCCAGGCTATGGAGTTCGACCGGCCTGAAGGCCCCGAGGAGTTAGCGGCGGCGTACGCCAAAGACCCTCGGGTACAGATCTACGAAAGTGTGGACGCCCGTAGCGGCGGCTGGCCAGCCGCCGCTACTCGGCTACTTATGAAATTAGGTGGATGTGGAGTAACATGCACCGTATACGAATCACGTGCAGGCGAAAAGAACCTTGGGCCTCACAGAGATGATTGGTACGGGGCAATTGTACAGAAACTCGGAGCAAAGGCTTGGTTACTCGGTGAAGGTGCCGATAACCCCACCGCAGAACCTACGTTAGTCCTGGAAGCAGGCGACGTACTGCTACTCCCAAGAGGAGTACTACATCACGTAAGAACGCCCGATTATTCAGTGCATATGGGTATTGCCTTCATTACAGACCGGAGATCGGCCGTTTAGTCCTTCAATGACGAAGGCCCACTCAAGTAATTCGTTAGGTTGCATGCTGGTTATGGTTATTGTTACAATGACGTCAACATGGAAAAACCCCAAAAACAGCACATCGTAATCGTGGGCGGCGGTTTCGGAGGCGTAAAGACCGCTCTAGAACTCGCCAAATATCCCACTAAATTTGAAGTAACCTTAGTGTCGGAACGGCCAGATTTCTGGTACTTTCCCACGCTGTACCA
>Ga0105242_10002621_pt1 | contig 14111 bp, 11 predicted proteins | sample KBSM24metaG_FD_81521 | JGI IMG/M metagenome (GOLD analysis project Ga0105242, IMG submission 81521) | Miscanthus rhizosphere microbial communities from Kellogg Biological Station, Michigan, USA - KBS M2-4 metaG | ecosystem: Host-associated > Plants > Roots > Rhizosphere > Soil | place...
CCAGCGGCGGGCACGGTCGGCGAGCGGCAGATCCTGGAAGGCGGTTACGGACATCGGCGCTCTCCTCTCGTCGGGCGGCGGTCACCTGCCCGTCAGGGCGTCATCATGTGCTTGGTGCCCGCGTCGGACTTGTGCTCGGAACTTTTCCGTGCCCCCGCCGTAGACGCCCATCACGGCGACCGGGCCCCCGGTCCAGGTCCTGGGATCGGCGGTGCGGTTGGCGGCCGGGAACGGTCGCTACCTACCCGCAGCAAGCGATATCGAAACGGCTCCGCCAGGCGAGATCGCGACGCTGGTAACCGCGCAGACGGAGGAGGTCTGTATGGCGCCTCATCGGTTGGTCAGGCCCGGAAAGGCGGCCAGGGGGGCGCCCCACCGGCACGCGGCGGCCTCGGTGGAGCCCAGCCACTGCACGATGCCGGCCAGGGCGTCCCGGTCACCCGTCGCCGGGCCCAGGGCGGCGGCCTGGCTGGCGAGCAGTGCCGCCAGCAGGTGCAGCGCCAGACGTCGGGCGCTGCGCGTATTAGTGACGGGGAAGGGCAGCTCGTAACCCAGGGGCCGGGGAGCACCGGTGGAACCGACGACTGTCTGCAGCTCGGAGGTGCGAGTCTCCAGCGACGCCAGCGTCGACACCGCCAGTGCCCGACCGCTGTTGTCGATCTGTGCTGCGACGATCTCGAAGCCGTAGACCGAGGCACGGGCGGCCGCCAGTAGCCGCACTGCCTCGGCACCCTTCAGACCCGACGGAACGGCGTGCGCCGCCCTGCCACCGAACAGCGCGACGGCCGCGGTGCGCTGGGCCAGCAGGGAGCCGATGAGGGCGATGTGGGCGCGCGAGAGGGAATCCGGCACGACGTCGCTCATGGAGCTGTGCTCGGCGGCGGACAGCGCAGCGGCGCGCGTCGGGGACGGCCTCGTGGGGGAGGCAGAGGCGGGGGCAGAGGCCGCAGGTGCGGTGGGGTTGGCGGAACGCGAAGCGTCGATCAGCGACTCGGGGACCCCACCGTCTCGTACCAGGCTCGCGATCACCTCGACCTGGGTGGCGTGCACTGCGCCCAGCCGACCCGTCACTGAGTTGGGCGCCCCCCCGACCGCCTTGGTCAACGACGTCAACGACACAGTGCGGCCGAGCACTGCCAACAATGCCTTCTCGTCCTTCATGGACACGCGGGTGGGGGTCAGCGCGACTCGCGGATCGCCTTCCTCGCGCTGCACCCGGCATCCGGACAGTGCCGTCACGGACCCCGCCGCGAGCGCCACCAAGAGCGACCTGCGGGACCAGGAGGTCGGCATACGGCTCTTCGCGGGCATGGTCTCGATGATGGCATGAGGCTGATCACATGACTCAAATGCCGTGTCTGCAAGCACCGGGTCGCGCCGATAGACTGACGTCGACGACCACCGCGGGGAACAGACCACCGCGGGAACAGGCGCGCCGGGTGGCGGCATTTGAGAAGAGCAGGAAGCGGAGGCGGTGCAGTTGAGCACTCAGGAACGAATTCGCCAGGTCCTGCTCGACCTTCAGGGCACCGCGGAGGTCCCTGGCCCCCTCGGTGAGCTCGGCCTCGTCATCGAGGACGTAGCGGTGACGCCCGTGGGCAAGCGCCGGCTGGTGCGGGTCTGGCTGGATCGTGACCTGTCCGGCCTCGAGCCTGGTGACGAGTCCAGCGTCGTGCCTCCGCTCTCTCTCGACGAGGTCGCCGATGCCACCCGTGCCATCAGTGCCGGTCTGGACGCCTCCGACGCGCCGGGCGAAGCGCCCTACGTCCTCGAGGTGGGCTCGGCCGGTGTCGACCGACCGCTGACGACACCGCGTCACTTCCGGCGCAATGTCTCCCGGCTCGTTGAGATCTCGCGCCATGAGGGGGAAGCGGATGCAGCGGGCGATCCGATCGTCGGCCGGCTGGTCGCCGCTGGGCCCGACCACGTGATTGTCGTAGTGGCCGCGACGAAGAAGGAACCAGAGACCGTACTTCGCATTCCGTATGCCGACATCGCGCGCGCCCAGGTGCAGGTCGAGTTCGCCCGTATCACCACACAGGAGGAGAGCTGATGGATATCGACCTGGCGGCCCTGCGGGGCCTCGAGCGCGAGCGGGACATCTCCCTGGACGTCATCATCCCGGCGATCGAACAGGCAATGCTGGTCGCCTACCACCGAACCGAGGGAGCCCGGCGGATCGCCCGTGTCGAGCTCGACCGCAAGACCGGCCACGTGGTCGTGTGGGCCCGTGAGGAGGGAGTCGCCGACCCTGACACGCAGGAGCGCGCCGACCCCGGCCCCGAGTTCGACGACACTCCGGCTGGCTTCGGGCGGATCGCGGCCTCGACGGCTCGCCAGGTCATCGTCCAGCGGCTGCGTGACATCGAGGACGAGGCGATCATGGGTGACTTCCATGGCCGTGAGGGTGACATCATCACCGGAGTCATCCAGCAGAGCAGCGATCCGCGCTACGTGATGGTCGACTTCGGGACGGTCGAGGGGTCGTTGCCGTTGGCCGAGCAGGTGCCGGGGGAGAAGTACATCCACGGCGAGCGTCTGCGTTGCCTTGTGGTCAGCGTGAAGCGTGGTCAGCGTGGACCTCAGATCAGCCTGTCGCGCACCCACCCCAACCTGGTGCGCAAGCTGTTCGCCCTCGAGGTCCCCGAGGTTGCGGACGGCAGTGTCGAGATCGGGGCGCTGGCCCGCGAGGCAGGACACCGGACCAAGGTCGCCGTCCACGCCAAGGTTCCCGGTGTCAACGCCAAGGGCGCCTGCATCGGGCCGATGGGAGCCCGGGTCCGGGCGATCATGACAGAGCTGCACGGCGAGAAGATCGACGTTGTGGACTTCTCGGAGGACCCTCGCACCTTTGTTGCGGCGGCGCTGTCTCCGTCGCGGGTCAGCTCGGTGGAGATCGTCGACCCGGTGCTGCGTTCCGCCCGGGTGATCGTCCCTGACTTCCAGCTGTCGTTGGCTATCGGCAAGGAGGGCCAGAATGCCCGGCTCGCCGCCAAGCTGACCGGCTGGCGCATCGACATCCGTTCTGACACGCCGGCCGCTGCTGCTGATGAGGCACCTGGGACCGACGCTGGCACTGACGGTGAGCACTAGGCGGTAGACTGGTGGAGATCGATCGGTTGCGACGGATCCGTCAGCGGCCAACCCAACGCATGGCACGTACGTGTGTGGGCTGCCGTCGTCGTGATGTTCGATCAGCATTACTGCGAGTAGTCGCGGAATGGAACGACACCGGTGAGCGTTCTGCCAGGGTTGTTGCCGATCCCCGACTCCGGTTGCCAGGGCGTGGCGCTTGGTTGCACCCGACACCGGAATGTCTCGATCTCGCCCTGCGCCGCAAGGCGTTCGGGCGGGCCTTGCGAGTCAAGGTCCTCCTCGACGCTTCGGCGCTGAGCGAGTACATCGAGGCATACGAGCAGTCCGTCGTCACAGCTGCCAGCTCCACCCCGGAGCCGGCAGCCCAGCAGGTTCCTGAAACCGAAAGCGGGTCTGACGCTGATGAGCACCCGATGAGTACTCACCGATGAGCAACACCCAGCACTAACGACGGCCCGCGCTTCCTCCGATTCGCCCGGGCCATAGATGAGGAGAAACGTGGCTAAGGTCCGGGTCTACGAGCTCGCGAAAGAGCTCGGCGTAGAGAGCAAGATTTTGCTCGGTCATTTGAAAGAACAGGGCGAGTTCGTCCGGTCGGCGTCATCGACCATCGAACCCCCTGTGGTCCGCAAGATTCGCGAGACCTTCCCCGCACAGCAGGCTGCCGCCGGCGGCCGGGCTGCTGACGCCACGGTCGGCGCGGCCACAGCCGTCGCCACGAAGCCGGCAGCCAAGAAGCTGGCAGCCAAGCCCGGCGCTCCTGCGCCAGCTGCACCTGCACCTGCTCCTGCTCCTGCTCCTGCTCGTGTGCCCGTTGCCGAGGCGCCAGCCATTGTGGCGCCCGTTGCGCCGGCGACCCCGGCTCCCGCGGTGGCTCCCGCGACCCCACTCCCGGCACCTTCCAGTCCGGTTTTCGACGCTCCTGCGACTGTGACGCCCGAGGCGCCTGCGGCACGCGAGGGTGGTGGTGGTGGCGACACCCCTCGCCCGGCACCCCGCCCCGGAGCGCCCCGGCCCGGCAACAACCCGTTTGCGCCGAGCCAGGGCATGCCCCGACGTGGCCGCGAGGGTCGCGAGCCCCACGAGGGTCGCGACGCCCCAGCGGCTGCCCGTCCGGGCAACAACCCCTTTGCCCCCAGTCAGGGAATGCCTCGTCCACAGAGCGGCCGTCCGGCTCCCGCAGGTGCCGGCGGTCCACGCCCCGGCGGTCCACGCCCGAACCCGGGCATGATGCCCGACCGCGCAGCGGTCGCTCGCCCCGGTGAGCGTCCGGCTCGACCTGGCGGTCCCGGTCGTCCCGGTGGCCCTGGTGGCCCCGGTGGTGCCGGCGGTGGTGGCGGTTTCGCCGGACGCCCCGGTGGTGGTGGCGGTTTCGCCGGTCGCCCCGGTGGCGGCGGTGGCCGCCCAGGTGGGCCCGGTGGCCGTGGTGGCACCCAAGGTGCCTTCGGTCGTGGTGGTGGACGTCCGGTTCGCGGACGCAAGTCCAAGCGCGCCAAGCGTCAGGAGTTCGAGCAGATGCAGGCCCCGTCGCTCGGCGGTGTCACGGTTCCCCGCGGCGACGGCAAGACCGTCATCCGCGTGCGTCGCGGCTCTTCCCTGACCGACTTCGCCGACAAGATCAACGCCAACCCGGCCAGCCTGGTCACGGTGCTGATCCACCTGGGCGAGATGGCCACTGCGACCCAGTCGCTGGACGAAGAGACGTTCCGTGTGCTCGGAAGCGAGCTCGGCTATGACATCGAGGTCGTCTCACCGGAGGACGAGGAGCGCGAGCTGCTCGGTCAGTTCCACATCGACCTTGACGCCGAGCTGGCCGAGGAGGGCGACGAAGACCTCCAGGCTCGTCCGCCGGTTGTGACCGTCATGGGTCACGTCGACCATGGAAAGACCCGACTCCTGGACGCAATCCGCTCCGCGGAGGTCGCACTCAGTGAGGCCGGCGGCATCACCCAGCACATCGGTGCCTACCAGGTCCGCGCCGAGCACGAAGGCATCGAGCGTGCCATCACCTTTATTGACACGCCCGGTCACGAGGCCTTCACGGCCATGCGTGCCCGTGGTGCCGCGGTCACCGACATCGCGATCCTCGTGGTCGCCGCCGATGACGGCGTCATGCCGCAGACGATCGAGGCGCTCAACCACGCCCAGGCCGCCGGTGTGCCGATCGTGGTCGCGGTCAACAAGGTGGACAAGGAAGGGGCCAACCCCGACAAGGTCCGCCAGCAGCTGACCGAGTACAACCTCGTGGCCGAGGAGTACGGCGGCGAGACGATGTTCGTCAACGTCTCCGCCAAGGAGCGCACGAACATCGACACCCTTCTCGAGGCAGTGCTCCTGACTGCCGACGCGGCGCTCGACCTGCGGGCGAACCCCAACAAGGACGCGCGTGGTGTGGCCATCGAGGCCCACCTCGACAAGGGTCGCGGGCCGGTCGCAACAGTGCTGGTCCAGTCCGGGACGCTGCGCATCGGCGACTCGATCGTGGCCGGTGGTGGCTACGGTCGCGTCCGGGCGATGCTCGACGAGCACGGCGGCACGGTCGACGAGGCCACCCCGTCGCGTCCCGTCATGGTGCTCGGCCTGACGTCGGTGCCCGGCGCCGGTGACACGTTCCTCGTGGCACCCGACGACCGCACCGCCCGTCAGATCGCCGAGCGTCGCGAGGCGGCCCAGCGAGCGGCCAGTCTGGCCAAGCGTCGCAAGCGGATCAGCCTCGAGGATCTCAACGAGGCCCTGGCCGCGGGCAAGGTCGACAACCTCAACCTCATCCTCAAGGGTGACGTGTCAGGTTCTGTCGAAGCGCTGGAGGACGCCCTGCTCAAGATCGACGTCGGCGACGAGGTCGACCTGCGGATCATCCACCGCGGGGTGGGCGCGATCACGCAGAACGACATCAACCTGGCGACGGTCGACAGCGCCATCATCATCGGGTTCAACGTCAAGCCGGCAGAGCGGGTCGCCGACCTGGCCGAGCGCGAGGGCGTCGACATGCGCTTCTACTCGGTCATCTACAACGCGATCGAGGACATCGAGGCAGCGCTCAAGGGCATGCTCAAGCCGGAGTACGAGGAGATCCAGCTGGGCACCGCCGAGGTGCGCGAGGTCTTCAAGTCCTCCAAGTTCGGCAACGTCGCCGGTTCGCTGATCCGCTCCGGTGAGATCAAGCGTGGCACCAGGGCGCGGATCCTCCGAGCGGGTGTCGTCGTCGGCGAGGGAATTGAGATCACCGGCCTGCGTCGCTTCAAGGACGACGTGGTCGAGGTTCGCGAGGGCTTCGAGTGCGGGATCAACCTTGGTAGCTTCAACGACATCAGGGTTGACGACGTCATCGAGACCCACGAGATGCGCGAGATCCCGCGCACCTGACCTGGCTCTCTATCGCGGCCACGCGGATCCCCGATCCGCGTGGCCGGCTGAGCGTTCAGGAGTCCCGACCCGGCACGCCATCTCGTACCGTGTCAACTTGTAGGAAAGAGGGAGCATGGCTGATCCGGCCCGCGCGAAGAAGATTGCCGACCGCATCAAGGTGCTTGTCGCAGAGACCCTGGAGTACCGCGTCAAGGACGAGCGGCTCGGCTTCGTCACCATCACGGACGTCCGGGTTACCGGCGACCTGCAGAACGCGTCGGTGTTCTACACCGTGTTCGGGGGTGAGGCCGAACGCGCCGAGACCGCAAAGGCGCTCGAGTCGGCCAAGGGCAAGCTTCGCTCAGCGGTGGGCAAGGGCATCGGCATCCGGCTCACACCGACCCTGGAGTTCATCCCGGACGCGCTACCCGAGGGCGCGGCACACCTCGAGGATCTGCTCCTCACGGTCAGAGCGCACGATGCCGAGGTGGCGGCTGCGTCCAGCGGGGCGACCTACGCCGGTGAGGCCGACCCCTACAAGAAGCCTGTCGAAGATGACCTTGTCGAAGAAGTCGCACCCGGGACTGAACGCTCGCATGACGGCGAGGATGGCGCTGACGCCCCCAACGCATGACAACCCCTGACGGGCTGCTCATCGTGGACAAGCCGGCCGGATGGACCAGCCACGACGTCGTCGCCCGCTGCCGGCGTCTGTGCGGCACCCGCAGGGTCGGTCACGCGGGGACGCTTGACCCCATGGCCACCGGCGTCCTCGTGCTCGGCATCAACCGGGCCACCAAGCTCCTGACCTTTCTCGTCGGCTGCGACAAGACCTACACCGCGACCATCCGTCTGGGTCAGTCCACCGTGACCGATGACGCACAGGGTGAGATCACGACCTCCCATGACGTTTCCGGGCTGACCGCCGAGGCCATCGGGCGTGCGGTGGCCGCTCTCACCGGTGAGATCTTCCAGGTCCCCAGCTCGGTGAGTGCGATCAAGGTGGACGGGCAACGGTCGTATGCACGGGTGCGGGCGGGGCAGGACGTCATCCTGCCTGCCCGCCCGGTCACCGTCAGCAGGTTCGACATCCTCGCCCAGCGGACGACAACCGTGCACGGGTTGAACGGACACAGGGTGGTGGACCTCGACGTCATCGTGGACGTCTCGTCCGGGACCTACATCCGGGCGCTGGCCCGCGACCTGGGCGCCACCCTGGACGTGGGCGGGCACCTCACCGCACTGCGGCGCACCCGCGTCGGGCGGTTCACGCTCGACAGTGCGCACTTGCTCACCGACCTCGAGATCGCCAGCGAGGCGGATGCCATGCCGGTGGTCGGGCTGTCGGCCGCAGCACGGGCCTGTTTTCCCGTGCGCGAGCTGACCGAACCGGAGGCGACCGCCGTCGGCTACGGGCAGCGCATCCCCTCTCAACCGGCAGGTCGCAGCCAGCCGGTCGCCGCCTTCGCACCTGGGGGAGACCTGGTGGCCATGCTCGACGAGAGCGGCTCGCTCGCCAAGGCCCACGTCGTCTTCATGCCATCGGGTTCGTAGAGTGTCCTCCGTGCTGCGATGGACTGAGCTTTCCGAGATCCCCCCGGGCTACGGCCCGAGCGTGGTGACGCTGGGCAACTTCGACGGCGTGCACAAGGGCCATCGCGAAGTGCTGTCGGCCGTCGTCCGGACGGCTCACGAGCACCGCTCTGAGGGCTCAGGTGGCCCCGATGGCGCGCGTCGCGCCCAGGCGGTTGCCGTCACGTTCGAGCCGCACCCGGTGGCCGTTCTCCACCCGGAGCGGGCACCGCAGATCATCACGTCCCCCGAGCAGCGTCTCGACCTGCTATCGGCCACCGGACTGGACGCCGTGCTGGTCATGGAGTTCACCCACGAGTTCGCCCAGTGGACCCCGGAGCGCTTCGTGGTGGACGTGTTCGTCAAGGCGCTGGGCGCAAGCGTGGTGGTCGTGGGGGAGGACACCCGGTTCGGTGTGCGCAACTCCGGCGATGTCGACACGCTGCGCCGACTCGGCGCCGAGCACGGCTTCGAAGTGCTCGTCCTGACGGACATCGGCGAAGGGGGCCGCTGGTCATCCAGCCGCGTTCGCGACCTTCTGTGCGCAGGGGACGTCGCAGCCGCAGCCGAGATCCTCGGACGCCCGCACCGGGTCAGCGGGGAGGTCGTGCACGGCGACCACCGCGGACGCGCGCTGGGTTACCCCACGGCGAACCTGTGCCCCGAGCCTGCGGGGCTGATCCCTGCCGATGGGGTCTACGCCGGCCGGCTGGTCCGGCCGACGTTGCCCGACAGCGATCCCGACCGCTCCATGCCGGCCGCGATCTCGATCGGCACCAACCCGACCTTCGCGGGCACCCGCCGCCGGGTCGAGGCCTACGCCCTGGACCGCACCGACCTCGAGCTCTACGGCGAGACCGTGGTCGTCGAGCTCATCGAACGGCTGCGGCCGACGGAGAAGTTCGACAGCGTCGAGGACCTGCTCGTGCAGATGGCCGACGACGTTGAGCGCTGCCGGACGGTGCTGTCCTCCATCGTCGCGTCCTGACCCGGCCGGTGCCGTCATGACTGTCCGCATGCCGCACCGTATGACCTCAGCCATACCCCGCCCGCCACGCTGATCTGGTACCCAGCGTGAGCACTGCTGTTGTGCGGGTGAGGTGCATCGCCACATCCGGGAGTCCCGGGTTCGCCAGGGACGTCTAGTCTGGCCCTGACGTCATCCGGGTCTCGCAGGAACACCGTCAGGAGCGACCATGGCCATGTCGGCGAGGGACGAGCACATTGACCTCTCCCTCATCGAGCACCGGCCGCGTTCGGTGGCACACCTGTTCGTCGACAGGGTGGCCAGAACACCGGAGGCAGAGGCGTTCCGCTTTCCCCGGGGGGCGGGCTGGGAGTCGGTCACCTGGGCGCAGACCGATACCCGCGTGCGCAGGATCGCGGCGGGACTGCTGGCCCTGGGCATCGAGTCGGAGCAGCGTGTGGCACTCGCGTCGAGCACCCGCTACGAGTGGGTGATCGCCGACCTGGCCGTCATGCTGGCCGGGGGCGCAACGACCACCATCTATCCCACGACGTCGGAGCCCGACGTGGCCTACATCGTCGGCGACTCCCAGAGCCGCGTCGCCTTCGCTGAGGACGACGCCCAGATCGCCAAGCTTCGCGCCAACCGCTCAGCGCTGCCCGACCTGGTCAAGGTCGTGACCTTCGACGGGACGTCCGACGGTGACTGGGTCATCTCGCTGGCCGATCTGGAGACGCTGGGCGTCGCGCACCTGGCGCAGGCCCCCTCCGCCGTTGCCGACCGGATCGGCGCCATCGAGCCGCAGCATCTCGCCACGCTCATCTACACCTCCGGAACGACCGGGCGGCCGAAGGGGGTTCGTCTCACGCATGACTCCTGGACCTATGAGGCGGCGGCGGTCGACGCCATTGGCATCCTGTCTCAGGACGACCTGCAGTACCTCTGGCTGCCGCTGGCCCACGTATTCGGGAAGGTGCTGCTCACCCTCCCACTGCAGGTGGGGTTCCCGACGGCCGTCGACGGGCGGGTGGACAAGATCATCGACAACCTGGCCGTCGTGGCGCCGACGTTCATGTGTGCTGCTCCGCGCATCTTCGAGAAGGCGTATGGCCGGATCACGACCGCCGTGGCCACCGAGGGGGGCATGAAGCCCCAGCTGTTCGCGTGGGCCATCCGCGTCGGTGGCCAGGTGGCAGCCCTACGCGCCGACGGGGGCTCGGCGTCCGTCCTGCTGGCCGCGCAGTACGTGTTCGCGGACAAGCTGGTCCTGCAGAAGGTCCGCGCACGGTTCGGCGGCAGGATCAGGTTCTTCATCTCCGGGTCGGCCGCGCTCAACAGCGAGGTGGCCCAATGGTTCGACGCGGCAGGCCTGCTCATCCTCGAGGGCTACGGACTGACCGAGTCCAGCGCCGCTTCCTTCGTCAACCGGCCCGCCGCCCACGCCTTCGGAAGCGTGGGCTTGGCCATGCCAGGCACCCAGGTCCGCGTTGAGCAGGACGGTGAGGTTCTGCTCAAGGGCCCGGGCGTCATGGCGGGCTACCACAACCTGCCCGAGGCCTCCGCCGAGTCTGTGGACGCAGAGGGGTGGCTGCACACGGGGGACATCGGCAACCTCGACGAGCGCGGGTTCCTGCGCATCACCGACCGCAAGAAGGACCTGTTCAAGACCTCGGGCGGCAAGTACGTAGCCCCGTCCGCCATCGAGTCGATGTTCCAGGCGGTCTGCCCCTACGCCGGCCACCTCGTCGTCCACGGAGACGGGCGCAACTTCGTCTCCGCGCTGGTGACGCTCGACCCGGATGCCATGACGGGCTGGGCCGCCGAGCACGACATGGCCGGCAGGCCGTATGTCGACATCGTCGCCTCACCGGCGGCGCGGGAGATGGTCCAGGGCTACATCGACGAGCTCAACACCAGGCTGAACCGCTGGGAGACGATCAAGAAGTTCCTGATCCTGCCGCGCGACCTCTCCGTGGAGGAGGGTGACCTCACCCCGAGCATGAAGCTCAAGCGTCGGGTCGTGGCCGGAAAGTACAAGGACGAGCTGGACTCGCTCTACTCTTGAACCCATGCCTGACAGTTCCCGCCGGAGCGGACGCCGTGGCCCCCCTGGTAGCTCTCTGTTCAGCGGCCTCGAACCGCTGCTGGACCAGGTCAGCAAGCCCATCCAGTATGTCGGCGGCGAGCTCAACTCCACCGTCAAGGACTGGAACTGCGGCGGGTTCGGCCCCGGCGGCGAAGAGCTGACCGCACGGTGGGCCCTGATGTACCCCGATGCCTACGAGGTCGGCCTGCCCAACCAGGGCGTCATGATCTTGTACGAGGTCATCAACGAAAGGCCCGATGCGCTCGCCGAACGGACGTATGCCATGTGGCCGGACATGGAGGCGCTGCTGCGCAGGGAGGGCGTCTCGCAGTTCACCGTTGACGGGCACCGTGCGCTGGGTGACTTCGACCTGTTCGGCGTCTCCTTCTCCACCGAGCTCGGCTACACCAACCTGCTCACCGCACTGGACCTGGCCGGCATCCCGTTGCACGCCTGCGACCGCGGCGAAGACGACCCGGTCGTCATCGCCGGGGGACATGCGGCGTTCAACCCCGAGCCGGCCTCCGACTTCATCGACGCGGCCATCGTGGGCGACGGTGAGCAGGCTGTCCTGGAGGTGACCGACCTCCTGACGACGTGGAAGGCGCAGGGCCGTCCAGGCGGCCGTCACGAGCTGCTCCTACGGCTCGCACGCACCGGAGGGGTCTACGTGCCGGCGTTCTACGACGTCGAGTACCTTCCGGACGGCCGGATCAAGCGGGTCACCCCCGCTGCCCATGCACACGGTGTGCCGTGGCGCGTCTCCAAGCACACGGTCATGGACCTCGATGCCTGGCCCTACCCCAAGCAGCCGTTGGTGCCGCTGGCCGAGACCGTGCACGAGCGGATGTCGGTCGAGATCTTCCGTGGCTGCACCCGGGGCTGCCGCTTCTGCCAGGCCGGCATGATCACCCGCCCAGTTCGCGAGCGATCCATCACCGGTATCGGCGAGATGGTCGAAAAGGGCCTGGCAGCAACAGGACTGGACGAGGTCGGTCTCCTCTCACTGTCAAGCGCCGACCATTCCGAGATCGCCGAGATCGCCAAGGGCCTGGCCGACCGGTACGAAGGCACACAGACCGGCCTGTCGCTGCCCTCGACGCGCGTGGACGCCTTCAACATCGACCTGGCCAACGAGCTGACCCGGGGCGGACGCCGCTCCGGCCTGACGTTCGCACCCGAGGGCGGCTCCGAGCGCATCCGCAGGGTCATCAACAAGATGGTCACCGAGGACGACCTGATCAACACCGTGGCCGCGGCCTACTCGGCCGGCTGGCGCCAGGTGAAGCTCTACTTCATGTGCGGTCTGCCCACCGAGACCGACGAGGACGTGCTCCAGATCGCCGACCTCGCCAAGCGGGTCATCGAGACCGGGCGAAGAGTCAGCGGCCAGCGTGACATCCGGTGCACCGTGTCGATCGGCGGGTTCATCCCGAAGCCGCACACGCCCTTCCAGTGGTGCGCGCAGCTGAGCGCCGAGCAGACCGATGCGCGGCTGCACAAGCTGCGCGAGGCGATCCGGGCCGACAGGAAGTTCGCCTCGGCCATCGGGTTCCGCTACCACGACGGCCAGCCCGGCATCGTCGAAGGACTGCTCTCCCGCGGTGACCGTCGCATCGGCAAGGTGATCGAGGCCGCCTGGCGTGACGGCGCCCGGTTCGACGGCTGGAGCGAGCATTTCGACTACCAGCGCTGGATGCGCGCTGCCGAGAGCGGGCTGGCCGACGAGCCGGTCGACGTCGCCTGGTACACCACCCGTGAGCGTGAGCAGACCGAGGTCCTGCCCTGGGACCACCTCGACGCCGGTCTCGACAAGGACTGGCTGTGGCAGGACTGGCAGGACGCCCTCGCCGACGTGGAGGTCGAGGACTGCCGCTGGACCCCGTGCTTCGACTGTGGCGTCTGTCCGCAGCTGGGCACCGAGATCCAGGCCGGCCCCACCGGCAAGCGCCTCCTTCCGCTGACCGCGGTCACCGCCGGTAGGGACGATCTGCTCGAGACCCCCTGAGCCGCCCGACCCAGCCGGACGGTCTTACAGCCCTCAGGCCTTGCTGGCGAACCAGGGGTGGCGCAGGTCCATGTAGGTCAGGTCCTGCATTCTGGCCATCTCGGCCTCCCACGCCTGCCGCATCTCGGCGGGCATCCCCTTGATCTCACCCTCGCGCGCGGCATCCTCGCTGCGGAACGCAACCGTCTCGGTGAACCGGCCGTCCGGCTCCATCGCGATGGAGCCACCGATGATCTCCGGCCGGGCCTTCTGCAGCATGTCTATGGGTAGCTCCATGAACCTGCGGAACCGCTCAGGATCTGTTACCCGGCCCTGGATGACCTGGACGAACCCGGCGTCGTCCGCGCCTGCCTCGAGGAAGACCATCGCGTCGTCGCAGTTGTGGAAGGTCACCTCGCCGTCGAAGCACTTTTGGGTCTCCGCCCACCAGTCGTCCTGCTCGGAGCGGATCCAGTTGCGGGCTGAGGCCTCCCTGGACTCGAACCGCACCACGCCGATGAACCTGTTGTCCTCGGTGACGCCATACGTCCCACCGAGCCAGCCCTCTGCCTTCGGTCCGATCTCCCTGCGCCACATGTCGATCTGCCCGTGCAGGGCATCCGCGTCGCGGCACATGCCCTGAATGACCTGGATGAACACCTCGTAACCCTCCATTTCGGTGGGCCGCTTCGCCATGAAGTGGTCTATCGACCGACGTTACGCCGCACCGTGCTTGATGTCATCGGTAACCTCGCAGACATGGCCCGCACACCCGAAGGTCCCCCTCCGCCCCCTGCGGTCCAGAAGCTGCGCGTGCGCTATGCCAAGCGTGGACGGCTACGTTTCTCCTCCACGCGCGACTTCCAGCGAGCCCTCGAGCGGGCGTTGCGCCGGGCCGCTGTCCCCATGGCCTTCTCGGCCGGGTTCCACCCCCACCCGAAGATCTCCTATGCCAACGCCGCGCCGACGGGGACGGCCAGTGAGGCGGAGTACTTCGAGATCTCGGTGACCGAGCGGGTCGACCCGCAGCGGTTGCGGGCGGCGCTCGATGCGGC
>Ga0105242_10002622_pt1 | contig 14107 bp, 10 predicted proteins | sample KBSM24metaG_FD_81521 | JGI IMG/M metagenome (GOLD analysis project Ga0105242, IMG submission 81521) | Miscanthus rhizosphere microbial communities from Kellogg Biological Station, Michigan, USA - KBS M2-4 metaG | ecosystem: Host-associated > Plants > Roots > Rhizosphere > Soil | place...
CGGCGAGCTGGCCCTCGGCCGCAACATCCTCGTGGCCTTCATGCCCTGGCGCGGCAACAACTTCGAGGACGCGATTCTCGTGTCCGAGAAGCTCGTGAAGGAGGACTACTACACCTCCATTCACATCGAAGAGTTCGAGATCGAGGCGCGCGACACCAAGCTCGGTCCCGAGGAGATCACCCGCGACATTCCGAACGTCAGCGAGTCCGCGCTGCGCGACCTCGACGAGAGCGGCATCATCCGCATCGGCGCCACGGTCAAGCAGGGCGACATCCTCGTCGGCAAAGTGACTCCGAAAGGCGAGACCCAGCTCACGCCTGAAGAGAAACTGCTCCGCGCGATCTTCGGTGAAAAGGCCGGCGACGTCCGCGATGCTTCGCTCAAGACCCCTCCCGGGATCGAAGGCACGGTCGTCGACGTGAAGATCTTCTCGCGCAAGGGTGTCGACAAGGACATGCGCGCGAAGTCGATCGAAGAAGGCGAGATCGAGCGGATGAATCGCAACATCCAGGACGAGATCCGCATCATCACCGACGCCCGCAACAAGAAGATCAGCGAAGTGCTCGCGGAGAAGAAGCTCGCCCGCGACGTGGTCGACTTCAAGACCGGCGATGTGCTCGTCCGCAAGGGCGAGGCCGCCGATCGCGACACCGTCAATCGTCTCAGCCGCCGCGAGCTGCTCGCGCTGCCCGTCGACGAAGAGTCGCGCGAGACCGTGCGCATGTTCGTCGAGCGCGCCGAGAACCGCATCCGCGTGCTGGAACAGAAAGCCGAGGAGCGGCGCGAAGACCTGCAGAAGGGCGACGAGCTGCCTCCCGGCGTCATCAAGATGATCAAGGTGTACGTCGCCATGAAGCGCAAGCTTTCCGTCGGCGACAAGATGGCCGGACGCCACGGCAACAAGGGCGTCATCAGCCGCATCCTCCCCGAGGAAGACATGCCGTACATGCCGGACGGCACGCCGGTCGAGATCGTTCTCAACCCGCTCGGCGTCCCCTCGCGCATGAACGTCGGTCAGATCCTCGAGACGCACCTCGGATGGGCCGCGCGCACGCTCGGTCTCCACTTCTCGACGCCCGTCTTCGACGGCGCCACCGAGGCGGAGATCAAGTCGCAGCTCAAGGCTTCCAGTCTGCCGTCCGACGGCAAGACCGATCTCTTCGACGGCATGACCGGCGAGAAATTCGAGCAGAGAGTCTGTGTCGGCTTCATCTACATGCTCAAGCTCTCGCACCTGGTCGACGACAAGATTCATGCGCGCTCGATCGGGCCTTACTCGCTCATCACCCAGCAGCCCCTCGGCGGCAAGGCGCAGTTCGGCGGCCAGCGTTTCGGAGAGATGGAAGTCTGGGCTCTCGAAGCATACGGCGCCGCGTACACGCTGCAGGAACTGCTGACTGTGAAGTCGGACGACGTCGAAGGCCGCTCCAAGATTTACGAGGCCATCGTCAAAGGCGAGGTCCCGGATGATCCGGGCCTGCCCGAAAGCTTCAACGTCCTCGTCAGAGAGCTCCAGTCTCTCTGTTTGGATGTGGAGCTGTTGAAAGAGTGAAGTGGAGCGGTGGGCTCTTAGCCCACCGACCCCGGCGGGCTCTTAGCCCGCCGCTCCACAGGAGACGACAAATGGGACGCAGAGTAACGCTGAGCAGGATGCCGAACGAAACCTGCCGTGCCTGTCACGGCATCGGATCCATTCGCATGACCGTCCACTTTCACGTTGGCGATCACGAATGGGAAGCACCCTGCTGGGAGTGCTTCGGCACCGACATCAAACTGCAGTTCCCTCATCCGACGACGACCGATAACTAAGAGCTAAAGCTACGACGGAGGCTCAATTGGAAAGCTTCAACGCACTGTTTCAACCGGCAAAACCTCAGGCGATCAACGATTTCAACGCCATCAAGATCAGCCTCGCATCCCCGGAGAAGATCCGGTCGTGGTCGTACGGCGAAGTCACCAAGCCGGAAACGATCAACTACCGCACCTTCAAGCCGGAGCGCGACGGCCTGTTCTGCGCGAAGATCTTCGGCCCGATCACCGACTGGGAGTGCTTGTGCGGTAAGTACAAGCGCATGAAGCACCGCGGCGTCATCTGCGACAAATGCGGTGTCGAAGTCACCAAGTCCAAGGTCCGCCGCGAGCGCATGGGCCATATCGAGCTCGCTTCGCCCGTATCGCACGTCTGGTTCTTCAAGGGCCTGCCGTCGCGCATCGGGCACCTGCTCGACATCAGCCTGCGCGATCTCGAGCGCATCCTCTACTTCGAGTCGTATGTCGTCATCGACACCGGCGATCTCGAAGGTGTGATTCATGAGAAAGAGCTTCTCCCCGAGGAGAAGTATCGCGAGCTGCGCTCGCAGTACGGCGACGTCTTCGTCGCCAAGATGGGCGCGGAAGCGATCAAAGAGCTGCTCCGCCGTGTCAACGTCGAAGAGCTCAGCGACGAGCTGCGCCTGATCATGCGCACCGAAACGTCGCAGATCAAAAAGCTGAAGGCCGCCAAGCGGCTGAAGGTCGTCGACGCCTTCCGCAAGTCGGGTCATCGTCCCGACTGGATGATCCTCGACGTCATTCCCGTCATTCCGCCCGAGCTGCGTCCGCTCGTGCCTCTCGACGGCGGCCGCTTCGCGACGTCCGATCTCAATGATCTCTATCGTCGCGTCATCAACCGCAACAACCGTCTCAAGAAGCTCCTCGAGCTGCGTGCGCCCGACGTCATCGTGCGCAATGAAAAGCGCATGCTCCAGGAAGCGGTCGACGCGCTCTTCGACAACGGCCGCCGCGGCCGCGTGCTCAAGGGCTCGAACAACCGCCCCCTCAAGTCGCTCTCCGACACCCTCAAAGGCAAGCAGGGACGCTTCCGCCAGAACCTCCTCGGCAAGCGCGTCGACTACTCCGGCCGTTCCGTCATCGTCGTCGGACCGGAGCTTCGTCTGCACCAGTGCGGTCTGCCGAAGAAGATGGCTCTCGAGCTCTTCAAGCCGTTCATCTATCACAAGCTCGAGCAGCAGGGACTCGTCGGCACGATCAAAGCCGCCAAGGAGCTCGTCGAGCTGCAGACCAACGAAGTGTGGGACGCGCTCGAGAGCGTCATCAAAGAGCATCCCGTGCTTCTGAACCGCGCGCCGACGCTCCACCGTCTCGGCATTCAGGCCTTCGAGCCGGTGCTCGTCGAAGGCAAGGCCATCAAGATTCACCCGCTCGTCTGCACGGCGTTCAACGCCGACTTCGACGGCGATCAGATGGCCGTCCACGTCCCGCTTTCCCCGAAGGCGCAGGTCGAGTCTCAGGTGCTGATGCTGGCCTCGAACAACATCCTCTCGCCCGCGCACGGCAAGCCGCTCGCGGTTCCGTCGCAGGATCTCGTTCTCGGCTGCTACTACCTCACCAAGTCCAAGCCCGGCGCGAAAGGCGAGGGCAAGATCTTCGGCAGCTTCGACGACGTGATGATCGCGCTGCAGGCCAACGAGGTCGAGCTGCTCACCGCCATCAAGGTGCGCGTCAGCGGCCGCTTCATGGATCTCACGCGGCATTTCAACGATCAGGACATCGTGCACTGCGAAGTGCAGGAGCTCGATCGCAAGGTCGTCGAGACGACGGTCGGCCGCGTGATCTTCAATACCCACATTCCGGAGCAAATCCCGTACATCAACGGCCTCCTCAAGAAGAAGGGTCTGCAGGATCTCGTCAACTACTGCTTCATCAACTACGGCAACGCCAAGACCGTGGAGATGCTCGACAGCCTCAAGGATCTCGGCTTCCTCTACGCGACGAAGGCCGGCATCTCCATCGGCGTCGACGACATGGTCATCCCGGCGCGCAAGCAGGAGATCGTCGAGAGCGCCCGCAAGTCCGTTCTCGAGGTCGAGCGGCAGCGTCTCGACGGCGCCATCACCCACGGCGAGCGTCACAACAAGATCATCGACATCTGGCACCGCGCCACCGAGCAGGTCTCGGACGAGATGTTCTCCGACATGCGCCGCGTCGAGGCCGAGAGCGGCGAGTTCAACCCCATCTTCATGATGGCCGACTCCGGCGCCCGCGGATCGAAGGAACAGGTCCGCCAGCTCGCCGGCATGCGCGGACTGATGTCCAAGCCGTCGGGCGAAGTCATCGAGACCCCCATCACCGCGAACTTCCGCGAAGGCCTCTCCGTGCTGCAGTACTTCATCTCCACGCACGGCGCGCGTAAAGGTCTCGCCGACACGGCGCTCAAGACCGCCGACTCCGGATACCTCACGCGCCGTCTCGTCGACGTCGCCCAGGACGTCATCGTCACCGAGCAGGACTGCCAGACGTTCGACGGCATCACCGTCACGCCGATCATGGAAGGCGGCGACATCCTCGAGCCGCTGCGCGACCGCATCGTCGGCCGTGTTTCCCAGGAAGACGTCTACGATCCGCTCACCGGTGAGCAGCTCGTCTCGCAGAACGACGAGATCACCGACGACCTCGCGAACGCCATTCAGGAAGCCGGCATCGAGCAGGTCAAGATTCGTTCCGTGCTCACCTGCGAGACGCGTCGCGGAGTCTGCCGCCGCTGCTACGGCCGCAACCTCGCCAGCGGCAAGCTCGTCGAGATCGGCGAAGCCGTCGGCGTCATCGCCGCCGAGTCGATCGGCGAGCCCGGCACGCAGCTCACCATGCGTACCTTCCACGTCGGTGGAACCGCATCGCGCGTGTCCGAGCAGTCCAAGCACGAGGCCACCTCACCCGGCCGCGTGCAGCTCGTCAACGTCGTCACCGTCACCAACAAGAACGGCGATCTCGTCGTCGTCAACCGCAACGGCAAGCTGCTCATCCTCGAAGACGTTCAGACGCGGAAGGGCAAGAAGTCCGCGGACATTCAGGTCGCCCCTCGCGAGAAAGAGCGCTACGCGCTCGTCTACGGCTCGACCCTGAAGGTCAACGACGGACAGCACGTCGACGCCGGGCAGCCGCTCGTCGAGTGGGATCCGTTTACCTCCGCGGTGCTCACCGAGGTTGGCGGAAAGGTCATCTTCAAAGACATCGTCGAAGGCGAGAACGTTCGCGAAGAGACCGACAAAGTCACCGGTCTCAAATATATGGTCATCGTCGAGTCGGCGACCGCCGAGAAGCGCACCCCGACCCTCATCATCAAAGCCGGCAAGAACGAAGAGAAGAAGTACCTCCTCCCGACCGGTGCCCACGTCATGGTCCACAACGGCCAGGACGTTCATCCCGGCGACATTCTCGCGAAGATCCCGCGCGCGACCACGAAGACCAAGGACATCACCGGCGGTCTCCCGCGCGTCGTCGAGCTCTTCGAAGCGCGTCATCCGCGCGACAAGGCCGTCATCACCGAAGTCGACGGCACCGTGCATCACGGCGCGATCGTCAAAGGCATGCGCCGCATCATCGTCGAGACCGACGAAGGCACCCGCCACGAGTACAGCGTCCCTCGCTCCGTGCACGTCAACGTGCAGGAAGGCGAGCGCGTACGCGCCGGCGACCCGCTCATCGACGGTCCGATCGACCCGCACGACGTCCTGGCCGTTCTCGGCATCAAGGAACTGCAGCGTTACCTCGTGGACAAGATCCAGGAGGTCTACCGCTCGCAGTCCGTTGCCATCAACGACAAGCACATCGAAGTCATTTGCCGTCAGATGCTGCGTTCCGTGCGCGTGACGCGCGTCGGCGACACCGACTTCCTCGTCGACGAGCAGGTCGATCGCTTCCGCTTCATGGAAGAGAACGAAAAGGTCATGAATCGCGGCGGCGAGCCTGCCGACGGCGTGCCCCTGCTGTTGGGCATCACCAAGGCCTCTCTTTCCACGGAGTCCTTCATCTCCGCCGCCTCGTTCCAGGAGACCACGCGCGTTCTCACCGAGGCGGCCATCGCCGGCCGGGTCGACTACCTGCGCGGCCTCAAGGAAAACGTCATTGTCGGCCGTCTCATCCCGGCCGGCACGGGCATGCCCACGTACCGCGACGTCTACCTCGAGAAGGACGAAGCCCCGGCCCAGCCCTCTCTCGAAGAGCTCCTGCAGCGTGAGTCGGAAGAAGAAGACGCCCTCTCCCTGGCGGACTTCGACGACGAACAGTAGACTCTACTCATTGTGTAGTGAATCGTTCGGGCGGCCTCACGGCCGCCCGAACTGTTTTCTACCCATTGTGAACTGCTTGCATTTCCCGAAATCCCGAGGGAGCCTTTTTATGCATGCAAGCCAAGCCGAAGCTCCTCGACCGCCTCCGCGACGCAATCCGCACCCGTCATTACAGCCCTCGCACGGAAGAAGCGTATGTCATGTGGGTCCGCCGCTTCATCCTGTACCACAACAAGCGCCACCCCTCCTCAATGGGCGCCGAGGAGGTGAACGCATTCCTCACCACCCTTGCCGTTGATCAGGACGTCGCCGCCCCGACCCAGGCCCAGGCTCTCAGTGCGATCCTGTTCTTATACCGCCACGTTCTGGACGACCCGCTTCCGTGGATCGACGATCTTGTTCGGGCGCAAAGGCGCATCCGGTTGCCGGTTGTCATGACGCCCGACGAGGTACGCCGGCTCCTCGATCAGACCAGCGGCACGGTGAAGTTGATCTTCATGATCCTTTATGGCGGCGGGTTGCGCCTGCTCGAGTGCCTGCAGTTGCGCGTCAAGGACGTCGACTTGTACAGATGTGAGGTTTTCGTACGCGACTCGAAAGGAAAGCGCGATCGGGTCACGGTCCTGCCGCGTGCCGCCGTCGAGCCGCTCCGCGGGCATCTCGAGCGCGTTCGTTTGCTGCACCAGCGCGATCTCTCCGAGGGATTTGGCGCGGTGATCGTACCTGGCGCATTGGCGCGCAAGCTGCCGAGCGCGCCGAAAGACTGGCCATGGCAATGGATCTTTCCGGCGTCGCGCCGGTGGCGAAATGCCCAGACCGGATTGGAAGCCCGGCATCACGTCCATGAGAGCGTATTACAGCGCGCGATTCGTGAGGCCACGCTGAAGACCGGCATCAGCAAGCGCGTCACATGCCACACATTCCGTCATTCCTTTGCCACTCATCTCCTGGAGCGGGGGCAGGACATCCGGACCGTGCAGGAGCTCCTGGGCCACCGCGACGTCGCCACGACGATGATTTACACGCACGTCTTGAAGCTTGGAGCGAAAGGAGTCCGCAGCCCTGTCGATTTGCTCTGACCGTGGACTTGACGACGCCCCCGATCCGAGGGACCCTCGGGGGATGCGCACGCGTCTGACCCTGAAAGCCGGCGAGCCCGGCACGCGCAAAGTTCTCGACGAATACGGCGAGCGCCTGCTCTACGTCCGATATCGCTACGATGAAGAGCACCACCTCCGCCTGAAGACGGCGGAGATCATCATCGAAACGGTAGCCTGGAACCCCACCCAAGCCCCGATCGTGGACGCCCTCGACTACATCCACATCCGCTTCGACGCCCGCGACAAGAAGACCAAGACCGCCGTCAAACGCCTCGGCGGCTACTGGGACCCCGACGCCGCCGCCTGGCGCATCACCCGCGCCGCCGCCACCCTCCTCGACCTCAACCCCCTCCCCCTCGCCCATCTACCCCTCAATGTATCTACCAGTGGATAGATCGCTCACCTGCATATATGGCGATAGAGGTTGTAGATTGGGTCGGGATGGGGCGAAATAGGAGTTAGGCGGACGAATCGCGGTTTGCGTTGAAGCCGTGCCTTCATGAGCTGCGTGGTTAGTGCTGCCGTCGTCACAATTAGTTGCCGCAGTCGAAGCCGGCGGCGACGTGAGCTCACCGAGCCGGTAGACCACACGTCGTGCGTGTACCGAGTGTCCCGGAGTGCGGTATCCTTTCGCGTTCGATCGGCACAGGTTGAGCGCCGGATCGTTTGCGTGGTCCGATCTCCAAATGAACGACATAGAGCGGAAGCGTATCGAGAATGCCATCGAAGCGTTTGTTTCGAAGCATCGGCCACCGGCTCACCTCCGTGACCAAGTCGATCTCAGCTTCCGTTTTGACGGCCGGAGCATCGAGATTTTCGAGATCAGACCCCGGTGGGATAACGCCGCTCAGCGAATCGAGGAAGCAGTAGCGAAAGCTCGCCACGTGAAATCACGCGATACATGGCTCGTTTATTGGCAAAGAGCCGATCTGAAATGGCACAAGTACGATCCGATGCCCGAGGTGAATACGCTAGAAGCCTTTCTAAAGCTGGTCGATAAGGACGAGTATGCGTGTTTCTTCGGGTGAGGGCATACGTGACTGTATTCGATGCCGCCATCCTTACTCTCGTTCTCGTCAACGTGTTCGATAGGCGGCAGATCACTTCGCCAGAGCGAATGTAGCAGACAGTAACCGTTCGACGGAGACGAATGAGTGCAGACTCGAAATCTGCCTCCGGAAGACACTTCGCTACCGAGTGCATACCGGACGGTTTGCGCGGTAAATTACCGCATGACGCGGTCTCCAAATTCTCGGTCGACATCGTGAGGCACTCATGATCTACTCGAACGTCTCTATCACCTTCCTATGCGCAGATGATGCGCCCTATTCCGAACAGGCAAGCATCCGTCTGACAGACACCGAGATGGTGATCGACATCTCTGCACCCTCGTCCCAAGAGCGCGCGTACCTCGTTAAGGGTCATTTAGTGAACAACTTCTATGCCGGCCAGGACGACGTTACGGAGTCGGGGCCACTCGACATCGTCGCACGATGGGCAGAACTCGGTGATATTTGGGTCGGCTGGTGGCTCGAAGACGGTGTTGAATACCTGTTTTCGTTCAGACTTCCACGCAACGCGGTGGAGCCATCCGAAAAAGCACATCGAAAGAGTGGCCGCCGCCTAACTCCGGCTAGAAGCTGATGCGGCCCGGCGCTGGCCCGCCGGCCGAGCCGGCTAGTTAACTCACAAGAATCGCGGCGGCACGCCGCCCGCAGCGCATCAGGCGCAACGGCGGCAAGCGGCGTGCCGCGTCGGCTTCGGCACGTGGGCCCGGCCGCACAGCTTAAGCCGAAGCGTTAGGCGGGCGAAGCTTCCGAATCGAGAAACAACGGATCACGGCTCGACCGACCCCAGCAGGGTGACCGCGCCGCGCCAGCCATGATCCTCCGATGGAGTCGCTGCGCTCGCTCGTCATTTGCGGGATAATGCCGCCGTGACGACGAACATCCTGCTGTCAGATCAAGAGCTTACGGCCCGCTTTCACAATTTTGAAGATCCGTTTGTCGAACGGAAGGTGGCTAGTGACGCGAAAGACTACCTAAAAACCGCGGTTGCCTTTGCCAACTCTTTGCCCGACGGCGTGCCGGGCGTGATGTTTGTTCCCTGCAAGAACGATGGGACGATCCAGCAACAACACAATCTCGACGAGCTGCAAAAGACGATCTCCGCCAAACTCTCGCCGGCATATCCGCCGCTGCAGTATTTTCAACATATTCTCAACGTCGGGTCCCAGCAGGTGGTCGCAGTGTTGGTGTGGGGGAGCCCAATGCGTCCACATTTCGCGGGCCCCGCATACGTCCGTGACGGGTCGCAGACGAAGGCAGCGTCAGAAGAGCAGTTTGCTCTGCTCATAGCTCGGCGCAACTCCAAGGTTGAGCAGTTGTCCAAGTGGCATAAGAAGTTGATCACTGCTGAGTTCATTACGGGCGCACTGACCGGACCCCAGCTGGAACAAAGTTGTACCGTAACGCTGCTCGAATACAATCAGTGGTACATCACCATTCTTTATGAGGATCGCGCCCAACGCAACGTTGAGCGCGAATCGATCGTGCTTAGTCGCGTCAACATCTCCTTCGATCACGTCAGAAATCGCCTCCTCGTCGAAATCGGGCGATAGAACGTCGCCGCCTAACTCCTGCTAGCACCTGACAAGCCACCGATACGCTGGCCCGCCGGCCGAGCCGGCTCGGGAGTCCTCCGACGTCGCGGCGTCATGCCGGTTGCAGGTCGCATATTACGTCTTCGCGCGTGCTTGCGGCAACCGCCATGCCGCGTCGGCTTCGGCACCCGAGGTGGGCTTGCAGGTGAAGCGACGAGCGTTAGCCGGACGACGTCACCCGATGCGAAGAACGGTCGCGAAGCTATGCCGACGGAACGAAAGCCATGTTGCGTGCGGATGGTAGGGACACATTGAGTTGCGTCACTCCTATCTCGGAGGCAAGCACGATGATCGCCGCACAAGTTCATGCCCCGACAAATCTGTCCGCAAGTAGTATATGGGAGCTCCTCAACAGCAACTTCGTCGTCATGCTCGGAGCATTTGTCCTGACCACAATCCTAGGTTCGTGGCTTGCTAATGTACTGCAGCATGGAGCTTGGCGGCGACAGACACGCATAGAGCTTCTGCGCGAGAGATACTCGGAAGGCACTGCGTTGCTCGAATGCCTGTCACAGTTGATCGGCCAGCGCTTCTTCGCTGCTCAACGCTACCTCTGGGCTATTGAAAATCAAAAAGAGTATGACCTCACGGCTGTAGCGGCGGAGTACCATCAGAAGGTCGCTGAATGGAACGCACGCATTTGGGAAGTTAGAAACAAGATCCGCCTCCTGCTGTCGGAGCAGCATGCCAATCAATTTCTCGATTACCGTGACGACAATCGCGGTCAGAATGTGCAAAGCCTGCACTATCAATTCGTTATGCTCGGCCGTACACTCCGAAGTGCGCGAAACGGTTCGGTCACCGTAGATGACGCTCAAGCTCAAGCTTACCGACTTAACTGGGCTTGCTCGAACCTCTTAGAGCGCTTCACTACCGATTTTCAAAAGCGGGCTGCCGCACTTGAACTTTTGGATGTTGGCGAAGCACAGCAACCAACCCCAAGGCCGCAACGGCACGGCCCGCTACGAAGTGGGGCTTAGACCACTGGAATGCGCAAGTTTCCGGCCGCCGGCTAACTCCTGCTAGCACCTGACGACCCACCGATACGCTGGCCCGGCGGCCGAGCCGCCTAAGGAATCTTCCGAGCGTCACGGCGGCACGCCGGCCGCAGACGGCTCGGCGTGTAAACATCATACTCGCCGGCAGCCGTCGCGCCGCGACGGCTTCGGCTCGCTGGGTGGGTCGCAGGTGAAGCGACGAACGTTAGCCGGACGCAATATCGGAAAATCAACGCTGACGGCTGACTATTCTCGTGAAGGAACGGCCGAAACTCTCACCTGCGTAGAGCCGGCTGTGCGTTCTTCACACCCAAGCCCCCGCGGGGCTAACGGAGGTGACCATGCGTGTCCAAATAACCATGCTTCTCGCGACAACCCTCCTGCTGATCTCAGTAGATGGCCTAGCACTAATCCCCTTTGACGTCCAACCTGAACCATACCAAGACCTGTCGTTTCGTACTGCTGATCGGGCCCCAGAGACGCCCAGGATAACGGAAGCCATCGCAAATGACGTTCTGGCGTCCGCACCAGCCGAGGTCGACGCGGATAGTTCCGCTGCGGTAAGTGAGCCGGCGTCGTTATCCATCGAGGCGTTGCAAGCCGCGGCATCGGCTTCGGAGTCAGGGGGCAAATCAAGCTCTTATCGGAACTGCGTCGTGATGACAACGGCTGTCGTTACGGTCATAACAACGGCTGTTGGCGCTGTCGCCGGTGCGCTGTCTGGCGGAGTCGGGGCAATTCCTGGTACCAAGATCGGATTCAAAATAGGAGCGCCAGTAGGGTTTCTCGTTTCCCTGTTCACGTGCAAACAATGATCTCTATCTGACGGCTGAACCGCCAATTTTGAAAAGCGAAGGAGGCTCACGGACAGATCGAAATCTACCAAGCGTCCGAGAGCACGGCGAACGCGCCAATGATGGTCCGCCGGCTAACTCCTGCTAGCACCTGACGCGGCCCGCCTTCGGCCCGGCGCTGAAGCGCCTCGTCAACTCACTAGAATCACGGCGGCACGCCGTCCGCAAACGCATCAGGTCAACGGCGGCGAACGGCGTGCCGCATCGGCTTCGGCACGCGGGCCCCGGCCGCGCAGGTGAAGCGACGAGCGTTAGGCCGACAAGGATGGAACGTCGCCGGGAACGACATTGGGCCTACGCCGATACAATCTGGGCCTGACGCTATCGTAGCCACGATCCCTGGAAGTGTATTACTCCTCAAATATCGCCGCCGCTTAGGATATACAGGTCCCTAATCGAGTCGCGAAAGTCGTCGATCGAGACGGCGACGGCATCGCCAACGCCAGCCACAACGTCACCTATCGTTGCAAAGCCCCTCATCATTACCGACCGTGTCTTTCGGTGCTCCCAAATCACCGCGAACTGGAAGTTTCGCTGCGCGGTGCGCACGAGTGCGTCGAACCTCTTCGCAAACTCCGGAAATGCCAAGTTGTCAACAGGTGCCAGCGCAAGGGCCGGCTGATTACGTGCATGTTGAAGAGAAGCATACTCGCGGGCCGAAACCGCCAACCGGGACGCCGTGTCTTGTGAGACCGCCAGCACTTCCGCCGCGGCCTCGACGCAGTCCCAAAACGGACCGAAAGCGCCCACACGATATTCTTCCGCGGCTCGCTCGAGCAGCTTTGGAAGCCTGGCACGGTTATCCTGCAGAAGTTTCGAGCCCGCCATGATGGCTTGTCGCAATTGACTACATCTTCCGGCGGCGGCTGCGGTCTCGCGCTCCTTTAGCTCGCGCCGTTGCTGATCTTGTCGTACGGCGTCCAGTCGTTGGCGCTCGACACGCTCACGCACAATTTCTGCGAGCCTGTGTTCATACTGACCATACGCGACTGCCAGCGTCACACCAATACCGAGAAAAAAGGTGATTGAAAAGCCTGCGGGACTCCGCATTGCAGCAGATAAAAATGACCCGCCAATCCACAGCACGGCCACACCGAACCCAATAGACACCCCCCAACCAACTGCTTTTTTTGCGGCAGCACGCTCGGCTTCCGTGGCGTCGTTCTGCATCGTGGCTTTCCGGCCTTTACTAGATGGAAAGTATGCATCCAAGAAGCGCTGTGGCGCAATGCGGCCTAACTCCTGCTAGCACCTGACGGCGGCCCGATACGCCGGCCCGGCAGCCGAGCTGCCTACGGAACTTCCAAGCGTCACGGCGTCACGTCGGTTGCAGGTCGCGGTTTGCCTCTTCGGGCGTACTCCGCGGCAACCGCCGTGCCGCGTCGGCTTCGGCACGTGGGGGCTCGCCGCAGGTGAAGCGACGAGCGTTAGGCGCACCAAGCACGATTCGCGCGGCGGCATGCTTCCATGAAGCTCCGCGCAAGTCGGCACTTGTTTTCGCGAGCGGCACATACGGTTGATGCGGATCTGACGTCTCTGTCGTATCCTTGAGATTCGATGCGGCAACGACACAACGTCTCAAAGTACGTTAACCACTTCATCGATCGAACGTTTCGTGACGTCGCCGATCAAGACTACGTCCTAGCGCGCATCGCATTTCGGGTCCGTCTCGACATCCAGTTCATCTGGCTTGCGCACCAGGCGATCGAGAAGTATCTAAAGGCGATTCTGCTTTACAACCGACGCAGCACGAAGAAGCTCGGCCACGATCTCGCCGCAGCGTATTCTGCTGTTTGTGCGATTGACGATTTGCCATTCAACTTTCCCGATACCGTCCCGCGGTTTATCGAATATCTCGACAAAAACTCGAGCCGCTACTTTGAGTTCCCATATCACGTGATGGGCGAGAGGTTGTTGGAACTTGATGAGACCGTCTGGCATCTTCGGCGATGGTGCGAGAACGTTCGGGGAGAATTGCATTTTGGAGACGGTCCGGAAGCGAAGCTCGTTCCGATGTTCCCCTTTGAAATTAAGAAGAGGCAGAATCCATACTTCTTCCGACACCGACAGAAGTTCGCTCTTTTCGGTGGCTTTCTTGAGGATGTTCTCCAGAAACGACGACATGAACAACTTCGGTCGGCGTTGCTCTGGAGCAATGCGTATTTCAGCCACCGGCGTAAACCGTCGTATCTGGTTTCTCGGTGGGCATCGGCATCGCCCCCTTTCGGCCTGCACCCGGACCTGATCGCCGAACTTGAGCCGCTCGTTCAGTTTTCTAAGGAGCTGCAACGACGAATCGGAGATGCGAAGCGGCAACAGAAAGCATAGGGCGCCTAACTCCTGCTAGCACCTGACGGCGGCCCGATTCGCTGGCCCGCCGGCCGAGCCGGCTCGGGAATCTTTCGAGCGTCGCGGCGGCACGCCG
>Ga0105242_10002625_pt1 | contig 14090 bp, 10 predicted proteins | sample KBSM24metaG_FD_81521 | JGI IMG/M metagenome (GOLD analysis project Ga0105242, IMG submission 81521) | Miscanthus rhizosphere microbial communities from Kellogg Biological Station, Michigan, USA - KBS M2-4 metaG | ecosystem: Host-associated > Plants > Roots > Rhizosphere > Soil | place...
CTGCGTGTTCGAGTGCCTGCTGCCGGACGCGTACTACGTGAACTGCCGCGAGTCCGACCGCCGCGTTCGCCCGTTCGGCATCCGCGCCGCGGTCTCCTTCCTCGAGAACGCGCTCAAGGCGAAGGCCGGGGACCTGCAGGCCGTCGTCGCCGGCTTCGGCGAGGAGCGCGTCGACGAATACCGCATCGCCTTCTCGCTGCAGGGCGACTCCGAGGTCGCGCACGGCGTCGTGTGGCCGCTCTACGGCCGCGAGGACGAGACCGCGCGCCCCGGCCCCCTCGACGAGGTGATGGCGCAGCTCACCGAGACCGGCGTCACGGAAGTGAAGAAGCTGCCGGGAACGTTCACGCCCGAGTACTGCGAGGACTGCGGCGCGCCGCTCTTCGCCAACACCGACGGCGAGATCGTCCACGCCGAGCTGCCCGAAGAGGCGGATACGCATACCGCGCACTTCCACTAAGATAAATGGGGTCAGACTCCAATTAAGCTAATTCGACATTTGTCGCGCGCGTTGCGCAATTAGCTTAATTGGAGTCTGACCCCATTTATCCATGGACGCCCTTTCCGAGGTCCTCCGGCACGCCCGCTTCAGCGCCAACGTGACGCTGGACGCGACGGCCCACGAGCCGTGGTGCGTCTCCGTACCCGCGAGCGACGGCTTCTCCCGCGCGCACCTGGTGGTCGAGGGCGAATGCATGCTGCGCACGGCGCATGGCGACGAGGCGACGCTGCGGGCGGGCGACTTCGTGTTCCTGCCCGGAGGCGAGGCGCACCTCGTGGGAAGCTCCCTCGACGCGGATGCCACGGCGTTCTCCAGCCTGGTGCGCACGCCGATCGCGGGCGAGCTCCTGCCGGTGCACCTCGGGCGCCACGGCGCCACCACGCACTGGCTTTCGTTTTCCTTCATGTGCGAGCGCCACATGGCCGAGCCGCTGCTCGCCGCCCTGCCGCGCATGATGTTCGTGGACCTTTCCGGCGCCCCACCCGTCGAATGGCTCGCCGACGAGTTGGGCCTGGTGCTCTCGGCGAGCGATGCGCCTTTCCTCGGCGCGGCCGCGACGCGCTCGCGCCTGGCGGAGCTGGTGTTCGTCGAGGCGCTCGCGCGCTACGTGCAGGGATTGCCGCCCGGCGGCCAGGGCTGGCTCGCGGGGCTCAACGACCGCTTCGTGGGACGCACGCTGGCGCTGGTGCACGGCCGGCCCTCGGAGCCGTGGACCGTCGAGCGGCTGGGCCGCCTCGTGGGGCTCTCGCGCAGCGCGCTCGCCGACCGCTTCAGCGACGTGATGGGCGAGCCGATCTTCGCCTTCCTCACGCGCTGGCGCCTGCAGCTCGCCGCCGAGGCGCTGCTCGCCTCCGGGCGTAGCATCGGTTCCATCGCGCGTGACGCGGGCTACGAGTCCGCGGGCGCATTTTCCGCCGCATTCAAGCGCACGTTCGGCAAGCCGCCCTCGGTGTGGCGGCGCCGGCGGCGCAAGCAGGGAGAGCCAGGGAAATGAGAATCCTCCTCGTCGAAGACGACACCATGCTCGCCGAAGCGGTCATGCGCGCGCTCAAGCACTCGGCCCACCAGGTGCAGCGTGCCGCGAATGGCCAGGAAGCCGACCGCGCGCTCGCCACCAACGAGTACGACCTGGTGCTGCTCGACCTGGGCCTGCCGCAGATGGACGGCTTCGAGGTGCTGAAGCGCCTGCGCGCGCGGCGCTCCAAGGTGCCGGTGCTGGTGCTCACGGTGCGCGATTCCGTCGAGGACCGCGTGGGCGGGCTCGACCTCGGCGCCGACGACTACCTCACCAAGCCCTTCGAGCTCTCGGAGCTCGAGGCGCGCGTGCGGGCGCTGATCCGCCGTTCGCACTCGAACGCGAGCGCCGAGATCGTTCACGGGCCGCTGCGCCTCGACACCGTCGGGCGCCGCCTCTTCTGCCGCGGCCAGCCGCTGGAGCTCTCGGCGCGCGAGCTCTCGGTCGTCGAGCTCCTCATGTTGCGCGAGGGACGCGTGGTCACCAAGCAGCAGATCGTCGACCACCTCTACGGCTGGGAGGACACGTCGTCGTCGAACGCCGTTGAGGTGTTCGTGTATCGCCTGCGCCGCAAGCTCGAGTCGTCGGGCGTCGACATCCGCACCGTGCGCGGCATGGGATACCTGATCGAGAAGCCGACCAGCAATGTCACCTGAGCAGCCGATGCTGCGAAAGCAGCTGCTGGCCTGGCTGCTGCTCCCCCTGATGCTGGTGTTCGCGGTCGATACGTTCCTCACGTACTGGATCGCGCTCAAGTTCGCCGCGCGCGCCTACGACCGCGCCATCCTCGAGACCGCGCGGGAGATCTCGCTGCACCTGAAGCCGGTCGACCAGGGCGTGGAGCTCGACCTCCACGACGACGCGCGCGAGATCCTGCTCTCCGACCCGTACGACAAGCTCTTCTTCGAGGTGACCAGCGCCTCGGGCCAGCCGCTTTCCGGCGTGCGCATCGCGCCACCGGGCGACGGCGCCGGCGGCGAGCGCGAATATTTCTACGACGGCGAGGTGCGCGGCGCGCCGGTGCGGATCGTGCAGCTCGCCTTCGAGGGCGGCGCCTCGAGCCGGGCGGCGGGAATCGTGCGCGTGGCCGAGACCATGACCAAGCGCAACCAGCTCGCGCGCGAGATCCTGCTCTCGGTGGTGCTGCCGCAGGCGCTGCTGATCCTGGTCGCGGTGACCGTGGTGTGGATCGGCGTGGTCCGCGGCCTCTCTCCCCTCGAGAACCTGCGCCGGAAGGTGGTCGCGCGGCCGACACGCGACTGGAGCCCGATCGCCTCCGACGACGTGCCCGGCGAGGTGCAGCCGCTGCTGCAGGCGATCAACGAGCTGGTGGCGCGGCTGGACGCGGCGCTGGCGGCGGAGAACCGCTTCATCAGCGACGCGGCGCACCAGCTGAAGACCCCGATGACGGTGTTGAAGACGCAGCTCGAGCTCGCGATGCGCGAGGAGGATCCCGCCGCGGGCAACGAGGCGCTTTCCGCCGCGCGCGAGGGCGCCGAGCGCATGTCGCGGGTGGTCTCGCAGCTCCTGTCGCTCGCGCGCAACGAGCCCGAGGCGAGCCGCGCGGTCACGCTCGCGCCGCTGGACCTGAACGCGCTCGCCTTCGAGACGGCGAGCGCCTGGGTGCCGGTGGCGCTCAAGCGGCGCATCGACCTGGGCTTCGAGGGCAGCGACGTCCCGGTGATGGTGAACGCAGACTCGGCGCGCCTGCGCGAGCTCCTCGACAACCTGCTCGACAACGCGGTGCGCTACAGCCGCGAGGGCAGCAGCGTCACCGTGCGCGTGACCGGCGGGCGGGCGCCGATGCTCCAGGTGGACGATGACGGCCCCGCGATCCCGCACGAGGAACGCGGCCGCATCTTCGAGCGCTTCCACCGGCTCCTCGGCACCGCGCAGGGCGGAAGCGGCCTGGGCCTTCCGATCGCGCGCGAGATCGCCCGCATCCACGACGCGACCATCGACCTCGCCGACGTGCCCGGCGGGCGCGGCAACTCGTTCTGCGTCACGTTCCCCTCCGCGGGAAGCTGAGCGCGCGCTAGTCCTTCCGGAGTTCTCCGCAGGAAGCAGGAGCGCCCCGTCGTGCTTTCACGGCCGAAGCGCAAAACGATATTTCCTGTCATCCGGAGAGACCCATGAAGCTCGCCCACAAGATGGCCTGCGCGGCGCTCGTCCTTGCCGCCGCGGCCACCGCGCATGCGGCACCCACCCGCACCTGGACAGTCACCGCCTTGCCGATCAGCGAATACGGCGGCGGCGCGCGCGGCGTGAACAACCGCGGCGACGTCGTCGGCACGTACGAAGTGGCCCAGTACTACCCGCACCCCGCCATCTGGAGCAACGGCGCCGTTACCGACATCCTCGCGGACAATCCGACCTACGGCGTTGCCAACGCGGTCAACGATTCGGGCGCCGTCGCCGCGACGCAACGCTCGGGCATCATCATGTGGAAGGACGGCGTGATCACGCCGCTCAACATTGCCGGCGAGCCGATGGACATCAACAAGTTCGGCGCCATCGTGGGTTACTACTACCCGTGCGGCGAGATCGCCTGCGGACCGCAGCGCGGCTTCTACTGGCGCGACGGCGTGCTCCAGGACATCGGCGACCTCGGCAACAACGTGAATGCGGCGCTCGGCGTGAACGACCGGGGCGTGGTCGTGGGTTACGCGCGGCTTCCCATGAGCAGCGACACCCGCGCGGTGGTGTGGGAGAACGGGCGGCTCAGCGTGCTGCCCGACCTGGGCGGCGGCACCAACTCGGCGGGCGACATCACCAACCACGGCGTGATCATGGGATCGTCGACGGATCCCACGGGCGTGAACCACCTCGTCACCTGGGATGCGGGCACCGGGCGGATCACCGACATCGGACGGCGGCTGAGCGGCAACGGCATCAACGATCGCGGCGCGATCGTGGGCAATAACCTCGATACCGGCGCCGCCTTCCTGCTCGAGGACGGTGTGTTCACGTGGCTCCTCGACCTTCCGGCGATGCGCGAGCAGGGATGGACGAGCTTCACGCCCTTCGACATCAACGAGCGGGGCTGGATCGTGGGCATCGGATATCGCCCGGGCTCCACCAACCAGGGCGAACCGGTGGTGCTGGTGCCCGAGAACGGCGGCAAGCCGAAGGGCTGACGCTCAGCGGTCGAGCGGCCAGATCGGCCGGCGCAGGTGCCGGTACGGCAGCGCGGCGAGGTTCGCGTTGAGCGCGCCCGGCGCGTCGCAATAAACGGTGGCGCCGGCGATCGGGTCGAAGTGCGCGCGGAAGTGCTGCGTCGACTTCACGACCACGTAGCGCTTGGTCGTGGGGTCGACGCCCAGCTCGGTGAAGCAATCGGGCGAGAACACCTGCTGGCGCACGCTGTTCACGATCACGTCGATGCCCCGGATCCGCAGCGCCACCGCGGGCCCGAGCTCGTCGCGCAGCTCGCCGAAGCTTCGCTGGCTCGCGTCCGCGCGGCACGAGAGCACCGTCGCCGTCGCCTCGACCGGCTCGCCGGACATGGGCCCGTGCTTGCCGCCGATGGAAAGCTTGACCTCGCGGCCGGCACCGGCGCGCGTCGCGGCCTGCACGGCTTCCGGATCCCAGATCATTCCCAGCGCGGCGTCGGTGATTCCGTGCTCGATCAGCGCGCGCAGGACGAACGTGCTGTCGCTCGCGGCTCCGCCGCCCGGATTGTCGGAGCCGTCGGCGATCACCACCGGCCGGCCGGCGACGCGTTCGCTTTCGCGCCGCGCGCTCTCGAGCGCCTGCTCGAGCGGCAAGCGCTTCCCGCCGGAGCTTTTCATGCCGAAGAACTCCGCGGACAGCTCGCGCGCGATGCGATCCGCGTTCCGCGCCGCATCGGCGTCGTCGGCCCGGTGAAGCACCAGCATCGCGGCGGACGTATACGGCGTGTCCGACCACGGAAATCCGTGCATCGCGGAGACCGAGAGGATGCCGGGCTCGCGCTCGCGCTCCTTCATCTTCGACACGAAGCCGCGCATCGGCTCCTCGGTCGTGCCCATGATTCCCAGCATCGGGACGCGCCTGAGGACGGTGCCGGCCCGCAATCCCTCGCGCGCGGAGCGCTCGAGCATCGCGTACAGCTCGCGGGCGCGCTCCGGATAGTCGATGTGGGGATACTCCTTGCACGCGACCAGCAGGGCATTCGTCGACATCTCCTCGGTCACGTTGCCGTGCAGGTCGAGGAGGGCCCCTACGGGCGTGGAGCTCCCCACGAGCGCGCGCACCCGCCTCAGGATGTCGCCCTCGCAATCCCAGTAGTTTCCCTGCGCCACCATCGCGCCGTGCAGCACGAGGAAGACGAAGTCCACCGGGAGCGCGGCCCGCAGGTCCGCGAGGAGCTCGTCGCGCAACGCCTCGTAGTCGGCTCGCGGCAGCGGGCCGCCAGGTTGCGCCCAGGCGCACAGGCCCGCAATGCACTCGTCGCCCTTCGCGGCGGCGATGTCGAGGACGTCGCTATAGCCCACGAACTCGCGCGCCTTCGCGAGCGTCGCGGGGTCGCCCCGGTGATGGAGCAACCCCTCGACGAACGACTGCCGCGTCGTCGGGACCGGCGCGAAGGTGTTCGTCTCGTGCGCGAGCGCCGCGAGGAAGACGCGCAACGGTCTAGAAGGTCCCGCTCACCGACACGCCGAAGGTCCGCGGCTGCACCGGCGTGACCTGCACGTAGCCGCCGAGCGGCACGAAGTTCGTCGCGGCACCCAGCTGCGCGCGCTTGTCCGCCAGGTTGCGCCCGTAGACGCCGACCTGCACCGTCTTGAAGTCCACCGAGGCGTGCATGTCGAACAGGGTGTAGTCGGGAAGCTTGTAGTTGGGGAGCGTGTTGTTGCCGTCGAAGCCCGCGTTGCGCTCGCCGACGTACCGCAGGTTGGCGCCGGCCTCCCAGCGATAGCCGCCCGCCTGGAAGAGGTAGCTGGCGCCCGCCGTGGCGGAGCTCTTCGCGCTGTTGGGCAGGCGCGCGCCGGATTGTCCGAGTCCCGGCGCATCCTCGGTGAGCCTCGCATCGATGTAAGTGTAGGCGACGTCGAAGGTCCAGTCCTGCGCCGGCCGGTAGCGCAACGCGATCTCGGCGCCGTCCACCTGCGCCTTGCCGGCGTTCACGATCACGCCGATGCCGTTCACGGCGTACGGCTGCTGGATGTCTTTCCACTTGATGTCGTAAATCGCCGCCTCGAACGCGAGCGTGCGCTGCATGAGCTCGGCCTTGTAGCCCAGCTCGTAGCTCCACAGCGAGTCGCTCTTGAAGATGGTCGGCGCCAGCGGCTCGCCGGTGTTCGGGTTGGTGAACACCGCGTTCGGGCCGCCCGGGCGGAAGCCGCTCGCCGCACGCGCATAGACGGTGCTGGTCGGCGTGATGAGGTAGCGCGCGGTGGCGAGGTACGTCTGCGTCGTCTCGCTCGACTCGCCATGGACGTTGGTAGAACCGCCCACCAGCGGGCCGTCGCTGATCTGGTCGAAGGTCTGCTTGTTGCGCGACGAGCGGATGCCGCCGGTGAGGGCGAGCTCGCGCGTCGGGTTCCAGGTGATGTCGCCGAAGACCGCGTTCTCCGTGTACTCGCTCGGCAGCGACACGGTTGCCAGGTCCGGGCCGGGCGCCGCACCCGCCCTGAAGCGGCTGGTGACGAACTGGCCGTTGGTGCCCTTCTCGTGGCTGTAGAAGAAGCCCGCGAGCCACTCGATCGGGCCGCGCGGCGAGGTGAGGCGCAGCTCCTGCACCTCACGCTTCACGGTCACCGCGTTGTCGAGGATCACGCGGTCGAGGTCGAGGCCGAAGCCGAGGAGGAGCGGACCATAGACGTAGGTGGCGTCCGTGCGCTTGTCGACCTCGGTCTTCTGGGCCGACGTGATGGAGTCGAAGCGCGCCCAGCCGAGATCCCAGTCGAACTCGAGTCCGGCGACGTTCGTCTTGACCTTGTAGGGCTCGCGCTCGGCGAGCTTCTTCGAGAGCTCGCCATTGATCGCCTGGCCGTTGATGTCGTAATCGACGAGGTCCTGGCTCTCGCGCTTCACTTCCTGCGTGGTGGCGCTCAACTTGATCGACATGTTGGGCGCCGGCTGCGCGAGCAGCGACACGCGGCCGCCCACGGTATTGCCGGTGTTCACGTCGGTGCCTGCGGCGTCGCCGGTCGCGTCGACGAATCCGCCCGAGTGGTCACGAAACGCGGCGACACGCAGCCCGACGGCATTGCTGTCGGACAGCGGCGCATTGAGCATCGCGCTCACGGTGTTGTTGGCGCTCCCATGGGCCGTGGTGCTGCCCTCGATCTTCGCGCGGCCGAAGAAGCGGCTCGTGTCGGGATCGTTGGTCACGTACTTGATGAGGCCGCCCATGGTGCTGGCGCCATAGATCGTGCCCTGCGGACCGCGCAGGACCTCGACGCGGGCGAGGTCGAGCAGCCCCATGTCGAGCGCGGTGCCCGAGCCGATCGCGTAGGCGCTGCTGGAACCGAACGGCACGTCATCCAGGTAGACGCCGACGGTCGCGATGGTGGCATCGCCCGTCGAGACGCCGCGGATCGTGAGGCCGCCGAGGCCCGGACCGCCGGAAGTCTTGATGTCGAGTCCGGGTTGCGTGGCGAGGTAGTCGCTCAGCGTCTTGGCGCCGGTCGCCTCGAGCTCTTCGGCGGGCAGGGTGGTGATCTGGACCGGGACGTCCTTCACCGGCTCGCGGCGGCGCGTGCCCGTCACGGTGAGCGATTCCAGCAGCTGCGGGTTGTTCGGGTTTCTCGCCGCGGCGGGTGCGGACGCGTCAGAGCTTCCTGGGGCGGTCTGGGCGGCCGCGGGAACGGCGGCGAAGGCCGCCGCGACGAGAACCGGAAGGAGAAGCGGACGGCAACGTTGGGGATACATGGCTCCTCCAGGGAGGGGGAATGGGTCTGGGTCGCGGGGATGAGGAAACTTTCTTCGCCGGATAGTAGATTTCTTTTTTGGAAATTACAAGTTATAAAAGAGCAACCCATTTCCAGGCCCAATAAAGGTAGACTGCACGCCATGAACGCGCGCACCGCCCAGAAGAACGAGGCAGAAACCGGGCCGACTCCCGGCGACACCATCCGCGCCATCCGCAAGAAGCTGGGCCTCACGCTGAACGAGGTCGGCCATCGCACCGGAATGGCGGTTTCCACCCTGTCGAAGCTCGAGAAGGGGCGCGTCTCGCTCTCCTTCGACAAGCTGCTGTCCATCAGCAAGGCGCTCGGCGTCGACATGGCCGAGCTGCTGGAGCCGGCGCCGCATCACGAGGCGGCGTCCACGGGCCTGCGCGGCCGGCGCGTGGTGCAGCGGGCGGGCGAAGGCCAGCTGGTGGAGACGCGCAGCTACAAGCAGCTCTACCTCGCCACGGAGCTGCTGCACAAGCGCATGACCCCGATCGTGGTGGAGCTGCGCGCCCGCACGATGGACGAGTTCAAGGAAGAGTTCGGCGGGCTCATCCGCCACCCGGGCGAGGAATATGTCTACGTGCTGGACGGCGAGCTCGAGTTCCACAGCGAGCTCTACGCGCCGTTGCGCCTCGCGGCGGGCGACTCGATGTACTTCGACAGCGAGATGGGCCACGCCTACCTCAACGCCTCCGAACCGCCCTGCCGCGTGGTGGTCTCCTGCGCGCCGCGCGGCCGCGAGGAGAGCGTGCTCGACACCTTCATGGGCCACTCCGAGCGCCACGCCGCCAACCAGGAGACGCCGCCCGCCCACGGCAAGCCCAAGCGCGGTAAAGGCCGCGGACGCTGAAATTCACAGAATTTTCCATACTGGAAAAAGTTTTCTGTTCCATATAACATGCGCCGTGCTCTCCAAGGCCGCGCATGCCCCCATCCCACAAGGTTGATTTCATCGTCGTCGGCGCCGGCATCGCCGGCGCGTCGGTCGCCGCCTCGCTCGCCGAGCGCGGCACCGTCGCCGTGCTCGACATGGAATCCCACGCCGGATACCACAGCACCGGCCGCTCCGCCGCGCTCTATTCGGCGATCTACGGCAATGCGGTCATCCGGGCCCTCACGCGCGCGAGCCGCGATTTCTTCTTCACGCCGCCCGCGGATTTCGCCCCCTACCCGCTGGTCTCGCCCCGCTCGACGCTCTATTTCGCGCGCGAGGACCAGCTCGCCTCGCTGCAGCGGATGAGGAACGACGAGGACGTGAACGCCGGCACCGTGCTCCTCGACGCGAAGGGCGCGCAGTCCCTCGTGCCCATCTTCAAGCCCGGCTACCTCGGCGGCGCGGCCCTCGACGAGGGCTCGGCCGACATCGACGTTCATGGGCTTCACCAGGCGTTCCTGCGCCGCGCGCGCAAGCTCGGCGCCCGCGTGGCCCTCGGCGCCCCGGTGCGCGAGGCGCATCCGTCCGGCGGCTCGTGGGTGGTGGTCACGCCCGAGGAATCGTTCACCGCGCCGGTGGTGCTCAACTGTGCCGGCGCCTGGGGCGACGAGTTCGCGCGCATCGCGGGCGTGATGCCGATCGGCCTGCAGCCGCTGCGCCGCACCGCATTGCTCATCGAGGCGCCCGCGGGAGCCGAGGTCGCCCCGTGGCCCGTCGCCATCGACGTGGACGAGGCGTTCTACTTCAAGCCGGACGCGGGTGCGCTGCTGCTTTCGCCTGCCGACGAGCACGCGAGCGCCGCTTGCGACGTGCAGCCCGACGAGCTCGACGTCGCGATCGCGGTGGACCGCTTCGAGCAGGCGACGTCGCTCCACGTGGGCCGCGTGACGCACCGCTGGGCGGGCCTGCGCGTGTTCACCCGCGACCGCACGCCGGCCGTCGGCTTCGACGACGAGGCGCGCGGTTTCTTCTGGCTCGTGGGCCAGGGAGGTTACGGCATCCAGACCTCGCCCGCCCTCGGCCGCGTCGCCGCGGCGCTCGCCTGCGGCGAGCGTCCGCCCGTCGACGACGCACCGCTCGCCGCAACCGTGGACGCGCTCGCGGTCGAGCGCTTCAGGCATTGAACAACCACTCGCAGGACATCGGAGGGTAGGACCATGAAAAAACTGATCGCCGTGGCGCTGTCGTGCTTCGCCTTCGTGCTGCCCTGCGCGGCGCAATCCACCGGCAAGCCGCTCACGAAGGAAGACCTGGAGGCCTGGTTCGACGGCCTCATGCCCACGGCGCTCCACGTCACCGGCACGCCCGGCGTCACGATCTCGGTCGTGAAGGACGGCGCCGTCGTGTTCGAGAAGGGCTACGGCTACGCCGACATGAAGAAGCTCACGCCCGTCGACGCTCGCACCACCCTCTTCCGCCCCGGCTCGGTGTCGAAGCTCTTCACGTGGACCGCGGTGATGCAGCAGGTCGAGGCCGGCAAGATCGACCTCGACGCCGACGTGAACAAGTACCTCGACTTCCAGATCCCCGCGTACGAGGGCAAGCCGATCACGATGCGCAACATCATGACGCACCGCACCGGCTTCGAGGAGGTCGTGAAGGACCTCATCACCTTCGAGGGCCCCGGCCCCACCGACGGCGACACGGTGAAGAAGTACGTCCCGCCGCGGATCTATCCGCCCGGGACGGTCGTGGGCTACTCCAACTACGCCACCTCGCTCGCGGGCTACATCGTGCAGCGCGTGTCGGGCGAGCCCTTCTTCGACTACCTCGACAAGCACATCTTCACCCCGCTCGGGATGAAGAACTCGACCTTCCGGCAGCCGCTGCCCGAGGCGATGCGCCCGAACATGTCGCTCGGATACAAGGACGTCGACAACGTGGGCGACGGCTTCGAGATCATCAGCATGCCCGCCGCCGGAAGCCTCTCGTCCACCGCCGACGACATGGCGAAGTTCATGATCGCGCACCTCGACGGCGGCGCGGGGCTGCTCAAGCCCGAGACCGCGAAGCAGATGCACGACTTCGTGATCCAGTCCTTCCCCGATCTGAACGGCAACGCGCTCGGCTTCTACGAGCAGAAGGTGAACGGGCGCCGCGCCATCGCGCACGGCGGCGACACGGTGTATTTCCACTCCGAGCTGCTGCTCCTCCCGGCCGAGAAGGTGGGCTTCTTCATGTCGGTGAACGGCGGTGGACGCGGCGGCATGGGCGCGCGGCTTCGCATGTTCGTGGTGCCGGAGTTCGCCGATCGCTACTTCCCCCGCGACGAGGCGGTCGCCACGGTGGACCCGCAGACGGCGAAGGAGCACGCGCAGATGATCGCCGGCCGCTACATGACCACTCGCCGCGCCGACTCGACCTTCATCTCGCTCGCGACGCTGGCGGGCGCCACCACCATCACCGCCAATCCCGACGACACCATCTCGCAATCGCTGCTGGGCTTCCCGGTGCGCTATCGCGAGGTGAAGCCCTTCCTGTGGCAGGAGATCGGCGGCCACGACAAGTTGCAGGCGAAGGTGGAGAACGGCAAGGTCGTGTCCTGGAGCACCGACATGATCGTGCCCGCGTTCTCGTTCGAGCCGATGACGGGGCTTGCGGGCGCGGGACTGGCCCTGCCGCTCGTGGGTGTCGCGCTCCTGCTCATCCTCGCGAGCCTCTTCTGGTGGCCCGCGGCCGCCATCGCACGGCGCTCGCTAGCCAATCCGCGCACGCTGCCGCGCTCGAAGGTGCTCGCGATCCGCGCGGGCCGGACCTTCGCGATCCTCGCGGTCCTCGCCTCCTTCGCGTGGCTGGGGCTCTTCGTCGCCGCGCTGCAGAACCTCACGCCGAAGCTGGACACGTTCCTCTTCGCAAGCCAGGCGTTGGCGCTCGTGGCCTTCGTCGGCGGCTGGATCGTGGCGGCGTGGAACCTGGTGCTCGACGTGATGAACCGCCTGGGATGGAAGCGCATCCTGTGGAGCGCGGTGATCCTCTTCGCCTTCACGATGCTCGTGTGGCTCGGGGCGAACTACGGGCTCATCAAGTTCTACAGCCAGTTCTAGGCACGGCGATGTCCACCCCGTGGTTCGGCCAGCCGCGCGGCCTCACCATCCTCTTCCTCACGGAGATGTGGGAGAAGTTCTCCTTCTTCGGGATGAGGGCGCTGCTGGTCTACTACATGGTGAAGCACCTGGGGTTCGCCCAGGCGTACTCGTCGATGGTTTACGGGGTGTATGCGGCGGGCGTGTACCTCACGCCCATCGCGGGGGGCTACATCTCCGACCGCTGGCTGGGAAAACGCCGCGCGATCATCATCGGCAGCATCACCATGGCGGTCGGCCACTTCCTGATGGCGTTCGAGCCGCTCTTCTACGTCGCGATGATCACCATCGCGGTGGGAAACGGCCTGTTCCTGCCGAACCTCCCCAGCCAGGTGGGAGCGCTCTACGCGAAGGATGACCCGCGCCGCCAGTCCGCGTACAGCATCTACTACCTCGGCGTGAACCTGGGTGCCTTCTTCTCGCCGCTCGTGTGCGGAACGCTGGGCGAGATCTACGGATGGCACTACGGATTCGGCGCGGCGGGGATCGGCATGTGCGTGGGCCTCGCGATCTACCTCGCGGGCAGCCGCTATCTCCCGAACGACGGCGTTCCCGAGACGCCCGAGCCCGTCGCCGCCCAGGCAGCGCGCGAAACAGGCTCGCCGCTGGGGCTGCTGCTCGCCACTGCGATCGCGGTGATCGTCTTCCGCGCGAGCTACGAGCAGTCGGGCAACGCCATGGCGCTCTGGATCGACACCGGCGTGGATCGGGCGATGGGGAGCTTCTCGATCCCGGCGACCTGGTTCCAGTCGCTCAACCCGCTCTTCGTGTTCACGCTGACCCCGCTCGTGGTCGCGTTCTGGAATCGCGACACGACCCCGCGTCCCTATCGCCCCGGGGCGCTGCGCCGCATGGCGATCGGCGCCTTCGGCGTGGCGCTGTCGTATCTCCTGCTGGGCGGCGTCATCGCGATGGCGGGCGCAAGCCCGGTGCACTGGGCGATCGTGGTCGCCTTCTTCCTGCTCTACACGCTGGGCGAGCTCTACATCCTCCCCGTGGGCCTGAGCCTCTTCGCGACCTTGAGTCCCAGCCGCTTCACGGCGACGACCATCGCGGCGTGGTTCCTCGCGTCCTTCGCGGGCAACCTGGTCGCGGGCTACGTCGGCACGTGGTGGAGCACCATGGCGCCGATGGAGTTCTTCGTCGCCATGGGCCTCATCGCGGCGGCGGCGGGGGCAGCACTCGCCGCGCTCGCCACGATGCAGCGCCGCGCCGTCAGCGCAGTGCCCGCGTGAGGAACGGCAGCGACACGTCCATCCGGTAGTCGATGTCGGAGTGCGTGTCGTCGAACTCCTCGTAGCGGTGCGCGATGCGCGCCTCCGACAGCCGCTTGGAGAGGATCCGCGATCCGTAGTGGATGTGGTACTGGTCGCGCGCGCCGCAGTCGATGTAGATGCCGCGCAGCGACTTCAGGTTCTTGCGGTACTTCGTGACCAGGTTGATCGGGTCGTGGCTGCGCCACTTCGCCCAGCGCTCGGCGATGAGCTCCCCGGTCTCGAGGTTGAACGGCAGCCGGAAGCCGTTCGGCGCGCGCGGGTCCGGGTCGTACGTCGCGGCCATGCAGAGGTTCATGATGGCGTGGCCCTCGGCCATGGTGAGCTTGGGCTTCTTCCACACCGACTCCAGGAAGCGGCGCACGCGGCCGTCGTCGCGCCCCTTGTCGGCGCCCTTC
>Ga0105242_10002627_pt1 | contig 14086 bp, 12 predicted proteins | sample KBSM24metaG_FD_81521 | JGI IMG/M metagenome (GOLD analysis project Ga0105242, IMG submission 81521) | Miscanthus rhizosphere microbial communities from Kellogg Biological Station, Michigan, USA - KBS M2-4 metaG | ecosystem: Host-associated > Plants > Roots > Rhizosphere > Soil | place...
CAGCCCACGGCAACTCCATTTGTCATCGATGGGTCGGTAGTAAAGACCTGTTGAACCAATAATTTAGCATCGACGACGGGTCGTCGCGACGCACGGCGCCGAACTCCTGCCAGAACTCGATCGAAAGAAATCGCCCGCGCGTACCTCATTCGACGATCATGCCACGCGTTGAATCACGAAGTTCGCTTCGGGAGGCTGAGGTCTCCCACTAAACCTACGCACGTCCACCATGGTATACTTCAGGCTTGCCTGATTCCGAGCGTCGAGCTCCAGCCTTGCCCGCGCTTTGCGTAACTCCAAGCAGGCTGTTAGAAGTCCGCCTCGCAAGGCCAGTTCCCGACTGTTTCTGGCGGAACATTCGTCCCGCCGCAATGGGTAAACGAGACGAGTTCAGGCGCACAGTACCGTTTCGCGGGGAGATCAACTACATGACATCCATAGAGTCGAGGTGTATCGCTTGAAATTATGGGAAGTCGAAGCCGACGAGCTGACCAACATTAGTGATGAGTTTCTCTACGCCACTCCGTCAATCACAAGCTTTCTTAGGAATGACAGCTCACTCTTTCTAGTAGTAGCCACAAAGGGATTCGGCAAGACCTTGCTACTGCGTGCAAAACGCCAACAGCTCGAAGCTCAAGATACGGGTATACTCATTATTCCTGACAACACCATGCTTGACAAGCCACTGGGCTCGGGCCCGATCTTCTCCCATCAGGACCTTCTTCGCGTTAACAATGATCAAGTGTTTTGGGAGAACACGTGGCTTATCGCGATCACAATCGCAATCGCCAAGCTTGTTGCGGCTGCTACAGGAAATCCTGTATCGCAGACCTTCGTTAACCGTCTCAACCCCGCTCTCTCGCCGCTACTTACCGGCGGTCTGCGGACCATCACCGAGATATTCGGCCAGGTACTCGCGCTACCAGCGAAACAATACTATGACGCACTGCCGGATCTCCAATCCTTGCTGGGTCCGGCGTTTCGAGATATTCATACGCCAGTAGTAGCTTTTATTGACAATGTTGACGAACACTTTAATGCTCACCTCGGCGAGGCTGCTGGCGCTTCAGCCGGCGCAACCGATAAGGGCATCTGGTACCTGGCGCAGATGGGTCTCGCGAGCGCTATCAGGCAACTGCATGTGCAAAATCACCACGTCAAAATCTTTGCGTCCATTCGGAGCGAGGCGTTTGGCCGCCTATTACAAAGGAATCAATTAATACAACAACTTGAAGGCTCGGCACTGCGGATCAAGTATGAGCCAGAGGACCTCCGCGAGATTTTCGTACGTCACCTAGTTGCCGAAAAGGATGCCAATACTGTCGAACCGCGCTCGCGTGATCCGTTTGCGCGTTTCTTCGGGTCACAAAATCTGCTGATCGTCCATCCACGAGTCGGCGAGCCAGAGAAGATCTGGGATTACATTCTTCGTCACACGCTGGGTCGGCCACGCGACCTTATGACTATAGGCCGCAAACTGTCGGCGGTTGGTCGCGCAAAGAGGACGGATCAAGCTATCCGGCGTGCCGTTAACGACGCATCTAAAGATATCGCAACCGCCTATCTCCAGGAAGTTAACGTACATTTCGACCAGTCCATTGACTTTGATCGGCTGTTCGCATTAATTCCAAAGAACGTGTTGCGATCTCACGAGATGAGGGGAATTGCCCAGACCTATACCGGCGGCAATGATAATTACGTTCCGAATGCGCGGAATCCGTATATTCACGTCTTTTGTTCGCTTTTCAAAGCTGGCCTGCTGGGTTACATCGCGAAGGATATGGGATCCGGTCTAGCTGTGCAAGAGTTTTCGGCATTGGGCGAAAACTTGTTTATCGCCGACGGCCTCTTACCGGCGTCAGATTACTATATTGTGCACCCGGCGCTCGATGCACACATCAGGACGCGCTCTAGTCTCTATGCCCGTGGAATGGACACGCTTAACATAGCCGGCAATGGCCGGGACTGGCGAAATCCAAGCCATCAATCGGCAGTCATAAAGGCGGATGTCGTTGGGTATAGTAAGATCATGCTCGATGCAAGTAGGGCGGCGACCTTTTCCACAGAAATCAACAAGATTTTGGATGAGTGGCGGGGACGTTTGGCCCATGTTAAAAGCGAGGGCGGCGACGGCATCGTACTCATAGATCGAAACGCAGCGAATTTGTTAGTCGCAATTCGGGCGATCGCGGCGCGTCTAGCGGCTGATCCATACAATGCGGTTCTGCGCGCCGGCGCAGACTTCGGTGCGACCGAACGAAGCGGCCTCGCCTTGCGTACGGCCGCGCGACTGGAAGCAATAGGTTCTCCTGGCGTTCTGTGTGCTACCGCCGAATTTGCGAACGAAGTGGAGAAGATTGACGATCGTCAAGCGCGAATCGACATCTCTGCTGCGCCAAAACTGAGCAAATGCCCTAGGCGCGGAGACACTTTCAACATTCGTAAGAACCGAAAGGATCCCGATTTGTGGAAGCAGGTTGTTGTCTTTCCAGTCTTTGAGTGGGCTAAGGAATAGCAGAGGCGCGGACCTAACGTTCAACGCGTAACTCCTGCCAGAAGCCGACAAGCAGGCGATATGCTGGCCCGCCAACCGAGCCAGATCGGAACTTCCCAAGCCGCACGGCAGCACGCCGGCTGGAGGCGACTCGAAGTGTAAATATCATACTCGCCGGCAGCCGTCGCGCCGCGTCCGGCTTCGGCTCGCGGGTCGGCTTGCGGCTTAGGCAACATACGTTGAGCGGACACGAAGGGGCACCTAGCGAACACCTCGACGAATTCCTATCACCGACCTTCACTGACCGGTGCTCACGTGTCTCACTCAGTTATGCTTGCACAGCGTGCGGCTGCGGCTTCGGCACGCGAAGACCGGAGCAGAAAGGCAGGACAGAAATGCAAACAGCAAAGGACATGAAGGCAAAGCAACGTGACGAGCTGCTCAAAGCGCTGAAAGCCCGTTTTGAAAAACACATGAACCGCCACAAACAGCTCGAATGGGCCAAACTACAAGCAAAGCTGGAGGCCAATCCTGAAAAACTGTGGTCGCTCAATGAAATGGAGCGAACCGGCGGTGAACCGGATGTTGTCGGCTATGACAAGAAGACGGGCGAATACATTTTTTATGATTGTTCAGCGGAGAGCCCTAAAGGCCGCAGAAGTGTTTGTTACGACCGCGAAGCGCTGGAATCACGGAAAGAACATAAGCCGGCAACTAGCGCGATCGACATGGCGGCCGCCATGGGCATTGAGCTCTTGACGGAGGAACAATATCGAGAGTTGCAGAAACTCGGAGAGTTTGACGCGAAAACGTCGAGCTGGGTGAAAACACCTCCTGATATTAGAAAACTCGGCGGCGCTCTCTTTTGCGATCGCCGCTACGACACCGTCTTCGTGTATCACAACGGTGCCGATTCTTACTACGGCGCCCGGGGGTTCCGAGGCTCGCTCAGAGTCTAAAGGTACTTGCGGTACCGGCAGCCGATGTGTTTCACTACACGATCCGAACCATGGCTCGACCGCGACGATGGCGTACTCTGTGTCTCCTGCTCCTTATCGTGGCGGCGACACCCGTCTATTCGGTGAATCTCGTAAGCAACCCGTCATTCGCGGGGAATCTCAACGACTGGGTCGTTGGGTCCGGAACATCATTCGATCCTTTGATTGATGCCACGGGCGTCCCCGGCTCCGGCTCCGCGCGAAATACCGCCACAGTGACAGTCGCGGGCACTCACGTTGCGATCAGTCAATGCATCGCGACGGGCCCCGGAACGTACACGTTCGGCGGAAAGATCTTCGATCCACCCGGCCCAGGCGTCTCGGCGAACGGCGTTCTTCGCGTAAGGTGGTTTTCAGGCTCGGACTGTACGACGGGCTTCTTGAGCTCGACGCTCATTACGGGAACCGGCGTTGGGTTCGTTACACTGTCGGTCGCCGTCAATGCGCCGGCCGGAACGACTCATGCCTTGGTCATTGGTGAGAATACGCTCGCCGGCGCAGGCACGAACGTCACTTACTTTGACGACTTTGTGCTGGATAACGGGCTGGCCAGCAGCGTTCCGACCCTCGGCCCGTTCGCGCTGATCGCGCTCTTCGTCTTATTGGCCGGGATGGGCTTGGCGGTACTGCTCAAGCGTTGACCGGGAGTCATTGGTGAAAGCGGTCGTCAACACCACGTACGGCTCACCGGACGTGCTTCAGCTCAAAGACGTGGTCAAGCCGGTTCCTGCCGATCACGAGATCCTCATCAAGGTGCACGCCGTGTCCGTGAACCGATCGGACTGGGAAGGACTGACAGGCAGACCTCTTTACGCTCGAATGAACGGGCTCCGCAAACCGCGTCGTCAGATCCTCGGCTCCGACGTAGCCGGGCGGGTCGAAGCGGCGGGCAAAGACCACACCGATTTTCAACCAGGCGATGAAGTATTCGGGGAGATGGAGAGCTATAGCGGAGGTTTTGCGGAGTACGTCTGCACGCGTGGAAGAGACTGGGCCTTGAAACCGCCGGACATGACGTTCGAGGAGGCGGCTGCCATCCCACAGGCGGCGGTGATCGCCCTGCAGGGGATTCGCGATCAGGGACAGGTGCAATCAGGCCAGAGCGTCTTGATTAACGGCGCCGGCGGTGGCGCCGGCACGTTCGCAATCCAGCTCGCCAAATCATACGGCGCGGACGTGACGGGAGTCGATAACGCTGGAAAGCTCGACTTCATGCGCTCCCTCGGCGCAGACCACGTCCTCGATTATGCCCGTGAAGACTTCACCAGGAATGGGCGGCAGTACGATCTGATCCTCGATCTCGTCGCCGATCGTTCCGCGTTCGCCTACGCGCGCGCGCTCAAACCCGGAGGACGGTACTACGCGGTGGGCGGTTCCGTGGCGACCTTCCTTCAGATCCTGGTCCTGGGACCCTGGCTCAGGATGACCAGGAACAGGAACGTGCGCGTTCTGGTGGTTCATCGCAATCGAAAAGACCTGGTCTATGTGACGGAGCTCTGCCGGACCGGCAAACTGGTTCCCGTGATCGAGCGATCCTATCCGCTCAGTGAAGTTCCTCAAGCACTCCGGCATCTTGGAGAAGGGCGCGCCAAAGGAAAACTGGTCATCACCGTGGACCATGCGAACAGTTGACTCCGCGCGGGATTTTTCCGCTCGCAACGGTGTTGAACGCTGATATGCGATCACTGGGAGCTCTTTCCGTGCTTCTCGTCCTGGCCTGCAATTCCTCGCCGACGGCTCCGGGCAGTTCGAACCTCGCTCGCGACACCACGATCGTCCTCCAGTTTGGCAGCTCGAATCAGGTGGACACCGGCCTGCGAGTCTCGTTCGCCCAGGTCGTCGAAGACTCGCGCTGCCCGGCGTCCGTGGTGTGCGTCTGGCAGGGGAACGGCGCGATCCGCCTCGACATCACCACCGGCAGCGGCACGCAATCGGCCACGCTCAACACCGCCGGCGGCACCGCCTTTCCGCGCGAGGCCTCCGTGGCCGGCTACACGTTCACGTTGGTGGAGCTCGATCCGCAACGGCCGACGCCCGATCCGATTCCGCTGCAGCAATACCGGGCCACGATCCGCGTCACGCGCGCTCAGTAGATTCAGCGCGCGTGGAGGGTTGCTGCCCTGTAATGGAGATCATTACGCGCAGACTCGCTTTGATGATTGCCGCATTGTTCGCTACGTCGCTTCATGCCCAGCAGCAAGCGATCAGCGCAGACCGGCCCGGGTTTGCGGACGGCCCGGGAATCGTAGGCGCGCGTACGGCGCAGATCGAAGTGGGCGTTGGGGTGGAAGAGGACGATACGTCTTCCATAAACCTGCCGGCGTTGGTCCGCATTGGGGTCACCGGCGCGCTCGAGCTCAGAATCGAAAGCGACGTCCTGGGGTGGTCGCACGGACACGCCGATCTGGCTCCTGTTTCGGTGGGATTCAAGGCTCGCCTTATGAACGCGCCCATGCCCATCTCCCTGCTCGCGAGCGTACAGCCGCCGTCCGGCGAGGGAAGCCTGCGGAGCAATGACGTCGAAAGCGAGATTCGGCTGGTCGGCGACGTCGATCTCGGCCACGACTTCTCCATGACACCCAACGTCGGCATTCGCCTCATCGAGTCGGACACGCCTGCCGGCGTCGTTGCCCTGACCCTGGAGAGGGAGCTCGAGAGCGTCTCGCCATTCATCGACGTTCAAGTCAGTGTGCAGCACGGCAGAACAAGCGCGGTTGTTGACGGCGGCGCGGCGTGGATCGTCGGGACCGAAACACAATGGGACCTCTCCGGCGGCCTCAGGATCAATGGCGATGAATACCCGGAGTGGTTCGTCAGCGCGGGCATCAGCCGGCGGTTCTAACCGCGCTAATGGATGACGCAAAAAAACGTACGCCGCCGGCCGATGATGTGTAGAGTCGCCCCTGCGAGATGATCGTCCACCTCATCGACGGCACGTATGAGCTCTTCCGGCACTTCTACGGAATCCGGCGCGGGAGCACGATCGATCCGCCATACGGCGCGGTCGCGGGCGTGCTGGGCACCGTGGTCCAGATGCTCGAGCAAGGGGCGACGCACATCGCCGTTGCGACCGATCACGTCATCGAGTCGTTTCGCAATGACCTCTGGCCGGGATACAAGACCGGCGCGGGGATCGAGAGGGCCCTCTACGCGCAGTTTCATCCGCTCGAGGACGCGCTCGACGCGATGGGCGTCGCGACGTGGCCGATGGTCATGCTCGAGGCGGACGATGCCCTCGCTTCGGCGGCGCGCATCGCCGCTCTCGACGCGCGCGTGGAGAAAGTCTGCATCTGGACTCCGGACAAGGATCTCGCGCAATGCGTCGTCGGTGAGCGTGTCGTGCAGATGGACCGGCGAAGCGGGGCCATTCGCGACGAGCGCGGCGTCCGCGAGAAGTTCGGCGTCAACCCGGCGTTCATCCCCGACTACCTCGCGCTCGTCGGCGATGCGGCCGATGGCTATCCCGGCATCCCGCGCATCGGGGCGAAGACGGCGGCCCGGCTGATCGAGCGGCACGGCGCGATCGAGCAATTTCCCGCCGGGGCGCTCGACGGCCAGATCGAGCTGGCCCTGCTCTTCAAGCGGCTGGCGACGCTGGTCACCGACGCGGATCTTTTCGACGACGTCGATGAGCTGCGCTGGCGCGGTCCGACCGATGCCTTCGCGACCGTCGCCGAAAAAATCGGCGACGCGCGGCTGGCGGCGCGGGTGCGGAATCTGAGAAAGTAAGCCGTGCACCTTCCCTTCGATCCTCCGCTCGCGCCGATGTTGTCCAGCGCCGCCGCCAAACTGCCCGCCGGCGAGGGATGGCAGTTCGAGCCGAAGTGGGACGGGTTCCGGACGCTCGTCTTTCGCGACGGCGACGAGATCCTGCTGCAGAGCCGCGACGAGAAGCCGATGAATCGCTACTTTCCCGAGCTCGTGGCGCCGCTCGCCGCCGCGCTGCCGCCGCGCTGCGTCGTCGACGGAGAGATCGTCATCGCCGGAGCGGAAGGACTCGACTTCGAGGCGCTGCTTCTGCGCATCCATCCGGCCGCGTCGCGCGTGAAACTGCTGGCCGAGGAGTCGCCGGCGTCGTTCGTGGCCTGGGACCTCCTCGCGCTCGGCGATGAAGACTTGCGCGAGGCGCCGCTGTCGGCGCGGCGTGAGCGTCTCGAACAGGCGCTCTCCGGCGCGACGCCGTCCGTTCACCTCTCGCCGGCGACGCGCGACCGCGCGCTGGCGGAGGATTGGTTCCGCCGTTTCGAAGGCGCGGGGCTCGACGGCGTCATGGCCAAGCGTCTCGACGGACCTTACCGTCCCGGCGAGCGCACCATGATCAAGGTGAAGCACTCGCGAACCGCGGACTGCGTCGTCGCGGGATTTCGCTGGCACAAGAACGGGCCGGGCACGTTGGTCGGCTCGCTGCTCCTCGGGCTCTACGACGATGAAGGGACGCTCCATCACGTCGGCGTCACCGCGGCGTTCACGAACGCGGTTCGCAAGCAGCTCGCTGACGAGCTCGCGCCTTTGCGCGAGAACGCGCTCGAAGATCATCCGTGGCGCGGATGGGCCGAGGCTCAGGAAGACGCGAACGCGAAGGGGCAGCGGCTGCCCGGCGCGTCGAGCCGCTGGAATCGCGGGAAGGATCTGAGCTGGGTTCCGTTGCGGCCGGAGCGCGTGTGCGAAGTTCAGTACGATCACATGCAGGGAACGCGCTTCCGGCATGCCGCGCACTTTGTGCGCTGGCGTCCCGACAAGCAGCCGCGCGACTGCCGCTACGATCAGTTGGAAGTCACGCCGGCCTATGAGCTGGAGCGCGTCTTCGGCCCGCCGCGCCACGGGTCGTAATCCGGATCCGGCCCCTCCTCGGCCGGACGCTGATCTTCCGGAACATGGCGAAGGTTGACGCGGATGCGCGTCCATGTACTCGAGCGGCCGCGCATCGAGTCGACGAGGACGTCGTCGACCTCCAGCAGCGCCGCGGCTTCCGGATGGCGCGCCTTCCAGCGTTCGAGTCCGCCCAGCGCCTCCTCCTTGTGCTCCGCCTTCGCGACCGTGATGAGCGGTTGCGTCGACTGGCGTTTTCCGCTCGCGCTCTTCCGCTTCGATGGCGCGACGCGCGGCGGCTCGCCGCTCTGCTTCCGGTAGTTCGGCGGCCACGGCGCGTCGCCCAGGCCCGCCGCTTCTTGTGCCGCGGACAGCGCGAGCAGCGGTTCGAGTGATCCCGCGGCGTCGTCGATTCCCTCCGACGCATCCCCGCGCTCCGCGAATCGCGCCGGAGCGGTCAGCAGCGTGAACGCCGCCGGATCGCATTCGGCCACTTCGTCCCATTCGAGCGGCATCGACACGCGCGCGTCCGGCACGGGCCGCACCGACCACGCCGATGCCACGGTGCGGTCTTTCGCGTTCTGGTTGTAGTCGAGGAAAACGCCGTGCCGTTCCTCCTTCCACCACTTGCTCGTCGCCAGTTCCGGCGAGCGCCGCTCGACCTCGCGCGCGAGCGCGAGCGCGGCGCGGCGCACCTGGTCGAAGCTCCAGCGCCGTTCGATGCGCACGTTCACGTGCATCCCGCGCGATCCCGAGGTCTTCGGCCAGCCGCACAGGCCGTGCTCGTCGAGCACGTCGCGCACGATCAACGTGACGCGCTTCACGTCGTCCCAGCCGACGCCCGGACCGGGATCGAGATCGACGCGCAGCTCGTCAGGATGTTCGAGGTCATCGGCGCGGACGGGATGCGGATTCAGATCGATGCACCCGAGGTTGACGATCCAGAGGAGCTGCGCGGCGTCGCGGACGACGATCTCCCGCGCCGTCCGTCCCGAGGGAAACCGGAGCTCGACGGTCTCCACCCAATCGGGATGTTGATCGGGAGCGCGCTTCTGGAAGAACGGCTCCCCTTCCGCGCCGTCGACGTAGCGTTTGAGCACGATCGGCCGCGCGGAAATCCCCCGAAGCGCGCCGCCGGCCACCGCCGCGTAGTACTTCACCACGTCGAGCTTCGTGTGCCCCGCGCGAGGGAAATACACCTTGCCGGGATTCGTGATCACGACCTCGCGGCCGGCTGCTTCAACAATCGTCTGCTCCGCTTTCGCCATGGAGCGTCGATCATCCGCGCAACGGCGGGCTCAACGCAAGAATGTCGCGACGAGGATCGATCCGTACACGACCATGTCCCCCTCGCGCGGCTTCGCCACGCCGAGGCGCATGCCGATGCCTTTGAAGGCGACGCTCACGTCGGCGGCGATGCCGCGGGCCTCGATGGAGTGCGAGCGGAGGATGCTCGCGTGCGCACCGACGGTGATCGAGTCGCGGACCGCGTACGAGACGTCGCCGGTCACGCCGGCGCCGCGGTCGAGGCGGAGCTCGGCGTAGCGATAGCCGTAGAGCGGATGGACGTCGCCGGCGGGCCATGAGGCGCCGGCGAGGAACGCGTTCACGGGGTTGATCGACGATCCGTAAAACGCGACGGCGCTCTCGCCCACGCGAATGCGGCCGCGGCGGACGCTCGCGCGTTGGTGCAGGCGCACGCGCGACCAGACGTGTTTGCCGGCGAACACTTCCGCCTCGCCGCTCACCTCGTGTCCGTCGAACGTCATCAGCAGCGGATCTTCGGCGGTGATGCGTCGATACGCCTGCCGCGTTCGCAGGCCGGCGTAGGGCGAGGACCAGAAATCGTCGTTCGGTGAACCGGTCACGTGCTCGTACAGCGCGACGACGCGCACGTCGGAGGTCCATCGCTCTCCGATGACGTCGATCCTGCCGAACGTGGCCTCGACCGCCGCGTCGTCGAACTCCAGCTGCCGATTGCGCTCGCCCGCGATGTACACGCGATCGCTGCCGTGCGCGTGCAGCGGCGTGAGCGAGAGCGACGTCGCCAGACGCGCGCGCGGCGCGATGCGATGCGTCCGTTCGGCGCCGAGCGTCCATCCGTTGAGCGTGAGCGTCAGCATGTCGCCCTGCGGCGCGATGCGATTCCAGGCCACGACCGGCGCGGCAATCGAGGAGTCGGCGACGACGCCGGCGACGACGGTTTGCGTTTGGGCGAAGGCGGGGAATGAAAATATGAAAATAAACGGGAGGTACGCGAACGCGAAGCGTCTGGAGTGCGGCGACGCCAGTCGCCGCTCTCGAATACCGAGGAACCTACGTCGCATAACGATCCCACTCCGCGGCGATGCGCCGTCCCTGGTAGCGTGCGAGGGTCATGATCGAGAGCGCGGGGTTCGCGCCGCAGGAGGTCGGGAACGACGACGCGTCGCAAACGACGAGATTTCGGGCGGCGTGGGTCTCGCAGCGCGAGTCGATTCCGCCGCGGCGGGGGTCGGCGCTCATCTTGACCGTGGCCTGACAATGCGCGGACGTGAGCGTCGTGCGGTGCGGAACGAACTGCAGCGTGCGCGCGCGCGCCGCATCGGCGGCGCTCCCGAATTTCGGGACTTCGTCGGTCGGCAGATAGACCTCCGACGCGCCGCCCGCGAACATCAGCTCGACCGCGCGCTCGGCGCCGAAGCGCATCCGCTCCCGGTCGCCGTCGCTCAACTGATACTGGATGCGCGTCGTCGCCGGCGTGACCTCGACGCGGTTCCGCACGTCGACGGAATCGATCAGCATCACGCCGAACGCGGCCAGGCGGTGGTAGTTCTGCATCACCGCGAAATGATCGTCGCCGAGGAGCGGGATCGTGGCCGCGCCGTAGACCGGATGGCCGAAGAGGCACTCGAAGAAGAATCCGTGCGACGGCGCGTAGTGGTCGCTGAACGAGACGCCGTTGATACCGCGGTAGTTCTCGATCTCGTGGTCCATCATGCCGATGACCGGCAGGCTGGGATGGAGAACGAGCCCGCGCCCGATCACGCCGTGCGGATCGGGCAGGCCGGAGCGGAGCAGCAGCACCGGATCGGCGATCGCGCCCGCGGCGAGGATGACCAGCTTCGCGCGCACGCGCAGCGCTCCGGGAGTCACGCCGTTCGGACGCGAGCCCGGCTCGGGCTCGCGCACGCGTCCCGTCGCGCCGGCGGCAACGAGCGCGCCGTCGCGCTTCTCGAACGTGATCGAGCCGACGTCGAAACTGTGAATCAACCGCGCGCCGCGCGCGAGGGCGTCGAGGATGTAGGTCTGGTCGGTTCCGAGCTTGCGGTCGTAGGCGCAGCCTTCCGTGCAGTAACCGCAGCCGATGCAGTCGCGCACGTTGCGCTCCCACCGCCGCCACGAAATGCCGCTGGCCTGGCAGGCGCGCTCGAAGATGCGGTTGTTCTCGTTCACGGCCGCATCGCTCACGCGCAGCACGTTGAGGCGGCGCTTCAGATCGTCGAGCGACGTTTGAATGTTGAGGTGCGCCACGCCGTAGTCGTTCTGTTCGCGATCGAACGAGAACTGTTCGACGCCGTACTCGCTGCGCCAGTTCGACCAGACGCCGGGAATCGGATCGTGGCAGAACGCGACGCTGACCATCGTTCCGCCGCCGACGCACTCGCCGCTCCTGACCGGGATCGCGCCGTCGGCGGTCGACCGGCGTCCCTTGTCGGCGAAGAGTACGCGCATGTCCCACTCGCGCTCATTGAAAAACTCGGCGCCGAAGTAGCCGCCCTTCTCGGCGATGACGATGCGCTTGCCGGGCAGCAACTCGGTCAGCGTGCCGGCGAGCACGCCCCCTCCGGCGCCGGAGCCGATGATCAGCACGTCCGCGTCGATCGTGCGCATCAGCTGCTCCTCTCCGGGCGGTTGATGAGCGGTCCGGCGTATCCAATGGCCGGCCAGACCGCGTCGGCGCTGTAGGCGGAGATGAGCACGAGCACCCGCAGCGACTGCGCGAATTCGCGCTTCACGGCGAACTGGCTCGTGCCCCAGACGCGCAGCCACGCCAGACGGGCGTCGGGCGCGAGCGGCGCGAACCGTGCGTTGCGGCCGAAGCGCTGGAAGAACGCGTCGCACTCGCGCGACTCGCGCTCGATCTTCGCCGCGGACTGGCGGCGGAACTCGTTCTCCGAAATGCGCGCCGGAACGTCGAGCGCGACGCGCTCGGCGGCGAGCAGCGGAGCGGCGACATGCGGGGCGAGATCGAGCTGGTCGAAGTAGACCAGCGTGCGCTGCAACCCGAGGAACCGGCGCTCGTCTTCGAGCGGAAACATGTGTAGGAGGCGCTGCTCGACGGTCGCGACGTCGAGTGGAAACTGGTGTGGGAGGATCGTTTCGATCAGCGCGTGCAGCGCGGGGCGATAGTCGTCGAGCGCGGGATCGACGACGAACGACGACGCGACGCGCATCCGCTGGGTCGTGCTCGAACACGCCGCGAACGACGCGGCCAGGACGCTGCAGACGGAGAGAAAGTCGCGGCGGCTGAGATCATCCGACATGGAGCCCCACTCTCATCAACAATCGTTCGAACTCCCGATCGCCGCGCAACGGCGCGAACGCGGGATCGACAGCCACGGACGCCAGCCACCAGCTGTGCTCGTCCGCGGCGGCGTTCAGCCACTGCAGCGCGCCGGTGCGGTCGCCGATGGCGAGATGGACGGCCGCCAGTGCGTAGCCGTTGCGCGCCGCGTCGGGGCGCGACTCGGCGGCGCGGAGGAACTGGCGCGCGGCCCCGGTCTCGCCGGCACGCGCGCGGATGATGGCCGCCGCCGCGGCGGCTTCGGGCGCGGAGCCTCGAATCTGCTGCAACTCGCGCAGCGCCGACGCGTGATCGCCCGCCATCGCCAGCGACAACGCGAGCTGCACGCGGGCCAGCGCGAAGTCGCGTTTCATCTCCAGGGCCGCGCGGGCATCCTCGACGCTGCCCTTGTAGTCGCCCTGGAAATATCGAATGTTCGCCGAAGCGGCGACGACGACCGGCGAGAGCGGATCGAGCTCGCGGGCGATGGCGATTTCCCGCAGGGCCTCGTCGAAGCGCCCGAGGCGCGCGAGCAGCATCGCCTGCCAGTGATGCGCGGTCGCGTAACTCGGACTGAGGCGGATGGCGTTGCGATACTCCTGCTCCGCGCCTTTCCAGTCCCACGCGTACGTCTCCCGCACCGACGCCAGCGACGCATGCGCCTCGGGGAGCGAGGGATCGATCTGCACCGCGTGCTCGGCCGCCGAGATCGCGCGGGCGCGGCTCTCCGCATTCGGCACGCTCGCGTAACGCTCGAGCAGCGAGTACGTGTCGGCGAGTCCCGCGTACGCCGGCGCGAAGCGCGGCTCGATCTCGATCGTCTGGCGGAAGAGATCGATCGCCGAGCGCAGCCCTTCCGGCGTGCGCATGTTCCACTGCTGCCGGCCGCGCAGATACAGGCGATACGCCTCGGCATTCACCGCCGGCGCGGCGGCCTCGCGCGGACTGATCTTCAGCGACTGCGCGACGTCGTTCCCGATCAGCGCGGCCAGGCTGGCGACGTCGTCGCGCGCGCGCTCGAGCCGCGCGCCGCCGATGCGGCTGCCGTCGCGGACGCTCACGAGCTCCGTCGAGACGATGACGCGATCGCCGCTCGTGTCGACCGTGCCGGTCAGCACCGCGTCGACACCGAGCGCCTTCCCCGCCGACATCGGCGAGCCGGCATTGCGATAGCGGAAGCTCGTGCTGCGCGCCATCACCCGCAACGCGGGAAGCTGCGCGAGATCGTTGATCACGAGA
>Ga0105242_10002634_pt1 | contig 14068 bp, 21 predicted proteins | sample KBSM24metaG_FD_81521 | JGI IMG/M metagenome (GOLD analysis project Ga0105242, IMG submission 81521) | Miscanthus rhizosphere microbial communities from Kellogg Biological Station, Michigan, USA - KBS M2-4 metaG | ecosystem: Host-associated > Plants > Roots > Rhizosphere > Soil | place...
CAACGAAGAGCTGCGCGCCGACTATCGGCTGATCTGGCTGGAAGTCGAGCCGCTGGAGATCGCGGAGCCGACACTGAAGCGCTACCTGCGTCAACTCGTGGCATCGGAACGGGTTTCAGCGTGGAATCGGCCGGTGTTCGGGCACCCGAAACGGTTCGTTTACGGGGTGCTGTGTCGGTCGGAAGAGGACTGCGATTTCTAAAGTATCACGTGATACTTTGGTCCTGATACATTGGGCGACCAAGCAAGGGGTTCGCTTCGTGGCTCAAAGTATCAGGGCAATGTATCATTTCCCCCCTACGGGGGGAAGGGGTTTGCTGATACATTGGAAGTCTCATCGGTTCAGAGGCCGTTTCTAAAGTATCAGGAAGACCGGACTTACTTCCTGATACTTTGAAACGCCGGAAGCCTCTGGTCAGGAGAGCAACGATGAGCGTGTTCTGGGGAACGCATCCGATAGAAAACGACTGCCCTTATCACGAGGTGATTCGGAGCGGCGGGGCGTGTTTCTATTGTCACCGCGTGCTGGAGTTTCCGTGCATCTTCTGGAGCGGCGAGACGCAGATCTTTCTGCACGTTCAGTGTGCGGCGCTGTTCGCTTCGCGGTTGTTGGATGACTGGAAGAAGGTTCAGGACGGGAGGGAGGTTCAGCTCAAGCAGTTGGCTTTTGAAGCGCGGCTGCGCCAGGATCTCACGCAATCGCAAGCGGAGCAGGCCGAACTTCAGGATCAGGTGAGCCAGCTTGAGTGGCAGTTGGCGCGACTGCGAGAGGCAGAGGAGCAGCAACGCGAGCAGCTTTCTGCCTTGGAGCGGGAGAACGAAGTCTTTCGGACTTTCGAGATCCGGCCGGCTGCCCCGGAAGTCGTGAGCGTTCGCCTTGATCCGCAACGGGCTTTCAGTTCGGGGCAGAAGAAGGAGATCTACCTGCGCGCTAACGGTCACTGTGTCGGCTGTGGTCAATCGCTGGACTCGGACTGGCACGCCGACCACATTGTGCCCCACGCCCGCGGGGGACGCACGGAGATCGTGAACGGACAGGCGCTCTGCCAGCCGTGCAACAACCGGAAGTCAGCGAAGGTCCTGACCGTGGATGGAGGGTGAGATGGATACACAGCTATCGGTAGCGCCGGAATTGCTGCCGCCGGGACCACCGATGTCGGAGCAGGAAGCTAGGCATCTGGTTGAGCGGATCAGAGAGGGCTTTAGGGGGCTCCGGTCTGACATCTTGCGATTGAAGGATCACGAGGGATGGCGTGCACTGGGTTATCGAAACTGGACGGAATGCACGGAGCGAGAATTCGGCGTCAAGGCCAGAAACGTGTTCTATGAATTGGAGGCCGGCGAGATTGAACGAGAGTTACTGCAAAATGATGCAGTAGGGACTATCCCCGCAAGGCAGCTCCATCCACTGGCAGCACTCCCGACGCCGGATCTTCGGCGTGAAGCATGGCAGCAGGCCAATACCGGACCAGATCGGGTTACAGCCAAGAAGGTTGAAGAGGCTGTTAATAAGGTCGGTATTGAGCCGCTTATTGAGAAGCTGCCTGAAGAAGAACGCCCGGTTGTGGTAAGGATGACTACGCAGCCGGGAATCCCCCTCCCACTGGCCCAGAAGATGGCCCAGAAGATGGCTGAAGCAGAGCCGGAACAACGGCGCGAAGTGATCGACCTCTACCGCAGTGACGATGTGCGGGACCGGAATAAGGCGATGACCTGGGCAGCGGATCGCGTGACGCCGGCTGATCCCCGTCTCGTCACCTATCGGGAGTGCATCCGTGAACTGCGGCGCACGGTGCGCGAGTTCCCCGAAGACCAAGAGGTTTCGCTCATCAGTCGCGCCGTTGAACTGATTGAGGAAGCGATAGCGAGCATCAAGAAAGGCGCAGATTCGGAGGTGATGAATGGCACAACTCACGATTGACGCAGGAGAAGCGACGGATATCTTTGCCCTACTCGAAGACTATGGAGGCCGGATCGAAGATATCGGAGACTTCTACGAGTTCTGCAACCGGCGGGGGTATTTTGCTGGCCACTCTCTGGACACCATCCATCGGCAATGGGGAATCCGCCGCATTGATACGGCGCTGAAGGCCAAGCAACCGAATGGACTTCCGAAGTGCATTCATATTGGGCCGGCTAAAAAAGGCGTTTGGGTTCAACTCTCACTGGCCAGCCAAGACGAAGCCTTCACGGCGTTCAATGATCTGGTCAAAGTGGCCAAGGATGACCTGAAGCAGATTCGCAAGCTGTGGGATTACCTGATGGATACATTCCACGATGCGCCACCGTTCCCGAAGTTCGATACAGACGAGGATGGAGAACCGGACAACCAACCGGCCTGACGGGCAGTGAGCCCCTGGCAGCGCCCCTGCATCATCTGCCGCCGCGCCCGGCCCCTGGCGTTCTGCAAGCGCCTGGCGCCCTTCGGGGTGCTCGGCTTCTGCGAGCGGTGCCAGCGGGCGGTGCTCGAAGCGCTGCTGGAGGCGAGCGATCCGCACTCGCTTTCCGAGGTGTTCGCGCTGCTGCGGGCGGGGGACGTGGAGCGGCGGGAGTCAGCTACCAGTTGCCAGTTGTCAGTTGTCAGTGGGGACAAAGACGCCGGACGGGGGGAGCCATGAGAATCAGACGGATGGCAGCGGGCGAGATCCGCACGCGGGTGGTGGGCACGAAGGCCGCGCCGCTGATCGAGCTGGAGTTCTGGTTGCCGGATGGTGGGGGTGAGTGCCGGGGGGTTCGGATGCTTCCGGAGTCGGCCGCCGGGATTGTTCGCGATCTGGTGGCGGCGCTCGAAGCCATCGAGGTCGGCGACGTGCTGTCGGAGGCTTAAGCCATGAGCGTCATCAGCCGGACGGAGGTCGAGCACTTGCGGCAGTGGGTGCGCGGGTTGGGCGACGACTGGCTAAAGGCGTTAGCGAGCCTGGCCCGAGAGAACGATCCGGCCTGGACGGCCGAGGAGCGGCAGGGCTGGTTTCGCCTGGGCCGGCTGGTCAGTGAAGAGATGGAGCGGAGAGGAATGCAATGCCCCAGTGCCACCTGTGCCGAGAGCACGATCACCCGAAGCTAATGGACTACGCGGCGAAGGCGCAGTGCTACGTCCATCGCCCCTGCCTGCTGGAGGCAGCGGCCCAGAACCCGTGGCGGGAGCCGATCTTCAGCCTGATCGTGGAGCTGGACCTGCGCTGCAAGGTGCCGGGGCGCACCGCGATCACCTGCAAGAACGGCCACCGGATGACCGATGACAACGTGCTGCTGCGCCAGGAGCACGGCCGCGAGTATCGCAAGTGCCGCACCTGCGAGCGGGATCGGCAGCGGCGGGGCGCGAAGAACCGGGTTGAAGCTGACCGGAAGCGCCGGCTGGCACAGGGCGTCAAAGCGGCGAATTGGGAGCGCACCCACTGCAAGAACGGCCATGCCTACACGCCCGAGAGCATCGTGACGGGACGCTACGGGGAGAAGAAGTGTCGGGAGTGCCTCAAAGCGGCGGGACGGGCGGCTTATGTGATGCGCTGGGGGCCAAGAGAGCGGCAAGAACCGGCTTCAGACCACGGAGCCGCGTCATGACGCCCTACAGTGAATTTCTAGAGCGTAAGCAGCTTCTGTGCCCCGCGGCGGGTGTTAAGGTGTCGTCGGAGAGCTTACATCCCGAACTGTTCCCCTTCCAGCGGGACCTGACACGCTGGGCACTGGCGAAGGGACGGGCGGCGCTGTTCACGAGCACCGGCACGGGAAAGACGCTGATGCAATTGGTCTGGTCTCAACACGCCGCCGATCGGGTGCTGATCTTGGCGCCGCTGGCCGTCGCCCAGCAGACGGTTCGGGAGGGCGAGCGGTGGGGAATCCCGGTGACCTACGCGCACGATTACTCGGAGGCTGACGACCGGGGCATCACCATCACCAACTACGAGCGACTGGATCGGTTTGATCCCAGCTACTTCGGTGCGGTCGTGCTCGATGAATCCGGCATCCTCAAGAACTTCGCCGGTGCGACACGCACGGCACTCATCGCCGCGTTCAAGAACACGCCGATGCGCCTCTGTTGCACAGCGACCCCGGCTCCGAACGACATCGCCGAGATCGCCAACCACGCCGAGTTCTTGGGGGTGATGACCCGAGCGGAGATGTTAAGCGCGTTTTTTGTGCATGACGACCGAGTAGGCTGGCGCCTGAAGGGACACGCCCGCGAGCCGTTCTACCGCTGGCTGGCCAGTTGGGGGATGAGCCTGCTGAAGCCCTCGGACATTGGGCACGATGACACCGGCTACGACCTGCCCCCGCTCACCATCGAGCCGCTCTTCATCGCCACGGACTACGTGCCGGAGGGCCGGCTGTTCCCCGACCGCTTGCAGGGCATCACGGAGCGAGCCGCGGTCAGGCGGGACACGATTGACGAGCGCGTGGAAGCGGCAGCGAAGTTGATGATGAACGAAGGCTGGGAATCGTGGATCGCCTGGGTGGGGCTGAACGAGGAGGGGCGGGCGCTTGAAAAATGGGTGCCTTACAGCGCCCTAGTGGAAGGCTCACAGAGTGCGGACGAGAAGGCACGGCGTATCGATCAGTTTCTCTCGCGGGAGAAGCGCTGCTTGATAACCAAACCATCGATTGCTGGTTTTGGTCTGAATCTCCAGCACTGTGCGCGGATGGTGTTCATCGGACTCTCGGATAGCTACGAGAGCTACTTCCAATGCCTGCGCCGCTGCTGGCGGTTCGGGCAGACGCGGGAGGTGAAGGCTTACATCGTGCTCTCGGAGCCGGAGGAGGTCATCTATCGCAACGTGCTGGCCAAAGAGCGGGAGGCCGAAAAGTTGAGCGCCGAGCTGATCCGCAATGCCGCGGCCTATGAGAAGGCCGAGTTAAGCGCTGGCGCGGCGCGCACGGATTACCGGGCGGAGGCGGAGCTGGTGCTGCCGGGGTGGCTCTAGATGCCAGAATTCTGCGATTGCCGAGCCCACGTTGACATGAGGCTGGCCGAGCACAACCGGGTGATTGTGACGGATCTCTTCCGGCCGGGATTGACCTACGTGGAAACAACCTGGTTGGAGACAAAGAAGCGCGGGCAAAAAAAGCTCTGGGTGGAGGCGAGCTACTGTCCTTTCTGCGGCGCGAAGTATCCCGAGCGCCAGAAGCCGGAGGCCAGCGAATGACCACGCAGGACCTCATCTTCGCCGCCATCCGGGCGGAGCGCAAAGCGCAGGACGACCGCTGGGGCACCTGGCATGATCCGGGGGACGGCATTCTGCTGGCGGTGCTGGCCGAAGAACTGGGCGAGGTGGCCCGCGAGCTGAACGAGCCCTGGCCCTTCCCGCCGGACGCCCGGCGGCTGCGCAGTGAACTGCTGCAAGTGGCGGCGGTGGCGATCCAGTGGCTGGAGACTTTGGAGAGGAGGCGATGCGAGAATGGTAGTTAACCAGGCCAGCGGTGAGAACTGGCACTTGATGCACGCGGACAGTGCGGAGGCTTTGCCGGATCTGCCGAGTGGCTCGATTGATTTCTCACTGTTCAGCCCGGCCTTCGACAGCCTCTTTACGTATAGCCCTTCCGAGAGGGATTTGGGAAATTGTCGCAACCGGGAGGAGTTCTACGAACAGCTCGGGTATACCAGCCGTCAACTGCTCCGCCTCCTGAAGCCCGGCCGCATCATGGCCGTGCACAGCATGGACCTGCCCACCACCCAGACCACCCACGGCGTCACCGGCTTGAGCGACTTCACCGGCGGGCTGATCCGGCATTACCTCTACGAGGGCTTCATCTACCACGGGCGCATCACGATTGACCGCTGCCCGCAGCAGCTCGCCATCCGCAACAAGGCCAAGCAGCTCTTGTTCGTGCAAATGGACCGGGACCGCTCCTGGTTGAGCCCCGCGTTCCCTGACTACTTGCTCTTGTTCCGCGCCCCTGGTGTCAACGAGGTGCCCATCCGGGACGACAGCCTGACGCGGGAGGACTGGATCCGCTTTGCGCGCCCGGTGTGGCCGTCGGACACGGACGACCGCGGCGAGAGCATCGGCAGTAGCGTCTGGTATGACATCCGTGAGACGAACACCCTCAACGTGCGGCAGGCTCGTGAGGACGCGGACGAAAGGCACGTGTGTCCGCTCAACCTGGATGTGATCGACCGCGCGGTAAGGCTGTGGTGCAATAAGGGTGAGGTGGTGCTCTCGCCCTTCGCCGGCGTGGGTTCCGAAGGGGTAGGGGCTATCGCACTGGAGCGGAAGTTCATCGGATGCGAGCTTAAGGAGAGCTACTTCAACACGGCAGTCTCTAACCTCCAGCGAGCGGAAGAAGCGCTGCGCACGCCGACGCTGTTTGACTTCGAGGACGCAAGCGCGGAGGAGCCGTCACCGTGGCGATGAAAGGAGAGAGATGAAACGAACCTACTGCGACGATTGCGGCGAAGAGATCAGCCGAGTGATCACCGCTTTCCCGGTTCGCCTGCCCGCCCCGCATTTGCATCCCGATTTTGGCGAGCCGTTCACTTGCTCCCTCGATCTCTGCCACGGTTGTTGCCGCGAGTTGCTGGAAGCGTATGGACGGCACGACGAAGCTCGAATCAGCAGTCTTTGGGAGCGGATAGAACACAACACAGAGTGCATCGATGGCAGCTTCATCGTGCCGAGACGATTGACCAGATGACAGCCAAGCCCATCCGCCTGGTCGCCGGCCCGATGCACAAGTGCGCCTGCCGCTGCATCGTCCCGGTGTCGCGGAGCAGCGTGCGGGAATGCGTCTGTGGCGAGCGCTATCTGTGGGCCGAGAACCCGCCCGCGAAAAAGATCATTGTCATCGGGGAGGAGGAATCCGCGAAGGAGAAGTACGAGACACTCTAGACAGCGCGGATTGTCTTTCTATTAGTCAGCCTGCGATAATAGTGGTGCGATGAGTGAACCTGAACTAACGATGCGGGAGGCCGGACGCCGGGGTGGCCAGCGATCCACCCTCACCGATGAGCTTTGCGCCGCAATCTGCGCCCTGATCGAAGAAACCGCCTGCTCGCTTTATACGGCGGGGCTCTCGCTCGGAATCTCATGGTCGACGCTCTATTTCTGGGAGCGTTGGGGCCGCGAGGGCAAGGAACCATACCAACGCTTCACACAAGCGGTCATGGAAGCGAGAGCCAGAGCCGAATTGACGCACGTGCGGGAGTTCAAAGAGGCTGATCGAGACCGCCAGCGCTCGACGCAGTATTACCCGTTCATCCTGGAGCGACGGTTTGCCAATGACTACGGAAACCGCATCAAGATCGAAGAAGCCGTTGGCGAACTATCTGACGCCGAACTCGAGGCGCAGCTCGCGGCTACCCGATCACGAGTATCTCTTGATCCTGGAGGCCGAGGAGCGGAAACGCCAGCGCTCCCTGCTGCCGACGAATCGGACGCCGAGTGATCCGGCCGCCTACGCGCGTGAGGTGCTGGGCGTCACGCTCTGGGAGAAGCAGGTCGCCATCTGTGCCGCGGTGGCTGGCAAGAAGCGCGTCACCGTGCGCTCGTGCCACCACAGCGGCAAGACGTTCGTCGCCTCGGCGCTCATCCACTGGTGGCTGCGGCATTACGATCCGTCGCTCGTGCTGACCACGGCGCCGACCGCGCGGCAAGTCAAAGACGTGCTCTGGCATCAGATTAGGCTGCTGGGGCAGAAGGCCGCGCTGCCCGGCGTGCCGACGATGACTGAGCTGGTTTACAGCGGCAGCCAGCGGGCGCTGGGCTTATCGACGAACGAACCGGAGCGCTTTCAAGGCTGGCACTGTGACAATATCCTGGTCATCGTGGATGAAGCGTCGGGCGTGGCCGAGACGATCTACGAGGCGATTGAGGGCTGCCTGACGGGGCCGAACGCGCATTTGCTCTTGATCGGGAACCCGAACAACGCCAGTGGCACGTTCTACGAATCGTTCAGCAGTCCGCTCTACGAGAAGTTTCACATTTCGGCCTACGATGTGCCGGAGAGCTTGCTGCCGGCGGCCTGGCGCGAGGAGCGCTTGCAGGAGTGGGGCGCGGAAAGCCCGGCCTATCAGGTGCGCGTGCTGGGCAACTTTCCGGATCAGGGAGAGGATAGCCTGATCAGCTTGCGCTGGGTAACGGAGGCGCAGGAGCGTGAGAGCGAAGCCGGGGAACCCGTGGAGATGGGTTACGACGTGGCCGGATATGGTGGAGACGAGTCTTGTGTGTATCTGCGGCGCGGTGCGCAGGTTGAGCGACTTGGCGCCTGGCGAGATGCTGACACCATGTCATCTGTCGGGCGGGTGGTTGACATGGCGCGACAGCACCGACCGGCGCTGATCAAAGTCGACAGCATCGGGATGGGACAGCCCGTCTATGATCGGCTGCGGGAGATCGACTGGCTGCGCGCCAACAAGATCGGCGTCGTAGGTGTGAACGTGGGGGAGAGCGCCAGTGATAGCGAGCAGTTCGCCAACCGGCGCTCGGAAATCTTCTGGGGCCTGCGCGAGCGCTTCAAGGCGGGCGAGATCAGCCTGCCGGCTGACGATGACCTGCTGGTCGGGCAGCTCATCGCGCTGAAGTTTTCTTACACCAGTAAGGGGCAGATCAAGCTCATGAGCAAAGACGATATGCGCAAGGAGCGCAGTGAGAACAGCCCGTGGCGCTCACCCGACCGCGCGGACGCCCTCTCGCTCTGCTTCGCCAGGCCGACGGGCTTCCGGGCCGGCGCTCGCACGGGGCCGGCGCGGAGGGCGCGATGAGACAGTTACCAGTTGTCAGTTGTCAGTTGTCAGTTAAAGGCACGGTCAGACTTGCCGTCGTCGCTGTCCCCAACTGGCAACTGGCAACTGGTAACTGGAGGCTCATCGGATGAGGCAGCAGCGCCGCGCGCTTTCCACCACCGGGGCGCTCGATCCCGGCACCCTCTCAAACCTCGAGCTGCGGCTCTCCGCCGACAGCCTGGTGGGCGCGGATGGCGATCCGATTGCCACCTGGGCCGACACCTCCGGCAATAGCCGGGACGCGACGGGCTCGGGAATCAGCCGGCCCTTCATCGGGACCGGCACCGCTTTTGTGCCCGACAGCCCGACCGGCCGCCGGGGCGCGGCGTTTGACTACAGCCAGAACGACAACCTGCGCGGCGGGCTGCCGGGGAGCCCCGGTCTGGAAGTGTCTCGCGGCTTCACCTTCTACTTCTGGTTTCATCAGAGCCAGTTCGGGATCACCAACCAGACCATCTGGGAGGATGACACCAACGGGCCGGGCCTGATCTACTCTAACTCGTCCAGTTTCATCGGCTACGGCGACCACACCGGGGAGCACGTGTCGGCGGTGCTGCGCACCGAAGGATTCCATTTCCTCGTCTGGGTGTTCTCACCCCCGATTGGCACGGGCATCGCGACCGTGTATCAGGACGGCGTGCTGCTCTTGACCGTGACGCCCTGGGACTTCACCAACAGCCATGGTCCGCAGGCCGGCTACACGCTCGGCAATAACCGCAACCTGAACGCCCCCTATGCGGGCACGATTTACGATCACGCCCTCTTTTCCGAGGCCCACTCCCCGGCGATCATCAACCGCGTGGCGGCCTGGGGCCAGGGCTTCTGGGGGTTTTGATGGCCAAGAAGATCCTCGCGGAATATGAACAGGTCCATTCGATCTGTGCGCTGTGCCGCCGAGAGGGGCCGCTGGTGTCCGTCCCGGTGCGCGATCCCGAGGACCGGTATGTTTACAGTTGTCGCGAGTGGTGGTGTGAGAATTGCCTCGAGCGGCCCGAGGTCATCCGTCATTTTCAGAACCGGGTATTGAGACGAGCGGGCCTACCCGAGATTGACGAGGAGATTAGAAATGCCTAATCCATCAGCGAGTTACGACGAGGTGTCCATTGCTTTGGCGGCGTCCCCCGCCGTGAACTCCAGCTTCGTGGCTATCGGCAACCCGACCGAGCTGGGCTTGATTGTGCCGGCGCTGTCTCCCAGCGCCACCGTGACCGTGAAGGTAGCGATGCTGGCCGATGGCTCGGATGCCAAAACCATCTCGGATGGCACGGGGACGCAAAAGCTGGTCTACGGCAGTGGGGCGGGCGGCTTTGCGATCAGCGGGAATGAGATGGGCGCCTGCCTGCCGTATAAGTATATCGGAGTGACGGTGGGGACAGCTCAAACGACTTTAAAAACCTTTACCTTGATCAGAAAAATGGTGTCGGTGGACCCGAGTGTCTGACGGTGAGGAGAAACCGATGTGCTCGTTAACCTATCCCCTGGCGGAAGCGGCTATCGATGTGGCGGACGCCGAGTTCGCGCTCGAGCAGCAGCTCTGCGAGATTGATCAGCCGTCGCAGCGGCGGTATGCGCTCAATTTCCTGAAGAAGCGGGGCGATCTACGGGCGGTCAAGGTGCTGCTGGACTTCTGCCCGGAGTTACAGGAGAAGGCCGAGGGGCCGCCACTGGGGATTGCAGCGGAGTGAGAAAGCGCGAGGACGCATCGCTGGTGCAGGAAATTAGTGAGCATATGGCCATCGGCCAGGAGCACAACGTGGCGCCCGTCGCCTACACGGCCATGCTGATTCTCGATGAACTGCGAAAGATCCGGGAGCTGCTGGAGATCGAGACGGGCATCGAACTGCGGGAGAAGAAATGAGTAGTAACCAGGAGCCAGAGGCCGAGAACCCGACGCTCGGTGCCTTCACCGCCCCCGTGCAGATCCAGCTTGAGGTGGGCGGTCAGCCGTATCAGTTCAGCAGCAGCGCTATCACGTTCACCCCCTCCGGCAGCGAGAAGGTCCGCAGTATCAGCGGCGTGGGTTCCTTCCTGCCGCTGGGCGTCCCGCCGATTCCGCCGCGCCCGCCGCAGCCGAAACTGGCGCAGCTTCTCGTCTCCCCGGCCGAGATCCCCGCGGGGGGCAGCGCTACCCTGACCGTGGGCGTGGGGCCGGTGGTCGAAGGCTCGCCGGGGGTGACCGTCTCGCTCGCCTATTCCGCCGCGCTGGTCGAGGGGCCGGTCGCCGTCGATATCCCGGCCGGGATGGTCTCCAAGAGCGTGAAGCTGCAAGGCCGGGGCCTGTCGGGAACGGTGACGGTGACGGCGAGCGACGGCTCCTCCACCCAGCAGGCCACCCTGACACTGAAGCCCATCATTCCGCTGCCGTCCCCGGTGCCGGTCGGCCTGGTCAACGTGCGGCTCTTCGGCGCGACCGGCACCGGCGCCACCGATGACCGGGCCGCGATCCAGAAGGCCATTGACACGGCGACACCGGGGCAGACGGTCTTCTTCCCGGCCGGCCGCTATAAGATCACGGACACGATCAAGCTCTACAACAAGAATGGCGTGGGCTTTCTGGGGGAAGGCAGCACTTCCGAGATCATCCACCCCCAAGGCAACGGGCTCGTTCTCTCCAACGGGAATCCGCTCACCGGGCTCGTGGTGCGGAAGCTGGCCTTCCGGGGCAGTGGCGATGGGGTGTTCCTGTTCGGGCCACGGGGCACGCTGATCGAGGAGTGCACGTTCTACGGCTGCGGGCACGCCATCTATGACGCGGGGGATGGCGATCCCCAGTCCCACGGCAGCACCAAGGGGACGCAGATTATCGACTGCCAGGTGCAGGGATGGGGCAGCGTGGCGCTGTTTCTGAACGGCGATAACGTGGTGCGGGACACGGACCTGATTCAGACGGGGCCGAAGAATCAGGGCTCGCACGGCATCTATATCCACAGCGGCGCCTCGAACGTGCTGATCGAGGACGTGCTGATCAAAGACGCTCAAAAGTATGGTTTGCAAGTCTACGGGGAACAACTGGGCACGCAGACGAAGAACATCACCCTGCGGCGCGTGATCGTGGCGGGCGCCCGCGACGGGGGCATCATCCTCGCGCACAGCCAGATGGGCGCGGCCGACATCGAGGGCTGCGTCATCGAGGACTGCACCATTACGGGCGTCAGTGGCGGACCCGGCTTGCACGTCAAGAATGGGACGGGCGTCACCGTCAAGCGCAATGCGATCAGCGGCGTCACGAACGGCGCGGGCATCTGCGTGGGCTATCTGGCTCCGTATGAGGGGCCGCCGGTGCTCGAGCACCCGATGCAGATCGGGCCGGTGGAGATCAGCAACAACGTCGTGCACGGCTGCTCCAAGGGCTTCTGGGCGATGCAGAGTTGGGGGGCGCTGTTCAACAGCGTGAAGGTGGAGAACAACGACTTTAGCGGCAACGTGAGCTACGACATCCACCTCGAGGAGTGGAACGGGGTGAAGCCGCACCTGACGCTGGCGGGGAATTTGGGCCGCGTAGCGGGGAGCGCGGGGTGACGACCGCCGAGCGGGCGATCTTCAACCTGCGCCGCCATCGCAAGCTCTACCACGACTACGACTGGATCAAGGTCCATGCCGACGCCGTGGACGCACTACTGACTTATGTGGCCCAGTTGGAGGCGTCCCAGCCCCAGCGGGACGCACCTGCGCCGGACCTGGCCGAACCGAAGCCACCCTTTATCTGCGACGGGTGCGAATCGCGGAACATTCTCGTGTTCGACGGCAGCCACGGGTGGGCGGCGCAGTGTCGGCGCTGTGGAAAGATCTGGAACTGGTGGGGGCGGGAGGTGTGGCCGCATCCGTGACAGGAGGAGGAATCCCCTCCCTCGCCGTGATAACCTAATCCTTGACCGTCGCATCCCGAGAGCGGGGAGAAATGCCCTGGCCTAACTTTCTGCGGACTTGGGTCCGCGCGCCGCAAGCGACATCCAGCACGCCCCCGCCGCCTACGGCGACCCGGCCCTCCCCGCCGGCGGCCATTGTACGTCCCCGCGGCCGGCCGTCATGGTCACTCACCACGCTCGATCCGTTCCGCTCGCCCTTCACCCGCGTGCCGACCGCGCAAAATTACAGCCTCTATCACTCTCTGCGCGAGACCGTCCCCACGATCAACGCCGCGATCATTAAAACCAGCGAGTTCATCGGCACCCCGACGATTGAGGCCGAGCCCGATACCCAGATGGAGATCGAAGCCTGGCTGTCGTCCCTGCGCGTGAACCGCTTGCAGACGGGCTGGAAGAACTGGCTCACCACCTGGACCGGCAACGCGAGCGAGTTCGGCCGGGCGCACACCGAGATCATCCTCACCGCCGACCGCAAAGACATCTACGCGCTTTCGGAACTCCACCCGGCCACCATCAGCCTCCGGCCCTCGACCGACCGCTACTCCGTAGAGATCGTGCAGGGGGGCGTATTCGCCTCCGGGCCGATATTGCTGAATCCTTTGCTGATGCTGAACGCCGTGCATAACGTGCAGGGGGACGACCCCAACGGCACCAGTCTCCTCTGGGGAATGCCGCTGGTGGCCGAGATCATCACCAAGATGACGAAGCACCTCGGGAACACCTGGGAGCGGTTCGGCTCGCCGACCTACCACGTGAATTGGGAGCCCCCCGAGGGCTTCAGCGATCCGACCGGCAGCGAGGGCGATGAGATCATGGGCGGCATCGCCACCCGCTTTGCGGGCTCGATGGACTCACTGGCCAACGGGATGAAAGAGGACTTTTTCAGCCACGGCAAGGTCACCGTCACCGTGATCGGCGCGGCCGGCGACACGCTGGACTTCGAGACGCCCATGCGCGTGCTGACCGAGCAGATCGTGGCCGCCACCGGCATCCCGCCGTTTCTGTTCGGCTTCCACTGGGCCACTACCGAGCGCATGAGCGCGGTGCAGGCCAGTGTGCTCTCCGAGATGATCCACGCCCGGCGGGCCGAGATCACCGGGGAGATCAAATACCTGATTGGTCTCCGCCAGCAGTTGACCGGGGGCGATACCGAGTTTGACGTGTGCTGGCCGGCGCCGACGCTGATTGATGACCTCGACACCAGCCGCGCCGCCTTGTTCACTGAACAATCGCGCGATCAGTTGTTGAAGAACGAGGAAGCCTTGTGGCGGTTGGGCGTGACCACCCGCTTTGATTTCGTCCGGCGCGTGCGCCCGGATATGGAGAAGCTGGACGACGCCGAGATTCTGAAGCGGCTACCCGATCTGCCGGCCGAGCCGCCCGCGCTGCCGATGCCCGCTGTCGCCGGAGGCGCCCCTGCGGCGGGAGGCGGCGGCCCCGTGGGGGGCGACAACCCGCCCCGGAACGGCAGCAGTCCGCAGATGAG
>Ga0105242_10002638_pt1 | contig 14062 bp, 28 predicted proteins | sample KBSM24metaG_FD_81521 | JGI IMG/M metagenome (GOLD analysis project Ga0105242, IMG submission 81521) | Miscanthus rhizosphere microbial communities from Kellogg Biological Station, Michigan, USA - KBS M2-4 metaG | ecosystem: Host-associated > Plants > Roots > Rhizosphere > Soil | place...
AGGCTTTTTTCCGGGTTACGCTTTGGGCCGGTTGCGAAATCAGGCAGACGCGCGGGTTCGCAACGCTGCGAAACCTCCCGGCCGGCTTACTCCGGCGTGGAGCTCCGGAGCGCGGCGGCAATCTCTTCCATCGTGTGCGGCGTCTCGTGGAATATCGTCTCCCGCTCGTGCCATTGGCCATCGGCGGCCATGGACGGCGGAAAGAGAACGAGAGCGCGCGTGTTGCCGGCAGTGCGGACTAGTGCGGCGCCGGGGAAGCGCTCCGCTTGCTTGACGATCCACGCGCGGAGCTCCGGCGCGCGGTGCGCGTCCGGGAACGCCTCATCGACCCACACTTGCAGGACGGGGACCTTGCGAGGTTCGCCGCCGTCCTCCCGCAGCGTGATGAAGTCGGGCTTGATGTCGATGACATAGTGCGCGCGGTCCGGCCGCGGCAGTCCGGCGGTGCTCTTGTCCACGAGCCACCGGCAGGGCCAGGCCCGGCAGGAATCCGGCCTGTCAGCGTATATCGTGCAGCCCTTGCCGTGCCGCTGATAGTCGCACCGCTTGCCGGCCGGCTTGTTCAGCGGGGGGATCGGTAGGAGCTTGCAGCAAAGGGAGCATGACCCGCAGACGCGCGCGCCTGGCGGCTTGGGCCCGAAGGTCATTGAGGCGGAGCCGTCATCCGCCTCCGTGAGTGTCATGTGGTCGCCGGCGAATTCAATGCTCATCGGAGATTGCGCTCCTTCGCGTCCTGGACGACCTCCCGGGCCACGTCGCATAGCGTCCGCGACGTCGCATCCGTGGCGCCCGTCAGGGCCTCCCACAAGGCGCGGTCCTCATCGGTCCATGGTCCGCCGCGGTGGAACAGCAGAACCGCCCTGGCAAGCCGCTCGCCCGGCGTCATGGCTCCAACTCTAGGCGACGCTCAATCCGGGCGATCCTGGCGGCCAGGGCGTCTTGGCGCGCCTCACGATCAAGCGCTGCCTCAGTGTCCAGGACAGCATCTCGACGCACGGCGGCAATGCTGCGCTCGATGGTAAGGAAATGCCGCATCGCCTCAGTGCGCCAGAGGTCCAGGTCATCCAGGCGACGGTGCAGGCGGGCGAACTGTTCGCGCAGGTAGTCCAGCACCTCGGCGGGCTGCGGGGGCTGCGAGCCGGATTCAATCGCCATGGGGCCATTCCTCTTTCCGGAGCTTCCGCAGGACGTAGGGGTAGAGCGAAAGCAAGTTCATGAACGCCGCCATCTCTCCGGGGATGGTCGTGGCGCCCTGGCACCAACGCTCAACACGGCGGAGGATCGTCACCGGCAAGGCGGGATCGCCAAGGTGCGCCAGGAGCCGCGAGAGCTCGCGTTGCGTCATGCCGAATTCGGCTAGCCTCTCGCGAAATTCGTCAGTGGTCATAGGGGTGTCTCCGGTGGCCACCGGCACCATCGCCGGCGGCTCACTGCGTTCCGTTATACCAGAGCCGGTCAGTATTCACCCGGCAGCATGATGACAAAGGCGTTCAAGCCGCCGTCCCAGACCGCCCAGAGCTGTATCTCCGGCAGGGGGAAGTCAGAGTATCCGATCTGCTGCGTCGCCAGGGTCCGGGACTCCGCGCCGTGCTTGCCGCCATCCTTCGCGATCAACTTGGCCTTGCCGTCGGTGACTTGGAGCGTCCAGACCTGGAAGGGGTTGACCGCCGGGCTGAACACCTTGCGATTGGTGAAGATATGGGAGCCGATGGCGTCCATCAGCCAATAGGCTCCGCCGGCTTCCGCGACATGGCGGGCGCCGTCAGTCAGCAGGAGTTGGCGGAAGAGCGGACTATAGCGGTGCCATTTCGCCGTGCCGCCGGAGAACCGGCCGAGGTCCAGGTCCTCGGCCTTAAGGGTGTGGGTCATGGGCGGCCTCCGTCCAGGTAGGCTTCACCGACGCGGTTGCCGTTGATGTCGCGCAGTTGCTTGAAGAGGTTCACGGTGTCGTTCTGCTCATAGGTGTCGGCCAGTGCGCGGAGGATACGCGCCGCCTCCGCGGCGCCGGCCTCCGCGAAGGCCTCATTGTCCACCTCAATGCAGATGCGGATAGTGGCCATGTCTCAGGCCTCCCGCACGAAGTGGATCGGATCGGAGTTCTGCGGGAAGGCGCGGTTGCCGTGTGGCACGACCACCTTGAACCGCTCGCCCTCAATCTCCACCGCGTCGCCGGCCGTGAGCGTTATGGCACGCGCGAACGCCGCCTTGCGCTCCATCGACCTCCGCTCATTCTCGGTGGCGCTATTCGTCAACACCCCGGGCGCCAGCATGGTCCAGGCGGTGGCGTGCCCCTTCTTGAGCGCGCGGCAGTGGAACGCTGCGGGATCGCCGTCGATCTCTACCGCGTAGCCGCGGCACGTGCTGACGCGCACGGTCTCGTCGTCATAGGGACAGGTGGTCCAGGTGGCGAGCCGGACCCGGTCACCATGGGCCAGCTTGATCGGGGGCGCGCCTACCGTCGCGTTGGTATGGTTCCTCACCGCCTCGGAGACGACGCGGATAAACGCGTCAGCGTCGAGCTCCGACACCGCGGGCAACTCGATCATCGCGCCGTATTCGGACATGCGGACGTTGAAGACCTCGCTGCCGTCCGACAGGGTCACGGCAATTTTCGTGATAATCATGTGGGGTGTTCCCTTGATGCTCACCGGCACCATCGCCGGCAGGCAGGAAGAACATACCAACATAATGTTGGTATGTCCAGAGTAATCAGGATACGGCCATGGCCCTTGTGTTGATCTTGCTCATCGTCGTGCTTCTGTTCGGCGGGGGCGGCTACTACTACGGGCCCCGATACGGCTGGTCAGGTCCGCACTACGCCGGCGGCGGCCTCGGGCTGATCCTGCTGATCCTGCTGATCCTGTTCTTGTTCGGCGGCCTCCCGCTGCACTGGCGGTATTGATTGCTCGCGCTCTTGCTGCTCCTGCTGTGCGTCTTCGTGCTGACGTGGTTCGCCGGGCTTCCGCCGCCGTTCTGGATCATCCTGACCATCATCGAGGCCATCACGTTGGTCCTGCTAGTGGCGCCGCTGGCGCCGCTCCGCGGGCCGCTATGGTGAAGGTGGATTGAAGACTGACAGCCAATAGTGCGCGGTGCAGGTGATCGGCGCAGGGACCCACGTGTCACGGCTGACGAGTTCGGCATAGTGGCCGGGACCTTCCGTCCGGGCCCATTCACCCGCCAGCCGAAGCGCCACCGGATCAGTGACGTGGGAGACCTCCGCCGACATCAAACGCCGCGCCAGGGCTCCGCAGGGACTCACCGTTCCTTGAATTATCAACGGCGCCACCATCACCGAAGCGATTAGGGCCAGTCCCGCCAGGCTTGCCCACGGCGGCGGACCCGCGCGCTGAAGTGCTGCGTTCAACATAGCTCTTCCTCCGATACGGCCTCGTATGCGTCGTCGTGGATCGCGAACGGCTCAAGGCCCTTCTCCGCCCGCTTCGCGTTGATGAGGTCCATGCAGGACCGGCACACCGGCTCCCGCTGGCCGTTGAACGCCGTGGTGCTCGGCACGCGGACCGGATTGAAGGAGAACACGCGACGGCACGTGATGCATGCGCCGGTGCAGAACACGTATCCCATGTCAGACGGCCTCCGCTGCTGTCTCGGACAGGACCTTGACGCGGACCAGTAGCGTCTGCGCCTCATCGCGATACTCGGTGTGATCCTTCACGGTGCCGCGCAAGTGCAACGTGGACCCTACAGGCGCGCGGAAGGCCGGGGACTTCACGACCAGCGCATGACCTGCCGGCGTCCGCAGCGTAGTCACGAACACCTCTTCATCACCTTGCCCGAAGCCGAACCGCTGGCGGTAGAAGGACGACTCCCGCTCCACCACGGCGCGCAACTCGATCCGCTCGCCAGGTGTGCCAACGTGCCGCGACTTGCGGCGTAGAGCTTCCCGCTCGACGGCGCGCGCATAGGATGCGGCCAGGGCGGTTGACTGCGCCTCAGTCCATTCCGCGTGCTCCCGGGCCCGCATGAGCATGTCTCCGAGGAAGCCGTCACGATAGGCTGGCTGACCGTCAGCGAAATAGCCGTCCTGCACCGCCACGGTTTCAAGCCACGCGAGCATGTCCCGGTTGGCGTCCTCAAAGGCCGCGCGCTTGGCGTCCGCCGCTGCCTGAGCGGCCTCCGCCTTCGCCTGGCACTCCGCTGCCTGTTTCGCGCGACGCTTGGCCTGGGTCGCGTTCAGGGCCGCCAGGCGGTCCGCCGTGTAGAGGGGCTGGCGCACGGTGCGGCCGAGGCGGGTGCCGTTGCACTCAAAGCAAATGCCGCCCTCAACGTGGCGCCAGTGCTCAAACCGGCCGATGCCGCTGCAACGGTGGCAGGGCAGCGTGACCATGGCATAGGGCTTGTCGCCGCCTAGCGGCTGCCCCGGGAACGGGCGGCCGTCGCGATGGAAGAGCTCCGACATCACACCCTCCTAACCGGCAGGGAGTGGACATAGCCGCCGAACTGCTCAAGCTCACAGCAGTCCGGCAGGCCGAGGCATACGCGCTCCGTCCCGGCGTGATACACCGGCCGGTAATAGACGTAGCCGCGGGCGATCCGCGTCACCTGATAGAGTTGCGGGCCCGGGCCCGGAGCTCCGTGAACGTCGAGCACGCGCGCATGGAAGAAGCGCAGTCCGATTGTCGGCGTCATCGACCGACCCTCCGCTTGCTGTCGAACAAGGTGCCGATCCGTTCCGCCTCATGGGCGGCCAGGTCTATGACCCGTTCCCACGTTGGGGAGTGTGGCTTGATCGTCGCCAGATAGGCGGTGCCGGCCCGGCTGCGCTTCTCCACCTGGACGAGGTGGCCGTCGCCGTCCGAACTGAGCTCCACGCGGTAACTGCGACCTAGGTCGCGGACGTGCAGTGCCATGTGAAGCATCACACCGCCTCCCCGGGCGCCCAATACTTCACGTCATAGGCGCTGTTTTCAGTGATGAAGATGGAGCCTTCCTGCTCCAAGATTGTCGAGGTGTAGACCACCTCGCCGTCGGCGAACCGGCCGCGGCTATCGTTGTAGATTTCGGCCTTCAGCCGGAAGGTGGAGGGACCTACGCGCACCTTGCGCGCGTTGTGGAGGTCGCCGGTCAGATTGCTCATCGGGAGTCCTTCAGTGGCCACCGGCACCATCGCCGGCAGCAAGGGAAACTTACCAACATTCCGTTGGTATGGCAAGCTCAATCAAGCTGCCAGCGGGAGCTCCGCTTGCAGCTCTATCAGAGCCGGGCGGGGCCGCGCCTCTACAGCGTAGATCGAAGCCGCGGCTACGGCCGGCGCGAGCAGTTCAAGAAGGTGCGGCGCCTTGGCGCGGAAGGCAGCGGCAAACTCGGGCGATGCGCCGTCCAGGAGGACCGCAAACGCCTCGCAGAGGTTGTCCGCTGCAACGGCGCGGGCGGTGGTGATCGGGCGTCCCTGGCCCACCTGGGCCCGAATGCGGGCCGCGTCAGTGGTGACTAGAGTGCAGGGAGAGCCTTCCCAGATGACGGTCAGCAGCGGGTCAAGCCGCTTGCGGTTCGCGGCGATGCCTAGCAGGTGCACGCGCCACGGCTTGTCCTCGCCCGACATCAAGTTGCGGAGGTCCGCCGCGGAGAATGCGGCCTGATTGCTCGGCACGGATGCGGTGAAGTCTTCCGTGCCAAGTATCTCAATCACTGCCGCGTAGACTTCGCACGGCGGGAGCTCCCCTTTCTGAATGGGGATCAGCACGTCATGGCCGGCATAGATCAGCCGCCGCATCAACTCAGCGTGGAAGCGTAGGAGCTCCAGCGACGCGGCCTGATCGCCTATGACGTCAGGACCGACAATGTGCATCCGGCTCCCTTCCGCGTCGATCAGTAGCCGCTCATAGACGGCCGCCACGCGGTTCCAATCGAGGGCTTCGCCGTGGGTAAATGCGGTGAACGCTCCGGAGTCTACGAAGACCTCTCCGCCGCGCTGCGCGTAGCCGATCATAATATCCCAAGCGGTGCTGTCAGGCCGGAGCTCCGCGACCGACACGCCGATGGGGACGCCGCTCACGACGTATCCGCGCATAATGTTCGGTGAGGAAGCGCCAGAGCGGTAGCTCAATGCTACAGGGGATTTCATGGGGAGGTCCTTCTTGCCACCGGCACCATCGCCGGCAGCAAGGTGAATATACCAACATTCTGTTGGTATAGCTAGATCAATCGGTGTGGCGATGAGAAAAATCAGTGTCGGCACACTGCGGACGTTGCACCGCATGGCGGTTGAAGGCGTCCCGGCTTTTGAGGCCGCTCGACGGACCGGCCTGCCGCTTTGGTTCGTCGGTTATCGGAAGCGAGACCATGGCCTGCCGTTTCAGCCGATACAGAATCGCGGGCTTCCCGCGTGGCTCCTGCCAGAGGCCGCGCGCCAGGCCGAGGCGGCGCTCCGCGCTACAGTAGAGCGCGTGCACCGCTACGGTTGGGCTGTCAGTCCAAAAGCATTTCAATCACGGACAGCTTGGCCGCCTGGACCTTTCGGCCAGCTTCCCACGTCACGCCACACGACCACATGCGGCCGCCCTTGATGGTCTCGCCTTCGCTCATGTAGCGCGGACGGATGCGAAGACGCTTGAAGGCTTCCATCGCCTCGGCGTGACGCTCGGGGGACCATTTGAGGTAGTAGCCGCCGTGGCCGATTTGGGAGACGAAAAGCGCAGTGCCATCGGCGCGCTCGCCCATCTCCGGATAGTAGCCCTCTCCGGGCCCTGCGGCCCGGCGGTTGTCATTGGCAGTCATCGCATCATTCCTTGGTCCGGATGAGCAACGCCGCGCGAAGCGACGTGCCCATTCCGATCAATGGTTCAGTAGCAATAGGTGTTGCAGGTCCGATAATTGCCCGACCCGTAGCAGGTGGTCGTGCAGTTATAGGCGCTCGCCGGTGTCGTGGTGGTAATTGCGACGGTGGCAGCAAACAGCAACATCAAGCCGGTAACTATCAAGGTTCTCATGATTTGGTGTTCCTCAGTTCGGTTCCCTTGCTCCTGGCAAGGCGGAACGCAGCGGGCACCGTGAATTGCGCGCTGCTTCCGTCACGTCAGGTTTTGCGATGGGGAGCCGGGAGGCGCCCGGGTCAGGTCCCCTCAACCGGAACCGGCGTGAAGCCAAACGTGTCCACGACCATGAACTTGTCATCGACCTGGAAAATGTCCCCGACCATGGAGCTCCGCCGGCCGTAGCGCTTGTCGCGAACCTCATGGAAAGCGGGCTCTGCCGGCTGCAATCCCTTGCCGGGCTCCATGGACCAGGAGCTCTCGACGTTGTTCGTCAGATACCAGGCATGCTCAAGGTCCGCTGCGCCGGCGTCCGGCATTGTCGCGACGACCTCATAGCAACCGTTAAACATCATCGTGCCGGCCAGGAACGGGCGGAGCTCCGCCGCTTTATCGCCGGGCGAAGTGAGCCTGCACATATCGTCCCGCGGCGCGCTGTCCTTCAGGTGCCAAACTCTAATCATTTTCGGGTCTCCGGTTGCCACCGGCGCCTATTCGCCGGCAACAAAGGCATAATACCAACAGAATGTTGGTATCGCAAGAGTTATGTCGGATCAGTCATGAAAAAGGGCGCAGCCCGTGCTCACACTGCAAAGACTGCGCTGGTCATCCGATCTGGCCGTTGAAACTGCCGCTCCGGTGGCCGTGGCTTTTGATGCAATCGCTCCGCGCTATGACAGCGCGTTCCTTTCGGCGCGTTGCCGCATTGAGGACAGGCAACTCGCTGCCAGGCTCCGCCGATTCCTGAATGATGTGACCGGCAACGTGTTGGATGTAGGTTGCGGGACCGGCGCGTTGCTCCGGTTGAAAGTCTGGCCGGCAGTCCGTTACACCGGCCTTGATGTCTCCGCCGGCATGATCGCGGAGGCAAAAGCGCGGTATCCGCGCGCCGAATTCATTCAGGCGTCAGTAGAGTCCGCTCCGCTCCCGGATGCAGCCTATGACGCGGTGATTTCGACCTTTGCCGCCCTGTCCTATGTGAGCGCACCTGCGCGGGCGATGACAGAGATTCATCGGGTCCTGCGGCCGGGCGGGCGGTGCTTTGTGATGGCCTACACGCCTCGATGGTATCGCCACAACGTCGAGACCATGGGCCAGGTGAACGTCAGCCTGGCGCCGGCCGCCTGGACTGCATGGCAGGCTGTCACGCGGTTCCGCCAGGCCGGCTTCGATCCTGCCAGCATCCGACTGTCGGCGTTCTCCATCCTGCCCACACCGTTGATGAAGCTGGACGCGCTGATCGCTCGCCGGCTCCCGCAGTCCGGCCGCTACCTGATAATCGAGGCCACACGCCCATGATGATAAAGGCCCGCGCGCGCACCGGGCATGATGTCTTTGAGGAAGCCTTGCAACGGCTCACCGAGCTCTATGCCGGCGGCCACACCGTTGTCGTCGCCTTCAGTGCCGGGAAGGATTCCGGCGTCTGCCTTGAGCTCGCGATCATGGCGGCACGTGCCACCGGACGGTTGCCGGTACACGTCTCCATGCGGGACGAAGAGGTCATGCTCCCGGGGACCTTTGAGTATGCCGAGCGCGTCGCGCAGCGGCCCGAGGTTGCCTTCCGGTGGGTCGTGGCGAACCAGCCTATCGTCAACGTGTTCAACCGGCGTCAGCCCTATTGGTGGGTCTTCGATCCGGAGCTCCAACCCGAGCAGTGGGTCCGCCAGCCGCCGGCCATCGCCACACGGATCGACGCGCTGGACATAACCCGCATCATCTCGCGGGAGGTCTATCCGACGCCTGAGGGGAAGGACCTATACGCGGTCATCGGCATCCGCGCCTCGGAGAGCCAGAACAGGCGCTACAGCGTGTTCTCCGCAGGCGGCCACCTCACGAAGCCGAACGCCATGGGCACGCGGAATTGCCGGCCGATTTATGACTGGCAGGACTCGGACGTGTGGCGCGCAGTGCGTGACAACAAATGGGACTACAATCACGCGTATGACACGATGATCCGCTTCAACGTGCCGCTGTCGAAGATGCGGATTGCTCCGCCCACCTTGAACGGCGCGTCGGTGTTCCTGCTTGAGATGGCGCGCAAGGCCTGGCCGCGGTGGTTCGACAAGGTGGAGGACCGGCTACCAGGCGTGAAGACTATATCGCAGTTCGGCGCCCGGGCAGTGATGCCGCACCGCCGGAGCGGCGAGACCTGGCAGGACTGCTTCATGCGTGAGTGCATCAACGAGGCGCCGGCGCCGTGGATCGCAGAGCGTTCCTCCGCAGTGCTGCATGCGATCCTCGGCATTCACGGCCACCATTCGACAACGCCGCTGCCTGACGTGCGTCCCTGCTATATGTGCGTCGGCAACATGGGCGCCTGGCGATCCCTCGCGATGACGCTCTACAACGGCGACCCGTTCGCGCTGAAGACCAATGGGATCGGCGGCAACAAGCCGATTGAACCCGAATTCTTCCGGACCGGCGCCGGGAGTTGGGGAGGGCAGTCGCCCACCTGGTCATGACCGACTGGCACTACGCTTCCACCGGCGGCCTGAACTATCCGGTGCAGCCCGGAGAGGTGTGGCGCGCCGATCATCACATGATCGCCTGCGGTGACTTGGAGCGCGGGGACGGGCTCCGCCTGCTACAGCGCTTCGGCCGTGCTCCCGACCTGATCTACTCCGACCCGCCGTGGAACAACGGCAATTGCGCTGCGTTTCGCACGAAGGCCGGTACGCCGCGCAAGGTGGACTTCAATGACTTCCTGACCGCGCTGCTGACCGTCACGCGCCAGGCGCGCCGGGACGTGTTCCTGGAGATGGGCGTGGTCAACACGCCGGTTCTGATCCACCTGGCGAAGCTCCATGGCGGGGAGCTCATCGAGCAGTGGCCGATCACCTACTACCGCCGGCATCCATGCAGCCTCATTCAGTTTCGATGGTTCGGACGAGGGACGTGGGTCCGCGGCCTGGCGGGGATGGACGACGAGGATACCCCTGTCGCGGTCCTGCAAGCCTGCATGCAGGCGGGAGACGTCATAATGGACCCGTGCACCGGCCGCGGCCTCACCGCCGCCACGGTGGCCTCTGCGGGCGCCGGGGACCGCACTTTCATCGGCCTGGAGCTCTCGCCCTGGCGCATGTCCTGCACACTCACGCGGCTGGCCGCCCTAGGCTGCAAGATCGAGCTAGAAGGAACGTTGGATGGCCAAGAAAGTGAAGGCTCCGCCGATCAAGACGAACGTCACGCTGGAAGCGCTGACCATTGAATACGTGGACATCGAGTCCATTCAGCCGAACGAATACAATCCCAACCGGATGAGCGAGAAGGACTTTGAGCTCTTGCTCCGCTCCATGCGGGAGGACGGATTCACGCAGCCGGTCATCGTGCAGCGAGAGACGCGCAAGATCGTTGACGGCGAGCACCGCTGGCGGGCGGCCGCGCATCTCGGCATGAAGACGCTTCCGGTCGTGCTGGTGAACATGACGCCGGAGCAAATGCGGATCGCGACGCTGCGTCACAACCGGGCCCGCGGCGCGGAGGACCTGCAACTCTCCGCCGAAGTGCTGCGGGACCTGGAGAAGCTAGGCGCGCTTGAGTGGGCAGCGGACAGCCTCATGCTGTCCTCGGAAGAGATTGACAAGCTCCTGGCGGACGTGCCGGCGCCGGACGCTCTCGCCGGCGAGGAATACTCCGCGGCGTGGTCACCGCAGGCGCAGGGCACGACCGAGGGCCAGGCCTCCGTCACCGCGACGGACACGGCCGGCAGTGGGATCGTCATTACCTCGGCTATGTCGGTGAATGCGCTTGAGGCGCAGCGGCGCCAGGAACAGAAGATGGCCGAGGCGCGCACGGAGGAAGAGCGCGCCATGGTCCGGAAGGACGGGACGTTCTACCGGGTCAACCTCATGTTCAGCGATGAAGAGGCGGAGCTCGTGAAGCGGATTCTAGGGGACAAGCCGGCGGAGCGGTTGCTTCAGATATGCCGGGACCTGTCCCCTATGTCTCGGGCGGCTTGATGAAGCCCGGAGACAGCATCGCCATCGCCTGGGATAAAAACGGCAAAGCCGTCGTGCACCGGCTTGACTGCCCCGAGGTCCGTCGACTGGAAGAGCGGGGGGTGCCAGTCATCAAGATGATCGGGATACAGCGCGTGCCGCCGAAGGCGCCAGATGACATCACCCGTCATTCGTGCCTGGCGTGACCTCATCCCGGTTTATTATCCGGCTGGCTCGGATGTCGGTGGTCATGGCCCAATACTTGAAGCCGTCGCCTAGCTGAAGATACTTGTATCGCCGGCCGCCGAAGGTAGCGGCGTAGCCGTGCTCATGGATGGCATGAAACAAGGCGACATACGTCGCCTCGTTCTCAGGGGACCGCACAACATACCAGTGCGGGAATTCAGGCATTGTCTTGGCAAAGCGGAAACTGAGGCCTTCAACGGCCAGTCGAAGGTCCTCAATTTCCATCACGCCTCCAACGCAGCCGCGGTCAACCGGACCTCTCCGTTCGCGCTGCTACCGCGAAGCTCTATCATACCTTTGCGGCGCAGTGCACCGGTCAGCCCGGGAAGCTGGCCCTTGGCCAGATTGTGCGGCGTCTCGCTGTCATGGAGCGCCTTGTATCTGACCCACACGCCGACCCGCGCGTGCAGCGGCTTGTCGGCCAAGGCTTTGCAGTCGATGAGCGCTACCAGCAAGCGCGTCTGCTCGGGCGTCAGCGCGGAGCTCCCGGCAGGTGCAACGGCCGGCGTCGCCGGGACCTGCACCGCGGCGGCCTCCCGGGCGGCCTTCAGCGGCGCCACCGCTTCCGCCGCGGCCTTGCGTGCCGCCTTCTCGGGCGCGCCGTCCACGGCCCTGACAGGCCCGTGCAGGTTGGCCACCGAGACCGTCTCGCCGTTTACCAGGTTGACCGCCTGGCGGATGCTCGCCGGATCGTAGGTCAGTTGCTTCGGCGCCGGCACTGCCTTGGATAGCTCCGCCGCCTCCGCGAACGGGTCAATAGCGATGGGGCTCGAGTCCGTGACCCACTCGGGGACCGGCTCGTTGACGACGATCTGATAGCCGGTGGGGACTACCACGACCTCAAGTGCGTCAGCGGCATACTCGCCCTTGGCGACAGCCTTCTTCATGTCGCGGGTGGCATTGCTCTTGACCGTGTAGGTCTTGTCCAGGTTCAGGCTCATGGGGGGAAACTCCGGTGTCTACCGGCACCATCGCCGGCGGACATTCAGAACATACCAACATTATGTTGGTATGTCCACATCAATCGGTGGGATGATGCGATAAAAGTGGAGATTGATATGCCGGAGACGGTGCCGACGCAGGTTGAATTCGCGGCCCTTGAGGCGTGTCACACTGCGCTTGAGGCGCGCGTTGCCGCGCTTGAAGCGGGCAGCGTCGTTCCTCCTGAACCTATCATCCCGCCGGAGCCGATCATCCCACCGGAACCGATCCTGGACGGGGTGCAGGCCAAGCGCATCACGCACCTGATCGAGACGTTCGGCGTAAACACGTTCAGCAGCATGGACACGAACAACCGATGGGGAAGCTGGCCGGCGGACTACAGCCCGAACTCTACCATCGCTGCGCTGCGCTACATCGTAGGCGATAGCGGCTTCGCGCTCCGGCTCCGCGAATACCATTTCGCGAACTGCTACGACCTGCAGAAGCAATGGCTGCCTTTGATCGTCTCTGCCTTCCCTGGCACTCGTGTTGCCATCTGTCCTGGCGCCTATGCCACGCCGGCTGACGTGCCGACGATGGTCAAACTGGCCTCTGACCCGGCCAATGGCGTTGTGTGGCTCGAAGGAATCAATGAGCCGAACGGCGATTTTGGTCGAGGCCCGGTCCCCTGTGAGGTGACGCAGGAGATCCAGGATGAGTGCTGGAAAAGCGCCGCTTCGGTCACCGTCATGGGACCGAGCCTCGTAGCGGGATGTCCGCACCCCGAAGGTTGGGTAACGTCATACTTCGGCGCCGGCATGGACGCGATGAACGCGGCGATGCATCACTCAAACGGGCACTACTACCCGCCCGCGAGCCCCGACATCCCCCACACCGGCTACAGCGTAAATGAGTATGTGGGCGGGCTGTGGGGCGTCTACGCACAGCATGACGTGCACCTCACCGAGTTTCATCCGACGCTCTACAACATGCGCGGCAACGCTCCGGACAAGCCGGGATGGTCGGGCGAGCGCGACGCCTACTACACTCTGTTGACCTTGCTGCGCTGTGCAGAGAACGGCACAGCCGGGCTCTGGTGGTATGCGCTCTTTGACTATGGCGATAATGGTGGAAAGCCGATCTACAAGTGCGGCCTTTTCCCGAAGCACGGCGCCGACAATCCCCGCCCGGTAGCGGACGCGCTGCAAGCTCTCTGCGCAATCTGCGCTGACCATGGCGCGGACCTCCGCACGTTCACGCCGGGCAAGCTCGACATCACCGTGTCTGGCCTGACTGACCACATGGCGTTTGATGTCTACCAGGCCAGCAACGGTCGCTTCCTCGTGCCGATCTGGCACGCCGCGGAGGACGTGGGGCAGGGAGCCGCGGTGCAGGTCACGGTCAGCTTCGGCACGCACAAGCGCGTCGTGAACGCCTTTGATCCTTTGACCAGCATGGCAGAGGTCGCGAGCAGTGCGGACGTGCTTGATATGGTCATTGACCTACCGCCCGGCGTGCTCGTGCTAGAGGTGAACCCATGACACGATACCTGATCGCCGCCGTCACGGTGGCACTGCTCATTGGCTGCACGCCTACGCAGCAGACCGATGTGACAACCGGCCTGGCGACGGTGCCAGGCCAATTGTTCTGCGCGATCATAGTTGGTTCCGGTCAAATCGTGGCGCCGATTATCAGCGCCAAGGCAACGACCGCAGGGGGGAGCGCGGCCGGTGCTGCGGCTATCCTCGTGACCGGCGAGACAGCGGCGGTGGTGCAGCAGCAATGCGCCCTTGCGGCCGCATCGGTGGGAGGGAAGGGCGCCGTTCCGGTTTCACCGCCACCGAATGCCGGCGCCCTCGCTCCCGTCGCGATCTAGGCGCGGGCGGCCTTCCGAGCGTCAAGCCAGGCCTTCGCAGCGGCCTTGGTCGGGAACACGCCGGACAGCGGGGAGTGATGCGGGCCGCG